>Ga0207421_10009028_pt1 | contig 10159 bp, 18 predicted proteins | sample SodLakKL_010_SED_4_FD_187542 | JGI IMG/M metagenome (GOLD analysis project Ga0207421, IMG submission 187542) | Alkaline sediment microbial communities from Lake Tanatar, Kulunda Steppe, Russia - 8KL_010_SED (SPAdes) (version 2) | ecosystem: Environmental > Aquatic > Non-marine Saline and...
ACCACAGCACCACTCCTTTATAACACCACAACACACCATTACATTTATATATATGGAATACCAATATATTATCCATGAAAGTTAAAAGGGAAGAATGTTCGGAGGATTCTTTGGAACTATACTATTATATTAATAGGATTGCGGCGGTTAATGAGTATATGGAAAAGAATTCTTCTGGCGACGATGTATATGAAATGGCATTGGTTCAGGAACCCTATTATGAAGAAAAAGAATAAAGGGGGGTACGCCGGGTTTGTACCGGCGCATTTACTTGTCGTAGTTGTCTGGAGCGTAGTGTCTGGACTTCTTTGTTTCAAAGTCGGAACACACACAGGCGTCATAACTGGATGGTTTTCTGTGCTGGAAGTTTAATTGCTTGGATTTCTTGATAATTCCTATCTTTTCTCCGTTGGGTGCTCTTTTGGTCACAGCCGTGAAAGTTCTGACTTTGTCCAACAGATTGTCCATCTTGAGTCCATACTGATTGATTAGGATTTCCTGCTTGTTCTCCTTTTTCATATTACTTCTGTTTACCGCATTACTAATGTGTGCGATTTGCCTCAATCCCCAGAGCCGGTAACTCACGCCTTGTGAACTATTTTCTTTGCCGAGGAAACTATTTAGGTCGTCCGAATTGAAACGAATTTCTCCTTCCTCTTCAACTTCCTCTAATGCTTCCTTGACTTTTTCTGGCGTCCAGCCTCTGTTGTCCATTGCTGACCCTCCAGTTGAGCCGAAATTAATCGCCTCATAGTCAGAGTTTTTGAGTGCCATTTTTTCTCACCTCACGATTTTTTTTATTTTTGAAGTTTTGAACTAATATAAAATTAGTTTGTTTAGTATATAAAACCTTTGTTATAACTAATTAGTGAATAACTATGCTATGTGGCGTTTTTGTGTCATTTTTTAGGCGCCTTGTGTCTCCAAATTGGAGCGGTTGAGGTATTTCTGACGGAAAGGTCAAAAAAAGCGGAACAAACTACTATTAAACGCGGATCTTCCTTTAGGTGTCCAAAAAAACCGTACCAAATCCACACCTGTGAGAATTAGCCATCGCTGTATGTCGCTTATGTTGTTACTCAAAGAAAACAACAATAGTTTTATATAGTAAACTACCCAATTATAAATAAAATGTAGTTATAAGACGACGATAGAAAGCAAACGGAACAAAATATTGGTGAGGTTATATGGGTCTAAATAATAAGGAACTACAAACGGCTGACATAAATGTGAGAACTGCTGGTAAATCTAATTCTGGTGGTTACGGTGAACTCACACGGCGAGAAAGAGAAATAGTGGACAGGATAAAAAACTGGGACAATACATTAATGACTCCACAGGCGATAAAAGAGGGTTATGATGTTACGGATTACGGGGCAAGGAAAATGTATAATAAATTATGCGAGGAAGTAAAAAAATATTCTATTAAACGGGAGGAAAGAAGAAATAAGATGGTAATGTCTATGGATGCTAAAAAATCATATAAACAATATATGGAGAAACGAATGGATTTCTTGAAGGGAATAAAACGGCGTTCTCCGTTGTTCGGAATAAAGATGATGCCAGAGGAAGTGGATGAGGAATTTCTAAAGGCAAATTTCCCACTCTTTGGACTTAAATATCCATGGATGGTATAAGGAAAACAAAAAATAAAAAGAGGTGATTTTTTGGACGAAGACAATTTAGAGGAACAGATTGAAGAACTTTGTGGCGAATTAAAGGATCTCAGAAAAAGAAAAAATTCGGCATACATCTGGGCAGACAGAAAGGAGATAGATGATGTTAAGGAACAATTGGATGAAGAAATTAGGTTAAAAAAGGCGATGCTCAGGTCCAAAAAATGGGAATTATACAGGAAATCTGAAAAATATCCACTTTAAAGGCGTCTGGTAAGAATACGGGGAACATTTCGTATAGTTCTCCACGGCCCGGGGCGAAATCAGACAGACAGACGTAAATCCCTTAGTGGTGGTCTTTTAGGACCACACAGAATACATTGTTCGGTAACTACTCAGTGGGACTATTATGAATTTTCCAAGGATAGTTTGTAAGGACTGTGGTAGATTAATTGTCTGGCCTAACTCAAAGGAGAGGTTCTGTTACTATTGTAGGAAGAAAAGAAAAAGAAGGTCGGATTAAATGCCTTAGTCCTGGCTATAAAAAACACATTAAAGGTGGTTTAAATGGGTTACTATGTTAATGTAATCCAAACAAACATTAGGGCAACAAAAAAATTTGAATATACACAAGAAATGTCGGATATTTTACCATATATAGCAGAGGTATACGAAAAAGGACAATATCTAACATTATATACTTGGTCATTTAAATATCCATACGAACCGGAACATCCTTTTTTAGAATTATTAACCGGTATATCTAAAAACATTACTGGCAATATAATTATGTCAGGACAGGAGGGTGAAATGTATAAAATAGAAATAACTGATGACGGTGCTGAATTATATTATGAAGATACACCGGTATTCGGCGAACCAACATATGAAATGACGAGGCGAGATTTTGTAGCAAAAAAATTATGATATTATGGACGATGAACTCGAAATAGAAGGCATTAAATCAGACGAAAACAAAAAAGGTCTTATAATGGGCTGTTTTGTCCCAGAGGATCTATTAAACGAGATTAAAGAGGCTATGGATATTTTGGATGAAAATGCTAAACAATTTATGATTAATTCATACTTGGATAGAATAAAAAAAGCAAATGGAGGTGATTAAATGGAACTTTCAAAAGAAGCCAAATTGAAAACTGAAATAAAGGAAACATTCAAAGAACCCGCTTTCGGAGATGTCAGTTTAAAAGAAATTAAAACAGGTTACGAGGCAGATTTAAGTGACATGGTGATCTACGTGGAGATTAAAGACAAAAAATACTGGGGGTATTCGCCGACTGGGTTTAGGTTTCCTGAATTTTTAAAAGAAGAATACGAGGTACGGACTGTGGGCATTTCAAAATTTGAAAGGCGTTTTTTCGGGGACAACTCAATCATTATTAAAATAAGGTTAGATGAGAGATAATATGGCTTGTGAAGTGCGACATCACCGGACCGAGAAAAAGAAATTACTTTCCGGTCAAAAGTATGAAATTATGGTGTGGAAATTTTATTGTAACACATCGGATGTTTATTTTGGTCCAGATTTAAAATCATATGATGAAGGTATGGAGTTTAAACAATTTTTGGGCAGAGATCCAAGGATATATTCAACGGATGAACTAATTGCCAAGTTAGAGGAATTTAGAGGAAAAAGGAGCGATTAGGTTACATTAAACGGGCAATCGGAGATGTTAAAATTTCGTAAAATAGGCAATTCTTTTATAAATAAAGTGTGGTTTTTGATATATTTTGTAAAAAAATCTTTACAGATGGATAATTTGTAAAGGTGGTGATTAAATGATTTTGGATGCGAACTTTTTTATGGAAAATCCAGGAATATACTTCCATTTATTCTATGGTATGGAATGTAATAAGGATGGGTTAATTAAAATGCCAAATAAAATAGTTTCATAAATGAGGTGATTAAAATGGGAAAAAATTTAAAAGATGTTCTTCTTGAGGCGGGTTATGAGCCGATGGGAGAAATGTTTCACTGGCCCTACGAAAACGGAAAATATGTTCAAGCACTCAGGGCAGAGGAAGGCGATCACGTGGTCATGGTAAATGAACTTGGTGAATACATAGACGAAGTACGGCTTGATGAAGAGGAAATGAAATACTTTGATGACAAAATAGGTGATTAAACATTAAATGTAATTATTGTTCGGAAGAGGTTGAACCTTTATCGAAAGGAGATAAGTTACTTTGTCCGGAATGTCACAAGGTTCTTTTTCAACCAAACTTCTGGGATAAGTGGTAGTACCACAAGGATAAATCCGGGTTTTTGGAGTGTGATATGTATCATTCTATCACCTTGCGGTTCCCGGAGTCTAAAGTGGTATTATTAAAATTAAGTCATTAGAGGAAGAATTTGAAATACAGGATGAACACATATTGTCAAATCTTGAATTTGGTGAAAAGGTACTACTCTGGAAAAGAAACAACAACAATATACGTTATGTGTGTTCGGAATGCGGTGATAGAATTCTGGGTGGTAAAATATACTTCGTTAAATCGTGGGTCAATATATATGCGACGGAAGAAAGAAGAAAAAGGTTGGACTGTAACAATAGAGGCAATATAATATGTGAAAAATGTGCTAAAAGAAAACTAAAAACAAAAAAGGAAAAAATCGAATTTATTTCGGTGCTGTTATGAAAGTAATTAATATATTCGAGGCATTGGAAAAACAAGAAGTTAGTAGTTCGGAAAAACTTCATTTTGATGAAGAAACAATAACATGGTTCAAATACAAAAAACATAAATTTAAACGCAAGTATGCTTGTACCAAATGTGGACAGGTAATTATTCATAATGATGTTGTTTTCGGAGAACATAATAATGATATGGCAGTATTTTGTAGTAGTTGTTTAATTAAAACTTTGGATCTCGATGAACATACTCGGAGAAAGTTACTAATGGTGATGTTATAATGGGTATGACAGACTTTATTAAAAAGACGAAAACAAGGGGCAGGAAGAAGAAAAGGCAGCAGGGTTATATATATCACACATATAGCACAGAATTTAAAACACCGGACTGTGAAGTGGTTGAATTATATCATTACGGTACTAAAATACTCGAATACGATTTGGAAAAATCAAAAATTAATTACTTTAGGTCTACATCTCACTCAGATACCCAGGCCATATCCAAGGCTTTATGGGAACTGAGAGATGAAGGACCGGTACGTGAAACATATCATTTGGTGGGTAATGGTAGGTTATTGGTACGACGGTATAAAGTAGGATCAAAGAGGTATTGGGGTGAATTATTAAATAAAAAACTTATTACAGAAAACGGAAGAAATGAAATGAAAATAGAGTCGGCTGAGAAGATAATATCATACTCGGGCGACAAAAGGAACAATTACTTTATTGTAAAAGATGAAGGTGGTGATATGCACGGATGGGACATTAAAAGCAGGTGTCGTTCAAGATTAAAGATAGGAAAAAATGATGACGGCTATTATTTAATAAATGGCAAATGGACTTTTATAGGTTATCCGGAGTCCTATATGTCAGAGGATGAACTCAAAAAACACAACACAAAAATAGTTACGGAGTTGTTATAAATGTCCGATTATAAGAAATTTTACATACCAAAAGCAAAGGGGGGAGTAAGAACTATTGAGGCCCCATGTGAAAAATTAAAGGAAGAACAAAAAAATATACTAAATAAACTGGAGGACAATGAAAATTTTAAACCAAGTTATTTCACTCATTCCTTTATGAAAGGAAGGAATGTGGTAACAGCAGCAAAACCACACGTCGGTAAAAAATATCTGTTAAAGATGGATGTGAGTGATTTCTTCGGTAGTATAAAATTAAAAACATTTCTTCAGCAATTGATGTTGGTACAGGATAATACAACATGGGCTTACAAAGGCAAGTTATCAACATCTCCAGGTTATTTAACTAAAAATTATGATAAGGAGTTTTTAAAGGAGATCGGAAAAAAATGTTTCAGAGGTAAAATACACAAAGATTTAGATAGAAAGATGTCGGCAGACGAAGCGGTGGAGCTTGTATATAAGGGAGGATGGAACAACGATTGGATTGATGAAACGTGGTTACCACAAGGGGCGCCCACATCTCCCTATTTGTCAAATGTATTTATGAGGAGATTTGATTGGATGGTTGCATGGTTTTGTGCTAGGCCAAGTATAGAAAATTACAAACTGGATGCTGTCAGATATTCAAGATATGCGGATGATTTATTTTTCAGTTCGGATGATAGATGGTGGCTAAAAAAGGTAAAGAATTACGTAGAAGAACAACTTAATAGGTTATCATTGGAAATAAATAATGATAAAGGAGGTCTATTTAAGGATGGACAAAGAAAACAAGTTTGTGGTGTAATTGTTAATGAAAAATTAAACGCACCACGAGAAATGAGAAGGAAAAATAGAGCAAGAAAACATCAGGCACAATTCGATGAAAGAGGTATGGACAACATTAGGCAAGGTAAAATAGCATATCAAGAAATGATAGAAAAACAAAAGGAAAGAGGTTTTCCAGAAAATAATATAGATGTTACAAGAAGGCTAACGGTGATAAACAATATATAACCAAAGTGGTGTCAAAAATTACCACAGCGGTTCGCTGTGAGTTAAAAAGAAGGTCTACTTAGTTCAAGTTTGGACGTCCATCCTTCGTAATAAGCTCAGGATGACGTCCTCTGTCAAACAGAAAGGATCTACTAAGGTAGATCCATTCTTACAAAGAGCCAATCAGCGCTGGCTTAGCACTTTGGTTTAGAGGAGAGGTGTTAAGACGTCGCCCTTGATGTTTCGTCAAGGAGAGTGTATGGTGAAGTAGTACTACTCAAAGACGGTATCGGCGCGAGGTTGCTTCGACGGCAATCTCCCTCTGGTCGATTGGCGGCCGAAGCAGATCCGCGCCGGTACCTTTTAGCTCTCCCATTATACACGGAAAGTAGGAAAAAGTTTTCTTCACGTGGATAGCCAGTCCGGATAAGTGAAGAAAGCATAAGGACGCTCCGATACATTAAAGGAGCATTAAAAATACGTTTTAAACGGAATCCGGATGCTATTATCCGGATCCGTTGTAAGGTATACTTCAAAAATCAGTTAAACACACAAAAACGAGGTGAGAATTTGCAAACCGTAACCGTGGATCACGAACAATTAAGGAATCACATTCGGATATCACACGAAAAGAAGTTACCACTTTATATCTGGGGAACAACCGGTATAGGAAAATCACAGACGGCTGAACGTGTGGCTAAAGAGTTCGCAGAAAAACAAGGAATGGAACTTGTGAAGGATTTTCCCGAAGAAGGAAAATTTGGATACATAGATGTAAGAATTTCACAATTTGATCCTTCGGACCTTAGAGGTCTTCCAGATATTTCAGACGAGGGCACTTCTTGGAAGCCCCCGGTGTGGTTACCTAGAGGTGGTGAAGGTATTCTCTTTTTAGATGAATTCAACCTGGCACCACCGTCAATACAGGCAGCGGCCTATCAATTAATTCTTGATAGGAAACTTGGTGAGTATAAGTTGCCTGATGGTTGGTCGATCTTGGCAGCAGGAAACAGGATGGAAGACAACGCAAATGTCTATGAAATCCCATCTCCTCTTGCTAACAGGATGTGTCATGTGGAACTTCGTATCCCACCGGTCAGACACAACGAACGATCGGATTGGTCTGCTTGGGCAATGAATAACGGAATTGACGATAAGATAATTGGTTTCTTGAATTTCAAGGAATCACTTCTTATGGCAAGTCCGGATGATTTCTCAAAACAAGGAGTGAGGGCATTTCCTTCGCCGAGGAGCTGGGCACACGCTTCGAAACTCATAGATGGAGTCGAAGACGTCCAACAAATGAAGAAACTTGTTGGTTCAGTTGTAGGCCAAGGAGCAGCAACTGAATTCTGTGCCTTTGTGGACATGCAGGAAAACCAGATGGACATAGACCAAATTCTTGAAAACCCAAAGGAAGCAAATAAATTAGAAGAAAATCAGATGAAATACACACTGGTATCAGGTATCTCAGAAAGATATGGAAAAAACAAAAAGGTACTGGAACCGCTGTGTAAAGTAGCAATGAATATGGAAAAAGAATTTGGTGTGTTGCTTCTGAGGATGGCGAAGTCAAAGAGGACGAAACACTTTTCGAAATCAATCCAAAAAATGGACAACGATGTTCAAGAATGGATAGATGGCCTGGTTGACTTCATGGGGTAACCCCCCAAACCTCTTTTTTTTTAAAAAAAGGTGAAAAATATGAAATGCTGGTCAGAGACACGGTTGTTGATTTATTATGACTAACAACATTAAACCGGAAAAAATTAATTCAAAGTTGTTTAATGAAAAAAAGAAAAACTACACACTGAAAGATAGGTGGTACTTTTCATCGAAAGATGGTAGTTACCTCGGCAGTACTATAAAACTATATGAAAAGAAACACAGGAAAGAAGTTGAAGGTAATAAATTCTATGTTATTGCTGAAACAAGATGGAATAGAAAAATAAGGTCGTGGGGGAGTGATTATCGGGGGGAGGCTATAAATAAATTCAATGAATTAAAAAAACAAATTAAAAGAGAATTTGTGACGGAAAACTTGTAAAATGATATTATGGAATTTAAATTAAAAAAAACATCGAACGAGGAATATAACTATTTGATAGAAAATCCAAGTGAGGTGGAAGTAAAAAACACCTACGAAGGTGAAAATGTAATTGTAACACTGGCATATTCTGAAAAATTTGGTAAATATTATTATTTAGAATTGTTTGTTAAAAGAATGGATATATCAGGAACAGACGCATTAAAAAAGAGTATCAAAGTGGCATTGGACAACGCACACAATAAAAACGAATATCCTTTGGTAGCGGCATATAAAACAAAGGACAAAGAAATGGCAGAAAAAAGTTTTGAGGAATCAGCAAAATTTACCTTTTTAGAGGATCTATAATCATACTTCAAAGGAGGTGAGAAAATCAAACCAAAAGACAAACTGACAAAGGCAAGAATTAAGTTACAAGGTACACATCCATTTTTTGGATATCTTGTACTTAATCTGAACATGAGAGAGGATGGGGATGTACCAACGGCAGGCGTAGACAAAAACGGTAACCTCTACTACAACCCCGAATGGATAGGTAAAATTCCACAAGACCAGGTCAAGACGGTTGTAGCACATGAGGTGATGCACGTGGCGTTGGAGCACCTACTTCGTTTAAAAAACAAACAACCGAAGGTCTGGAATATAGCAGCGGACACGATAGTAAACAATCTTCTTTCACGTGAAGGTTTTGTGGAAGTGGACGACACAATATGGCCAAAATATAATAAGGTTCGTCTACCGTTTTCACAGGAAGAAATCACAATAGAAGAAATTGATAAAAAATCGGTAGAAGAAGTTTATGATTTGGTCTACAGTAAAATTCCGGAAAAAGAAGTAACTGAAATTTCGTATGGTTCTGGTGATGGTGGAAACGGCGATGAACAAAAAATGCCAACAGGTTTCGACAAACATTTCGATCCCGAAGAAGCCAAGGAAAATAAACGTTTTTCAAAAAAGGACAAAGAAACGACGAAAGAGGCATGGAACAGAGCATTGTCAGAGGCAGCAAATTATGCCAAACAAAGAGGTAAATTACCTGGTGGTATAGAAAGGAAAATCGATGACGTTTTTGGTTCACGGACAAACTGGAAGGATCTACTCTACCGTTATGTTACAAATCTAATCCCCAGTGATTACACCTACATGAAACCAAGTAAGAAATCAAGAGTGGTAGGCACTTATTTACCATCTGTAAAGAGAGAAGGATTGGATTGTGTAGTAGCAGTTGATACGAGTGGTTCAATAAGAAACGAAGAATTGAGTGAATTTTTAGGTGAAATAAACCAAATCAAGAATTCATTTGCTGGAGTAGATATGACAATTCTATCAGTGGACACAGATGTCAATAGTGTTAAAAGAGTTAGGAGAGGAAGAAGAATTACACCAGACCAAATAGAATTCAAAGGTGGAGGAGGAACAGACATGAGGAAGGTTGCCGAATGGGTAAAAAAGAACGAACCAAACACGGATCTAGTAATCACAATGACAGATGGATACACACCATTCCCAAAGAACAACAAATGGAAGCAATTCTATGTTTTGTGTAAGAATTCGGTACCGGAATCAGATGTACCAAGGCATTTAAACCCGAAAAAAATCACATAGGAGGTGTGAATTATGACAAAGGATTTCCCAAGTGAAGAAGCCAGATGGATGGCTATAGGTGCAGATACCGTTAGACATAGAGGAGATTTTCCAAAAAAGATTGATGAGGATTATAACATATCTGAAGATGAGATTAGAGGCTGGAATAAGGCTGTCTATTGGGCTAACAAATCAATTGAAAAACATATCAGAGAGATGAGATTAAAGGAAAAACAAAAACTTGACAAAGAGGTGTGATTTAAAATGAAATTCAACGAAGACAAAACTATGGTAGAACTGACATGGGAGGAAGCGGAACAACTTGACTGGTTCGAGGATTTGCTGCTCGATTTTGACGAAGAA
>Ga0207421_10009030_pt1 | contig 10158 bp, 10 predicted proteins | sample SodLakKL_010_SED_4_FD_187542 | JGI IMG/M metagenome (GOLD analysis project Ga0207421, IMG submission 187542) | Alkaline sediment microbial communities from Lake Tanatar, Kulunda Steppe, Russia - 8KL_010_SED (SPAdes) (version 2) | ecosystem: Environmental > Aquatic > Non-marine Saline and...
TTATAAGAAACGTTTTCCTTTATATCCTTTCCCTTTTGATGACCTACTACTGTCACAGGCCTTTTGTCTAAAAGAGCTATACCGCCTATTATGGCCTTATCATCACCATAACAGCGGTCACCGTGAAGTTCTATAAAGTCTTTAAATATAAGATTAATATAGTCCCGGGTAGAAGGTCTTTCCACATAACGGGCCACCTGGGCCTTTTGCCAGGGCAAAAGGTTTTCATAGGTTTCCTTTTTAAAACTATATAAACGTTCTTTAAGGACCTTTATTTCATCATCCAGGTTTATATCTTTTTCCTCAGCGAAATCCTGGAGTTCCTTTATTTTCATTTCCAACTCATTAATAGGCTTGTCAAATTCCAACTTATTGGTCATACCTTACTCCCCTATCTCTTTAAGACTTTTTGTGGAGAACCAGCATCCTGGAAAGAACTTTTCGCAAGTCTTTCCTCTCCACAATTAAATCAATGAGCCCATGTTGAAGTAAAAACTCAGCCCTTTGAAAGCCAGAAGGTAATTTCTGACGTATAGTCTGTTCTATAACCCTGGGACCCGCAAAACCAATAAGGGCACCAGGCTCAGCTATAATTACATCGCCCAGAGATGCAAAACTGGCTGTTACCCCTCCTGTAGTAGGATTGGTTAAAACTGATATATATAATACTCCGTCTTCATTTAGCCGGGCTGCAGCAGCACTTGTTTTAGCCATCTGCATCAAGGATAACATTCCTTCCTGCATTCTGGCTCCCCCGGAAGCAGAAAAAATAATTATGGGAGTCTTTTTTTCCTCAGCTTTTTCCAGGGCCCTGGTAATCTTCTCTCCTACCACAGAACCCATGCTGGCAGAAATAAACCTGGGGTCCATTATACAAATAATTACTGTATTTCCTTCAATTTCCCCTTTTCCTGTAACAACTGCTTCCCTTAACCCCGTTACTTCTCGAGAAGCTTCCAACTTTTCATGGTAACCAGGGAATTTCAAAACATCTACAGTTTCCAGGTTTTTGTCATATTCTTCAAAACTACCTCTGTCCAAAAGGACATTTAAGCGCTCCTGGGCTGTCATTTTCAGGTGATACCCGCACTTGGAGCAGACTTTAAAGTTCTTCTCTATATCTTTTAGAAGTATTAATTCCCCACATTCTTCACATCGGATCGATACGTCCTGCTCCCTGGACTGTAAACGACCGGGTGTATCCAGTATGGCATACTTTGTTTTTCTAAAGAAATCTCGAAACAAAACCCCTGCACCCCACATTCATTTATAATTGTTAAAGACAGTCATTACAGTATATTTAAGCTATTTTATCATATTCGTTAAATAAAAAGCAAATTACCCCTGAACCTCTTTCACAAACACGTTTTTTTGACCTATTAGCTCCTTTATTTTCCCCAAAAGATTTTCATCTTCCGGAATCCAAAAATCCATCTGGGTTAAAATCATTTTCCGGGAGGGCTCGAAGTATAAATAAACAGGAAGAGTTCCTTCTTCTGAGAGGAGAATTTCCTTTAATGAATACAGGTATCCCTTTTCATGTTCCGATACTTTCAAGTAAACTTTCTTAGGTACTCTCTTCAGGGAGGTAATTTGCTCCCCTATTACCTTTACTTCACCCTCTGCATTTCTATCCAGTTTACCCCTAACCCTGACCACTTCCTCGTTTTTTAATACCTCCCGGCTGTTCTCGTAAAGATCGGGAAATACTATAACTTCCACTTCTCCTCGCAGATCCTCCAGGGTAAAAAAAGCCATTGTTGTTCCCTTCTTGGTGACTATAGGTTTTACCTGGTGAATTATTCCACCCAGCTTAATCTTCTCCTGGTGCCTGCACTGGCCCAGGTCAGAAGTAGAAAACATCTGGGTTTCCAGTATTTCTCGATACTGTTCCAGGGGATGACCGGAAATATAAAAACCCAGCAATTCCTTTTCAAAGGAAAGCTTTTCCCTCATGGTAAACTCCTCTAAGGCAGGTAAACTGTCCCGGGTAACATCCCAATCTCCTTCTTCAGACAAAACCTCAAACATGGAAATCTGACCGTTTTTTCTTTCCCGGTGATAAGATTGGGCTTGATTTAGAGTATCGTCCAGGACGGCCAGGTATTGAGACCGTTTACCTCCCAGGGAGTCAAAGGCTCCGCTTTTAATGAGACTTTCTATGACTTTTTTATTACATACACGTAAGTCTACATCATTACAAAACTGGCGCAGAGATTTAAAGTATCCAACCTTCTCCCGAGTAGATATAATAGATTGTATAGCGTTTAATCCTACATTTTTAACGGCGGCCAGACCAAACCTTATCTTTCCTTCCGTTACGCTGAAATTTGCAAAGCTTTCATTAATGTCAGGGGGAAGAACTGGTATGTTTTGACGTCGGCAATCATCAATATATGCCGTGACTTTTTCACTGGTGGACATAACTCCCGTCAATAAAGCTGCCATAAATTCCAGGGGATAATTAGCTTTTAAATAAGCCGTTTGATAGGCAATCATAGCATAAGCTGCGGCGTGAGACTTATTGAAACCATAGGAAGCAAATTTAACAATAAGGTCATATAAATCATTGGCGAGTTTTTCCGAGAAACCATTATTTAAGCAGCCTTTCACAAATATTTCCCGTTGTTCTGTCAATATTTCCATTTTCTTTTTCCCGATAGCTCTTCTTAAAAGATCCGCCTGACCCAGACTAAAACCGGCCATCTCTGCAGCTACCTGCATAATCTGTTCCTGGTAAACCATAACTCCGTATGTTTCTTTTAAAATAGGCTCCAGGCGAGGATGAAGGTATTTGATGGGCTTGGAACCATGCTTACTTTCAATAAAGGTAGGTATTTGTTCCATAGGGCCGGGGCGGTAAAGGGCTACCACGGCTATAATATCTTCAAACTTATTGGGCTTTAATTCCCTAAGCACGTTCCTCATGCCAGCACTTTCCAGCTGGAAAACTCCTGCCGTGTTACCCTGGGATAAAAGCTCATAAGTTTTAGTGTCCTCCAGGCTAATAAACTTTAAGTCCACCTTATCTCCTGTAGTATACTCAACCATATTTACAGCCTCTTGCATTATAGTTAAAGTCCTCAATCCTAAAAAATCCATCTTCAAAAGCCCCAGTTCTTCCAGGGTTCCCATGGGAAACTGGGTTACTATACCTGAATCATTAGGTTTTTGCAGGGGAACATAATTGACCAGGGGTTCCTGGGAAATTACTACTCCCGCAGCATGGGTAGAAGCGTGACGGGGGAGTCCTTCTAAGGATCGGGAGATTTCCAGAAGGTTATTTACCTTTTCGTCTTTTTGACTCAGCTCCTTAAGCTCATTTAGCTGCAGGGCCTTTTCTATAGTCATGCCAGGTTCAAAGGGTATTAATTTGGCAATGCGATCAACTTCAGCATAAGGAAAATTAAGGACCCGACCTACATCTCGCACGGCTGCCCTGGCAGCCATGGTGCCAAAGGTTATTATCTGAGCAACCCGGTCTTCACCATACTTATTAATCACATATTCAATGACCTTTTCCCTGAGTTCATAACAAAAATCTATATCAATATCAGGCATGGTTACCCTTTCAGGATTTAAAAAACGCTCAAAAAGAAGACCGTATTTCAAGGGGTCGATATTGGTAATGAAAAGAACATAAGCCACCAGGCTTCCTGCAGCAGACCCCCTGCCGGGACCAACCAAAATATCGTTTTCATGGGCATACTTTACAAAATCCCAAACTATTAAAAAATAACTGGCGTAACCCATCTGAGAAATAACTCCCAGCTCATAATCAAGACGGGCTTCATGTTCCGGAGTTATTTCCCCGTATCTTTTTTTCAATCCCTCAAAGCAGAGCTCCCTCAAGTAGCTGTCTTCATCATGACCCGGAGGAATTTCATAATAGGGGAGGTATGTTTGGCTGAAATCAAAATCTAAATTGCATTTATCTGCAATTCGCAGGGTATTCTCCAGGGCCTGGGGATATTGAGAAAACAATTCCTTCATCTCCTGGGGAGACTTCATATAAAATTCACTGCCGGGAAACTTAAGCCTGTTCTCCTCTTCCACCGTTTTAGCTGTTTGAATACATAATAAAACATCATGGACAGAGGCATCCGCCCTTTCCAGGTAGTGGGAATCATTTGTTGCCGCCAGGGGAATACCCATTTCTTCACTAATAGTTAATAAAGCCTGGTTAACCTCCTTTTGTTCCGGCAAATTATGGTCCTGTATTTCCAGGTAATAATTTTCCTCCCCAAATACATCGAGGTAGTTTTTCGCCACCTTCCGGGCTTCTTCTACTTCACCCTTTAAAATTAGCTGGGGCAGCTGACCCGCCAGGCACCCGCTCAATACTATTAATCCTTCTGAATATTCCTTTAACAGCTCAAAATCTACCCTTGGCTTGTAATAAAAACCTTCTAAAAATCCTTTGGTTACAATATTCATCAAGTTTTTATATCCTTCCTGGTTTTTAGCCAAAAGCACCAGGTGATAAAGGTTATCATCAATTTTGGCCACCCGGTCAAAACGGGTTCGGGGCGCAACATACACTTCACAACCAATAATTGGTTTTATTCCTTCTTCTTTTGCCTTCTTATAAAAGTCAATAACCCCATACATTACCCCGTGGTCGGTGATGGCCAGGGCAGGCATATTAAGCTCTTTTGCCTTTTGAACCATACCTTTAATGCGTGCTGCTCCATCTAACAGGCTGTATTCCGAATGACAATGCAAATGAACAAACACAAAATCACCTCTATGATTATGCCCTGCCTTTTCCTTTTAAAGGAAACACAGGGATTTATTTATCTTTATTAAATATTCTACTTTTAAGTACAAATTCCTTTGGCTAGATTAAGTCTACAAGTATAAGAAACAATTCGGGTTAATAAAGATCATAGTAGAAACATCCCTAATATATTAACCTGAAGGGAGGCATATAACTTCTAATGGATAATTTTTTTCATACCTTAATTTATAATTTTTTTATCGCCCTGGGCGTGATTCTTGGCGGAAGCATTATAGGTTCCCTGGGCGCAGTTTTTTGTCAAGAGCCACCCCTGAAAGTAATGCTGGACATGGCTGGGAAGCTAAAAATTTGGGCACTGGTTTCCGCCATCGGAGGAACTTTTACCACAATTAAAATTATTGAAACTGGTTTTTTTGACGGACAAATGAGCAATATTATAAAACAGTTCCTTTTTATCCTCAGCGCCTTTTATGGGTCTCACCTGGGGTATCTACTTATTGTGTTCCTGGCGGAAGGAAATTGAAATGAAGCACAAAATCTCCTTACTTATCACGGGTGTTATCCTGGGATTCCTATTAATGCAGTTTTTAGTGGGAAAAGAACTAAACCGTCTCCATTATGAAAAAGAAAAGTTAAGGGTAGACCTCTATGAAGCAACAGAAAAAATATACAGCCTGGAAGAACAAAAAAAACATTTTAACAACCTTGTAATCCAGGACATAAAAGTAATTCTTGATTCTAAAAGCAACCCACCTCTAAATTCCTTTACTCAACTGGAAATAAAAAAAGAAGTGAGGGAAACAACCAAAGAAATTATTGGACAGGAAATTAAAAACATAAATCCCCAAATAATATTCAAGCTGATAGATGAACGTATAATAAGTATAGAAAATCAAAACTTTTTTTTAAAAATAATATCTTTAATAGTTGCCGAAGAAGTAATATTTTATTTAGAGGTAGAAATTATTCATAATCCTGAGGAAGGTTAAATGTAAAGGTTTTCTTTTGCTTAAATAAAAGTTATATATTATAATTAAAATGACTGGTTAACGGGAACAATATGGAGGATTAAGCTATTGGACAAACAATACAGTCTTGCTTTAAAAATTATACTAACGGTCTTTTTAATAGGAGGACTTATCTGGTTTTTCACGGAAATCCTCTGGGTGATTAGCCTTGTTTTAATATCTGCCCTGGTAGTATATTCCATAAGCCCGGGAGTAACCTTTCTAACTGAAAGGAAATTTCCCCACTGGTTATCAGTAATCCTGGTTTATCTTGTTTTCCTGGCCCTGCTGGTGCTAGTTTTTTACCTGCTTATACCTATAATAATTGATGAAATAGTAGAATTAACCCAGTTGTTGCCCCGTTATATTAATCTTCTCCAGCCCATGGTTGAAGATTTTTTAAAGATGGCTCAAAGTCCTCAATTTGAAGAACTTTTAACCACTTTAATACAGCAGGCTCCCGCTAACCTGCAGCAGGTCTTAAACCAGGTCACGGCTATAACCTTTGCCCTCTTTTATCGTCTTTCGGAACTGGTCATAATTTTATTCCTGGTTTTTTACCTGTTAAAAGATCTAAATAAAATCAAAGTAGGAGTAGCCAGGGCTGTGCCTTATCCCTACCGGTATGAATTTGTAAGGGTGCTTAATGTATTAGATGAAAAAGTGGGAGCCTATTTAAGGGGCAACCTTCTCAGATGTAGCGTGGTAGGCTTATTAACAGGGACGGGCCTTTTAATCCTGGGAATGCCTTTTTACTTTGTTTTGGGAGTTTCCGCCGGCCTCCTTAATATTATATATTATATCGGTCCATATATTGCTGGCATCCCTGCAGTTCTTATCAGCCTTTCCCCGGATACACCAGGAGTCTTAGTTATCATAATATTTTATGTCCTGGTCCAGACTATAGATGCCTTTCTCTTAACTCCCCTGCTGCTGGGAAAGGCCGTAGATATCAGGCCTTTTACCATAATTGTTTCCATTCTGATAGGTGGAAAGCTCCTGGGAGTTTTGGGTATTATACTGGCCATTCCCTTTGCAGCAACTTTAAAAGTTGTTTTCAGTTATTATTCTCCAAACGGCCCAGAGATCAACGACATTAATTCATTAAAAAAAGGGCTAAGAAAAAATTCCTAGCCCTTTTTTAACGTACCTTCACTATAATTAATGAAAGATAGTTACTGCATTCCGCTGACACCTGTGATTTCTTCAAATTCTTCCAGGCCAACAGCGTCTCCCAATATTTTACTGACATCAGCCATCATCTTGCCAAAACGATATTCGGCTGACAAATACTCCTTAATAACAGAATTCATGTTTATTGCTTCATACATTTTTTTGAGCTTTTCCGCTTTTTCCTGGGCTACCTCTTTCTTTTCAAATTGCTCCATTTGTACTTCATATTGAAACTTCCTGAATTCCAAAAGCATTTCTTTTGCTTTTTCATCTTCTTCCAGCTTTTCTTTAGCCTTTTGGTACTGCTTGTACTCATCGGATTCTTTTAAAGATTTAGCCAAGGCGTGGGCTTGATCGTAAACATTCATTTTCTTCCCCTCCCTTTTTTATTTATTAAACAATTTTATTCTAATCCTTTAACAAACACTTTGCCTTTGTTGTTCATTTGATGACACCCCAGACAGTTGCTGTGAAAATACTCGATATATTTACGACTCTTCATATGAGATACATGAAGGCGGTTAACAAAGTTCTCTTCACCTGATCTATGACAATCCATACATTCTTTAAGGGTTCTTGAATCAATAACCGGGTGACCTTCTATTTCCTGGTTTACTAAAAAACCAATATTCTTATCATCATCAGTAACCCGGTGGCATGAAATGCAGCCTTTAGGCCAAGCATCCTGCATTATCATATGCCTTTCTTCTAAGCTATAATCTTCCTGCCCTTTCCTTTCTTGAATTCCTGCTAAACAACCGTTCACAGCAACCAGTAAGGCAATAATAAAAAGCAAAGGTTTCCCCATTAGTAATTTTACCATAACCACCAAATCCCTGGAGGGTTTTAAATTATTTTACCCAGAATACTGCTCCTTATTCCCGGGTATAAAACTATCCAAGGCCTGGAAACCCCTGCTGCCTTAAAGCTTCATAAAGTACAACAGCTACGGAATTTGAAAGATTTAAAGAACGGGATATATTAATCATAGGAATTCTTATACATGAATTCTTATATTTTTCTATAACCTCTGGGGGAAGTCCCCGGGTCTCTTTACCAAAGAGGAGAAAATCATCTTCCTTAAAATTAACTTGAGTATATATCTTCTTGGTCCTGATTGTGGAAAGAATAAATCTCCTTTTCCCATGTTCATTTTCAAATTCTTGAAAGTTTTCGTAAACCCTTAGATTTAAATAAGGCCAGTAATCCAACCCTGCCCTCTTTAAGTAACGATCCTCCAGGGAAAATCCCAGGGGTTTGATTAAATGAAGGGGTGTTCCCGTAAGCACACAGGTCCGGGAAATATTCCCTACATTTTGAGGTATTTCTGGTTCAACCAGGACCACATGCAAAATTAGCCCCCCTCATGCCTGTTCCTTTCTGGCTACATAATATAACCTTCTATGATTATCATTCCCTTCTTCAAGGGTAAAAGCTTTATATACAGCCAGCATTTGAAACCCGGCTTCTTCCAGGTAGTTTTTTATAATTCTACGGGGATAATATCTTTCCCGGTGCACCTCTTGAAATTTCTCATAATAATCCCCTTCTACCTTTAAAAAACCCGTTAAATTAATTTCCCAAATTTCCTCTTCTCTATTATAAGTAGAATCCCAGATTAACGTCATATCATCTTCATCCAACCAGTTCACTTCTTCCGGAGAAGCAGGGAGTTTATCTACCGAATTAATATCAAAAATAAAAAGTCCTTTGGCTTTAAGTTGTTTATATACTCCCTCAAAGACCCTTTTCAGGTCTTCTTCTTTCAGCATATAATTTAATCCATCCTGGAATACTACAACTGCATCCACTTTATCTGTCAAACTGAGTTCTCGCATGTCCTGTTCCACAAAATCTATCTTTAACCCTTCTTTATCAGCCTTTACCCGGGCTGCTTCCAGCATCTGGGGAGAAAGGTCAACCCCTACTACCTGGAGGTCCTTTTTCGCTAAAGAAAGGGAGGAACTGCCTGTACCACAGGCCAGGTCCATTATTATGCCTTTATTACCTCCATGTTCTTCCACTAAAGAAATTATATATTCGGCCCATTCATCATAATCTATGCCCTGCATCAAATAATCGTATATGCGGGCCAACTTGTTGTACTGGTACATTTTCCCTTCCACCTTTACTCTGCAGCTGTTTTTCTTTTAATCAAAAGCCTGTTAAGATATCCATTTATTTCTTCTACTGCTTCTTCCAGGTTTTCAGCTTTCACTACCAGTTCAAACTCGTTAACTCCAATTTTTGATTCTGCGTACTTTTGATCATAATGTTCCCGGCAAAGGATTTTTACCATATTATAATAATCTTCATCTTCCAGAAGTTCCTGAAGGCGAGATACCTTATCCCTGCCCAACCTTTTGGTGAGGTAACTGAGGGGTTTCCTTGCCTGGTTCTTAACTATTTCTTTATCCAAAGAGGCATATTCATTTAATATGCGTTTCACCCGGGTTTCCAGGGAGGCCTGAAGAAGTATATGGGTCCCCTCCTTTATGGCTTTCACCAGGAAAGGAGGAAGGTTCAGAGGACCAATTTTTCTTCCTTCTCCCTCCACAATTATAAAGGGTTCATCCCTGAACCTGTAAAGATCATGCCATAAAAGGGCTTCAAAGTCTTTTTGGCTCCTGGGTTTTTCTAACCCCAGGTTTCCAAATACAGAACCCCGGTGCCGGGCCATACCTTCCAGGTCTAAAACAGGCCAGTGGGAGGCCAACCTTTTTATTACCTTTGTTTTACCAGAACCAGTAAACCCGTTTAAAACTATAAGCTGCTGGTTATGAAATTCGTAATTGTTAAGCTGGTGGTAAATATATCGCCGATAACCCTTGTATCCACCCTGGAGCTGATATACCTGCAGCCCTAAAAATTCAGTTATTTTTAAAGGAAACTTACTCCTCATACCTCCCCGCCAGCAGTAAAAAACTACGGCCCTGTTGTTTTTTTCTATTTCTTCTATAATTCTACTCACAAAATAATGCATTTTTGGAGAAAATAACTCGACTCCCTTCAGTTTAGCCTCCAAAATGCCCTTTTCCTTGTAAATAATTCCTATTTGAGCCCTTTCATAATCATCAAAAAGAGGGAGATTAATTGCACCCGGGATAGAAGCCAAGGCATATTCCGAGGGAGAACGAACATCAACAATAACGGGGGGATCCTTCATCATAAATAATTCTTGCACAGTTATTATTAATTCTTTCATCAACTTTTCCTTCTTCCCTCTTTTTACTTAAG
>Ga0207421_10009031_pt1 | contig 10157 bp, 9 predicted proteins | sample SodLakKL_010_SED_4_FD_187542 | JGI IMG/M metagenome (GOLD analysis project Ga0207421, IMG submission 187542) | Alkaline sediment microbial communities from Lake Tanatar, Kulunda Steppe, Russia - 8KL_010_SED (SPAdes) (version 2) | ecosystem: Environmental > Aquatic > Non-marine Saline and...
CAGACCGTGCACCAGAATCATGGTTTTGTCGCCGCTGCCTTCATCGATGTAGGCAATGCGGGGTAGTTCGTGCTCATCGGAAAACGCATAATGAACATCAAAACCGTAATCGATGTCATCAAACTCCAGGGCCGGTTCATCAGCATAACGCACGCCGGCGCAGGAAGTAACAAGCAGCGCAAGGGCGATTAAAAGTAGCTTTTTCATAGTCGGTATCATTGAGTGTATGAATTAAAACATCAGCCATGTGAGCGACACAAAAGCCACCCAGGGGTTGTCGGGATGAACGCCGGAGCTGGTTGCCGCCGGAGCATCATAAAAATCGCCGGTAAACACGTAACCGCCGCTGAGGCCGAGCGTGAGAAACACGCGTAAATTGTACTTCAGCTCGCCGTTTATTTCCGTACCGATATGGTTTCCGCCGCCCGGCAGCGCGTAGTTACTGTAGGCAATAGCCGAGCCTACTTTGGCGCTGAATTTATGCGGGATGATGTCTTTCATGAAGTTCACCGAGCCTCCGGCCACGCCGAGTCCCATGTTAGAAATGTCGTGCACCATAGAGTAGTAGCGGTTTACCACCTGCGGATCCGGGAAGAGCAGCATCGCGCGGTGGGAGCTGTAAATACCCACAGGCGAGCCCCACACGTTGCCCGTAAGCACGCTGTTGAGGGTGCCATCGGCCGCGCCGTCTTCATCACCGGTCGTAAAAATACCCTCGAGCCACACGCGGTCGTTGTTGGTCATGCCGTAGCGATAGGCCACCTGCGCGTTGAAACTTGCTCCGAGCACGCTTATGTCGTCGAAGTTTTCATCGATAGGGGAAATGTTGCCAAAATTGGTGATGGCATAGGCGTTGAATGATGTCGGCCCGTGCACAAAATTCCGGTTCCAGTTGATGTTCGTACCGGCCCAGAACAGATCGGCCTTATACCGCTGACTGCTCGCTCCCGAAAAGTTGATTCTTGGCGCTCCGTTATACTCTGAAAGAGCGCTGGTAAGACCCTGACCTAACACCGAAATTCCCCCGGCGCCTTTGGCCGTATCGCGCAGATACCACAGGTTGAAGCCTAATTCAATTTTTGGACTTGGACGCGTAGCCACATCACCCATCACAATAAAAACGTCGTCGTCACGGGTAATCTGGTTCTCCCACAGCTGGAAAAATCCGAGGCGGGCATTAATCGCCTGATGCGGCCTCATGTACCAGCTGGCTCCCACGGCCTGCGTTCCCCAGAAGCTGAGTTTATAGCTGGTGGTCTGGAAAAAGTCGAGTCCCAAAACGTTCGGGTCATACGGACTGTCGAAAATTCTCTGGAGCCCGATTACAACATTGTACCAGCTGCCAGGAGGGCGAATATCCACGTTAGCCATTAAGGTTTGCAGGTTGATGTTACCCCCGCTGATGGCGCCACCGCGGTTGTTGCCAATCCCGTAGGCCTGATCGCCCCAGGTGTAGTCAATTTTGAAAAGGCCCCGGAAGGTTGCATAGCCGTCCAGAATCGACGGACGGTAGACAAATAAGGGTACAAAGCGCTGCTCGGTATAAAATCCGGCGCGGTCAACCGTTTCGGTTGAGTTTCTACCGAACAAACGGCCGATTACCTGGCCCTGAAGCACATCGTTAACAGGGGTGATATTGGTTGTTGTCGTTCGGGTAAATGAGTAGCCAATAAACTGAAACTCGCCCGGAAGCGGATCAGTAAGGCGAATGCGGTCTTCTTCGCTGCGGTCGGGCAGATCGCTGATTTCGACTACCTGTGCCAAAGCCGGCACGCTAAACAGCAGCATTACAAAAAGTGTAGCTAATAGCTTCATAACAGCCTCATGGGTGGGTACATGTGGAAATAAAAAAAATCAGGAGAGAGTAACATCATACAGCAGAATAAAAGAGCGGCCACCCGGGTATTTAGCTGACCCGGGGACCGTCTTCATTTTTAAAGAAACCTTCGCTTAGTCTACAAGAACGTAGGTCTGTATCCAGAACGGACCGGTTTGATCGCCACCAACGGTGGTGCTTCCGAAGCCGCCTGCTACGGTCGGAGGCTCTACGCCGGTAAGGCCTTCCTGGATAACTTCATACTGCATGGTATTTCCCTCAATACGGAAGATTCCTGAGGAAACAAGCGCTGCAGGTACAGACTGATTCAGCGTAATGCCACGGATACCATCGCTGTTCGGTTCGGTAGTCTGGTAGGTACCGGAAAAGATTACAATGCTTCCTTCTGCGTCTTCAGCCTCTACCAGGTAGGTGTTGTCGTCGTTGAAATCGGCTTCGATTCTCACGTTGTTGAACGGAGGACCGGCGAGGCCGGGAGCAACATTTTCGCCTTCAGAAACCCAAATACCGAAAAGGGGATCTTCTTCGTCGTCGTTTGCATCAGTGGATGATGAATCACAGGCGATTCCCGCAAAAGCAAGCGAGAATGCGGCTATCAGCAATAGATATTTTTTCATGGTTTTAACCTCTTTATTTGTGTTGGTTTGTTGTTTCTTTGTTACTGTTTTATTGTGGACTTTATTTAAGATTTTGAGGGAAGCAGCACAGACTCCCCTTCAGCTACCGCATCACCATTTTGGTTGATGCAGCGCGTTTTCAGTACGATCCGGTTGCGGTCTTCGATTTTGCGAATCACTTCAGCGCTTGCGGTGATGGTGTCGCCAATGAAAACCGGCTTGAGAAAACTCAGGCTTTGGGATGCATACAATGCACCCGGTCCGGGAAGCTTCATCCCGACCACGGTTGATACAAGCCCGGCCAGCAGCGCTCCATGCGAAATGCGCGCTCCAAAACGGGTTTGTTTAGCGTATTCTTCATCCACGTGTAATGGATTAAAATCTCCGGTTATATCAGCGAAGCCATAAACATTTGCCTCACTAATGGTTTTAGAATACTCGGCCCGGTCGCCGGTATTGATATCGTTTATGGTGAGCTGCTTTTCCATGTGTTCAGGCCTCCTTCAGTTTGCGCTTCAGGATTTTGCCGCTGTCGCTTTTTGGCAGCTCATCGATGAAGGCGTAGTGGGACGGCACCTTGTATTTTGCCAGCTTCGTACGCGCCCAGCTCATCAGCTCTTCGGCCGATGCATTTTCTCCGTCCTGAAGCACGATGAAGGCTTTGCCGGTTTCACCCCACTTCGGATCTGGCACCCCGATGATGGCCACTTCGCGGATTCCCGGATGCGTGCGAAATACATGCTCGACCTCAGCCGGATACACGTTCTCCGCCCCGCTTATGAACATCTCTTTTTTGCGGTCAATCACGTAGAAGTAGCCTTCTTCATCTCGTTTCACAATGTCGCCGGTGAGAAGCCAGCCGTCGGCCATGGTCTTTTCGGTTTCCTCGGGTTTATTCCAGTAACCCTTCATACAGACCGGTCCGCGGAGAACAAGTTCGCCCGGCTCGTTGTCTTCGGCAAAGGTGCCGTCATCGCGGCGGACAGCGGCCTCGATATAAAAGTTCGGGAAGCCGATCGAGCCCTTTTTACGGATGGCGTCTTCCTCATTCAGAGAAAATACGTTCGGGCCAAACTCGGTAAGTCCGTAGCCTTGACGAATCGGAACGCCTTTGTCCTGCCAGGCCTCAATCAGCGGAACCGGCATGGGCTCGCCGCCGACAATGGCATAGCGAAGTTCCTCAAGTTTGGATGATGCAAAATTCTTCGCCCGGTAAAGCATGTCCATCATGGTTGGTACGCCAAACAGGATGCTTACTTTTTCGGAATCGCAGAGCTCAAGAACACGCTCCGGATCGAACTTACGGAGCAGAATCAGCTTTGCGCCGCGATGGATGAAAGGTGTGGTCAGCACGTTCCAGCCGCCGGTATGGAAAAACGGCGCGAATGTCAGGGTGATGTCGCTCTGCACGAGATTAAGCCTCAGTCCGGTATTCACCGAATTCCAGAACAGCATTCCGTTAGTAATCATGGCGCCTTTTGGGCGGCCCGTTGTACCTGAGGTGTAGAGAATCATGCAGGTGTCGCCAAAAGTATTCTCCGGAAATTCGACTTCGATTTCATCATCGGGAGAGGTGTAGTGCATGCGCGCCACAAACCCGTCTTTGGTATCGAGCAGAATGCGCTCACCCTTCCAACCGGTTTTCGCGATGGTTTCAACAAAATCGGATTCAAGCAGAAGTACCGATGGCGCGCTGTCTTCAAACTGATAGGCCAGTTCGGGCGCGGCAAGCCGGTAGTTGAGCGGCACCATAATTGCCCCCAGTTTCTGAATGGCAAAAAACAGCACAACGTACTCAATATGATTGAGCGCAAGCACGGCCACCCGGTCGCCTCTTTTTACGCCGTAGCTGTTCTGAAGCATGGCGGCGGTGCGCAGCATCATCCGATTGGCTTCGCCATAGGTTATGGTGCTTCCGGTTTCATCATCCTGCAGCATTACTGCTTTTGGCGAATATAACGCCCACTTCGAAATCCACTCGGTATGGGCTTCAGCCTGCTGCGTTTCTGGTAATAAATTAGCTGATGCGTGTTTCATAGCTCCTGCCTGTTGTACTATAATCTAATATAAATATTATATTTTCATTTCGTGCTGTACATGTAGCTGTTACTCTTTCACATTTCGCTGTTCTGGCGTGGTTTTCAGGTAGTATGTTGCAAAACCTACAACTACAGAAAGGATGATGGCCACCGCGGCCGCAACGCCGGGATTCTGACCATCGGCCTGAGTAAACGGAATCTGCAATTGACCATAATAAATGGTGAAGTGCACCACTACCGCGGTCACGGACGCCAGAACCGGCGCCATCAACGGCACGCTCTTGAAGAACATGCCCATTATAATGGGTACAAACGCGGCCGAGAAATAGGCATACACGCCGTTTTGAGCGAAAATCCCTACGCTCAGATTCGGGTTCACGATCTGATCCCAGCTTACAAATACCGTCACTATCGCCAGCGCCACAATCACGATTTTATTTATGAATACGTTGCTTCCTCCCTTCGCCTTCATGCCCAGCCTTTCGCCAAACAATGGCTCCAGTATATCTTTGGTGATGGTGGTCGAAAGCGACTGAATGAGGCTTTCCAGCGTGGAAAGTCCGGCCGAAATGAGACCCATCACCACAATGAGTCCGATAAATACAGGAAACTCACTTACTACGTAGGCCGAGACCAGACCGTCCATTGGTAATACTACGCCGCCGGGACTCAAATCCGGAAAGGTGATGCGAATATACAGTCCGGTGAAGACCACAAGGAAAAACAGCAGCTGAGCCGTAATACCAACTATGAGGTATTTATTGACATCATCATCACTCTTCAAAAGCAGTGACTTGGTGAGGATATGCGGCTGACAAATAATGGCAATCCCGACGATGAACTGCGTCACAAAAATTTCAAAATAGTCACGGAACAGGAAGCTGGACTCGTTTGTCGTTGATACCAGGAGCGGGTCGATGGCCTCAAGCTTGGCCAGGAATCCGCGCACGCCGTCGCTGAAGTGCTCGTAACCGGAACCCAAAAGAATGAAGGCCACGATGAGCATCAAAATCGCCTGAATGGTGTTGGTGTATACCATTGAGTTGGCGCCGCCGAACATCATGTAGCCGAATACGAAGGTCACAATGCCGAGCAGCGTGTAGAACTCCGGAATGTTGAGGGAGGCCGAAAGCACCTTGGTGAGGCCCACGCAAATCAGCACCACAAAGGTGATGAGCAGCAGCGACAGGAAACCAAAGAAAATCCCGTACTTCTTGCTCTTGTACATGGTTTCCATCCACTGCGCCATGGTGAGCGCCTTCACCGTGGTGCCGTGTTTGCGGAAGCCTTTGGTAAGCAGCACCAGCGAAATCAGAGCCGCAAACGGCAGCGCAATCGCCATCGATAGCACCCCGCTGATGCCATACAGCGCCACAAATCCCGGATTAATGATAAACGTGGCTGCGCTTGTGATGGAAGCCGCAAGCGACAAACCCACCGCATAGGGCGAAAACAGCACGCTGCCGAGGGCGTAATCATCAATATTGGTGATTTTCTTCGCGCCCCGGATCACAAAAAACAAAATCACGGCGGCGTAGACTCCTACCAGAATCCATGCTGCCGTTACCAGTTGTGGTGATGCTAATTCCATTTTATCGTTTACCTAAATGAGCAGGTTTGTTTTAGTTTCTAAAAGCGAAAAGCATTACATGCAAAGGTGAGTCCGCCGCCGGAGCCCATCATCACAAAAATGTCGCCTTTGTTTAACTCGCCCTTCCGGATGGTTTCATCCATCGCCATCCCGATAGCGGCCGAGCCCGTGTAGCCGTAGGTGCTCATGATGGCCGGAGCCGTTTCGCGCGGCAGCCCCAGATTATCCATGGTCTCCCAAATCTGATTGATATTGATCTGTGTCATGAAGGCTTTTTTGATGTCCTTCACCTCAAATCCGCCTCGTTCTGCCACGGTTTTGATCATATCTGTCCACATCAGCGGATTCAGCTCTTTGGGGAATTTCTTGGTGAAGAGCAGCTTGTGCTCCTGCGCAACCACGCTCTCGGGCGTCACCGGATGAGCCGAGCCACCCTGATAAATGCCCATATAATCGAAGTATTCACCTTTTGTGCGAATGTCCGACGCCAGATGACCGGCCTCACCGCCCGTGGTTTCCTCCAGCACGGCTGCTGAAGCTCCGTCGGCGAAAAGCGTCACCGTTTTTTTGTCATCCAGATTCAGGTAGCGGCTCATGCCGTAGGCGCCGATTACCACCGCCTTTTTGTAGCGCGGATCGGCTTTCAGAAAATTAACCGCCGTTTCCGATGCGGTTACAAATCCAGCGCAGGCTGTGTTCAGGTCAAAGCTCGCTGCGTTCACAAATCCGGCTTTGTGACATACAACTGAAGCCGTGGATGGCGAAATATACTCAGGCGTATCAGTCGAGATGATCAGCAAATCCACCTCTTCGGGCTTCACTCCTGCCATATCCAGTGCCCGGTTCGCAGCGCTGATGCACAGGTCGCTCATCTTCTCGCCTTCCTTCATCCAGCGGCGCTCGCGAATGGTCAGGTTTTCCTGAAGCCAGGTGTCCACATCCTCGCCCAGCCGCTCGTTGAACCAGCTGTTCGGCACCACCTGATCCGGCACGGCCATCCCGCTTCCTATGATGCGCGCGTTCCTCACGATATAATTCCTCCGTCTACGCTCAGTGTAGTTCCGGTGATGAACGAAGCCTCGTCAGACGCCAGATACGCGTAGGCGCTTGCGATGTCTTCGGGCTTGCCCATGCGGCCGATTGGCGTTTTAGACACCATGCCTTCAATTACTTTTTCCGGCATTTTCTGCACCATTTCAGTAGCGATGAATCCCGGCGCTACGGCGTTCACACGAATGTTTTTCCGTCCTAACTCACGCGCCCAGGTTTTGGTCATTCCAATCACGCCCGCTTTGGTGGCCACGTAGTTTGTCTGACCAAAGTTACCGTACAGACCAACCACCGAGCTGGCGTTCAGAATTACGCCGCCGCCGCCTTCAATCATAAACGGAACCGCATTTTTGGTGCAGTTAAACACCCCGGTGAGATTCACGTCGATTACCTTCTGCCAGGTCTCCGGATCCATTTTCACCAGCGTTTTATCCATGGTGATGCCCGCGTTGTTGATGAGCACATCAAGGCGTCCGGATTCTGCAATGATGGCATCTATTCCCTCTTTCACATCTTCGAAACTGGTGACGTCCACTTTCCTGAAAGCGCTTTTCCACCCTTTCGAAGAAAAATCCTTTACCAGCTCTTTACCGGCCTCTGTGTTCAGGTCCCAGACGTGCACCGTGGCGCCTTCGGAAGCAAAACGCTCGCAGGTTGATTTTCCAATTCCGGCTGCTCCGCCGGTTACTAAAACTACTTTGTTATCAAATCGGCTCATTGTGTTTTATTCGTTTGAAAATTTTCAAATGTTGTTTTCAGGGTGATGGCTTCATCACCCTGTTCGGGCTTAAAAGCTTATTCGTATGTCGGATACCGTGCGGCTTCGCACATTCAGGTTAAGGGATACATATTTAGCTACTTCCCGGCCGGCTCGTTCTGAAGCTCTTCCAGACCGGGCTTCACGTTTTCTCTCCAGTTCTGAAGAAAAGCGCGGTTGCTTTCATCCATCATTTCGTAGAACAGCTTCATCTCGTTCATGCGCGTGGCCAGATGACGTGTCTGCTCATCCTGCACCGGCTGATTTTGCGAAAGCTGCTCGAATTCTTCACCCAGACGCATATTCCTTCGCATGGATGAAGCGTAGTTGGCAAATGCCTGACCAAAAATGTCGGGCACTGCCCTGTAATAATCCTTGCGCTCGCCGGGAATCCAGACCTTTTCAATCAGGCGGTGTTCCTTCAGCTTGCGGGCGATTTGCGAAACCGGACCTTTGCTCATTTGCAGCTCACCGGATATCTCGTCCAGCGAAAGCGGCTCGGGCGAAGCGATAAGCAGCGCAACAATCTTGCCCATAAGCGAGCTATAGCCCAGATTCTGATACGCCTCAGCATAGGCGTTGATCAGGTTTTGTATGATTTCGGATTTTTCCATTGCGCCGCTATGTTTTCAATATTTGATTTATTTCAAATAATAAAAACATTTTGTAAAAGGCAATAGGGAGGTGGGATTTTGTTTGGGGGTGCTGCTTCAACTTTCCAGCCATTCCTTCCCGCCTCCGATTGAAATCAGAGGCTACTACGGTGGAGCGTGCCTGGTGGCACTGTTGAATTAGGATATTTGGACAGGAGCAACACAGCTAATTTCCAAAATTTCGGAAGCTAACTTCCAGAATTAATATAAATATTGGAAGTTAACTTCCGATATTAGGGTCAAAGGGAGTGGAGATTAGGCAGCGTTCCCCCCATTCTAAAACCAGCGATCAAGCATCATTCCCGGATTCCAGCCCGGAAATTTCGAAACCACATCGATGCCCATCACCCTTTTGCGTTAATCTGCTGAATAATCCGCGCTCCTCTGCGTCCAGCAGATCAACAATTCAATACCGCTTTTCACCGGCTTCGATAGCCACGTTGAGGCGGTTTTCGGGTGGAGGCAGCGGGCATGTGGTGTAGTCCGAAAAAGCGCAGGGCGGGTTGTAGAGCATATTGAAATCAAGTGCAACCGTGCCGTTTGGACCGGGATTATCAACATACAGAAAACGGCCGCCGCCGAAGGTGGTGCTGCGGTTGGTGAGGTCAGCCACAATCAGGAACAGACGCTCGCCTTCCGATGCCGAGATAGCCCAGAGCGAGTGCGTCTCGCCCTCCAGCTCGAACTCCAGAATGCCCGGCGTTTCATCATGGCTCGTCTGACCCAGAATATTTATGATGGGTATTGTCGTCTCCGTTTCGTGCGGAATGAGGGTGGCTTCGACTATGAAGTTTTCATCAGCCGGGAAGCGCTCGATGCCTCTGAAGTTTTCATACACATAGCTCTGCTGATCATACAGACGGAGCGCAATTTCGCCCTCGCGCTCGATGAAGGTGAACGTGAGCCTTCCATGATCAGCCTCAATGGGGTTTTCTGCCGAAAAGGTGATGCTGCCCGTGAGCGCTTCACCCGAAATACTGAACATCCCGTCTTCATTAGGCGCCAGGGTGATGTCCGTACCGTCGATAATCAGGCGGCCTGCGTTTTCAGAAATACTGCCTTCCGGAAGCACAATGTCGTTATCAGATGAGGTGCCGAACGTATGCTCTCCATCTTCCAGCCAGTGGAGCCCGGCCAGCTTCAGCCAGCCCTGCTCTTCCTTCAGGCGCTCTATGCGCTCTTTATGCCACTGGTCGTTTTGTTCCTGCAGGGTGATGGGTTCCGTGGCCTCATCACCAGTGCCATTACACGCGGAGATAAATGCTCCCGTCAAGGCGATTATCACTATCAGGTAAAGATATTTCACTATAAATTTTCTTATTTGTTCAGGCTGAGTTTCAATGTGCATTAATTGTTACAGCACACTTATATATCACACGTTTGCTCCCTCAACATAAAACCAGTTGAGTACATTCACAACTACAACGCCTAAGACCGGAGCTTGTTTTCCAAACGACCTGATTCATAATCTCTGTCAGCCGGGGAGTTGTCATCCTGTGGTACTGCGATGTGGGCCGTTTGTTCCGGCTCAGTTAAGGATTCTGCGCCGGTATTCGCCCGGGTGAGGACAGCCTGAACCGACTCCATCAAATCGCGCAGCTTTACTCTTGATT
>Ga0207421_10009032_pt1 | contig 10157 bp, 1 predicted proteins | sample SodLakKL_010_SED_4_FD_187542 | JGI IMG/M metagenome (GOLD analysis project Ga0207421, IMG submission 187542) | Alkaline sediment microbial communities from Lake Tanatar, Kulunda Steppe, Russia - 8KL_010_SED (SPAdes) (version 2) | ecosystem: Environmental > Aquatic > Non-marine Saline and...
GCTCCTAAAGCGGGAGTAGCCGAGCTAGGCCAAAGGCGCTAGACTCAAGATCTAGTCCTATAGGGGTCCGAGGGTTCAAATCCCTCCTCCCGCACTTCTCTGGATATATAAAGGGGGTTAAGTGCTGTTGGGCAATACATTTATACGATAAGCGATCTTTGTTCTATAATAAATAAATATATAAAATACGTAATATCGGCTAGATTCGACGACTCGGGTATTTTTTACTCCTTTTATCGTTTTACGCGGAAGAAGTTTTATTTTCCTAAAATTATACACTCCTTCGGCTTTTACACCCGTTGATACTTTTCTAATTCATAGAAGACGATCATACCTAAAATGGCTAAATGTCCTAATAGAGAGATTTGTTCCAATATTGAACTCTAGTTATCTATTTGAAGAACTTTCCTGACAATCTTAAGTTTACTACAAAGATGACTAACCTCGTTAGTTTTGATATCAAATCATCATATAGGTAAATCTCTACCATCCCACTTTTTTAAATGGTATATCCTTAAAAACTTTCAATCATTTATAGTAAAAACGATGATGATCGAGCAGGGACAAATGCTGGGTTCTTAGCTTTGATTTTCTCTATACCTCCTACACTTTTTACTAAAATATTATGATGAAATATTATAAATTAGTTGATTTGGTTAAAGATTTGGTATTATTGTTGTAAAAATTACACATGTGTAAGTGAGATTAAAAAAGGAGTAAGTTATATCCTACCCTAACTCGAGGTCTAATATGATTAAAGGAAAAGTAGTAAGAATGGTATTGGTAGTGGCTACGGTTTTTTTGCTAGTTTCTGGGACAGTCCTGACCGGGACTAGTCTTATAGAGGGATCAGAAGAGGTAGAAGATTTAGATAAGACGGTATTGGTCAATACCGACGCCGTTGAAAAACTCAATGAGTTCGGCGATGTTTTAGATAGTTACGGAAATTATGTTCTATTGAGAACAGATCACATCGGCATTAATGAACTCTCTCGTGAATACGATATCGACGAATTGGAAGACAATAATGTAATAAGTGTTAAAGGTCATACTTTCGATACGAGTCAAGGTCTACCTGAAATCGATTCAGAACTGAAGATCGACGGCTACGAATCCGGAGAAGAAGGAATCTACATAGTAGATATGATAGGTCCTGTCAATCCAGATTGGCGAGTAGAAATAGAAAAAGTCGGTGCTGATGTGATAAATTATCAACCCAATTACGCTTACGAAGTTGTCATGACTCCAGAGCAGGCAGAAAAAGTTGAGGATAAGTTCTTTGTAGATTGGGTTGGAGTTTATCAACCTGAGTTCAAACTCCATTCAGAGATAAATACGGCATTAGAAAAAGATATGTCCTTCAACGTGAGGATGCGGCCAGGCTTTGAAACAACTAGATTAAATAGATTAGAATACGAATTTAATTCTATAGTGGATGGAGAACTAGAAGTTTTAGCAGGCGAAGATCTTCATGGTGACGGTTATAGAGTTACAGTTGATGTAGACTCAGAGAGGGTTTTAGAAGATTTAGCCATGGATGAAGACGTATATTACATATCGCCTCACGTGGAGCCTGAGCTCCACGCCGAAATGGACATCCAGCAGGTCGGTGGGGGTCAATGGTTCATGGATGATGAATATGAAACCCGGGATGATGTTACTCCGCTCCCTCGTGAGGGAGACCCTCAGGAGCCTTATAGGAAACACGGCGATTACGGGGCATATATAAATCAGATAGGATACAGTGGTGAAGAGGTCACGGTGGCAGTAGCTGATACAGGTATCGGTGACGGTACCGTTGGTGATGCAGGTCATGAGGACTTCACTGGTAGAGTAATAGGGGGTTATGGTTTTGGCCTAGACGAAGATAATTGGGCTGATGGACATTACCACGGCACAGCTTGTACAGGTTTGGTCGCTGGAGATACACATCGGGGGACTGGTGAGACTATGCCTATCGGTGGCAACGAGCATTACTACATGGGACAAGGTCTAGCTTATGAGTCTGAGATATTCGGTACAAAAATATTTGACGACGGTGGTGGATTTATGCCTGAAGAATATTATCCTATAGTAGAGGAACCCGCTCAGCGCTCTGATGCTTACGTACATAGTAATTCCTGGGGTGCGGGCACCATGGGTTCATATAGTTTAGCCGATGAGGCGTTCGATCAATCAGTTAGAGATGCAGATAGAGATGCACCTTATAATAGGGAAATGGTGATAACCACTTCGGCAGGGAACGACGGACCAGGAGCTAGAGGTGGTGGATACGGAACAGTTGGAAGTCCTGCTAATTCGAAGAATGTTATCACGGTAGGTGGTAATCAACCATATTATCCACCAGCTCACGATAACCCAGAGTTGATGTTTGGTAGTAGCTCTAGAGGATGGACGGAGGACAACAGAATAAAGCCGGACGTTATAGCACCATCTGAGAGCATAAACACTCAAGATACACCACTATCTATTAGGGCTCGTGAATATGTTGAAGCTAGCGGCACCTCGTTCGGTAATCCCATAGTAGCTGGAGCAGCAGCCGTGGTTGTTGAGTGGTATGAAGAAAATTATGGTGAGAAACCAAGCCCAGCTATGGTCAGATCAATACTGATAAACACAGCTAACGAATTAGATCCGGAAGTTGGTGATACAGAAAGTCATGTCCCCAATCGTGACGAAGGCTGGGGTGTACCGGACATCTCAAAATTAGAATATCCAAAAGAAGATCCGATCGATTTTCTGTTCGAAGATCAAGAAACTGTATTGACCACTGGAGAGGAAGCTGAATATATGGTAACTCCGTCCGAAGATGATCAACCTCTGAAGATAACTCTCGTTTGGACGGACCAACACGCTCTAGCTGGTGATAGCGAAGGTGGAACACCAACGCTGAAAAATAATCTAAACTTAGAAGTCGAAACACCTGCTGGAGAGATCATACGAGGCAATGCCTTTGACCTTTCAGGAGATGGTTGGAGCGATGATGGTTATACATATCCCGAAGCAGAAGTGATGGAACCTTTCGATCACAATGATGACGGATGGGATGACGTCAACAACGTGCAGAACGTTTACATCCCTGAGGACGAAGTAGATGACAGTGTTTACAGGGTTAGGATAAAAGGTACGGATGTACCAGAAGATGCTCTCAATACGGGAGAAGCCAGCCAGGACTTCGCTTTCGCAGCTTATAACGCTCAAGAGCAGATTCCGAAGGATGCCGAACTGAACCTGGATAGAGAAGAGTATTCAGGAGATGATACAGTAAAGATAACTTTGGCAGATCATGATCTCAAAGAAGAAGGTACCTACGACATAAATGTTACCAGTGTCGATGCAGATGGAAACGAAATAGATGAAGAGTGGATAACTCTTGCAGAAGATGACAGTCTACTTGGTCATTTCGAGGGTATAATAGAAACAACTGAGGATCCTGACGAAGATGGTGCTTTATACGTAGAGCATGACGGCGAGATAACAGCTTGGTATCACGACGAAGACCCAGGGGGTCATGAGGAGAGTGGCTCAACAGATTCGGTGGAAAGTAATGAGGACGAAACTTTAACCTCGAGTAGAGGAGAAATAATAAATGATGAGGGCTATCTATCACGTGACGGTATAGAACACATCTCAACTAAATCTCAAGAGGTAACTTCTGATTACGAAGAACCTGAGATATCAGAGCCTTATTCTCTTGAAGACTATAAAAGCTCAGATACTCCAACCGAATCACTAAACGAATCAATAAATCTAGAAGATGAATATGAAATACGAGATCCGATAGAAATAAACAATAACACCGATTTCCATGATCAGGCTGATGAGGATGACTGGCCTGGCGACGGAAGCGAAGACGATCCCTACATCATAAAAGGATACGAGATTGACGGTGAATTAGAAGAACATGCCGTATATATAGAGGATACTGATCTTCACTTTGAATTAAGAGACAACTATCTTTATCATGGTTACAGCAATGGAATACATCTAAGCAACGTAGAAAACGCCATTATAATTGAAAATGAAGTATTTAATAATAGCTATTCAGGTATCTATCTAACTGATGGTGCTTGTGACAATTTGATAGTAAACAATACCGTAGAGAATCATGACAGCGGAGGAATAGATCTTTGGGATACTAAGGACAACGTTGTAGAATCAAACACCGTAAAAGGAAATGACGGGAATGGTGGAATAGTAACCTTCAATACGGAAAACACACTTATCCGGGAAAATATCGTCACGGAACAGGCAGAATTAGCGACCAGGGGTATTTGGGTTTACGACTCCTATGGCGTAATAGTAGAGGAGAACCATGTGTTTGATAATCCAACTACTGGTGTGGGGGCTACTTATGGTTCGGAAGTGATATTTGATGATAATCTAGTAGAGAACAATGAAGGAAGAGGTTTCCTTTTCCCGCAGGTGACCTCCCCTACAATTTCAAACAACACTATCCTCAATAATGAATGGCATGGAATTTACGCGTTCGCCGATGCGATATACGGCATGATAGAAAATAACTATTTTGCTGGAAATGTTCACGGCAGTAGTGGTGGTACAATCCAAATCCATGAACCAGGATGGATCATAAGAGGGAACACTATTACAGATAATTACGCTGATGGCATTAGGTTTACTTTCGGTGGAGACAACAATGAAGTGAAATACAATACTATTTCGAACAACGAAGGGTGCGGTATTTACATTAATAATAAAAACGAACATGTCATATATCGCAACAAACTGTTCGAAAATGAAGAAGGGAATGCTCACGATCCTTCTGGGCTGAATGATTGGCATATGGGTGATCCTGCTGATGACGGACAAGGAGGAAATTATTGGGGTGACTATCTAGGAGAAGACAGAGGGGATGGGATCGGAGATGAACCATATGTGACCCCTCCGTTCCCACCTGGAGTCAATGAGGATCATTATCCATGGGTGTATGACGTGCCAGGTCGTTTTGAAAATGATATTGGAGTTCTAGATATCTTCCCCAGCGGAGCTGCACCAAATGAAACGATTGAGGTTGAAGCCTTTATAGCAAATCTAGGACAACATTATGAAGAAGATATAACTGTTAATTATGAGATCGGTAGAGAGGACGACAACGAGACAGAGACATGGTCTGACACCATCGATGTGGACATGGAGCCAGAAGAATTCAAGTGGGTGACTATAGGTGAGTGGACTCCACCTGAAGAAGCAGATGAAAAGGATTTTTACCATAATGTAACAACTGATTTCGAATATGATCAGAATCCAGACAACACTTATCTAAATGAATCGTTTGAAGTCAGAGATATACACGATGTTGGTTTCACAGATATTACACATCCAAAAGAGAATCAGCCGTACGTGGAAGAGGTTGATTCTACGAGGGAATGGATGCACCCTTTTGGTCAGAGAGCAGATTCAGATGGCGCTTCGGGTTGGTCCGGAGGTGGAGATTGGACGTGGTACGCCGGTATGAAACTATCAGTGGAAGACTATCAGGAAGAATACTTCACCGATGTAACCTATTATGATTATGAGGACGGTGGAGACTGGGCGGAAGCGAAGATAGCAACAGTAGAATATGTTAATGGACAACCGGTAGTGGATGAATTCGTTGGTCAATCAGATAAATACGAAACCGATGGTCACGGTTGGGTGGAACTGGAACTTGAGGATGCAGTAGAAATCGAAGACGAGGAATACTGGGTACTTATGCACGTACATGACGACGGTGATAATCAACAAATAGGTGTGGTAGATAGATATGTGGAAGATGCAGGTTGGTACACCTTTGCCGATGGAGATCCGACGGATCCAAATGATTGGGTGACTCTCGAAGAAAGAGGCATGATGCCGAGGTCATGGCTGATAGAGGCTCAGATAACGGATTATACATGGCCTCCAGAATATGAAGATACAATATTCAATGAGACCCAGCCTGTTGAGGGTGTCGTAGAAAATTTCGGTAACAAACATGAAACAGATGTATCGGTAGAAGTAGAGATAATCTGTGACGAGAGTGAAGAAGTTGAGTATTCTGATGAAAATACTGTCGATGAATTAGAGAGAGGCGAGACGGTAGTCGCTAAATTCGAAGATTGGGATCCATCTAGTACAGGCTATTACACTATAAACATGACGACTGATTTAGAAAACGATGAAGGTCCAACAAATGACTATCATGAAGTGACCATATATGTTGAAGAAACAAACATAGATTTAGAAGCTACTTCGATCGAGAAGCCTGAAGAACCTATATTCCAATATTACGAGAACGAAGTGGTAGGAAGGATTACCAACCTAGGTAACTATAGAACAAATACACCTGTAGAGATGATGATCGAAAAGGTGAATGAGGAGATTTTGATAGACGAGAACTTCTCAGAGGGATTACCAGAAGATTGGAGCATAGTTGACGAGGACGGTTCAGGGCATACATGGGAATTTGACGAGGAAGACGAAGCTATGAAGGTCGCTTCAGAAGTAGAAAATCAGAGTGACATATTATGGACTCATAATGTAGATGCGACAGAAGCTACTCATAGATTCATGGTAGAATTCTATTCAGAATTCGATGGAAATGTATCTAGAGATTTATTGATTTCTACAGACGGTGGGGAGACATCACAGAGAGTCAAAACTAACATCTCAGAAGGTGAAGTCTCATATGATCTAATCGACTGGGTTACTGGCGAAGACGAAGTCATGATCGGTTGGGAATTCTTCTCAGAGCAAGCGGAAGAAGGTGAATACTGGCTGATAGATGACGTTGAAGTGATCGGTGAAGATTTAGAAGACCCAGAGTATGTAGAGGAAGAGACATCAGAGGAATTATATCCTAGAAGAGAGACACAGGTAGGATTCGAGAACTGGTTACCAGATGAGGAAGACCTCCCAAGCGATTATATCTTCACGATGGAAACACTGCATGAAGATGACGAGAATCTGGAGAATACGGTCATAACTGAGAGGATGTTCGTAGATTATAACTTGCCACCATACGAACCGGAAAATCCAAGCCCATACGGTGGGGAAGACGGTGTATCTCATCAACCGGAGTTTAGTGTATATGTGTCTGATCCTAATGAAGTAGACTTGGATGTAACATTCTATCTATTAGATGATACCGGGGTAGAACTTCGGAATAGCACGGTAGAGGGCATTGAATCTGGTACGAGAGCTTCCTACATATTCTCTGATTATCTTGAACCCGATACGACCTACCAATGGTATGTAGAAGTAGAAGACATAGAAGAAATGACTACATCGGACACATGGACATTCCATACCTATGAACCTGAACCTGAATGGAAGACCGCGAGTGCCGGAATCAATGCAATGCCGCCTAAACCGGTAGAGAACTTGACTGTAGATTGGGATGCCGATGTTTGGGAAGCAGAATCGAACATATTGACCTGGGACGCATCACCCGACGATGGAGCCGGAGAAAACGACACCGAATACTATGTTGTTTACAGGGCAGATTCACCTGATGGTCCATGGAATGAGACCACTGAGATCGACATAGTGATTGCCGACGGTTTAGAGGAGTATACCTATGTTGATGAAGGAAAAGCCTCCGACGGTGTACAATGGCACTACGTTGTCAGAGGAGTAGATCGCGTGGACAATATAGATATGAACGAAGATTACGTTGCAGAGAAACCTCTGCCTGACGCGACAGATCCGAATCCAGAAGATAATGAAGAAGTTGAAGAGCTGGAACAAACTATCTCAGTAGATGTTACTTCACCAACTGGAGAACCGTTAGAAGTTGAATTTTACCATGGAGAAAAACTAGAGTTGATAGCTGAATACGATGGGATAACCGATGAAAGGGTAGAAACGGATTATCCAGAATTGACTGAAGAAGATAGGGGCCAACATCATTATTGGTTCGTAAAAGTGTCCTATGAAGACTACAATGTTGGAAAAATAGTTCCAGAGGATGTGCTACCTGGACCGATAGAAGAGGAATGGCACTGGCTGTACGAGGAAGAACATAGGTATCCATCAGATAATGCTGTTGGGTTGAATGATCCTGGAGATTATTACGGAGCGATAAGACTAGATCTTTCAGATGATGTCGGTGGCGTCATAACAGACGTAGCCTATTATGATTATGAAGATGAAGGTGATTGGGCCTATGCCTACGTGGCAGAAGATGATGATGGAGCCCCCAGTGAGTGGCTGGCGTCTTCAGAGGAATACAATCCAGAAGGAGCTGGTTGGGTAGAACTGGCTCTCGATGAACCTGTCCCGATAGAAGAGCCTGGAGAATACTGGATAGTTATGCATATGGATGACAAAGGCGATGACCACTACCCATTAGGATGCACTGATCCGTACATGGAAGACGGAGGTTTCATCAATATAGAAGATGATCCATTCGATCCTGGTGAATGGGATATTTTGGATGATTTAGGTTTCGATGAAACCTGGTCTATCGAAGCTATGGTAGCCCCAGAACCAGAACCTGAAGGATGGAGCTTCTACCTCAAAGATACAGTTGATCCTGAATATTACGAGCTGACAATAGATTCAGCCGAAGGCGGCGAAGTGATCGAGCCGGGAGAAGGCGACTTCGAGTACGAAGAAAGTACTGTAGTTGACTTAGAAGCCGAAGCAGATGAAGGATGGGAGTTCGTTGAGTGGACGGGAGATATAGAAGAGATAGAAGATCCCGAGTCTGCGGAAACGACGATAGAGATGCTGGATGACTACGAGATAACGGCAGAATTCGCTATAGAGACATACGAGTTAACGATAAGTTCGACAGAAGGAGGAGAAGTGGTACAGCCGGACGAAGATACTTACGAGTACGAGCACGGAGAAGTCGTCATACTCGAGGCTGTAGCAGATGAGAACTACGAGTTCAAAGAATGGACTGGGGACATTGGAACAATAGGAAGTCCGAGTTCAAGACTAACGACGATAGAGATGCTGGACGATTACGAGATAACCGCTAACTTTGAAGAAGTAGTTGAAAGGCATCAACTGACAGTTGATATTATCGGTGAAGGACAAGTGGAGATCTATCCTGACCAGGACGAATACGATGAAGGCACAGAAGTCACTCTGACTGCGGAACCAGATGAGGGATGGGAATTCGTTGAATGGACAAGAGATTACGAAGGCACAGAAGAAGAGATAGTAGTAACCATGAACACTGACAAGCAGATAACAGCCGTATTTGAAGAAGAACTAGAGCCTGCATACTTCGAAATTGAGATCAAAGACTACGACGACGAAGTGGAAGAAGGCGAGACGGTAACAATAGAGTTCACTGTCGAAAATCCGGGAGAACTCGAAGATACGCAGACTATTGTCTTTAGCGTAGATGATAATGAAGAAGATTCAATAGAAGTTACACTTGATGCAGGCGAAGAGTATAGTGGTGAATTCGAATGGGAAGCAGAGGACGAAGGAGATTACGACCTCGAAGTTGCAAGCGAAGATACCTCCTATTTAGTGATGGTAACAGTAGAAGGGGTGGAAGAAGATGAATGGTGGGAAATCCCAGGATTCACTATACCACTGTCACTACTCGGTGCAGTAATAGCCGTAGCTATCTATCACAAAAAGGAACGGTGGAACAATTAAACCCATTCAATCTTTTTATATTTCTTATAAACCATTTATAAAAACCGTAGTAATTCTACTGAGGTGGGCAATAAGATGAAAAACATCGAAAAAAATAAGAGAAAAAAGAAGTTTTGTCCATACTGTGGTAAGAAAACCGTTCATTTTAAAGAAACTATTAAAGTGATGGATAAATCAAAGATCGTCTGGAGATGTGAAAATTGTTATTCTTTTAATTAATTATTTAGGGTGTAGAATGCTTGCAAAATTATAAGTTTTATGTGGGTTGGAACGAGGGGTATTTAATATCTCATTTCCATTACCCACATGACCCAAAATGCAGAGAAGTATAGTACCTATCATATATAAAAGGCCTTTGCGTAGAATAGCTTCATCACAAAATATTTTAATAGTGATGTTTGAGCCCTAATTCCCCGACCTTTGAGGTCGTGGGATTAAAGGACGTGCCTCGAAAGTCCAGTTTGCCTGCAGGTGTTGGAGATACGTCAAGTATCTTCTTAATCCTGTCCCCTGCGGCTCGTTGCAGGGAGAAACGAAAGGACGGCGTGGCTCTG
>Ga0207421_10009033_pt1 | contig 10157 bp, 11 predicted proteins | sample SodLakKL_010_SED_4_FD_187542 | JGI IMG/M metagenome (GOLD analysis project Ga0207421, IMG submission 187542) | Alkaline sediment microbial communities from Lake Tanatar, Kulunda Steppe, Russia - 8KL_010_SED (SPAdes) (version 2) | ecosystem: Environmental > Aquatic > Non-marine Saline and...
TTATTGATTTTGGTAAGTATGATACACACAGGGAACAAGCTGAAGAGGCATGTTGCCGTTGGACTCTCGACCATAGTTTTGTCCCTGTTAATGTGGTTTTTTGGAGTTCATCACCAGAGAATTGCAGGTGCCATACCGTTCTTCCTGCTCTTCTGTATAATGGCCATGGGTCCAGCAAAGAGACTGTGGCCGTCCATATGGAAAGTCAAGGGATGGTCGAAGATGTTTCCGATAACATGGAGAAGTGAGCTCGGAATTTGGTTTGCAATCTGGTCCGTTTTACATATGCTCTTCGTATTCCACGCCAGGGAATGGGCTGTTATAGACTATATAACCGGAATGAGTCCCTGGGCCTTCGGTGCCTTTGTTGCCGTTATCATGGCTGTTGTTCTTGCAGCAACGTCTACGAACAAAGCCCTTGTGTTTCTCGGTGCAAAGTCCTGGAAATGGTTACAGAATGCTGCACATATAATCTGGTGGCTGAGCGTAGTTCATACCGTAGACCGCGCAGTTCTGAGACCCGGATTCCCGTCTGCGGATCCCCTACACTGGATATACATAATAATGATGATCACGGTTCCCTTACTACAGATAGCAGCATTTTCAAAGGTGGTCTCCGAGTACAGAAGAACGGGAAACTACCCCAACGACATACTCTGATCCTAAAGCTTATTAATAGTCCTACTTAAGTTCTGATGTTATGATAGACACACACTGCCATCTGGAGTTCAAGCAGTTCGATAAAGACAGAGAAGAAGTCATAGATAAGTCAAAGGAAATTTTAAAGGCTGTTATAAACTCTTCTGCAAGTATAGAAGATTCAGAAAGAGTTTTGGATCTACACAGATTAAACAAGGACTTTTTGTTTCCAAGTATTGGTTTACATCCAAAAAGGGCTGTAAATGCTTCAAATAAAGAAATAGAAGATCTAAAAGGTTTTATAAAAAATAAAGGGGAAGAAATAGTTGCAATAGGTGAAGTAGGTCTGGACTTTGCACAGGTAAAGGATGCTGAAAACAGAAATAGATCAAAGAGGATATTTGCTGATTTTGTAGAACTGTCCGATGACATGGGCCTACCTATTGTAGTACATGCAAGAAGGGCGATGGACGATACACTGGATATACTGGACAAAAAGAAGGGCGATGTCGTAATTCACTGTTTTGCTGGGGACATGGACCACATGAAAACAGCCCTGGATAGAGGATACTACATATCACTCGGTGGAATGGTATTCCGGAACCAAAAAAAGTACGAAAGGCTTGTCAAAGAACTACCGGAAGAAAGACTTCTTCTTGAAACAGATGCACCCTTCCTGGCAAAGAAAAAGTCGGATAGATCGGAACCATGGTTTATACGGGAGGTCGCCAGGAGAATTTCAGAGATGAAAAACACCGACTTCGATAAAATATGGCAGGCTGCAGGGAAAAATGCAAAGAATGTCTTCGATCTACCTATAGATATTTAACCCTGTCAACAAAAGTACATATTGGGTGTTTATATGGTTTTAGATAAAGTAAGACGCAGTTCTAAGATGGAAGAGAATAACAGAGTTGGTCTGTTTGTAGACGGTCCAAACATACTCAGAAAGCAGTTTGAGGTAGATCTGGACGAGTTGAGAGAAAACGTATCCAAGTACGGAAGATTAACAAACGCAAAGGTATTTCTAAACCAGTTCGCATCCGAGAAACTTATAGAAGCAGTTGCTTCTCAGGGCTTTGAGCCGGTTATATCACTGGGTGGCGAGCAGGAAGGAGAGGGGATGAGCGACATAGATGTTTCCATGGCCGTTAACGCTGTGTCTGCCCTTGAACACGGACTTGATGTAATGGTTCTCGTAACAAGGGATGCAGACTTTCTGCCCGTAATACAGAAGGCCAAAAGGGAAGGCGTGCGTGTTATTGTTATGGGCATGGAACCGGGTTTTTCGACGGCACTTAAAAATGCAGCAGACGAAGTCATGGATCTTAAAAAGTTCAAAAAGAACTGATCTATTCTATCCTAAACCTCAGGAATGCAGCCACGCCGCCCATTTTATAGAGCTGCTCACCTTCACTTGTATCCGTGGAAACAAGTTCAACTGTAGCACCGGTATTCTCGGCCATTTCTTTGAAAACATCTATTATAGACTCCTCCTCTATGCTTAGATCCTCACCACAGTCGGGACATGTTTCTATATCAAGATCCTCGGTTATTTCTTCCTTACTGTAACCACAGTCACACGAAGCATATATTTTTTTGATATCCAGATCTTCGGATACTATGACCCTTTCCGCTGCCCCCATTTTAAGAGACCTTATGACCGTGTCAACTCCGTAGGATATCTTACCGTTTTCCCGAAGCCTGTTAAATATCTCCTGTATAAGGTCCTTCTCCTCCTTTAGTTCTGTCTCTCTTAGCTCTTCTCTGCTCTTTCTGAGAAGCTCCTCGAAACCTTGCTGGCCTGTATAGCTTGTACTTTTAACCGTTATGATATCGTCCTTGGTCGATTCGGAAAGATAGTCGTTACCAATAAACTTCTCTTTGAGTGGGCCCGGACCTCCGACTATGAAGCCCTTCAAATCCTCCGAACCAAATACCTGTTTAACTGCTTCGGCAACATCCTTCAGGTAGTCCTCCAACAACCCTTCCCTTACTCTCTCAAAACGGGCTGCACTCTGTCCACCTGGCTTGGACTTTCCAGGAACAATGCTTGATATATGTTGCTTGGGAACCACCTTCTTTCCCTTTAGAACACCCAGATCTGCATTTCTTGTATCTATTACTATCATACCATACTCTGCACCCTCTTCGAGCATCTCTCTGAGAGGACCAAGTTTAAACTCCTTACCGCATCTATAGAGCTTCACCTCTATCTTCTTGAATGGCTCTATGTCCCAGAGTTTTATATTGGTCTTTCCTTCTCGCTGTGATACGTTACCACAGAAAACTGCAACACCGTTGTCGGGTGTTCTTTCAAACTCCTTGAGATGATCGACCATCTTCGAAAGAGCAGACTGTACGTTTTTTCTTGTCCTCTTTGACTTTATGTTACCTGCTTCTGCTTCTTCTTCTCTGAGCTGGTTTACAATTTCAGTTAGATCGTAGTCGTAGGGACAGTATATAGAAACAAGCTCCGTTCCTCTCCCTCTTATGGAACCAAGCTCCTCTATCAACTTGTTCAACTTTCTCTTATTATCGGCCTTTATTACCATATGACACCACTAAATGGTTATCTATACTTAAAGAACTAAGCTATTTTAATATCGTCTATCCACACAGAGTGGTTTTCCACCTTGGTTCCATCAGAACCACTGGACTCGTTATAGACTATGTTTTCTACATTCATTGTACCCCTTATGACATCTTCAACTGTCTTTATGTTCTCTATCTTGTCCTGGTCACACGAAATTTCCACGGATTTTAGATCGGTATTGAGTGAAATTCCCTCCTCGGACTTCCATCGTCTGATCTCTTCGACTATATCCTTTGCGATATCCCCGAGATTTTCCGCCTCTTCGTCGACTGTGCTATCTCCGACAACAGGCCAGTCGGTCATGTTTATGCTCTTGGTCTTTTCCCTTTCTGCAAATATGTTGCTATATATTTCCTCGGTCAGATGTGGTACTATTGGCATGAAAACCTTTATGCATGCAAGAAGAGCCCTGTAAAGTGTAACCAATGCTGCCTGTTTACTTTCTTTGCCGTATTCATCTGGATTGTAGAGCCTGTGTTTGACCATTTCAAGATAGTTGTCACAAAATATCTCCATAAAGAAGCTCTCCATCTTCCTTCTGACCTTGCTCGTCTCATAGTTTTTGTAGTGCTCTTCACATTCATCGAGAACACTATCCAACTTTGTAAGAAGCCAAAGGTCTATTTTTTCCAGTTCCGCGTTTTCATCCTTGTAGCCATCGAGATGCATCTCAACGAAGCGGGAGGCGTTCCACAACTTTGTAAGTATTTTCCTTCCTCTTGTGACCTTCTTCTCTTCGTATATTATATCCTCACCTGTCTTCGTTCCGGCAGCCCAGTATCTCAGACAGTCGGCACCGTTTTCCTCTATAACATTCTCGGGGCTCACTCCTGTTCCCTTGGACTTACTCATTCCTATACCCTTCTTTGCATACACATACCCAGAAATCATAACATCTCTCCAGGGTATACTGTCTTCATGGAGATACGATTTAAGAATTGTATAGAATGCCCATGTCCTTATTATGTCATGGGACTGCGGACGTAGTGTCATAGGATATACTTGTTCGAAAAGAGAACCTTCCCTTTTCCATCCTCCTGTTATCTGTGGTGTCAAAGAAGATGTCATCCAAGTATCCATTACATCATCATCTGGAACCAGATCGTCTGAACCACAGTCAGGACATGTGTATTCACACTCATCGTACCTCGGATCAATCGGAAGATCATCTTCGTCGGCAACAACAGGCTTTCCGCATTCACCACAAAACCAAACAGGGAAAGGAACACCGTAGTACCTCTGCCTTGATATACACCAGTCCCACTTCAGATTTTTTACCCAGTCTTCGTATCTGTTCCTGTAATAGTCCGGAAACCAGTTTATTCTAGACCCCAGATCAATCATCTTTTCCCTGTGATCAAGAACCTTAACAAACCACTGTTCGGTGGGTATAAACTCTATCGGCGTTTCACACCTCCAACAAACACCTACAGTCTGTTCTATATCCTCCTGATCAAATATAATTTCCCTGTCCTTGAGATCATCTATTATAGCGTCCTTTGCCTCTTCCACTTTCATTCCTTCGTACTTCCCTGCATTTTCATTCATCCTTCCATCTGATGTTATAGAAATCTTCATCGGTAGATCGTTTTTCTTCCAGAGCTCTACATCGGAGCTGTCACCGAATGTGCATACCATGACAACACCCGATCCAAAATCCTGGTCTACCTCTTCGCTTTCCAAAACAGGAACCTCGTGTCCAAAAAGAGGAACCTTGACCTTCTTTCCTACAAGATCCCTGTACTGTTCGTCGTCCGGGTGAACAAAAACTGCAACACATGAAGGAAGTAGCTCTGGTCTTGTGGTTGCTATCTCTAACCTATCGCCGTCCTCTTTCTCGAAGTATAGGTAGTTCAGCTTGGTATTTCTGTCCTTGTCCTCAACGGTCGCCTGGGCAAGGCTTGTTTCATGATAAGGGCACCAGAGTATAGGATCCTTCTTTCTGTAGACCTGGTTCTTGTCAAAGAGGTCTATAAATGATCTCTGGGCCGTCTCAATGGAATCGCTATCCATAGTTTTGTAAAGAGTAGACCAGTCCCAGGACATGCCTATTCTCTTGAAAAGTCTTGTCATGTTGGATTCAAGGTCATCGGCTGCCCTTTCACACCTTTCTATAAACTTCTCCTTACCTACGTCCTCTCTCTTTACACCTTCCTCCTCTTCCACATACTTCTCCGTAGGAAGGCCGTTGTCGTCATATCCAACAGGAAAGAAAACATTATAACCAAGAAGTCTCATGGCCCTTGATATTATCTCAAACTCCAGGTAGTTTTTTGCATGACCCATATGCAAAGACCCGGACGCTGTGGGAGGTGGTGTATCTATAGAAAAGTTCTCCCCTTCTTTGTTTGGATCAAACTTGAATACACCCCAGTCCTTCCATTTTTTCTGCCATTTCTTTTCTACAGTTTCAGGATCGTATTTTTTGTCCATTGTCATCTTAACACCGGAGCATAAGAGTTATTGGAGTGTATATTTTTAAATGTCGTATAGATAAAATAAAAGAAAAAAAGGGGTTCCCTGGCTATCTTCACTTTCTCTTCTTCTTGAATTCCTTTGCATAGTCTTCGGCCATGTCATGTACTATGTCCCTGAGGCCAAATCCAACTGCTATTGCCATTCCTATGCCAAGTGCGCCAACAAGAATGAAAATCACTCCTTGTAATATCATTGCTGGCTGGCCAAGTGCTATCCTGAAGAATATATCCAGTCCAAGCACTGTACCGAAGAACATTGACAAGTAGAAGACTATCTTTCCAGAGAGATCGGAATAAGATGTACCATTTTCATCGTCCTGGATTAATCCTTCCTTGAAGTAAATTCCTATCATGTAGGCTACAAGAAGAACAATTCCAGCACCAACAATACCTCCGATTCCTGGAAGTACATTTGCAAAGAGGAAGTCACTGATTACTTCGATCTGAAGGACCCTAACGGCCTCGGAGATGAATACAATGTAAATTATCCATCTTGCCACTGTATCAAACAGTGAGCTGGCCTTGAAGTTTAGGTGTCCTTCTTCTCTAATGTACTTGTCTACGTCTGCCTTCACTAGGATCTCTCTTATCACTTTTCCAATTACTCTACCAATGATCCAACCTATCACAAGGATGATAAGGAAACCAATGAAGTTTCCTATGCTTCCTGTGAAAGATTGCCAGAGATTTTGGAGAACGGCCTGTGTGTCTCCAATTGCTGTCTCCATAGTAGGATTATTATAAAGCATCGTTTATAAAACTTCTTTATAGGACGCCTATTGCGCCAGAAATGGACATTTTACTTATATCCTCTTATATTAACTTTGTCTTCTTTCCATCCACAATATCTGCACGTAAGCCTTACCTGGTAGTTTACATGGTCGTCCTCGAACTCTGTCCAGAGATGGTTAACACCCTTCCTGGAGGCTCTTCCACACCGTGGACAGTCGAACTCTATAAGCCAGTTGTTGTTAAATCCCTTGGATCGAACTTCACCGGGCCTCTCTCTGATATACCATCCATCAGGACCATGTACAGTTCTGGCCCTACGTACAGTTCTTGTACTCGGCCTACGTGTTGGCCTGGAGGACCTATCCCCATCATGTGCTCTGATCCTTTGGCTCGTGTGCTGTGAAGAACACGTACACAGATTGCTTTCTATTCTTCCAAGCCTTCTCTCTATCCTATCAAGGCGTGTCTCCCTGCAGCGCAGAACATCCATCAGATATTTAAAAGGCATTGTAAGTAACTTTATGGGTAAAAGATAAATATCTTTTCCTTGTTTTTGGCAATTAGGGCCGGTAGTGTAGCTTGGTCTATCATTCCAGCCCGGGGTTCCACCGAACGGAACGCTGGCAACCCGTGTTCAAATCACGGCCGGCCCACCATAACTCTTCCAAAGACACTCTCAAAAATGTTCGAAAGGGAATTGGTTTTTGTAAAATCCTTTAAAACGAGGGTTTCTTCTGAAACGGACCTCTCAACAAGAACCAGATAACATCCAATTACAATCCTCCCGCAGCCCTCTTATCGTAGAGTTTCTCAAGAACATCTTCTGTGTATATCATCTCCTCGCCTTCGTCCACATAGCCCACCTCCTTGTTTTTTGACATTCTACAGTACTCATCTATCTGTTCCTCCTTGAGAAACCAGTAGAACAGACGCCACCGGGAACCTCCATCTTTCAGCGGAAGGTATGTCTCCTCTCTTTCGCTTTCAACTATATCCAGATCCTCGAGGTAGTAGAAGATTTCTCTCTCTGTAGATGAAAGATCGTTGTCGATGGCCTGATTGTTGTTTCTGAAGAAATTAAGCACATTGCATGCATCGTCGGATCCAAAATTTCTTAGATAGTTCATCTCCCTTTGATTTGGTCCGCCGGGGCCATCTGACAGTTCATTTTCAACTACATACCCGACGGCACACACCAGATCCATGTGTGTAACAACCATATTATCAAATGAACACGAACAAACTTAAGCTTTTTGGAAATAAAAGAAGATACCTTTCTATCCGAGAACCACTAAGCTTGCTCCCAGGATCATTATGATACAGGCCAGAACCTTATGCAGAAGTCTGTTTTCGTGAAAAAGCTCTCCGCCTACAACTGTGGAGAAGAGTGTGTCCAGCCTTTTTATAGGAATCACAAGGCTCACGTACTCGAGGCTCATTCCATTGTACTGCAGTAATCTATAGGAAACCGTCAGAACTGCTATAACACCTACCAACCATCCTGCTTGACTGAAACCCTTTTTGATGTCAGTAAAGCCACTGTGAAACAGTTTTATGTAAACTAGAAAAACAAGCGCAACGAAGAACTGGCTGAGAAAAAGAAGTGTTACAGGACTTGTAAACTCCAAGACATACTTTCCAAGCACAGCACTGATAGAATATACTACCAAAGATCCCATGAGAAGGTGCACATACTTTGAACCAACCATTTCACCGAAGGGTGCCAGAAGGTCGTGCTTCTTTACATCCAGTTCCAGTATATAGGAACCAACTATAAGCAAGGATATACCAGCTATATGTATAAGGGTCAAAACCTCACCGATAAACAAGAACGCAAAAAATGCGATGAAGGCGGGTTCGATGTTTCTCATAGGCGAAACTATCGAAATATCCATATTTTTCAGGGCCTTTGACATGAGAAGAAACCCGGCGGCTGCGGTCAATCCAACCAGAAAAATCATAAACCACAAAAAGATGGAAATCTGTATATCCAGCCAGAAAAACAGGGGCAGTGATACAAATACATTGACAAGGGCAAGTGCTGTGGAGAAATCCACCGCCTTTTCAACTTCCAAAACCTTCTTCCTCAGAACCATGGCAACTGCGGACAGGAAAGCAGCGCCCAGGGCGAACACCAGCCAGTTCATACTTTATCAAAGGCCTCCGTTTTTAAAAATAGACGGGAAGGTGAACTAGACCTAAAACATAAATATTTTACACAACAAATAATCCCTTGAATGCAGGAAGTGTAAACATGGAAAAGGAAAAGAGTGAAAACATTCCCCCGAGTAGACTCGTGGAAAAATACGAAGGAATTACCACCTCACAGGAAGCAAAGAAATACGCCAAGGAAAGACTGGAAAGTATGACCGACGAAGACCTGAAGGATTATGGATCCATACAAAACTTATGTAGAAGTATGGTGTATGAGATGGACTACCTGGCCCCCGAATACAAGAAAAGGCCTCCCATGGCAATAGGCACACTGAACCACTTCCTGAGAAAACAAGAGGAGAGAAAAACGTACATCGGAACCAAATCAAGTAAGATCAGGAACCGGGATTTTTGAAAATATCTTCCAAACTATTAAATTCCTCGATGGGTCAATTGTTGATATGAAGATAAAGATAGAAATCCGTGGCAAGGAGTTCAGGGGAGAGATAGACGAGAGCATGAATCCGAAGACCTCTGAAGCCGTCATCAACGAACTGCCCCTGGAAGAAGAAGCACAGAAGTGGGGCGACGAACTCTTTTTTGAGATACCAGTCGATTTAGAAGAAGAAAACCCGAAGAGGTACGTAAGCAAGGGTGACATAGGATACTGGCCTCAGGGAAACGCACTCTGCATATTCTACGGAAAAACTCCAGGAAGTCCGAGTGAAGAAAGGATAAAGCCTGCTTCTCCTGTAAACGTCATAGGCAGGATAGAAGACCCGGAAAAACTGAAAAAGTTCGGACCTGGTGTAACTATAAAGATATCCAAGATAGATTAGTGTGGGCCTGTGGTCTAACGGCACTGCAAGCTGCATATGTAGCTGAACCGGAATGACGTCGCCTTCGCAATCCGGAACCAGACGTTCCGTGTTCTGGTCGGACCAGAAAGGCGAAGACTCCGGGTTCAAAGGAAGGAAATGGAACTTCCATCATTTCCTTCGGAAACTCCCGGCGGGTCCACCAACACTCTTTCTTCGAGTGGAAAAGTAAATTTATTAAACGTTGGCTTCAAAGTTATCTACTCGTAGGGGACGGTGGCTTAGCCTGGTTAGAGCGCCACGCTGATAACGTGGAAGTCGCCGGTTCAAATCCGGCCCGTCCCATCCGTAACAATAAAAACCCCGAGATGCCTACATGACAAAGGACACAGAGGATGTTTACCAAACACGTTTCGATGTCAACAGAGGCGTAGTTATAAAACAGATGACATTGAAAGAATACGAACAAAGATGTGAAAAGCATCTTTAATCCATGCCGGCGTGGCTCAGTGGCTAGAGCGCCGCGCTCATAAACATACGGAAGCAAGCTTCCGATTTTGGAAGGCGCTTCCAAACTATGAGCGTTGATTCCGAAAGGAAGATGACAAATTACGCGGTGTAACGCGGAGATCGAGGGTTCGATTCCCTCCGCCGGCATCCTTATAAACTGTTCAGAATGGTTCCTTTCTAGAGAAGAAAACCAGTAGTATATTCTGCGTTTCCTACTGAACTACCAAGGTT
>Ga0207421_10009034_pt1 | contig 10156 bp, 3 predicted proteins | sample SodLakKL_010_SED_4_FD_187542 | JGI IMG/M metagenome (GOLD analysis project Ga0207421, IMG submission 187542) | Alkaline sediment microbial communities from Lake Tanatar, Kulunda Steppe, Russia - 8KL_010_SED (SPAdes) (version 2) | ecosystem: Environmental > Aquatic > Non-marine Saline and...
TACATCAAGCTAATAGATTTCGATAATATAGAGAATAATAGTTTTATAGCAGCTAATCAATTTAGATTTCTTGAAAGCAGATCTATTAGGCCAGATATCACTCTCTTTGTAAACGGAATCCCTCTGGTAAATATGGAACTAAAATCACTTGCACAGGACAATGATTATCATGACGCTATTTCAGATCTGCAAGATTACGAAGAAAATGCTTCCCGTCTATTTGTACCTTCTTTATTTAACGTGGCAGCAGACACTACGGAATATAGATATGGAACGCTAGGTGTAAGTCATGAGCACTATTACGGTTGGAATGAGGCCCCTGAAGAATACCAAAACGAAGACAATAAGATGAAACAGGCAGTCCAAGCAATGTTGAATCCTACTACCCTTTTAGATATATTGGATAATTACGTTTTCTACGAGAGAAAAGTAGGGGGGACGGTGAAAATTGTACCGAGATATATGCAGTACTATGCTTGTAAAGAGATATTTGATAGAATTGAAAACGATGAATATAAGAGAGGTCTGCTATGGCACACTCAGGGCAGTGGAAAATCATACACAATGGTTTATGCGGCTAAGCAGTTATTATCTGGAACGGCATTGAATTCCCCACAGGTATTAATTCTTGTTGATACAGACAAACTAAGAACACAGATGCAAAATCTCGTTAGCAATATCGGATTCGAGCAGTTTGAAACAGCTAATACAGGAGAGCATTTACAAGAAATGCTGGAAAATGGATCTAGCCAGCTAATTATAAGCACAATGCAGATGTTCAAAGATGTGGATAAAGATGTCCAGGGCAATGAAAATACAGTAGTTTTTGCAGATGAAGCTCATCGTTTTATGGAAAAAGATCTAGGAACTTACTTAGACGCAGCAGTTCCTGATGCCTATCATTTTGGATTTACTGGCACCCCTGTTGAAGAGAGTGGAAAGAGGGGGAGAGATACCTTCATGAATTATTCCCCTGGAGATGAGTTGTATCTCCACAGATATTCAATGAAGGACGGTATTGAGGATAATTTGATCCTTCCAGTATATTTCACGTTAAGGCACGACATGAAATGGGAGATAAATGAAGAGGAGATGGATGAAGAGTATGAAAAGGCTCTAGAGGACATGAGCCCTGAGGAAAAACAAGAAGTTCTAGAGCAGCAGTTAGGTAAGAAGGATATAGCCGAATTGAGAAATAGAGTGGAAATAATTGTTCAGGAGATAATAGACCATTTTAAAGGAGTGGAAGAAAACGAATGGAAAGGGATGGTTGTAACTCCTAGCAGGAAGGCAGCAGCTATTTACGGAGATGAATTGAGAAAATTTAAGAATCCAGAAGAGATAGAAGTACTGATAACTTCAGAGGGTGATGATGAAAAGTTAATACAAAAATATCATACCACCCGTGATAAAAGAGATCGTATAGTAAAAGAATTCAAGGAAGAAGAAAACCCAAAAATCCTAGTTGTCTGTGATATGCTGTTAACTGGATTCGATGCTCCTGTGCTTAAAACCATGTATCTAGATAGATATCTATCCGGTCATAATCTACTTCAAGCTATGGCTAGGACTAATAGAGTGGCAGAAGGAAAGAACAATGGAGAAATAGTCGATTTCCAAGGTGCATATCAGGAATTGGAAGATGCATTTGAATATGAACCAGATGTTCATAATTATGCGTTTAGGACTAGAGAAGATCTGTTCGAAAAATTTGACAATCTGATGGAGAGTCTATTAGATATATTTGAAGGCATACCTAAAGATAATTCCCAAGAAACAGTTTCACAGTGTCTTTCTAGGTTAAGTAAGGAACCTAACACTAGAATGTTCAAACAAGGCTTTAGAAGGCTTCAGGACTTTTATGAGTCCATATCACCAGATAAAAAGTTAGCTCAAAATAATAGACTTGATAATTACAAATGGTTAAACTACATATACATATCATTTAGAAGAAGTAGAAATAGAGATGAAAACCCCGAAGAAGATCTTCGAGAGAAAACTAAAAAAATAATTGAAGATAACGTAGAGATAGAAAAAATAAAAAGAGATTATCCGGTTTACGAAGTAAGTAAAGAACATTTAGAGATGGTAAAAGATTTAGAACCAGCAGCGCAGGCAGCTGAAGTTGCTCATGCTACTCAAGACCATTTACAACCAAGGGTTGAGAGTAATCCAAGGTACAAAAAACTCAGTGAGAGGGTTAATGAAATCTTAAATTCTTGGCAGAGCGGCTCGATATCAGATCCTGATGCTGTTGATGAATTGAGAGCAGTAGAAGAAGAAGTAATAGAAATTAAAGAAGAGCAGAAAGAAAGTGAGATGAATGAAGCTGAATATGCTATATATACAGCTATTACAGATGATTATGAGGAGTACATTGAAGGGGAAGAAAAAGCAAAAGAGTTTGCTAAAACAATAACGGAAAATTTTGAAGAAAATATTGATACATCTTTCGAAAATTGGAAAGCGAATCCAGATATAAAAAATGACATTGAAAAGATGTTGATAAGAGTAATTTACAAAGACATAGGTAAAAAAGAATTAATTCATGATGAGAACTTTATAGAAAGAACTATTAATTATTTGGTGGAGAATTATGAGTGAGGAAAAAATAAATTTATTAGGGGAAAAAATAGAATTTAAAACTAATAAAAGTAAAAATGCTACTAAACCAAGAATAGATGTAGACATGAAAGGAATTAGAGTTGTCACTCCAGAAGGAGATCAAACAAATCCTGAAGAATTGATCCGAAATAACGCTCGATGGGTTTTGGATAAAAAAGATAAATATGAAAAATATTGGAGAAAGGCACAGATTCGAATATTTGAGGAAGGTGAAAAATTCCCTTATCTAGGCTTACCAATGCCTATTCACCTAGAAAATGTCAGTGAAAATAAAATTAGTAATTCAAGAATTGTACTTTCTAAATCAAAAGTTGAAAAATCGTCAATAAAGGAGGAAATTGAAAAACTTTACAGAGAAAAGGCAAGAGATCTTTTTACAGATAAAGTCCAAAAGTACTCAAAACAGATTGATGTAGATTATAATAAAATCATGATCTGGAATCAAAGGACTAGATGGGCAAGCTGTTCTTCTAAAAAAAATCTTAGCTTTAACTGGAGGTTACTAATGGCACCTGAAAAGATAATCGATTATATAGTGGTGCACGAACTTGCTCACTTGATAGAAAAAAATCACACTAAGGAATTCTGGAATATAGTAGAAAAATATATTCCCGATTATGAACAGAGAGAGGAATGGTTGAAGGAGAATGGTATTAGGTTGATCTTTACTAAAGATGATCTTTCAGGAGGTGAAATAGCGTGGGAAAACAAGTTATGATCTCAACAGAACATCCTCTTGATGAATTGGATAATATTGCTGAATATTTAAAACAAAAAGATGATGATTTATTTGAAGAAGAAAAATTACTAATGGTTCTTCCAGATAGAATATCTATTAATAATGTAAAAGAGAAACTAACATTAGATTACAGTGCATCATTACCGATAAAAATTGATTTTAGAACTTTTGAAAATCTTGCGATTAGAGTTTTGGAAGAAAAAGAAGGAAGAATTACTATAGCACCATCTGAAATCAGAAGATTAGCTCTAGTTGAATCAATTCAAGATATGATCGGTGAGAGTGTTATAGCAGAAAAGATTTGGGATCTAATAAAAGATAGTAATGCTCCAGAAAATGAACAAGTTATAAAAGAAGTTAATAACGAATTTGAGGACTTCCTTAGATGTGCTTATCCTCCAGGGCTCACTAGCGGTAAGAAAAGATACTTGGAAAGAATGAAAAAAATAGCTAAAGAAATAGAAAGTAGCTATTACAAAGAATCAAGTTTAGATGCATTGGAATTCTACGAGGAATTAGAAGAAAAATCAAGAAAAAGGTTGAAAGAAATAGATTTTGAAAATTATTATTTGTCTAGGTTACATGTGTTAGGTGAATCTACTGAACTATTAAGAGAATATCCAGAGTTATTTTACAAAATTTTCCCTAATATAGATAAAATATGGATTTCAGCAATATCTGTTTTTGATGTTTCAGTAATTGAATTCATGGATTCATTATTATCTTCTAACTTAGAAATCAGGATTAATATAGGTAGTTATTCAGCAGAAAGATTGATTGAAAGAGTGAAGAATGATTGGGATATTGAAGTTGTAGAAGAAGGTGAAAATTTAGAACCAGATGATTATAATCTAATAGAATCACCGGATATGAGAAGAGAAATCGAGTATATAGTTTCTGATATAACAAACAAAATTCTAGAAGAAGACGTAAATCCTGAAGATATAGTGGTTTGTGCTAGAGATTCAGGCCAGTATATGCCATATGCAAAGTCAATTCTTGAAGACTATGGGCTTTCAGAATATGTCCAAACAAGAAGAAGTTTGGCTTTAACTCCAGCATTTAGATTAGCTGCTAGCGTTTTGGATCTCTTATCTTCAATAGAGAGAAATGAAAAAATTGAACCTTTAAAAGTCTCTGATCCTTTGAGATTAGGATTTACATCAAAATGGGGACAAGAACCTCTAGATGATGAGAATTTCCTTTACATTGAAAGTAGAGTTGGATCTAAAGGAAGAGGAAAACCTCACAAATGGAGTTTTTGGAAAAGTAAACTAAAAGGATTAGATAGAACGGGTAGATTAGATCAATTAATTGAATGGATTGATCAAGCTAAATCAAATCCATCAACAAATAAGCTAGATGAAATACTAGTTAAATTTGGGAGAGGAGGTTCTAGTTGGAAAAAAAGATACGATATATCAACAGGTTTTGAAGAGGATAGTGAAAATCTTACTGATGAACATATAACATCTCACGCTAATAGAATATTATCGAATATCCATAGAATAGATAGTTTTGCTCGTGCTTGTCAGGAGATAAGAGGTAAAAACGAATTCGACTGGACTGATATAAGAAGGGCTTTTTATGCTACGACTGGATCTGAAACTTACGGTATTCCTCAGAGGGAATTAGATACAATAAAATTTGTTGATTTAGGTAATTCTCACTTCATTGATGCTAATCATAGATACATCATCGGAATGAAATCTGGTACATTTCCAAGAAAATGCCCCTCAGGTATTCTACTCTCAGATGAATATAGAAAAGAATTAAATTCTGAAAAATCTAAGTTATATCTGAGAGGTCCGGATACGGATTTTGAAAATGAACACGATTTTTATGAAGCTGGAACAGGTAGAGACGATTGTAACCTAATATTTTCCATGCCTTATTTGGATGATAGAGGCCATGTTGAGGAATGGTCAACATTTGTTAGTCCAGAAGATAAAGAAGTAAAACATGTAAAGGCTTCTGAATTCGTAATTGATGGTACTGATAAAATTTCTCCAAGAGCCCACTGGAGAAACAGTTCTATGAAATCTAGAATGTTTGACTCATCAACAGAGAATTATAAAGATATACTAAACAATCATTGGATAGATACAGAGGTAGTGACTAACGAGATATTACCAAGAATGGAAACCTTCGAAAATACTATTTTAAATAGAAAATTTAAAATTGATGTTGATTTAAGTGAAGAACCCTATCTAGATTATTTCATTACAGACATTAAAAATGAATTAATCCCAGCACATGAAATCAATCTTTATGAGGAATGTCCCCTCATGTATTATTTTTATAATTACCTTTATCGACTAGGTCCTTACCAAAAGGGGTGGGGTAAAGGTGAAAGACAATTTATCCCTGAATACAAGGATGATTTTGTACTTGGTCCAACACCAACCCCCTTACGAAGAAGACACATATCTACCAAATCAGAAAACACTCTTGAAAATATTATAACTAATTATGATAAAGTAAAAAACATTAAAAATAATAAAAGCTCCATAATCCAAACTATCAATAAAGAAGGGGGTTTAGAGTATTGGTCAAAAGATAGATTAAGAAAAACAATAGATGATATAATTGAATTAGGTGACATGGAAGACAAGGTTAAATTTATTTCATCAGGAAAAACTTCTCAAGATAGTGATATATGGAGACCAGCATACATTAAAATAGTTGGTAAGCAAGGTAATACAAAAAAGATGTTATTCATAGCTAGGACAACTCCTAGATATATTCCTAATTCAGATAGTAGAAATAAGGTGCCACATGTCTTAAATAAACAGTATAATAAAGATGTACTAATTCCTGGATCAGATTCCTATTATGGATCAATCAGCAATGAAAAATATGAAAATTATAAAGATAAAATAAGAAACCTAGTGTATGACGCAAGAGAAATTGATCTAAGCAGGTGTAATGATTGTGTATATAATGATCTTTGCGGTGACTGGGGGTTTGAATTATGAACGGAGTTGAATGGAACGGAGAATTGAAAGGTGGAAAAAAATTTAAAGAAGATCAAAAGAGGGTTCTTCAAGATTATTTTAACGGATCTAGAAGAGTAGCTGTTAGTGCTGGAGCAGGGACAGGTAAAACAACTTTACTAGTAGAAATAATATCAGAGACAGTTGCTCGATATTTAAAAGAAGATTCTGAAAGAAACCCTTTCGAAGATATATTAGCAGTAAGCTTTAATGTGGAGGCTGCGCGCCAAATAAAAACAAAAGTGAAAAAACGTCTAAAAGAACATTATGAAAAAACTGGTAATTTAGAAATTATGAAAGACATAACTAGGTGGCTAGAAAATGAATCTTGGATTAAAACTTTGGATTCTCTAACTCGAAATCTTTTATCAGAAGTAATGTTCGATGCTGATTTGAATATAATCTCTGATGTTCCAGATGAGTACCAGCTTGAACAAATAAAAGAGGATATTATCGTAGAATTAAGAAATAACCCCAGTCTAGAAGATGATATACAATTATTATCGGATGCTTTTCCGAATGAAGAATGGCGTGGAGAAAGGGGATGGATAGGTTTATTAGAAAATAGCTTTGATAATTCTAGAAAATATTGTATCGATTCAAAAGAATTCTGTGAAAGACTTAAATCTACTTTTGAACAAGAGTTATACCAAGGCTATAAACCACCATTTTCCCCTTCAGAAATAGATGAAATCTTCCAAAATATAAGAGGTGAAGGAAGAAACATTGATCCACAAAGAGTGAATGAATCATATAATTATAATTTAGAGATTATTGAAAGTTTTGAAAATGTTTTTAGAGAATATGAAAATCTATATGACGAGAAAACCAAAGAAAAAGGATTATTAAGTCACAATGATGCGAGATACTGGTTAGTAAAATATGCCCAAGGCGCTGAAGATATAAATAGCAAATATCAAGACTCTTGGGAAAAAACCCAAAGAGATAGATTTGAACACGTATTAATAGATGAGTTCCAGGATACTAGTTATGCTCAATGTAGTTTAATAAGAAATTTTATTGGGCAAAATACGAATATTTTCTTAATAGGTGATCCTAAACAGACTATTTATCAATGGAGAGCAGCCGAGCCTCAAATATTTATTGACATTTTAAATTATATCCCTAATAATGGAAAATCTGGTGAAATCCCCTATCTAGAAGCTTCAAATTTTACTAAAAAAGAACTAGTAAGTAATTTTCGATCTCATAATTACTTAATCGATATGTATAATGATATTTTTGGAGAAAATAATAACTCTATATTTGAAGATGATTTCTATACTGGCGATATTAATTTACCTCATTCTGATCTTAATTTTGAAACTCAAATGCCAGAGGAAGATATTTCTGAAGAAAAAATACATCTCTATGAAGGGGATTGCTGGGATCGGATCCCTAGGATATTAAATGGAATTAAAAATGGAGATATTGACATAAAAGTTAGAAAGGGTGACAACCCACCTAAATGGGAAAAAGCTGAGCTAGGTGATTGTTGCATACTTTTACAAAGTAGAGGTAGATGGAGTGATTTACGAAATAGATTGATTGAAGAAAATATAAATTATGTGATGATCGGTGAAAAAGGACTTTTTGATAGACCTGAAATAAAGTTGATTATCAATGTATTAGATTGGTTTAAGAACCCTCACAATAAAGACCCCTTGATAAGAATTTTAAGATCACCTGTAGTAGGTATGAGCGATAGAGCTTTACGTTATCTATCTTATCACGATTACGATATAAGAAAAGCTATCAATTCTAATGAAATGCCCCAATGGTTTGAAGATGAAGGTGATATTAAACTCATCAAAGGTCTACTTAATCTTAGAGATGATTTGAGATGGTTAAGAGAAGGAAGAAAAACAGAGATGGTAGAAGAAATAATCAAACATTCACACATGGATAGTGTTATTTTAACATCATCAGAAGGTGATCAGAATCTGGCTAATATTTGGACATTATTAGATATAATTACATCTTGGGAAGAAGAGGAATTATTAGATTATGATGAATTACTAGAAAGATTAAAATTTTTTAAGGAATCGGATGAAGATAATTATAATTTAGCTGTTTTGAACGATGATTATGATAGAAATTCCGTAAAAATTGCTACAGTACATTCTGTAAAAGGTTTAGAATTTCCAATTGTGTTTACATTTTATCCAAAATTATCTCATGTACATCAATGGAGTTATTTTAATCAGAATCGTGAGTTATTCGTTAAAAATAGTGAAGAAAATATTGCTGGTCATATTACCTTAGCTCAAAAAGGACCAGAGAATTACAATGAAAATGAATGGGAAGATCATTTTTGTACAGAAGGAAAACTAGCAGATCCTTGTCAGAGATCTGATAGTCTCTTTTATGATTCATTTAATCGAGAATGGTTTAATGAGAAATGGAGATTATATTATGTAGCATTAACGAGGGCAAAAGATCATTTATTTCATAACTGTACGAGTGCTAGAGATAGATTTAGTTGGCAACGCGTTTTCAACAATTGGTTAAGTAATATCGACATCGATAACAGAGATGACATTGAACATTTAGGTAATTTAGATAATATAACAGAAAATCTAGTAAAAGATAAACCAAAAGACGAGGATTTTAATATTGATGATTTTGAAAAAATAAATAATAGAAATAAACTTTTCAAACCTAAGGTCGTTAATCCTTCGCACATATATGATTTAATTAGCTGTCCTAGACGATATCAATATTCAGTTCTACAAAATGTGCAAGGTGGAGATAGCTGTATTTATCCTATTGATGATCCTGAAGCTGAAAAATTTGGAACTAGAGTTCATAGAGCAATGGAATTAAGGGATTTCAGTGAAGAAGAGGCAAATGAAGAATATAAAGAATATATAGAGCAGCTAGATAACAAATCGAGGAATAAAGTTGAAACTGCTGTAGAAAATTTTTTAGACTCAAGATTTTTCAATAAGAATGATTTAAAAAATAGGGAACTTTTAAAAGAAAAAAATATTTTATATGAATTAGAAAACGAAAACGGGAGTAATGTCATACTAAATAATCAGATCGACTTGATTTTCAAAGGAGATCAAGGGATTAGCATTGTAGACTACAAGACAAGATATCCTAACTCAAATGATGTTGGATCAAAATATGTAAAAAATCACATACATGCACAATTAAAGGCATACGGATTAGCTATTGAGGAGGGTCTAGGAACATCCGTAGAAAATCTTTATTGTGTGTATTTTAATTCAAAAAGTGAAGAATGGTCAGTGAAAAATGTTGGATTTAATAAGAATGAAATCAAAAATAAGATCATTGAAAGTACAAAGATAGAAATTAAAGATGGGGAATTGATCAAAAAAGAACCAATACCAGGCTTCTGCCATCGTGATTATTGTGAATTTTATGATCTATGCAAAAAAAATCAATCTTAAAACACATATTTATTATCTCATTAAAACTTAATATGTCCCATTAACATAGGTACTTTCAATATCTCTATAAGGAAGAATTAAAGTTTTTATTATAATGATATTAGTCCTTTTCTATTCCCTCTAAAGGTTTTTTATTTTTCTAGGTCCAATTCTTCTTTCAAAAAATCAGCTTCAATATCGGAATAAACACGTCTATATTCTACAGAATTTCCTTCCCTGATCTTTTCGACCAAAGCAACATCATTCAATTTCTCTAAAACCTTGTAAACTGATTCTCGGTATTTCAATGAATTAGAAGTTTCTTGCGTCTCCTCAAAGACCTCTCGTAAAGTTTTAGTCTCATCTCCCAAAACTCTTAAAATCTCTCTAGAGGACTC
>Ga0207421_10009035_pt1 | contig 10156 bp, 5 predicted proteins | sample SodLakKL_010_SED_4_FD_187542 | JGI IMG/M metagenome (GOLD analysis project Ga0207421, IMG submission 187542) | Alkaline sediment microbial communities from Lake Tanatar, Kulunda Steppe, Russia - 8KL_010_SED (SPAdes) (version 2) | ecosystem: Environmental > Aquatic > Non-marine Saline and...
GTGCCGTTCGAGTACGCCCCGCCCGGCCCCGGCGTCGAGCGGCTGTCCGACGTCCGGCAAGAAGCGAAGCGGTGGCTGCTCGAGACCGAAGACGGGATGCGCTACCTCGCCGAGAACGAGTCCTACCGCCGCAAGATCTTCCGCGACAACGAGATCAACGTCAACAACCAGCGGGTCAGCTACGCCGGCGTCACCCCCGACCCCGCCCTGCCGCCGAAGAAGTGGATCCGCGCCAGCGACGACAGCGACATCGTGGGCCGCGTCGACGAGCTGCTCGACGCCGTAGAGGACCAGATCTTCCGGTACACCGCCGGGCTCGACAGCGAGCTGGTGCGCCGGAGCATGTCGGGGTCGGTGACCGAAGGCAACCTCGTCGCCGCCGCTGGCCGCACCGGCGAGAGCATGCAGCCGGTCGTGCACGGCGAGGAGCTGATGCAGGTCCTCGGCAAGAGCAAGGTCGCCCATGAGGCCGCCGGTTACGCGAACCGGGCGATGGAACGCCTCGGGGTGCTCACCAGCGACCAGCTGCTCCGCAACCCGTACGCCAACCGGATCTACCGGCACAACGTCGACCTGCGCGTCAAGCGGGCGCTGGACTCCAAGAAGCAACAGAACATGGCGGAGGAGCTGACACAGCGGGAACTCGACCAGATCGTCGAGACGAGCCGGCAGATCACGATCCGCGACACCAAGGAGCTGCTCTACGACTTCGCGGAGGCGTCCAACTTCGCCGAGATGGTGCGGCACATCTCCCCGTTCTTCGCCGCGTTCGAGGACGCGATCACCCGCTGGGTCGGCCTCGCGGTCGAGAACCCCGTCGCGATCGGCCGGGCACGGCAGGTCGTCGGCTCCCCCGACCAGGCCGGCTGGGGCATCCACACCGAGGAGGACGACGACGGCAACGTCTACATCACCGTGCCGGTGCCTGAGTTCGCGAAGAGCCTGCCTGGCGGCTTCGGGGACGCGGTGGAGTCGGTGCAGCACATGCGGTTCAACCGGCGGCACCTCAACCTCATCACCCAGGGGCCCGGCACCAGCGCGCTCGTCACCGTGCCGGCCAGCCAGTTCGTCCGCCGCCGGCCCGAGGCGGAGGAGGCGCTGGACTTCTTCCTGCCGTTCGGGCCGCGCAGCCTCCGTGAGGAGGTGCTCCCATCGACGGTCGACCGGGCGGTGGCGCTGTCGGAGGGTGAGGAGAACCGGGCGTTCGCGAACCAGATGATGCGCATCTGGCAGAACGAGATGATGAAGGTCCAGAACGATCAGCGGGAGGCGCTGCCGACCTACGAGGAGGTCGAGGACAAGGCCCGCAAGATCACCTACCTGCGGATGGTCGGCGGGTTCACGCTGCCGGCGAACCCGCAGTTCATCTCCCCCTACGAGCCGTATCTGCAGGCGCTGCGGCAGATGCGTGAGGATGACCCGCTGGGCGCCGATGACCGCTTCCTCGAGAAGTACGGCGACGAGTTCTTCGCGTTGACGGAGACGATCACCGAGTCGCAGGCGGCGATCCCGCCGACGCCGGAGGGCGATGAGCTGGGTCGCAAGTACCGCGACCTCATCGTCGAGGCGCCGGAGTTGACGAGCCTCATCATCGGCGAGGAAGGCGCCGGGGAGTTCAGCCGGGCGGTGTATGAGTCGCAGTTCGATGAGGCGCTCGAGGCCGGCACCGGCCAGCCGATTCGCGAAACCCAGTCGTATGAGGACTGGGTGGCCAACGCCGAGCGGCGTGAGGGCTGGCGGGAGTTCTCCCGGCTGATGGATCAGGTGGACGCGATCCGGGAGGACTGGGGGCTGCCCAACTTCATGGTCGCCGAGGCCGAGCCGCTGCGGCGGGCGCGGGAGGCGATCCGCGAGGACCTCGCGCAACGCTACCCGGAATGGCATGAGGACTACTCCACCCCGGACTTCCGCCGCAACCACCGGCGGCGGCTGTCGCTGCGCAAGATCGCCGAGCACCCGGACTTTGACGGGCGGCCGGAGATCCAGGGGCTGCAGCAGTACCTCGAGCTGCGGCGGGCGACGGTCGCGGCGCTGCAGCAGCGACGCGCGCGCGACGGAGCCGCCAGCCTGATCGCAGGCGAGAACCAGGACCTGCGCAACATGTGGGAGACGTCGGTGCACAAGCTCACGGAACGCAACCCGGCGTTCGCGGACCTGTACTGGCGGTGGCTGGATCGGGATCAGCCGGAGGCTGGCGATCCGAAGATGGAGCAGCTCGTGAAGACGACGATGCGGGAGGATCCGGCATGAGCGTCCGTCGGGACATCGACCAGCTGCTCGACGCCTGGGAGGACGGCATCGACTTGCCGGGCATCACCGCCCGGAGCCGTCAGGGGGCGCGGCGGCAGATCACGTCGGCGGTGACGTCCTCGAACGAGAAGCGGCGGAACCTGCTGCGGCACATGCAGGCCGGCAAGGCCGAGCGGGAGGAGGTGCAGACCGCCGGGTTCAGCTTCGAGGGGCTGTCCGGCGGTGGCGGCAGCGCGTCGCGGGACCGGCCGCCGGGGTCGGCGTCGCGGCCGCGCGACACCGGCGGGGATTCGATTCGTAATCTGCCGGGGCGTCTGCGCGGCCTCGGTGAGGATGTCGCCGGGCCGATGCGACGCGGCGCCGAGTCGGCGCGGGACGTGCTGTCGGCGAGCGGCCGGACGCTCACCGACGCGGGCCGGGAGGCCGTCGGGCAGGAGACCGACCCGCGGGCCCGCCACCCGGCCGCGGCCCGCGGGCAGCCGCATGACGCCACCGCGCCGTCGGCGGAGGGCACGCCGGACTGGCCGCGGCGGCATCCCGTCCACTCCCGCCTCGATCCGCGGGAGGGCACCCGGCCTGGCGGCCGGCAGATCCAAGACCCACGGATGGTCGACCCGCCGCGCGGCCGGGCGCTGCTCGAGGAGTTCATGGGCACTGAGCTGCGCCGCGACATGGACTCGCTGCCCGCCGACCCGCAGCAGCCCGCCGCGCAGGCGCAAGGCGAAGCCCTCGACGCGGTGGCCGCTGCCGGCGGCGACACCGACCAGGCGCTGGCGACGATCGCCCAGCAAGGGCCGCAGCAGCAGCGCGGTCCGGCGCCGGGCAGCGTCGGCGGCCTGTTCGGCGGCGGCGACCCCGGGGTGGAGATCCGCGGCCGGCAGTACGGTCGGGAGCCGGCCCGTCCCGGCCACCCGCACGCCGAGGTCACTCCCTCGGATGTCGACGAGGAGACCCACCTCATCCCGTCGGAGGTTGCCGCGCAGCTCACCGACGCCGAGGTGCGGTATCTGCCCGAGGTCGTCGATGCCGCGGCCCGCCATGACGTCCCGATCGGGCTGATCTACGGGCTGTTGTGGGAGGAGTCCCGGTTCCGCGCCAACGCGGTCTCGCAGCTGCACCCGGATGGGACGAAGGATCGGGGGATCGCGCAGATCAACGACGCCGAGCTTGAGGCGATGGGCAAGAGTTCGGCGTGGGCGATGTCGCCGCACAACAGCATCAACCTCGTCGCCGAGAAGCTCGCGTCCAGCTACAACCGGCACGGGTCGTGGGCGGCGGCGATGCTGCGCCACAGCGACGGGGAGCACGGCGAGCAGCAGTTCCTCGCCACCGGGCAGATGCCCAGTCAGGCGTCGGAGAGCTACCTCAGCAACATCCTTGAGCGGGCACAGCTGTTCGACCCGATGGGCGACTACAGCCTCGAGATCCCCGAGATCGACCCGTTGGATGTCCGCCCGATCGAGTTGGCGTCGAAGGAGGAGGTCCGCGAACGCAGCCGGCAGATCGGCCATGAGGTCCTCGGCCGCGATCCGACCGACGCGGAGATGGACCTTGTGGTCTCGGCGGTGCATCAGACGCAGCGCAGCGAGCAGAAGAAGATGTTCGACACGCAGACGTCGGCGCAGCGGATCGCCGAGACCGGCGGGGCGTATTCGCCGGCGGGGACGTGGACGCCGGATGATGTCGGGTCGGTCGCCGAGCAGATCGCCGACGCGTTCGGGCTGCGGGTCTCCCATCACTGGCGGCCCCATGACGCAAACTTCGGCGCGCCGGACTCAGACCACAAGTACGGGATGGCGGTCGACTTCGGCGGCGCCCATGAGGACCTGATCGCGATGGAGCGGTGGGCTCGGGAACAGCCGGCGTTCCGCTACGTCGCCGGCATCGACGACGGCTCCTACAGCAACCACGTCCACCTGTCATGGTTCCGGGAGGGCGGCCCGGGCAACCCGACGGTGGATCAGCGGTCGTTGCCGCTGCAGCTGCCCGGGCAGGGCACCCTCGGCCCGTCGGCGCACGCCGGCGCCGACCCCAGCGTCCCCGCGGGTGACGCCGCCCCCGGCGTGCAGGTGGCCCCGAGGGCCCAGCACGGCCATCCGGCTTCAACCCCCGAGGCGGGCCACGCCGCCGCCGGGTTCTCCGCCACCAGCCCGGTCGACACGCACGCGACCCGCCGGCAGGCAGGCTCGTTCAGCCCGCAGGCGGCCGGGCCTGGCGAGGGGATGTCGGGCACCGTCGATGCGGAGTGGCAGCAGCCGACGCCGATGGATGTGGTGATCGCCGAGGAGCTGCGCGGGATCGCGCCGGATGAGGAGGGCGCGAAGCAGATCGCCGACACGACCGGGATGTTCCTCGACATCATCGGAGCGCCCCAATGAGCCGTGGGCAAATCGACCACTTCATGGAGGTCATCTCCGGGATCGAGTCCGGCGGCCGGGATGACCCGTATTCGGCGACGCATCCGACGAGTGGCGCGCATGGCCGCTGGCAGATCATGCCGAGCAACTGGTCGCCGTGGGCGCAGGCGGCGGGGTTGTCAGCGAACGCGCCGCAGACGCCGGAGAACCAGCGGACCGTCGCCCGCCACCGGATGCTGCACTACTACGACCAGTACGGCTCTTGGCCGGCGGTCGCCGTCGCCTGGTTCGCCGGCCCCGGCCGCGCCCAGACCTGGCTGAACAACCCCTCGGCGGTGGAGGGCATCACCGACGCGAACAACTACAGCGTCGGTCAGTACGTCCAGCGCGTCCAGGAAGGCATGGGGCAGCCGGCCGAAACGGGGACCACGATGACGACCACCAGCACAGACGGCCAGGCGGCGTCGGACATGTCGCCGGAAGACCGCGCCTACGACCTCTACCCCAACCTGTCGGTGTGGCTCGACCATGAGGAGATCGGCCCGATCCTCCTCGAAGCCGCCGAGCAGGGCCTGTCCCGCGAGCGGCTGCAAGCCAAGGTGTGGGAGACCGACTGGTGGAACGAGACCACCGAGAAGATCCGCGAGTGGGACCAGCTCCGCAACACCGACCCCTCCGAGGCCGACCGGCGCGTCGAGATGATGTCGACGGAGTTCTGGCGGCTGGCGGTCACCGAGTTCGGGTTCACCGACCTCGACCCCGAGGACTTCGGGAGCCTCGCCGAGCAGGCACTCCGCAACGGCTGGACCGAAGCCGAGCAGCGCAAGGCCATCAAGTCCCACAGCGACTTCGTGCACCTGTCGGACCCCGAGAAGCAGTGGGAGTCCGAGCAGCTCCTCAACCCCGCCGAGCTAGCCAACCGCATCGAACAGAACCGGGCGACGGTCACCGCCACCGCCGAGGCGCTCGGCCTGCCCGTCGACACCAGTCAGGTGTACGACATCGCCGTGGACTTCACCCGCTACGGGTGGAACGAGGCGCAGTTGCGCGAGCGGCTCGTCAACGCCGCCGACTGGTCTGACACCGACCGGCTCACCGGCGAGGCCGCCAAGATCACCCACCAGCTCGGCGAGGTCTCCGGCGACTACCTCATCCGCGTGTCTGACAACGCCCGCAAGTCGTGGGCGAAGTCGATCCTCGGCGGCACCGAGTCGATGGACGGGTTCCGGGAGTACGCCAAGCAGCACGCCAAGAGCCGTTTCCCGACGATGGAGTCGGCGATCGACCGGGGCTTGTCGGTGCAGGACTGGGTTGAGCCGTATCGGCAGATGGCCGCGCAGACCCTCGAGATCAACCCTGACGAGGTGGACTTCTTCGACGACGAGTTCTCGGTGCTGCTCGACGGGTCGACCGACGACAAGGGCGAGCGGGTGCCGATGTCGCTGGCGGAGGCGCAGCGGCACATGCGCCAGTCGGATCGGTGGAAGGGCACCGAGCAGGCGCGGCGGCGCGCTGAGGAGCTGTCGGCGGGATTGACGCAGGCGTTCGGCAAGGTAGCGACCTAAGAGAGGGCAGACGATGGCGACAGCAGAGCAGGTCCGCGATCTCTTCGACCGCTACGGCGTCGACCCGGCGATCCACGCCGACGGCACCGAGGCCCAACCGGATCAGCGGATCGACCGGATCGCGCTCGAGATCGACCGGGGCGATCGGACGCTGGCGGAGGTCGAGGACGCGATCGCCAGGGTGGGGGTGGCGCAGGAGGCCGCGCCGCCGCACATCATCAGCCAGGTCGCCGACCTCTTCGACCGGCACGGGCTGAACCCCAACATCCACGCCGACCAGAGTCAGGTCGACGGCGCCGACCGCATCGAGGACATCGCCCGGGAGGTCGCCGCGGGCGAGCGCACCCTCGAATCGGTCGAGGCCGACATCATGCGGGTGGGGGTGGCGTTGAACAAGCCGTCGCCGTTCGTGCGCCGGCAGATCAAGACGATGTTCGACGCCTACGGGATCGACCCGGCGATGCATGCCGACGGCACCCGCGTGGATCCCGGCGAGCGGGTCGACCGGATCGCGTTGGAGATCGCCGACGGGGATCGGACGTTCGCGGACGTCACCGAGGCGGTGGCCCGCTACGGTGACGAGAGCCCGACCGGGGCGGCGACGAAGATTGCGGTGCGTAACCTCTTCGAGCGCTACAACGTCGACCCGCGGTTCCACTACGGCGGCTCCACCACCGACGACCCCGACGCGAGGATCCGCCGCATCGCCGCGGACATCGACGCTGGGGTGCGCAGCCTGCAGGACGTCGAGGGGTGGGTCAGCCGCACCGCCGAGCGGTGGGGCGATGAGGCCGCCCCTGGCAGCCCCGCGCTGCCCGACCCGGCCGAGGATCCCGATCCTGGCGATGAGGATCCCGACACGCCCGACGGCCCGGAGGACGACCTCGAGGAGGAGGTCGCCCGCAACGCGCAGGAAGAGCTTGAGGCCACCCTGTCGCAGTGGTTCGACCCAGAGGATGTGGAGAGGCTCGCGGAGGCGGCGTGGGAGTGGCTGCTCGAGGGCCGCAACATCGACTGGATCATGGTCGAGCTGCAGGACCATGAGGTGTTCCGGGAGCGGTTCCCGGCGATCCATGAGCGCCGCGAAGCCGGGCTGTCGCCGATCAGTCCGACCGACTACCTCGAGTACGAGAAGAACGCCCGGCAGTTGGCGAAGGCTGCGGGGATGCCCCGCGGGCTGGTGGAGGACCGCATCGACGAGCTGATCGCCGGCAACGTGTCGCTGCGGTCGTTGTCGCAGCGGCTTGAGGACGGCTACCGGCAGGCGATGGATGCCCCTCAAGAGGTCCGCGATGAGCTGCAACGGCTCGGCTACACCGACGGGCACCTCGCCGGGTTCTTCCTCGACCCCGACCGGGGCATGGCCAAGATCGAGCAGGACTTCCGCGCCGGCCAGGTTGCCGGTGCGGCGATCCTGTCGCGGTTCGGGTCGTTGGATCGGTCGGAGGCCGAGCAGCTCGTCGACTACGGCGCGGAGTACGAGACGGCGCTTGAGGGGCTGTCGGAGTTGGCGGAGAGCGCGCAGCTGTTCGGGCAGCTGCCCGGGGAGATCGGCATGGAGGCGGTCGACCGGGAGGACCAGTTCGCGGCGCAGTTCGGCGGCGACGCGGAGGTACGCAGCCGCATCGAACGCAACGTCGCCCGTAGGGTCGGGGCGTTCCGCGGCGGCGGCGGCACGATGCTGTCGCAGCGCGGCGCGACGGGGCTGGGCGCCGGCGGTTTCTAGCCGGCTGGCGAAACACGCCACGGTCTCTGCATGGCGGCTGTGCAGCCTTGTGGCATGTCAGACGTGAGCTGTCCCGCCGGGTCGGCCGTCTGCGCCCATGTCCAGCCGCACCGCCCCCGCTGTGGCTGCGTAACCGAAGGGGAGTAGCTGATGACCAAGAACACTGAACCCGTCAACGAGCCGAACGAGGAGTCGACTGGCGACGACGACGGCGGCGACGGCAGCCCCGCGATCCCGCAGATGCGCAAGCGCATCAAGGAGCTGGAGGCCATCGAGAAGGAAGCAGCCGAGCTGCGCCGCGAGAACACCCTGCAGAAGCTCGGGGTGGACGCGGAGGACAAGCAGGTCAAGCTGTTCCTCAAGGCCGAAGGCGGCGACCTTGACTGGTCCGACCCGGAGCAGGTCAAGGCCAGCCTGGCGGAGTACGACCTCTACGCCCCGCAGGGGCAAGGAGGCGGGGGCGAGCTGTCGGGCGATCAGCGTGCGGAAGCGCAGGCGCATCGAGCGATGTCGAAGGCGGCCACGAGCGGCGACACGCAGCCGGTCGGCGGCGGCCCGGACTACTCGACGGCGGAGACGCCCGAAGAGGTGCTCGAGATGGCCCGGAAGGCCGGCGCGACGGTCCAGGGCGGCTACACCTCGTAGTCGGCGCGGATGACGGGGCCGACTGAAAGGCGGCCCTGATGTCGCAGGACACGACCCTGCTGCACACTGGGGACCTGAGCCTCGACCAAGAGGCGTGGGACCGTCTGGCGTACTTCTCCTACCGCCCTGAGCTGTTTTTCGACAGCTGGGCGACGGTGAAGCCGACGAACCAGACGCAGCCCGGGTCCCAGGTGACCTTCACGAAGTTCGATGACCTCGATGTGGCGACGGATTCGCTGGATGAGCGCACCGACGTCGATGCGGTGACGTTCGGCGACAGCCAGATCACCGTCACCATCGAGGAGTACGGGAACGTGGTGAAGAACACCCGTTTCCTGCAGGCCACCTCCTACATCCCGATCGACCCGGTGGTCGCCAACGTGCTTGGCTACAACGCCGGCGAGTCGATCGACTCGATCGTTCGGGACATCCTCTACGCCGACTCGAACAGCGGGTTCGGTGACATCAACATCACCCGGGTCGCCGACGACGGCGACCGGGACGACACGACCCCTGATGACACGCTCGAGGCGAAGCATGTGCGTCGGGCGCGGGCGGCGCTGCGCCGTCGGCATGTGCCGACGTTCAACGGCCACTACGCCGCGGCGATCCACCCTGACGTCAGCGTCGACCTTCGTGAGGAGACCGGCGCGGCGGCGTGGCGTGACCCGCAGGTGTACGGCACGTCGCAGGGGCGCATCTGGAACGGTGAGATCGGCATCTTCGAGGGTGTCCGGTTCATCGAGACCCCCCGGGCGAAGGTCTGGGAGGGCGAGGGCGCCGGCGCGGAGGACACTGAGGCTGACGTGTACGGGACGTTGTTCGTGGGGCAGCAGGCGCTGGCGAAGGCGGTGCCGGTGGTCGCCGGGTTCGGCGATCAGCCCCGGATCGTGCCTGGTCCGGTGACGGATCATCTGCGCCGGTTCGTGCCGCTTGGCTGGTACCACGTCGTCGGTTACGGCCGGTTCCGTGAGGACTCGATGGAGCGTGTCGAGTCCGGTTCGAGCCTTGACGAGGACTACTCCGACTAGCGGTAGTCCGTTGCGCTGCGCAGACGCGATGAGCGGCCGTCTGCGCGGCGGGTCCGGCCAGCCGGGGCTGCAGGATGGCTCCGGCTGGCTCCGGGCCGCATAGCTGCTCTGAGGAGCCCTGGGGATGAGTCAGCCGGAGTTCGTGAAGATCAGCGACCTGCCGACCGGCACGCCGGTGTCGGGTGACGAGCCGATCGTCATCCTGCAGGACGGCCAGACCCGCCGGGTCACCATCGGCCAGCTGCTCCAGCAGCTTGCGCTCACTGACGGTCAGGACGGCCGCGAGGTCGAGCTGCAGTTGGGGTCGACGCATCTGGAGTGGCGCTACACCGACGAGGCGCACTGGCAGGAGCTGATCCACCGTGATGAGCTGCGCGGCCCGAGGGGCCTGCAGGGTGAGGTCGGCCCGGAGGGGCCGCAGGGCGACACCGGCCCGAAAGGTGAGACCGGCGACACCGGCCCGCAGGGGCCGCAGGGCCTCGAAGGCCCCGAAGGCCCGCAGGGTGACACCGGCCCGAAAGGCGAGACCGGCGAGACCGGCCCCGGCTTCGAGTACGACTGGGACGGCACCCAGCTTGGGGT
>Ga0207421_10009036_pt1 | contig 10156 bp, 12 predicted proteins | sample SodLakKL_010_SED_4_FD_187542 | JGI IMG/M metagenome (GOLD analysis project Ga0207421, IMG submission 187542) | Alkaline sediment microbial communities from Lake Tanatar, Kulunda Steppe, Russia - 8KL_010_SED (SPAdes) (version 2) | ecosystem: Environmental > Aquatic > Non-marine Saline and...
CGCGCCACAACACCATGTCAATTCATGATCGGCCCCTGCCTGCAAAAGCGGTCTCTTCAAACTTTCTGCAGGCCCGTGTCTGGAACCACTACCTAAAACATACACCTCTAGGTATTTGAGTGTTAATCAGAGGGGCGAGTGAAAGTTGCATTCATCCCCACGGTAGAGCCGCAGGATTTTCTGCCTCAACAAAAGGATAAAATAGTCCAGAATCTCGCTAATTAAAAGTACAAAAACGGCTGAATGAAGAGGATATCATGATAGAAGCGTCTCTCAATTATCTTATACAAAGCTTTTATTTAACAGAAAGTCAGTTTAAAGGCCATGGGTGGAAAAAATCATCTTAGTGGTGAGAAGAGCCGGTACTTGAGACAGCACGCGGACAATCCAGTCGACTGGTATCCATGGTGTGATGAGGCCTTTGAAAAAGCAAGGTTGGAAGAAAAACCTATCTTTCTCTCCATAGGTTATTCATCATGCCACTGGTGTCACGTGATGGCGCATGAATCCTTTGAAGACGAGGATGTTGCAGATCTGATGAACGATGCTTTCGTTTCTATAAAAGTCGATAAAGAGGAAAGGCCAGATGTGGACATGGTTTACATGGATGTAGCTAGAGCTATGATGGGGTCCGGAGGATGGCCTCTGAACGTGGTCCTGACCCCCGATAAAAAGCCTTTTTATGCAGCCACGTACATCCCGAAAGAGAGTAAGTCCGGCCGTATCGGTCTTAAAGAATTGATAAAAAAGCTGAGAAGAGAATGGGAGGAACAGCGGGAAAAGATCCTATCTAAGAGTGAAAGCATAATCTATTCTCTTGATAGTAAAGGAGAGATGCAGGGGACTGTCGATAGATCTACACTGAACCTCGCTTATAGTTCTCTAGAGAACTCTTTCGATGAAGAATATCACGGTTTTGGGACTGCTCCAAAGTTTCCCTCACCCCATAATCTATTGTTCTTGCTGCGTTACTATGAAAGGAACAACGAAGGAAGATCGTTAGATATGGTGAAAAAAACTCTAGATGCCATGAGGAACGGCGGTATCTATGACCATATAGGATACGGATTCCACAGGTACTCTACAGACCGGAGATGGAAACTACCTCATTTTGAAAAGATGCTTTACGACCAAGCCATGCTGATGCTCGCCTATTCAGAGGCCTTTAGGATCACTGAAAATGAGAGATACAGGAAAACGGTGGAAGAGACCATCGACTATGTTCTGAGAGACTTACAGTCGGATGAAGGAGGTTTCTTTTGCTCCGAAGACGCTGATGTCGATGGGGAAGAAGGAAGATATTATACCTGGCGGGAGGAGGAGATCGATGAAATACTGGGAGAGCGGTCGGAAGAGTTCAAAGAAGTTTTCAATATCGAGGCGGAAGGTAACTACCTGGAAGAGTCCACCGGAAAAAAGACGGGTAAGAACGTTCTCTATCTATCTGAAGACGTGGATCTAGAGGGGTCGGAGGAGATGAAGTATAGTCTCTTCCGCCAAAGGAAAAAAAGAAAACCTCCAGGTAAAGACAGGAAGATACTAACGGATTGGAACGGCCTCATGATAGCTTCTTTGGGAAGAGCTTCTAAGATATTAGATGATCAAGAAGTCCTTGAAGAAGCTAAGAAAGCTCTAGAGTTCGTGTTGACCCGATTGAAGAAGGATTCAGATCTACATCACCGGTACATCGAAGGTGAAAAAGGTATAAAGGGCATGTTGAGCGACTACGCATACCTGATATGGGGACTCCTAGAGGTGTACAGAGCCGGCGGGGATGAAACTTACCTTGATGAAGCTGAGGAGTTAACAATATCTATGATCGAGAAGTTCTGGGACCCTGAAGATGGTGGATTCTATTTTAGCGAGGGTGACGAACTACCTTTGAGGAAAAAACCGGTTCGCGACGGAGCCTATCCCTCTAGTAATTCAATAGCGCTGCTCGACTTGGCGTATCTTTCACAGTTCAGGGTAGACGATAAATTCAAAGATAAGTCTATATCATTGATAGATTCGTTCGGTGGCAGGGTACATTCACAGCCGAGTCAATATACGATGTTCTTGGCATCTTATCAAGAGCTGATGAAACAAGGAGGATGAGATGATGAAAAAGAGAAGGATAGTAGTTTCGATCTTAATTGGGGCCGTTCTAGGAGTGCTGTGCATAGTCGGCGTCGGAATGCGGATAGGTTACAGCGGGAATGAGATGTATCTATTCGCTATGTGGTATAATCGGGTGGTCATGGGCATACTTATAGGGTTGGCCTACGACGTTAAAATAATAGATTCGGATAAGAACAGCATCATAAGAGGTCTTCTTCTCGGTCTTATAGTGACTTCTGCGATCACCTTCACCAGCGAATTCAGAGATTGGCCGAGTTTTTTCGCTGGAATCGCTTACGGCGTGATAATAGACTATGTAGCTACTCGATTTGAATGAACTAGTCCTCGAATATATGTAAGTATTCGATGTAACCTTCTTCCTTCATATCTTCTTTAGGTATGAAGCGGAGTGCGGCGGAGTTCATGCAGTACCTTTTTCCGGTAGGAGGTGGACCGTCGTTGAATAGATGCCCCAGATGGGAACCGGCGTGTTTGCTCTTGACTTCGATCCTATTATCTAAAATACCACTTTCCTTTCTAGTGACTATATTCTCGGGTTCCAACGGTCTGCTGAAGCTGGGCCATCCACTCCCAGATTTGAACTTGTCCTTGGAGCTGAATAGCACTTCTCCGGACACTATGTCGACGTAGATGCCCTCCTCTTCATTATCCCAGTATTCGTTCCTGAAGGCGGGCTCAGTTCCTTTTTTCTGAGTGACCTTGTACTGTTTAGGGGTCAATCTTTTCTTAAGTTCCTTCTTCGACGGCTTTTCGAATTTTTTATCCATGTTTCAACCACCTCCTGCTATCTTCCATCTTTTAAGAAGTAACTTTTTTCCTTCTTCGTTCAAACCGATCTTCTCGATAGTATCGCCGCGGCCTCTACCGGTGACCAGTCCATTAGCTCTAGCGACTGCGGTAGAATCTACAAAGTTCTCGATATCGGGATAGATGGTTTTGAACGCATCGTAGAGGCGGGGATTCTGGCTTAGGTGATACTTCTGATGATAATCCTCTGCCAGATAGAATTTCGAGGACTCCTTGATCACTGTTTTGACCATTTTATCTGACTTTTGCTGGAAAAGTTCTTTAGATTCGACAGCATATCTCTTTTGTTCTTCATCGTGATAAAGGATCATCGACATGTACTGTCTACTTTTTCTGTAGGTAGGATCGTGATTGTTCCAAAAGATCGTGAGAAGGTCCCTATATGTGATCTTCTCCGGGTCGTAGTCTATCTGGATCGTTTCGGTATGATCTCCTAGGCGCCTATAGGTGGGATCCTCTTTGTTTCCTCCTGCATAACCTACACGAGTCCTTATCACACCGTCCTTTGAACCGAAGAGAGCGTCCGGTCCCCAGAAGCACCCCATGGAGAACGTGGCTGTCTTCGTTTCAGGTAAGTTCTTGTCTATCGGAGGTTCATCTCCATTAACCAATTCATCTCCATCTTTTCTAGATAAAAGTGACTTCATGGAGATAAGAGAGAAGGCGGCACTGATCATAGATCCTAAGAAATCATCATCACTTGACATCTGATCACCTATTTTAACACCGTTATTGTTCTATTTATAGTTGGTTAGAAACATTGATAAGAGAGCTGTTCCATTCTCTTCTGAAGAGGGATGATCTATGGAGCGGCAAAGATTTCCTAAGATAGAAGTTGAAACCCTGTCGGGAAAGGAACTGGTACTTCCAGATGACGCGGAAGGTGAGGTCGTGCTGATAGGTGTGGCTTTCGTTAGAGAAGCACAAGGTATGTTGGATTCGTGGATGGAGTATTTCGAAGGACTCTGTCGAGGACAAGATGTTTACGAACTTCCCATGATAGAAAGTGGTCTTTGGAAGATATTTTCGGGGTTCATAGATAGAGGCATGAGATCCGGTATTCCGGAGGAAAAACACGATTTCGTCGGCACTCACTACGGTGACGCGTCAGCGTTCAAGGAAAAGTTGGGCATCGAGGACACAGAGTTGGGTTACGTCTTTGTGATCGATCAGGAAGGATATATCAAATTCAGAGGGAAAGGTTATGCGGACGAAAAAGGCAAAGAAGAGATGCTGAAACAGGTAAAGAGTGTCTGTGAAGCGGAGTAGTATCTTCAGTGGTTTAGCGAACGTAGATCAGTTGTGAACACTATATCTTTAAAGGTTCGATCTGCTCCAGCCGCCGTCTACAGGGATAGCTGCACCGTTGATGTAAGATGCACGTTCAGAACTGAGGAAAGCCACCACGTCTCCGAGCTCTTCAGGTTGGCCGATCCTTTCTAAAGGTGTGTTTTTGGACAGATCATCCAAACCCTCCTGATAGTTTTCGATGTCTCCTCTCTTTATCGATCGCTCGATGAGTTCCTCGACACGGTCCGTTTCCGTGTAACCCGGCAGAACAGCGTTGACCCTTATCTCTGGAGATAACTCTCTTGACAGCGTCTTCATCAGTCCGATGACTCCCATCCTGACAGAGTTGGAGAGGACAAGGTCGTCTATAGACTCTTTTACGGATATGGATGTTATGTTCACTATGGTGCCTCCTCCGTCCTCAAGATATTCTTTAGTCTCTTGGACCAAACGGACAACGCTCATCACCAAAGTATCGTAGGCGGCGTCCCACTCTTCGTCTTCAGTCTCCATGAATCTTTTACTGGGTGGACCTCCGACACAGGTTACCAGGTGATCGATGGTTCCGAACTCCTCGATAGTTCCGTCGACCAGTTCGATCATCTCCTCCCTATCGCTCAGATCCGCACTTATCCCTATCACTTCTCCGGATGCTGTCTTTCTGAGCTCTTCCACTGCCTTTTTGAGTTTCTTTTCATCTCTACCGTTTATAACGACGTCCGCACCTTCCTTGGCTAGGGCCTCAGCCGATGCATAGCCCAACCCGCTGCTCGATCCAGTGACCAGAGCTTTATCGCCTTCTATTCCCAAGTCCATGATTTCACCACCTTTGTATCAGTAGAGGCAGAGATTACTTTAATCTTGCCGTGGAAAGTTCTTTGAGATGGGTTTTTGGTGTGCTGAGTGATGTTGGTAGCTGTTATGGTGCAGCGCTGTTGTTCGGCCTCTCTTACGGCGGGTGGGTGATGATATATCCTGTTATCACGAGCCGCCTCTTCGGAACGAAGAACTCTGGAGCTATATTGGGAGCTTTGTGTGCAATTGCGGGTATTGGAGGAGTCGGCCCTTACGTGGCTGGATATATCTATGATGTGACTGGATCGTACGACCTAGCGTTCTTGATAAGCGGTGTTTTGATGCTCGGTGCCTTCGCTCTTTCTCTGGTGTTCATCTGGACCTATGATGGTTAGTGGGAGATTGGCTTTCATCTTTATTAGGGTCTCTTTCTAGGCATAGAACTATATACACAACGAAGTTGGTCCATGTGATATGGAGATAGGATTCCGAGATGTCGAGCCCGAGGATGCGCACCTGATCGCAAGGTGGAAAAACGATCCTTACATCAAAAAGATGGCACTGGATCCGACCGATGAGATAACCGTGGAAAGAGAGAAGAAAGAGATAGAGCTAGCTCTTGAAGACGGCCTGTATATGATGGCCCAGTTGAACGGAGAAGATATAGGCTACGTGAAGGTGGATTGGGTGTATGGAAAGGAAAAGATCGCATGGCTGAGGTTCGTACTAGGTGAGCACAGAGGAGAAGGGCACGGGGTGAAGATGGTCCAGAATATATCGGAATACTTGTTTGAGAGAGGATGCGTTAGGATCGAAGCGGAGGTTTATTGCGAAAATATATCTTCACAAAAGGTACTTGAGAAGAACGGATTCGTGAAGGAAGGGACCAAAAGGAAGGCGTATTTCGATGGAGAGAAGTATGCCGATGTTTACGTGTATGGAAAGGTCAGATGAACGGTGGACGGAAAAATTTTTACCTTCATTTAACACCTCGTAGAAAGAGTTGCATATTATCATCATTGGATCTCGGAACGTGATAAAAGATCCTGACGAAGACCTAGTTGAAATAAACCCAACTTCTCTTAATCATATGGCCCGAGTATTTGAGAACAATCTTTTTATAATAGAAAAAAGGAGAGAGATCAGTTAAAATGAGAAAAGAACTAGTCAAGGAGTCAAAGGAAGCCTGTGATGCAGTGGCTCAAAGGATAGAAGAGCTTGAGGAAGAAGTTACACCTCTCCAGATCAAGATGATGATCGAGGAAGAACTTGGATATGGTTTGGAAAAAGAGGAGATAGTGGTTTTAGCCCTGACCTTCAAACACATCGATGATCTTTATGACAAGGTCAACGATGTAGATACCATAGAATCAAATATGCTGTACAGGTGATCTGTAGAATCTCTTGGTCGTCTTTTCAATAACAAAGATAAGTCCAGCCTCAGAAACTGAGGCTGGATATATTAAATGATTTTTTACTAGTGTTTTGGGATGAGAGGTGTATCTATGAAGTGAATGATCCCGTTCGTCCCTTCGATATCAGTTTTGATGATCTTAGAATCATTTACTCTTACACCTTTTGAAGTATCTATTTTTACTTCTTCCCCGTTAACTGTCTTAGCTCTCTTCATGCCAGTTACGTCTTTCGATGTGTATTTTCCAGGTACTATGTGGTATTGCAAAGTTCTGACCAACTCATCTTTGTCTCCCAGTAATTTGTTGAGATCATCACTAGGCACTTTGCTAAATGCTGTATTTGTGGGGGCAAAAATCGTGTAAGGGCCCTCTCCTTCCAAGACTTCTCCTAGTTCTGCTTTCTCTATGGCATCCCATAGTGTTTTCATCTCTTTGTCCTTTCTCAAGGTCTGTGCTATATTTTTCATTTTTCAACACCTTTTAGTATATAGAAGTTATATGTAGTATATATCTTTTTCTAAAATATATAGTTAATGTCAGATAACTAAAAGAAGATCATATATTTGAAAGATCCGTTGAAGGAAATCTTAGTGATCTGAATAAGGAATTTGATAAAGAATTCGATGGGGAGAAGGCCATCCATAGTAAGTTATATAGCTTAGTACGACAATATTGATTATGAGGTGAAGAACGTCCTTAAGGAAAAAGATACCTTGAAAAGTCTAAAGAAACTAAAAGATGTCGATCATCTTTTGGATGTTGAGGGGATGGACGTAGTAAAAACCAAGCCCCGCGTACGATATTTAGGGGATGGAAGCTACAAGATCACAGACGAAACCCTGTGTTTACTGGTCGGCGAGTATAATTTTTGGATCATACACGACGGACTGATCGAAGACGTGAACGAACTATCACCTGAAGAGATCGTGGCAAGGCTAAAGAGATATGCAGATGATAGAAAGGAAAGGGGAGCAAAATAGAACGATGGTATGCCCCAACCCCCTGCTCTCCATGGCTGGTCTGTCGCTCCCCACAGGCCCGCTCGGGAGTTTAAAAAAAAAGTTGTTTGACGATCATTAGATCACTGGAATACCTCTACTTTAGCTTCCATTTTTACTTGTGTCTCTTTCTAGAATCCTATCCATCAAGGAGAAAAAACAAAAGTCTTAAATACAATAGTCTACACTATTATAGTTATGACTATGTTTATTGATCGAGAAGACGAAATTCAGAAACTGGAGAGATGGGATGGCGATGTTGCCCTTATATTCGGAAGGCGGAGAGTAGGAAAGACCAGATTGATAAAGGAATTCATACAAGGTAAAAATGCACTCTATCTATTGTGTGCGGACAAAGGGAGCAAGTATAACCTGAGGAATTTTTCTCAGATCATATCTGAAAAGTACGGCGTACCGGGCCTGCGGTTCGATAGTTTTAAAGAGATGTTTCAATTCTTGGCGGATCAAGAAACTGAAGTCATATGCATAGATGAATTCGGGTATCTGGTCAAGTCAGGTGTTGTTCCCGAATTTCAAGAGATAATCGATGAGGTATTGGAACAGAAGTTGATCTTATGTGGCAGTAATGTATCTACCATGAAGTCCGAGATAACGGGGTACGACAGTCCAACATACGGCAGGATGGACCTGATAAAGAAGATAAATCCTTTGAAGTTCAAAGATGTCCTTGAATGGTTTCCTGGTATAGGTATGGAAGAGGGGGTTATGCTTTATGGAGCTACAGGAGGTGTTCCTAGATACCTGGAGTTTTTCGATGGTAAGAACGTTAAGGAAGAGATAAGAGAAAAGATGATCGATCCAGATCTGATGTTATACAGAGATACTAAGCTCCTTCTCCAAGAAGAGATGCCTGAACCGACAAGGTATTATCTGATACTGGAATCCATCGCACGGGGTAAGAACTCCTTGACCGAGATCGCTAACTACTCTAAGATCGATCGGAACCAGATCCCATATTATCTCAATACTCTCAAAGATCTAGGTTTTGTGAAACACGAAAAACCTCTTCTTGCAAAGAAAAGAGGTGTTTACGGGATGACCGATAATTACATGAAATTTTGGTTCAGGTTCATATCTCCTTTCTATGAGGAGATCGATAGTGAAGATCTTAGGAATGCGAAGAAGAACTTCGATAAAGAATTCAACACCTATCTAGGAGAGGTTTTCGAAGAGGTGTGTAGAGAGATGATCAAGGAGACAGAAATGATCGATTACACTCAGATGCGGAGATGGTGGTACAAGGACAAAGAGATAGATATCACGGCCGTGAAGGAAGATGAGAAGGAAATATTTTTGGGAGAATGCAAGTGGAGCGATGACGTTGATGCTGACAGGATAGTATCGAAGTTGAAAGAGAAAGCGAACCATTTAAGATGGAACAAAAAAGATCGGAAGGAGAACTATCTGGTCTTTGCCAGATCATTCGACGAGAGAACTGAAAGAGCGGAATGCTTCGACCTCGAAGATCTGAAAGCATTATGTGGTCGTTAGGTCTTGCATCGGATACGTAGATTGAACAGAACTCGATCAATGATCCTTTCGGGTAAGGCACGATATCATGTCGTCTAACTGGAAAAATCTTATATCTCCACGCTCTTCATCGCTTCTTTTAGAGAAGAAGAGAACCTAGGTCAATCTTTTGTTTGATAGGAAGGAATGGGCGTAGATAGGGTAGACGGCCTCAGTTGAAAATTCGTTGAGAAGAACCATCTATATTTCAAAGATCTATCAGCTTTTAAGTTGTGTACCCCTAACATAACTAAGGTTTAAAATATATGTAACTACTACACAATTATCGCAAATCTTATTATGTAGGAGCTACATAACTATTTCATGGAGAAGCAACAGGTAATAAGGCTGCTGAAGGATCTGAACCCTCAATGGGGTAAAGAAAGGATAGATTTCGAAGATGAGATCATCGAGAGAGAAATACTTGACAGGTTGAAAGAGTTCGATAGATCGATCGGTATAATCGGTCAGAGGCGGGTAGGAAAAACAACTTTATTGCTGCAGTTTTTGGAAGAAAGAGCATCTGAGTTGGGATGGGATAGAACTTGTTACTTTTCGTTCGATATAAGAGAGATCGAAGTGAGGCAGATCGTGGAGACTTTCTGCGAAGAGATTTTAGGGGAACCACTTTCGGACCTTGAAGATCAAGTACATTTTTTTCTTGATGAAGTTCAGAATCTAGATGGATGGAGCAATCACGTAAAGCACTTCAAAGACAACTACGATAACATACACTTTACGGTGACCGGTTCCTCCGCATCGAACATCGTAAAAGGTGCCGGAGAAAGTTTGGTCGGTAGGTTCTCTCCTGTTAGGTTATTCCCCTTTTCATTCCGGGAATATCTGAAGTATAACGGTTTAGAACAAGAAAGGTTGGATGTGAGTGATATCAAACTTCCAGGAAGAAAGATAGCGCTCAAGTTCAGAGACTACTTCGAAGAAGGTGGGTTGCCAGAATTATACAGATCGAAAAGACCGATGGAAGACTTAGAAGAGAATCTAGACTTGGTATTCTTCAGAGACATGGTCGAACTCTTCAACGTCGGTCGAAGTTCGATACTCAAAGATATATTTCTTTTGTTGGCGAGTCAAACGGGACAGAAGATGAGTTATAACAGTCTATCTAACAGTCTTGATTCGGATTTTCGGACCGTCAAAAAGTATGTCGGATATCTGGAGAACTCATATCTTATCCAGCGC
>Ga0207421_10009037_pt1 | contig 10155 bp, 12 predicted proteins | sample SodLakKL_010_SED_4_FD_187542 | JGI IMG/M metagenome (GOLD analysis project Ga0207421, IMG submission 187542) | Alkaline sediment microbial communities from Lake Tanatar, Kulunda Steppe, Russia - 8KL_010_SED (SPAdes) (version 2) | ecosystem: Environmental > Aquatic > Non-marine Saline and...
TTGGCTAATTTCCTACCAAATGAATCTGAGTATCCCATAACAATCTCTTCATCATCTCCTTTATCTATCAAAGTCACTGGCGTCGGTTTAAATGCCTTTCCTATCAGATCATTACCAACATTATCAGATAACTTGTCATAAATCTCTTGTGCCTCATCTTCATCACTCCTTACCAGCTCTATTTTACTTACGCCTTCCTTCCTTAAAGTCTCCCTAACACCTTCATCATCCAAAAATGCCTCTACCTTAGCACAATGATCACAACCATCCTGTGTAACTATCCTTATTTTCTTTCCCATATCAAACACCTATCCTTTCACACACTCTATGAATTCTTCATCATAATCACTCACATCAAAATCCTCCAGCACTACAAAGTTACTCCTATCACAACCACAATATACAACTGGTACATACTCATCACCTCTCTTTATCATCCCAAATCTCATCAAACTCCCACACTCATCACAGTAAACTCTCCGTATGTCATAATCTACAATAGAAACTACTCTCCTATTGTTCGAAGACCATTTTTTCTTCTTATTTCTGAACTCCTCAATCTCCTCATCCTCCATATCAACTACATTAAACTTCAGTGCTCTCCTACCATCTTTCAATATTCTGGATTCATATTCCAATCTAAAACCATTCGACTTCAATCTCTCAAGCATGGTACTAGGCATATTCTTCACATGACCATCACCATCAGTAGGAATCTTATAAGGAATCGTATCAATAAAAGATCTCTCTGGTATAACCTCACCATCAAGAACCTCTCTTGCTATCTCAATCAACTTATCATCAGGAACTCTCTTATTTCTACCTACAGAATCACTTCTATCAACTTCAGAACTATCTAAAGTCTCACTAACAAGATCCTTTTCAAAATCTCCAAAATCAGTACCCAAAACAAACCACCTCATTCCCTCACACTAATTTCATCAAAACGATCTCTCCAATACTCATAATTCTTAAGATAAACATCTAAAAAGACCTCAAGAAAATTATCATCTTTCTTTCCACCCTCAAACTTATATGCATCCTCTTCAAAATATCCTTTCTGGAACTCATCTCTTGTCTTAACGCACACAGGCAGGAACTTAGTATTTCTCGGAGTTGGTTTAATATTACGATCATAAGGAAAACTGACACAATAGATCGGAACTAATGCATTCAACATACAAAAATCTATAAATTGTTGATGTCTGTCCTCTTTAACTGCTCTTCTCATACGCTTACAAGTACCATTACATTTCTTCTCTTCTATACCAACTCTTAAATCGAGCTTGTATCCATCCTCAGACTCAATATATGACTTCAAATTATACTTATCAATTGTATCTTCATCGATCTCTAAAGTAGTAGCAACATGAAGATCAATAGGCTGGTTGGGATGTACAACATCTCTTTTGCTAACATGTAAACTTGGTTGTCTATGTCTGAAAGCTCCTATTATGACACCGTTAAAAGAATCATTCTTGAAACCCTTAACCAAAGCCTGTTCTGTATCACTAGACAATCTAATCACCACCATCTATATTAACAAAATCCTTATACTTCATATACCCAAAATGACAATCTTCAAAGTCATCATCACAACCAAATAAATAGATAGCAAGTTCATATGCCTTCCTAACAGACCTCGAGAACACAGAAAATTCAGGTCTCGATGATTTAAATGTTACACCATCAACATCCTTTTTAAACACAGAATTAACATCCCATAACTTCATAGGTGAATCATAAGTATGTTCCAATAAAGACAACTCCATATTAACAATATCTTTAATATTCTTTTTGAATTTTTGTTTATCTTCAAAACCATCCAATTCACATACTTCATTACCAAAGCAATCATACATCCTATGATCACCATAATCAGGAAACCTGCTCATATTCTTTATAACCTTATTCTCTATACGTTCTCTTTTCCTATCAATCCCCCTCTTGATATCCAGACTCTTATCATTTCCACCATTCTTCTCACTCAATAATGACTTAGATCCAGAACCATCAACTCTCTTACTTCTTAACCTCTCCTTTATACTCATATCATCTTCCATGCTCATAATAACAACTCCTATTCAATCTCATCAAGAACATCATCAATATTTAGATGCTCAACTTCTCTAATATCTTGATACGACATATATTCAGTATCAGAAATATCATCAACACCAAGAGACTCACTATAATCCCGATCATAAGTCCCTCTTTCAAGATGTTCACCTCTCCTTATCGGCAACTGCCACTCCACACCTTCATCATCCCACATCCTAAGCAGATGCCCATAATCAGTCTTTTCATAATCAAAATCAACATCATTTATTCTAGAAACAGCTCTAGCAAGATCCTGATATTTACCATCAGAAGGATCAGTGGATCTTATATCACGGTACTCATCAAGAAGATCAGAAAAATCTTCCTTATCAACATACATCTTACTTATACGAGATAAAGACTTCCATATACCATAACCTCTAAATATTTCATATATTTTCCAATATGAAATATCTGGAGACTCAGCACCCAAACTAGGACTCTCATGACCAGGCAAGGGATCTATGAATTTATAATAATCCTCCTGTCTACTCACAGGAGTCCTATTAACCATCTCATCTATACTTTCTTCCATCAAAGCCATAATATCAACAAAATCCTATTTTTACCAAAAACGCTAATTCATCAAATTTTAACTTATCACTAGAAGAATACTTACGACATTTAGATATCGCCCTATCAATAAATACATCACCATCTTTATCTTCCATACGAGCCTTTTTATACTCTCTGACAAGCTCATTATACTCATCAATACCCTGTACCACCTTATCCTCAACGACACCTTTCTCTATTTCAGCACTGTAAAAAGAAATACTATCACTTCTTTTTAAACGTCTCGTAAGATTAGGATATCTAGACATCACAAATAACTTACTATTTACAATATTAGCACCCCTAAGACCATCAAGAACCTTCATCTTAAACTCATCTTCAAGATCCATTCACTTCACCACCATTTAAAATACGTGTAACAAACTTATAAACATGTTCAGTATATTCATCATATTCTCCATGACTCATACAAGGATCAATACTATTATCCTCAGACTTCTTCTTCTTAGATAACCTCAAGACAGAAGATCCTAATTTCTTCGTAGCATGTGTGAATTTAGGATCAACTACATCATCTAAAAAGTTCATATCCATTATTTCAATCAACTCATCTTCATCTATCATCTCAAAGAAATACAAATGAACACCATTCTCAGTTTTATAAACATCAGGCTCAACGCTAACTACAGTTCTGGACTGTATCTCAGATATCAAAAATCTTATCATATCAGGTGTCCCACGACCATTTAAGTCACAATCAAGAAACAACACCCTACCTAAATCATCAACATCTCCAGTATGAACACTCTTAAAACTCACTCTCGAATCTATCCCCCAACTATACCACTTATTCAATCCCATATTTTTAGCATCTTGTTTAGCTCTAAGAGATACAGACTCTTTATTCATCTCTGAAAAGATATATCTAAAATACCTATCCCAATTATCTTCTTTATCCTGTCCATAAGTACACATCCTTATCAGAGGTATCCAAGAATCCTTCATTAAGATCACTCCTGAACAACTGCATTATTTATCAAAAACAAAGATGTCTCTTTCATAAGACAATTGAAATTATGCATTATTATATCCTTAATATACTTCTCACTTTCATTACTCTTCCAACTCCTCCAAGAATCAATTACTTCAGATCCTTTACCGTAATGAAAATCATCAAAGGAAACACAATCATCCTTCTTTCTGTTAGCAGAACCCCTCGGATCGACCTCAAAGAAATCATTCCTATCCAACCATCTATTCTCATAGGTTCTATTATAAGCATATAAAGAACATTCGCCGTACTTCTCACTCAAATAATTAATAGCACTCCTTCTAAATTCCTTATGATAACCATCTCCACTTTTCAAACGTTGTATTATCTCAACAGTACCACCGTTATATATCCCCAACGTCAGCAATCCACCATATCCAGGATGTATCCCAGATGTCTCAACATCAACAACAGCAACATCATCAAGAAATATCCTCATAGGGACTTCGATCTTAACCTTCTTTCCTTCAAAATCCATCTCATCTAAGGTGTTCTTCAAGCTCATCAACACTGTCCCTTTAACTATATTACCTTCCATCAATATACCTCCTAGAATACAATACACACAAAAATATCCAAGCAACAAAACCCAAAGATAAGAAATTCAATATATAATAAACAAAATGCATACCATGAAATAACATCACAAAAAGACTCAGAAAATACATCACAAGAACGATAACTGATATACCAGCTAATTTCTCATGACTAAAATATCTCATGCTTTTCCTAGACAAATAAGATCCAGAAAAAACAAGAAGTATCATGATTACAATTGTGACATATCCATTAAACAAACCCATAACTAATCATCTCCTAAACTATCAAACGCATCATCTATTGAACTTTCTTTCTCTATTCCAGTTGCATAAGCCTCATCCCAAGTCATATACTGATCTGGATCACCTTTCTTTAATACAACAATACCATCTCTGTGTAATTTCTTACTTCCATCACCAGCACTCTGTATGCTACCCTGATATTCTTCAATATATAATGTATCTGGCTCAAAACCAATATCTTCCGAAATCAAAGCAAGTTTTCTTGGTAAATGCAACACCCCAAGTTCATCATCAACCTGAGAACCACCTATCACATAAGCCAAATAAGCATCATCAGCAGTAACTTTATACATGTCCTTTAAATGTTCTTTCATAAATCCAAAGAACTCATCATAATCACCAGAACAACTACCCTTATCCTCAGTCTCTTCATCATATTCATCATGATACTCTCCAAGATACCAAAAAGATAAGAAATTCGTCTTTCCATAAGTAACAACATCAGCATACGGTGGACTCGTCACTACTAAGTCAACATCCTTATCTATTTTCTCTGAAAGTTTAGCAGCATCCCAATTATAAACATCACCACATCTTCTCGGTACACCACTCTTAGTAGACTTATCTATTTTCTCCCTTAAACACCTAAGAACATCCTTATCAGACCTCTCAACCATAGTAAAATCTTTCTCACCCTCTTCCTTTCTTCTCTCTGCATCTCTCATAACACCCAAAATAGCAGTCAATGAATTAGCATTATTAACAAATAAAGAAAGTGGTAACAAAGAATCATCTCCAGATCCTATCAATATAGACATCATATAGGCATTTAAGAAATCACAAATTTTATCATCAAATATTCTATCTTCCACAAGTAACTTTCTTAAAGCAAGTATATCCCTCAAAGTATCAAACTCATACAATTGTAATAACTCTTGCCAACCATAAGGATTCACTCTAACATTATGGATTTCATCTTCAAGTCTATCAAATATATCATCTAACATAGATAAATCTATCGGGTTAGTAACTGCACGACAATATGTATATGCAACAGGAGAAAGATCATTTGCTATACCAACTCTATCCATCTGTAAAGCCTGCAACGGCGCAGTTCCACGACCACTAAAGGGATCAAGAACAACATCCCCATAATCAGTATACATATTTATTAAAGTTCCAGGGATTGCAGATGGATAACTCGCAGTATATGTAAAACTCGAATTGAAAGCATTATTAAAACCACTTTTTCTATGATCTCTCTCATCTAACTCAACGATATCTATCTTGTTTAAACATCTACTATCCTCAGTATCAGAAACACTCATAGAACTATCACCCACATCTGAAATCCCTTCTTCCTCATCATCTACGGAATCAAAAACACTATCTATATCAACATCTTTCTGAACTTTCTCCTCAACAACGCAAATGGTATCATTATGAGCACCACCATGACAAACTAACAATATCTTCTTCTTCCTAAAGCCATCAGATTTTCTTCCAACACCGCTACTATTCCAACCAAAAGATATAACTCTAGCACCTTTACTCATAACTCTGGAGATCTCATCTTTAACATCAGAATAAGCACCTGTCGCATTATCCTCATACCAATCATCAACACCACAATCCTCATAACATTCCTTAATCTGTCTTAAAGAATAAGGGGGATCAAAAATCACACCACCATCAACTTCTCTATCATCAAACCTTTCCAAAAACTCCTTAGCAGGTAAATGATAATCTGCATCTCTATCCTCATTAAGATCATTGGTAATATCAGCTATATCAGATTTACCACAAAAAGGATCAATCCATAACCCGTCATTATTATTAACCTCGGTTTCTATCAAATCCCTTATTTCATCTATTTCAAATGTCCATTGATTAGGCATAGCCCAAACTCGTTTAATCTCTATATCACCCATAGATATCACCTAAACTCCATAAATCTACTTAATCGTTTTTGTGTTAATTCAACATCTTCATCAAATCCATTATTAGATAACACATCTTTGTCATCCATAAGAACCATCCTCTGCCAAGGCTTCAAATTAAAGTAATTATACTTCTCATCAGTAAACTTCTCTCTTTTCTGCTTATCAGATATGTGTGATTTTTCAGCAAGTCTCACTTTATGTTTCATACTATCCTTTATCTCAAGTTCATCGACATTTATAGATACTATTCTATCATCAACCCTAATACCAACTTCTACTATATATCCATCATCATCCTTCTTGACATAGGGCTCATCACACATAACAATCACCCTAACATATCAAGAGCACTATCAACATCAACATTTTTGGAATCTTCATCTTCAGAAAGCTCATCTTCTTTCATTTTGTCAATATCAGAACTCAAACTTATACCATCACCAGAATCTATCGTTTCCCATAAATCCTCAGCATTACTACTGTTCTCAAGCATGTCATGACCAACATAACTCACCAACTCCAAAAATTTATTCTTCCTCTGTCCCTTATCCTTATAATTACTTCTTACGTAATTATATATTCTCGTACCCACAGCCAATCTATACTCCTTATCTTTATCCATCAAATGTCTCATTTCATACAAACGATCTCTCATATCATTTAAATTGGTTGTACTACTCCCGAATATATCAAGTAAATCCTTCAGTATTCTCTCAACTTTATTACGCCCCCTATACATATCAAAAGTATCAGGTGTATTATAATTCTTAAATCTATTGTCTCCTCTAGGTAATATGTCCCTAAATCCATAACAGAACATACCAGTTATATTCTTACTACGGAAACTATCAGTCGTTCCTATACTCCTATCTATATGCTCATCAGAATGCGCAAGAAACTCATACAACCTACTAACAGTTCTTTTAGCTCCTGTATATACTGTAACATTTTCAAACAACCAAGTGAAAATAAAACCCATATCATAATTAGACTTCATTATAAGATCATAACACTCATCAGCACTCTTAGTCCCATAAAATGCATTAAGTATATCATATATAGTAACCTCTTGTGAATCAACAGTTTCAACTCTTAAATCATCAGGCAACAACAATAAACTAAATAATATCCTAACATCACCATTACAAGCTCTCGCAATCTTCATCATCTCAGAACTATCCATACCCAGACCTTCTCCCTTATTCACCCTCTGTATAAGTTGTCTTAACTTAGTCGGTTTAATAGGATCATACTGTACCAACTTAACCCAATCCTTACTTACCAACCTATTTAACTTCTGTTTACTCTCATACTCTTTATTCGCAGTCATGAAAACAGGCAATTCCTTAGTCTCCAAGATATCAGATATATAATCAATAGCATCTCTTGTACCCATTCCTCCAGACTCAAATATACCATCGACCTCATCCACTAAAAATATCACTTCTTTTTCATCACCGATACCGATACCTTCATTCTTCAAATATGTATTCATTACCCTCTCAAAAGCATCCTCAGTTCTCTGTGAAGATGCATTAATTTCAACAACCTCAGCATTCACATCCTTAGCCAAAGCATATGCAGTTTCAGTCTTACCAACTCCACTAGGTCCGACTAAAAGATAACATTGAGGGTCATCAAGAACTCCTCTATAACAACTACGAACATAAGATAACATATCTTTCTTCTCAGAACTATCAAGAGCTAGAACATCATCTATGTTATCTGGAGAATATTTACTTACAATCTCTTGGAATGTACTATCTTCCAATCCCATTATACCACATCTACAACTTCAAATTAGTAACTGTATTATCGTCACCACTACTAGCAGAACTATTTTTCTTATCATTCTTTTTATCACTATTTCCGCCATTCATAGACTTCAATTTACCACTAACATTTTTCTTTATCTGATCCTTATCTATCCTCTGACTATCATCAAAAACATCTCTTTTACCCTTCCTCCCAGAATCTGCAAAATTAACCATTAAATAATTCAGCTGAGTTCTAGGTCTAGCTCCTCTATTACATGCATCACTACCTCTAGCACATGCCTCAAGAACATTAGCCTTTACATGGTCACTAATATCATCAGCAATTAAAACATAATTACTTACTTCTTCAAATATCTCACCATGAGAAGCACCAGAAACTATCAACCTTCTGATCATCTTATCTACCTTAGTAAAATTCCCTTTACTAGCAAACTTAATCATCTTATTTATCGGCATCTTCGAACTCGAGAAATACTTAAGTTCCTCTTTTATTCTCTCCTTATCAACTTCAGCATATTTATAATCTATAACTGCAATCTGTAACCTCTTTATAGTAGATCTCAAATCACCATTCCTACTCTCACCATAATCAAGCAATGCCTCCATTAAATCATCTGGTAAATTCTGTCCTTCCTGATCAAGTATGTACTCAAGCCTCTCCCTCATTGAATCTCTATCAACAGGTCCAATCTTTCTCTCTGTAACTCTCGATCCACCAACAGCATCAATAACTTTATTAGAGAAATTAGCAGTCATAAAAAACAAACAATTATCCTGATATTCCTCTATTGTACCTCTCAGAGCTTGTTGTGCCTCAGAAGTCATCCCATCAACTTCATCCATTATAATTATCTTCCAATCAGCACCCATAGGACTCTGAGAAGCCTTATCTGTTATATCCTCTCTAACAACATCTATACCCCTTTCATCAGAAGAATTAAACATGAAATGATTATGCTTAAACGTATCCTTAAGTATCTCCTTAGCAAGTAACTCAAGTATAGTAGTCTTTCCAGTTCCTGGAGGTCCTGACAATATCAAATGATCATACAATCCCTGATCAACCATCTCCTTTAATGACTCTACCGCATAATCATGTCCAACAACTTCATCCAAACTCTCTGGTTTGTGTTTATCAACCCACATAACTTCCATCATATCACCTTCTCTATCAGAGGTCTAACATCTTTATATGTACCAATATCAACATCACCAAACCTCTCCTGATTATCAACAACAACAAACATTCCTCTAGCACTATGCGATGGTAACACTCTAGTAAACTGATTACTAACTTCAAAACCAGAATAGTTTTCAGTATCTCTTATGAATCTAGTATTCGGCGCATTAATCATTAAATCAGGCTTCCTTTTAATATCCATCACTTCATCCTCAGTCCTCATAAGAACCTCTGCATCCACATCCAACTCATTAAACATAAAAACAAACGTAGAAACAATATCCGAATAATCATCCTGCTTAATCCCCTCACCAGAATTAATCATATCCCTATCCTCAACATTCAAATATACTCTAGAGCTCATACCACCAGTACACCAATAAGACTCATCATCAACAACACAATCAATCATATTACTAATGTTAATAACATTCTTGGTCTCCTCTATACCATGATCGCTTAAAAGGAACAAAACATCATCATCTCTCATATTCTCCTTAATCCACGAAAGCAACTTTAAAATTCTCTTATAAGAATCCTCAACAAAACCAAAATCTCTATCATAAAACTGATGAGAAAGTCTGTCAACTTCCATATCTACATAAGTATAAAGATCCCAATCCCCAATCCCAAATATATCCACGGCAACCTTTCTATGTGATTGATATATATCTTTAGCACTACTAACAAAATCACTAGAATCTTTATGCTTAAGAGATCTCATATTAAACTGATCCACATCAGGCTTATAATCCAATGGAAACTTATCTATACTATAACCAGAACACATCTTTCCATTAACATC
>Ga0207421_10009039_pt1 | contig 10151 bp, 10 predicted proteins | sample SodLakKL_010_SED_4_FD_187542 | JGI IMG/M metagenome (GOLD analysis project Ga0207421, IMG submission 187542) | Alkaline sediment microbial communities from Lake Tanatar, Kulunda Steppe, Russia - 8KL_010_SED (SPAdes) (version 2) | ecosystem: Environmental > Aquatic > Non-marine Saline and...
CCAGCTTAAGAGCCATGGGTACCCTTAGAATATGAAAGTAAGCGTGGCAACCAATGCATGGAGTGTAAAACCCATACTTTTTTATGAGAAGGGAAGTAAACCTGCCGTTAATAACGCTCCATAAAGATGGGTTACTATAAAAAATAAGGGGAAAGAGTTTTTTTTCTTTTCCAAACAGTTCTTCAATTCTTTTAGCGGTGTATTCATGGTTTTCTTTAAGAACCTGTGCATTTCCATATTCTACTCCTGCGAAAGAAGCCACGGGCAGAATATTGTTAATATCCGGTTGCTCCAGCGACTTGACAATAGCTGCTGCGCTGTCCCTGCCGGAAAATTCTCCGATAACTGTATCTTTTGGAAGTTTTGTAAAAATTTTCTCCACAATTTTTTTATCTGTATTGACAGGGCTCATTAAATAACTCCTTCAAATAACGTTTTCATTAATAATTCTTGTAAAATTCATGATATCCTTTTTGGCTGACATAACTGTTTGTAATAATAAATCCCCATAAGTGTTTAATACTGCTATACTTGCTTAATAAGTAATGGGTATATTAACTGCAAAAACACAAAAACACTGAATTACTGAATCATTGAATTAATATTAAAGGTTTTTTCCAACCACCTGTGGAACTTTTAATTTAATAAAGTTTTGGAGCTGATTACGATGTATTTCAAGGAAACTTTCGGGGAAATGGAGGATTTACAATCCATTACCCGGTTTCAGGAAATCATATCCCAGAGGTTTAGGGAAGAATTTAAAAGTCTTTACAGTCTTTTTACCAGTCTGTCGGATATTTATTTAAATACAGTAAAAAAACTAAAAGACAAGCTTGATCTGCCTGAAATCCAATCTAAGGATGAAGTCACCTTTCTTTTAATGGCCAGAATTTTTAATCATTCTTTAAGTGCCTTTGTTTTACTGGAGCGGGGGATGCTAATCGATGCGGCAGCTGTTATCAGGCAGGTTTTAGAAACTCAGTGGCTGTTGGAATACTTTTATACGTATCCTGATAAAATTGACAGTTGGACCAAGGGCAAGGTGATAAAACCCGGTCAGGTCAGGCGAAACCTCAAGATGAACAAGGAGCGCTCCCTTCTTTATGATGAATACTGCCAGATGACCCATAATAATATTGAATCTGCCAAGTATTTTAGCGGTGTACAGGATGACTTGAACTGTATTGTGTTTGGTGGTTATTATAATCCGATTTATATAGAACAGTTAGTATGCGAATTGATTATATATCTTACTACAACTTTGTTTATTGTCAATCATGAATACGAAAAGGAATTAAAAGATTTAACAGCGGCAAACCAAAAACTGAACAATATGTTGAAAATAATTATAAACAGGTTGGTAGAGTTAAGCAGCATGGAGGAAGATCTGCCGGAGTAAAAGCATTACCTTGGACACCTGACACCATATTCGGCGGCAATTTCCAGCGCATCCCGGTAATCCTCAATGCTCAGGCGACTGCTCAGCTCAGGATATTGGGAAGCTTTATAAGCCGGATGATACTGGGCCATTATATTTACAAAGGTGTCTGGTGATATTTCCTCAGAGATGAACCTCATAACTTCTTCTGTGCCCGATAATCCCTCCGGGAGAACCAGGTGCCTTATTAACAGGCCTTTTTGTGCAGCACCTGTTTCATTGGAAGCTAAATCCCCTACCTGCCGGTACATTTCCTTAACTGCGCTTTTTACTATTTGGGGATAATTGGTAATGCCCGAATATTTTTTAGCAGTTTCTTCATCAGCATACTTTATGTCCGGCATATAAATATCTATAATCCCTTCTAAAAGTTTTAAAGTTCTTAAAGATTCGTACCCTCCGCAGTTATATACCAGGGGCAGACTTAGCCCCTCTTTGGCGGCTATTTCCAAGCTTTCTAAGATCTGGGGGACAAACTGAGTAGGGGTAACCAGGTTAATATTGTGGCAGCCCTGTTCCTGCAGATAAAGCATCATTCGGGCAACTCCATCTCCGGTAACCTCCTCCCCGTGCAGGCCGCAGCTTATGTCATAGTTCTGGCAGAAAACACATCTCAGGTTACAGTAGGAAAAAAATATTGTACCTGACCCGTTTTGGGCTACAAGGGGTCTTTCTTCACCGAAATGTGGTGAGAAACTGGCAACAACCATATCCCTCTGGGTTCGGCAGAACCCTATTTCTCCCTCCAGGCGGTTAACCCCGCAGTTATGGGGGCAAATATCACAATTTGCCAGCCTTTTCATGCCTTTTTTTACCCGCACTTTTAATTCTCCGTTATCCATAAGTTTTAAATAACCCGGCTTAAAATTCATTTAATATACCTCCCAAAAAAAATATTTGCCTATCTTGTATATTTGTTTTTGTATATATTTCTTTATACTTGTGGTATTATTTGTCTGATAGCTTTTTTTATATTTTAACATATCCTTTAATTTACATATAGTAGCTATCAATTATTATTCTTCTTGAAATTATTATTAATAAAAAGGATATTTTATATTGTAAAAGAATATATAGTGTGGGAATGAGTTTATAATTTTATTTTGCCAAATAATGTTTGGCTTTTTGCATATGTAGAGCTGTATTAAGGAAGGAGAAAAAGGAAAGATGACAAACAATAAAAAAGGGCACCGGGTACAATCTGTAGAAAGAGCGCTACTTCTTTTGGAGATATTATCGGAAGTAGGTAAACCCATATCATTGAGTGAACTGACGGAAAAAGCCTCTCTTAACATCAGTACTGTTCACCGTTTGCTGCATACCTTGATGTCAAGCCATTTTGTTGAACAGGATTTAAATACTGGAAAATACCGGCTGGGACTAAGGATGTTTGAGATTGGGAGTAAAGCCCTGTACAGTTTAGATATCCGGCAGGTAGCCAAGCCCGATCTTCAGGAAATGGTTGATAAATGTAACGAAACAGTAAACCTTGCTATTTTGGAGCAGGGAGAGGTTGTTTATATTGAGCAGGTAGAATCCACAAACATGATTAAAATGTTTGCCCGGGTTGGAAGTAGAGGGCCAGCTCACTGTACGGCTGCCGGGAAGGCCCTGCTGGCTTATGTGAAAGAATCGGAGCTGGAGGATATTATTTCAAAAAAGGGATTAATAAAGTTTACGGAAAATACCATAACGGATCCTGAAAAAATAAAGGAAGAATTAAAAAAGATTAGAGAACAGGGGTATTCACTGGATTTAGAAGAGATGGAAGAAGGGGTGAATTGTGTAGCAGTTCCTATAAAAAATTATGAGAATAAGGTAGTAGCTGCCATAAGTGTTTCTGGCCTGGCTACGCGTATAACCAGGGAGTATCTAGACAGCTTCCTTATAAAAAAAATAAAGGATACAGCCATGAAGATATCATTAAACCTGGGTTATAAACATATTATAACTGATAAAAAAGAAGGTTTGTTTGAGACCTAATGGGAGAGGGGTATTGTGGAGCTAATAATTGGATATTTTATTGTATTTTTGGCCAGAGCTTTAGATATATCCCTTGCTACGGTAAGAATTTTAATGATCCTGCATGGGCAGCGCGTTTACGCGGCAGTAATAGGTTTTTTTGAGTCCTTGATATTTATAGCAGTTTTAACTTATGTAATACATGGTTTAAATGATATACCTAGCTTATTTTTTTATGCCCTTGGTTTTGCTACCGGGAATTATCTGGGAATTTATGTGGAGGAAAAGGTTGCCATTGGCTGCATAACAGTACAGGTTATATCAAAGAAGGACCCGGACAGGTTAATTAGCGAAATTCGCCAGGAAGGGTTTGGGGTCACAGTAATAGAAGGCTATGGGAAAGAAGGCGTGAGAAAAATATTACACGTCCTGCTAATGAGGAAAGATTTAAAGACATTAATGGAACTGGTTGAAGATGTTGATGATTATGCTTTTATTACGGTATTAGACACAAAAAAAATCATGGGAGGTTATTTCTCCAAGATTAAGACTAAATAAAATCATAATCAATTAATCGGTTAAATAAAGTATAGGGAATATATTAAATGGAGTGAGAAAATGAACGCTTTAAAATCTATTGCCCTGCTAGATTCAGGAGTTGGAGGGTTAACTGTAGTTAAAGAGATATTTAAACAGCTTCCCAATGAAAGAATCGTTTATTTTGGAGATACAGCCAGGATGCCTTACGGTCCCAGACCGCATCAGCAGGTAAGAGGTTTTGCCATGCAGATTATTGACTTCTTACAGACCCAGGATATAAAGCTGGTTATAGTAGCCTGTAACTCAGCCAGTGCGGCAGGTCTTTCCTGGTACCAGGAAAATGTAGTTCTTCCTGTAATTGGAGTAATAGAGCCCGGTGCCAGGGCTGCCCTGGAACATACTAAAACTAAAAGAATAGGTGTTATTGGTACCACCGGAACCATAAAAAGTGGAGCTTATGATAAAGCTATTAAAAAACTTGATCCTGAGGTAAAGGTATTCAGCCAGGAGTGTCCTCTGTTTGTATTAATTGTAGAGAACAATCTTATTAATGCCAGGGAAACAAAAAAGGTTGCTGAAGAATATTTAGGGCCATTAAAGGAATCAGGCATTGATGCTTTAATACTGGGATGCACTCATTACCCTCTTCTGAACGAGGTTATTCAGGAGGCGGTAGGACCTGAAGTAAGGCTTATAAGTTCTGCTGAAGAAACAGCCCGGGAGGCTAAAGAAATATTAATAAATAATGATCTGCTTAACTCCAACAGCGATAATTCCACCCATCATAGGTTCTTTGTAAGCGCGTCTCCCAAGACTTTTGTGGAAATAGGTGAAAAACTAATAGGCATGAAGGTAAAAGCTTACCAGGTTATAATGCCGTAAATAAAAACACTTCCGTTAACATGAAATTTTATGGAATTATTTTCTTATTAAATGTATATATATTTAATTAAGAAAATTATTATAACGGGGGTGTTTTAATTGTACAGGAAACATATAAAGTTTCTAGCTGCCTTATTAATCATCGCTATGTTCATGTCGGGCTGTAATTATTTCGATTCTAATGATGAGGTTCAACTGGATAACGATTATGAAGAAAATGGAGAATATGAGGAGGAAAATCTCAGGGATACTGTATTTTATTATCAATACGGGCAGGAATACCTTGTCCCGGTAGTGATAAGTATCCCCTGGACTGAAGGCATAGCAAGGGCTACTATTAGCTCTCTTGTAAGCAGCCCACAGGTAGAATCTAACCTGGAAGGAACCGGTTTACAGGCGCCATTACCTTCAGGAACAGAAGTGAAGGGGTTAACCATTAAGGACGGCCTGGCAAGAATTGATTTTACGGAAGATGTTCTAGACGTAAGGCAAGGGCAGGAAAGGGGTGTTCTGGATTCAGTAGTATATTCCTTAACAGAATTTGAAACGGTAGATGAGGTGGAAATTATGGTAGAAGGACACTACCTGGAAGAATTTCCGGAGGGGGATATCTTAGAACAGCCATTGGACAGAAAAGGTATTAATCTAGAAATATCTGATGATGTTGAGGATTTAGAGGAAACTGACAAGGTCATGGTGTATTATTGTGGCTGGGGTGAAGAAGGCATATCTCTTATTGTACCGGTAACAAGGGTTGTAACTGAAGGATCAGATTTAATGAAAAAAGCCCTTCAAGAACTTATTAAAGGGCCTAAGGCGGGCACAGACTTGTTTTCTGATATTAATCCAGGAGTTACTATTAATAGTTTAACTGTAGAAGAAGGACTGGCCACTGTTGATTTTTCAGAAGAATTTTTGGATTTTGATGGAGGAATTACCGCAGAGGAAAATATAGTAAAGCAGGTAACTCTTACTTTAACCCAGTTTCCAGAAGTTGATGAAGTTCTTATTCTGGTTGAAGGTGAGGAACCCGAACTGACCAGGGAACAGCCTATAAGGGCTCCTGACATAATAAATTCCCTGTAGGGTATTGAATAATAATTATACTAAACTTAGATTCAGGAGGAAGGCTTTTCAAAAGTCTTCTTTCTTTATTTTACAGTAAACTATGTGATTTTTATTTATATTTTGGTAAAATATAAGAACGTAGCATTTTAAACATTCTATGAATAACTAATGGAGGTATTATATGCGTAAAAATGGAAGGAATGTAGATGAAATAAGGCCTGTAAAAATAACGCGGCAGTTTATAAAGCACCCTGAAGGTTCTGTTCTTATTGAAATGGGCGAAACTAAAGTAATTTGTAACGCAACGATAGATGAGAGAGTGCCTCCTTTCATGAAGGGAGAGCATAAAGGATGGATTACAGCTGAGTACTCAATGCTGCCTCGCTCTACAGATGTTCGCAATGTCAGGGAGTCTGTTAAGGGAAGGCAAGGGGGACGCACCTATGAAATCCAAAGGATGATAGGAAGATCTTTGCGTTCAATAGTTGACCTGGCTGCTTTAGGTGAAAGAACAGTTTGGATTGACTGTGATGTAATTCAGGCTGACGGAGGAACCAGGACAGCTTCCATAACAGGAGCTTATATAGCTCTTGTTGATGCCCTTTATAAACTATTAAAAAATAACCGCATAACCCGCTTTCCCGTTAAAGATTTTTTATCAGCTGTCAGTGTAGGAATTGTAGATGGAAAAGAAATGCTGGATTTAAGCTTTGAAGAGGATTTCAAGGCTCAGGTAGATATGAATTTAGTTATGACCGGCAGCGGAAATATTGTAGAAGTACAGGGAACAGCTGAAGGCGAGCCTTTTTCCCAAGAATTAATGCTAAACCTTATGATTTTAGGTCAAAAAGGAATTAGTGATCTTGTTGAATATTTTAAAGAAAATTTAGGGCCGGCAGTTTCCCTTATTGGAGGTCAAGATTAATGATTCCCCTTATAATAGCCACAAAAAATAAAGGCAAAGTTAAGGAATTTAAAGAGTTGCTGAGTGAATATCCCTTTAAAGTTATATCTCTTCTGGATGTCCCCGGGTGCCCGGAAATAATTGAAGACGGGACAACCTTTAAAGAGAATGCCGTAAAAAAAGCTGAAACGGTAAGGGATTATACAAAAAAAATGGTTTTGGCTGATGATTCCGGCCTGGAGGTTGACTTTTTAGGGGGGGAACCCGGTATCTATTCTGCCCGTTTTGCAGGCGACAATGCTTCTGATGAAGAAAATAATCGCAAACTCCTGGGACTTCTTAAGGGTGTGCCTGAGGAGAAAAGAGGAGCCCAGTTTACCTGTGTTATTGCTATTTCCTGTCCAGAAAAGGGAACAAAGGTAGTTGAAGGAATTTGCAGGGGCACTATAATCTCAGCTTCCCTTGGTGACATGGGTTTTGGCTATGATCCTCTTTTTCTGGTGCCCGGGTATGGCAAGACTTTTTCCCAGTTAGAGCCGGATATTAAAAATAAAATTAGTCACCGGGGAAAGGCCATGGAAAAGGCGGCGGAATTATTAAAAGGCTTAGTTTAAGCAAAGAGGTGGTTCCTATGAAGATTGGTGTTTTAAGTGATACTCACGGGAATGTAATAATAAGTGAAAAAATAATTAATAAAATGGATTTTGTTGACCTGGTCCTGCACGCAGGAGATTTTTACCGGGATGCAGAAAAGTTGGCTAAAAAACTTCCCATAAAAATAAAGGCAGTAGTTGGGAATTGTGACTCACCCATGATTTCACCGGAAGAAGAGCTCATAGATGCTGCCGGATTAAAAATTTATTTGACTCACGGCCATAAGTTTGATGGAGCTAACCTTTATAACTCTCTATTATATAAAGCAAAAGAAGTTAAGGCAGATATAGTTGTTTATGGACACACTCATATAGCATCCAGGTTTGAACAGGAAGGCATACTTTTTTTTAATCCGGGAAGTATAAGTAATCCCCGCTTTCATGGGCCTACTTACGGCATTATAACTATTAATGAGGGTAAAGTAGATGCGGAAATTATTTCTTATGAACCAGAAGAATAAGTTATTTTTTTAAGTTATTGAATAAATGAATACGATGTGTTAAAATATATAATGCTAGCAACTGATCACTGATCTCAGTGGACTGTAGGCTGTAGTGTCTTATATCAATTTGACTTGATTGCTATTATGAGTTATAATTCAAGTTGCTGTTTCGGGGCGTAGCGCAGTTTGGTAGCGCACTTGGTTTGGGACCAAGGGGTCGCGGGTTCGAATCCCTCCGCCCCGACCATGCGCGGGTGTAGCTCAGTGGTAGAGCCCTGGCCTTCCAAGCCAGTCGCGTGGGTTCGATTCCCATCACCCGCTCCAAATGAAATCTTATAAAATTAGAAGGTCACTTCTAATTTTATATTATTAAATGTATAAGCGCCTGTAGCTCAGCGGATAGAGCAACGGACTTCTAATCCGTGGGTCGGAGGTTCGATCCCTCCCAGGCGTGCCATTAAAATATTATTTATGGTGAGTGTAGCTCAGTTAGGTTAGAGCACCAGATTGTGGCTCTGGGGGCCGTGGGTTCGAGTCCCATCACTCACCCCATTTATTTTTAATAATAATGTATAAAAAATGCGCCCGTAGCTCAGCTGGATAGAGTGACAGACTTCGAATCTGGGGGTCGGAGGTTCGAGTCCTCCCGGGCGTGCCATTACAATAAAAACAACAGGGGAATACCCTGTTATTTTTATTTGTGGTAATATTTTTTTTGCAGCAGGATGCTTTGTGCCCTGCTGCTTTGCTTTATTACTTTCACTTTACTCTTAGTTATTATATTTATAATCCCTTTTCCTTTTTTTGCTCCGGGCATCTTTGTACTTATTTCGTTTCCATGAAGAAGTTGCTCCTCCCTTATAACCCTTGGGACCTTTCTTCTTGAAAGAGGCTTCCTCTGTTAAATGTACTTGCGTATGGTTATAATCAGGTTCTTTTGTAAGGATTTTCAGTGCTGCGGACAGGAGTGCTACAGAGTCATTTTCCTGCAGCAGCGTTTTCGCCAATTCTCTATAATGATGGGTATCGCCTTTTTCAAGAACATGCATTAACTTTTCCACAGTTTCCTGCTGCAGACCTTCCATTGCTTCACTCATGGTTGGGACAGCCTGACGGACGATTTTCCTTTTGGTTGTTTGTTCAATTGCTCTCAGTTGGCCTATCTCCCGGGATGTTGCAAAGGTTATGGCTACCCCCGTTTTCCCCAGGCGGCCTGTGCGGCCGATACGATGGACATAACTGTCGGTATCCTGGGGGATATCAAAGTTAAGGATATGACTAATATCGTCAATATCCAGACCCCGGGCGGCAACGTCTGTAGCCACCAGTATTTCCGTATTTCCCCGCTTGAAATTACGCATCACACTGTCTCTTTTAGACTGAGTAAGGTCGCCGTGAATTCCTTCGGCAGCATATCCCCGCCGGCTTAAAGCTTCACTAAGTTCATCCACTCGTTTTTTCGTCCTGACGAAAACAATTGCTAGTTTAGGGGAATGTATATCCAGAACCCGGCAGAGCACTTCAAATTTTTGCTTTTCCTGAACTTCAAGAAAATACTGTTCCGTATTAGGAACGGTAACTTCTTTCGTTTTAACTTTAATTAACTGAGGGTCTTTCATGAATCGTCTGGCTAAGTCTTGAATAGGTTTGGGCATAGTTGCAGAAAAAAGCATTGTCTGGCGTTCATCGGGAACGTCTTGTAAAATCATTTCTATATCATCAATAAACCCCATATTTAACATTTCATCCGCTTCATCCAAAACCACAGTAGACACATTTTCTAACCGTATTGTTTTTCTCCTCATATGGTCCATTAAGCGTCCTGGTGTTCCCACAATAATTTGCGGTTTGTTCTTAAGGGACTTAATCTGCCGGCTTATATCCTGGCCTCCGTAAACAGGTAATGCGCGAACACCTTTTACCTGTCCGATGGTATTTAATTCTTCTGCTACCTGAACAGCCAACTCTCGGGTAGGGGTTACTATAAGGGCTTCCACTTTTCCCGTTTTTCGATGGATTTTTTCTGCCAGGGGGATACCAAAAGCAGCAGTTTTACCTGTTCCTGTATGAGCCTGCCCTATAAAATCCTGACCGTTCATTGCTAAAGGAATAGTTTGCTCCTGTATTGGTGTGGCAGCCTCAAAACCCATCTGAGATACAGCTTGCAATACAGGCTGACTTAGTCCCAGTTCTCCAAAAAATATCATAATATAATAAATCTCCTTCTTTTTATATTACTAGTTATTATGGAACAACTTTTA
>Ga0207421_10009043_pt1 | contig 10150 bp, 12 predicted proteins | sample SodLakKL_010_SED_4_FD_187542 | JGI IMG/M metagenome (GOLD analysis project Ga0207421, IMG submission 187542) | Alkaline sediment microbial communities from Lake Tanatar, Kulunda Steppe, Russia - 8KL_010_SED (SPAdes) (version 2) | ecosystem: Environmental > Aquatic > Non-marine Saline and...
TATAACTTTCTGCTACCCTTACTTGTTCTCTCATTTCTTCTAATCTTTCTCTTTCACTAGCAGATAAGTTTTCTGATCGGCTTAATTGTTCCTCTATTTCTTCTTGTGCTGACTGTCTTGCAGACTCAAAATCTCGCCCAAATTGTTCTTCCATTTCTATGTCAAATTTCAAATCTAATAAAGAACCGATTTGATTATCTAATGCACTTTCTAATTCTTGTTGGAAATCTAACTCTGACCAATCAAACAAGTCTCTTTCAAATCCTAATCTTTGCTCTGTTATTACAAATTCTTCTCTTAACTCTTCTAGTCTGTCAATGAACTCCAACATAGGGTCAATAGAATCTTCAAAAGTATCTTCTAAACCTTCAATAGCAGCTTCAACAGCAAAAAATTCACTGTCCTTTATTGCTAAATCGCCACTTAGTATTTTAATATATTCTTCTATTTTTTCTATAACTTCTTCAGTAGCATCTATTTCTTCTTCAAGTGCTACTTCTCTTTCTGTTGTACCGTTGATATGAATAGTAGGCACTCCAACAAACCTTTCATAATTAGACCTCAAATTTTCTAACTCTTCAACTTGTTCTTGATATGCGTTAATTTGTGCATCTTTATATCTTCTTAGCTCAGGTAATGCGTCATCAACCGCTCTTCCAGTTTGTACGCCTAATCTAGTATTTATTCTTTCTAATTCTTCTCCCCAGTCTGCGGCCTCAAGTCTTAATTCGTCAAATTCTCTTTTTAAATCATTATAAGCAGCAGATTGTTCAGCAGTCAACTCGTTATTAGCAGCTAATCTATCAATATACTTTAATTCTTCTTCTTCTAAATCTTGTAATAAACTTATTTGTCCTTGTAATTGTGCGTTATGCTCTTTAACAGCAAAAGCATTTTCATATTCTCCCTCAGCTAACTCTAAAGCTAAATCAGATTGCCTTAATGCTAATTCTTCTCTGTCTTCTAATGTATCATTTATCTTTTCATGAAACCTTATTAGTTCTTCTGTACTACCAAAGAAAGAACTGAAATCCTCATCTATATCTAAAGTTTCTAATAGAGAGTTCATAGCTGTGTCTATTTCTTGTTCTATTTGTATTAATTCATCAAAATCTTCTCTGTATTCTGGATTTTGCCAATTTTCTCTTATTTCAGCAGTATTCAATTCTTCATACCTGCTTACTAATTTACCTAACTCATCAGCTTCTTCTTGTAAATTTTGTATTTTATTGTAAGCGTTAGTAGCTTGTTCTTGTGTTAATTCATTATATTCTTTTAATTCTTCATTTAACAATGATTGCACTCTAGATAATTCTTCGGCTTCTTTTCTTTTCTTTCCTAACCGATTAGCAGCAAATAAAGCAGCTGCACCTATCACAGTAAGTGTTGCTCCAATAGGGTTAGCAACTATAGCAAGCATCATAGCTTTTAATGCACCAAGGGCAACTGTGGCAATTTTAGTTTTTAATGCTAATCCAACTATACTTAATGTTGCTGATACAACTGATCCTCCAAAAGCAATCATTAGTGCTTTATTTTCTGATAATCCAACAAGTGTGTTTTCTAATTGTTCTAATAAACCTCTAACAGCACTTGTAGCATAAACAATGCCTTGTCCCAAACCTGCTTCGCCTAATGCTAAACCAAGACTTCTTGCTTGTGCTTTCATTTGTTCTATTTGTTTACTAAGCGATTGCATTACAACTTCCATTTCTTCCATAGCAGCACCTTGTGAATTTTGTGCTGATTCAGTTGCGTCTAATGCCATTTCAAAATTATTCATTAATGAAATAATATCAGAGTATCTTCTTCTTCCACCTAATGCCTGTGCTATATTAGTCTGTTGTACACCAGTTAAATCATCCCATTGCTGACTTAAATCATCTAGTACATGCATAAAGTCTCTAAATTCACCTTCTGATGATCTAACTGCTATACCAATAGCATTTAATTCTTCTTCAACTATACCTAACTCATCGCCTGCTTGTCCCATATCTCCTGCCATCCTACTAAATACAGTCCTTAAAGCAGTACCTATTCGATTACCCGTTTTAGCAGTAGATGCAGTTAAAGCAGTAGTCATACCAATTAACTCTTCCATTTCTATGCCTAGTGAATTAGCAGCAGCACCAGATTCCTGTATACTTGCAGCTAAATCCTCAGCAGTAGTAGCATAGTTATTAGATACTTCATTTAATCTATCTACTACATCTAAACTATCTTCGGCAGCTATGTTAAACTGCAATGTAGCAGATGTTAGTAATTCTACTGCTCTCTGTTGATCTATGTATGCTACATTTGATGCGACTACACTAGCTTCAGTAAGTTTCATTATTCTATTTTGTTCGTGTCCCTGTCTAGCCCAATCTCCCATAGCATTTACAACTTCTTGTACATTTTCCCCAAACTCAATAGACATTTCAATAGCAGAGCTTTGCATTGCATCAAAATCAGCAGTTGCATCTTGCATTACTCGTCTTACCTTAGTCATTGCTTCATCAACTTCTATAACTACATCTCTTGCATTTCTTAAAGCATTTACCATTCCATAAATACTACCAGTTGCTGCTCCCCAAACTGTTACTGAATATAATGCTAATTTTACAGATTTAGTATAAGAAGATAGCCAATTATTTTGTGATTTGGTTTTCTGTTTTGTTGCTTCTGTACTATTATCTAATTCTTTATTCATATTTCTTAATTCTTTACTAAACCTTTGTGTTTCACTGGTTTGTTCTCCTGTTGTTTCAGTAACACCTCTGGTAGTAGCAACCATTTCTCTCATATGTTGTATATTATTTTGAGTTATATTTTGGAAACCTTGCATTCTCTCATTTAAATGGTTAAACTGACTATTCATATTTTCTATTCCGCCACTAGCAGTTTTAACCATAGTAGCAGTATTAAGTAATTGTTGGTTTTGGTTACTTAAACTACTAGACATATTTTGAGAAGCACTAGCAAAAGAGTTACCTTGTTGAGTTAGTTGTTGCATTAAGTTATTAGTCTCTTGCATTGCACGTTGAGAATTTTGTAAACTATTACTTATAATCCTATTTGAAGTTTGAAATGATTCAGTTAAGGTTTGGATATTCTGTTGTAAGTTACGCATAGATTGAGTTACTTGTTTAGTACTTGCCGATAAATTAATACCTAAATTATGTGTTGCTCCTCCACTCATTTATTACACCTACCTAGCAATCAAATACTTTTGTTGCCCGAAACCTTAACCTTTGTTTTGCTGCATATAAATAATCATGACTACTGGATAATTGACCATCACTATAATTAATATCCTGTATTTTTATCCTATCTAATTTATCTCTTTCATTATCAAAAATATGTTTTAAGTAACTTGTATACCGACTTAAAACATATCTTCTATTATAATTGTCATCAATTTCATCATTTATTACTGTATAAATATCATAATCAAATAAATTTATTTGACCTTCTGTATCTTCTCCAACTGCTTCTATTGCTTTTTGACTACTATCATTCTGTGCTAAATGAAAAACAGGTCTAACTTCTGCTCGTTCATCTTGCAATATATTTTTTACATCTTCAAAATCAAATACCACCCACACTTTAGTATTAAAAACATCCTCAAATGTTCCCATAATAAATTTTTCTAACCTAGTGTGAATAGTATTTAAAAAATCTATGTTATCGAACTCCTCTGTCATTGCGACCATCCTTTCATCAGAGGTTCAAGTATCTTCCTTGCATCATACTTACCCCCTTTTATCTCATTCTGTATCTTTAAAAATGTTTGTTTCATATACTCACTACCAGGTCTAGTGTATGGATGTCCAGCAGCTTCGTTTTGATATGTATGTTCATATTCAACTAACCAAGCATAACCCTGTCCACTATGTGCTTGTCTATCAAAACCAGTTCTTACTCCCATTCTGTTTGCTTGTGGTCTAGTACCCAACCATTGCTCATCCATATATAAATATAACTGACCATCTACTACTTTAACTCTAGTTGCCTTTAGTAAATCCCCAGTCCTTTCATACCAGTCAGGAGTAGGTCTAGCATAAACTGTTTCTCTAATTTTACTTTTAAGGTCTGCTTCTATCATTGCATTACCTTCTAAAAACTTAAAATATTTTTGAACACCTTCATGAATTTGTTTTATCCTTCTGTCAATGCTATCAGAAAATTGTTGTAATTCACTAACATCAAACTGTATATCTATCATAGTTTACCAACTAATATATAATGGAAATAATCATCTGATATTTGGTCTGATTCTGACAACCCTGTATGTGTTGTATAAGTTTTACCATTATATTTAATCTTGTATTTACTGCTTTCCTTATCTAGTTTAGTATCTTTAGGAATAAATACTACTAAGTCTCCTCTTTCAATATTCCCGTAAGGAAAACGTCTTATATTAGTTTCATCTATGCGATTAGGCATAGCATAATATTCTTTAAAGTTAGACCATCCAGATGTGGTTGAGTCATTACCAGGTGTCCATTCTGCATCTTGATAATGAGCAATCGCTAATTCCCCTTGTTTTAAAAGATGATCGAAGTCTCTTTGCATTCTTTTCTTTTCTAATTTACTTAATGTAAAACCTAACAATTTTACCACCTCGCATATAAAAAAATAGGGTAAGCATACCAAAAAGATACACTTACCCTTCTTTCATTTCTTTCATTTTCTTTTTGATATGGTTCTCTTGTTTTATATCCAATTGTCTTTTGGCAATTAACTCTAATTGTTGTTTTTTATTTAACTTTTCCCAGTCAAGTGGTGACATGCCGAATTTTTGCATAGTGTCTAATGCTATATATCTCAAGCTGACTCCATCTTCGATTAATCCGCTTCTATTTTCTTCTGCCAAAAGACTTTCTTTTAGTTTTTTAGGTTGCTCGAAAATCCAATTAATTCCATTCCAGCACTAACAATTTTGTTTAAATCAGGCAACCTTAATCTATGTTGTAATATTTCTACACCCTCTTGAACATCATCGCTAGGTTTTTCATCATCTATAATAAACTCATAAGCAATCCGAGCTAATCTTTCTTTATTGATAGGTTTAACTTTCTCTCTCCATTCTTTTGCTTCTGGATGATTGTTAAACGCTTCATACTTTTCTTTTTCGCTAGGAACTTCAATAGTTTCTTTCCTGTTACCTAAATCAACAGTAACAATCGGCTTATCTGGTAGCTTAGCATCATACTCTTCTCTAATTTCATCAATTATCTCTGGTTCTGTATACTGTATAGTAATTTCACCTTCGATGCTTCCAAACTTAATATCAACCACTTCAACTTGTTCCTCTTTAGCACCATCTAATTCTCCCCACAAACCATTACCTCTTAATACTTTCCCCATAACTAACCTCTCCTTTTTAAATTATAATTTTATTTGTTTCCTTGCTGTCCCAGTTATATTAGAAATTATAAAATCGCCTTCATTAAAACTTTTTCTAAAACCATCTAAAGTACAACCAATCAAAATTGTTTCTTGCTTGTAATTATTGTCTCTGTTATCTTCTTCATATCTGATTCTCCATTCATCAGACTGATTTAGTTTGTCATACAATTCATAACCTGTTGTCAACTGATTAAATGTAAAATCTATTTCTTCTTCAGTTATTTCTTTATCAACCATATTTTTAGAGTTGAAAGGTTTATATTCTCTAGTAGTGTTATTTAACGTTTGGTTATAATCACGTTTATAACTACCTCTTAGTTCTTCTCCATATTGTTTGCACTCAACAGTTAAATCAAAATCACCATCTACATCAATAGTAATTTCAACTTCCTTATTCTCAGGTAAGTTAAATAAACCTTTTGTAAAGTTAATACCATATTGATAATCTTCAATAAGATAATCTCTATAATCACCAACAGCAAGATAATACTCTTGATCGTGAAAATCTAAAACTAATGTTTCCCCACTAGAAACAGTTAAGTCATCGCCTAAAGAAAACTTATAACCAAAATTATTCTCAATAAAATCTGTGCCTTCAGATATAGTGAATTCATCATCAGTTTCAAATTTAAAAACTGGCAAAACTTTACCATTTCCTGTATTATCTATTGTGAAATTACTATCGCTTGTTTTAAACTCTTTGCTTTCTTTAGCAGCAAAATATATTTGCGTATCAAAAGCATCTAAAACTTCTGACATGTTTACCACTTCCTAAAAAAAGAATAAGAGGGTTTGCTAACCCTCTCTGTCTATTTATTCTTCTCCACCACTTTATTCATCGTCAGGGTGTGTAAAATCACCATCTACAGGTTCTTCTGCATACTCATCATCAATCATTCCATCTAATGTTACATTAAACTCTCCTACATCATCTTTAGACCAGTCAGGCTTATTAGGATTCCAGTTATAGTAATATCTAGTGTCATCTTCAGGAGCTTCACCTTGGTCTGGCTCGATTACCACTTTGACTAACAAACCACACTCATTACCATACTTATATAATCCTTTATCAAAACCCATAAATTCCTGGTCAATAGAGAACGAGTTCTCTGCTCTAGTTAATTTTCTACCTTTAAGCGTCTTACCATCATAAACTCGTCTGGTGTTATCAGCTAAATCAGGGGATACTGTACGAGCATATTCGACTCTTTCATAATTCCACCCTTCATCTTCCCACTGACCTATGTATACTTTCAATTCACTAGCATCATAAACTTCAGCTAAATTGCATTCACCCATTATTAAATCACTCCATTTCTTTTATTGTCTGTTTTAAAAACCTTTGTGTAACACGAGGTAAGTCATTAAAATTATCTAAAATGCTCTTTCTCAACTTCTCTCTATATGCTTTATTGTCTGAATTTTCTGAAAACTTATCTAATAGATTTAAAGAGTCAACCATATCTTTCTTAATTTCTTTAACTCTCTCATAAAAATTCAACAACTCTACAGCAAACTCTTTATTTTCTATTTCCATAATACCCATTATTAGTTCCTTTTCCTTTTGTTTATCCATACCCTTATCCTCCTTTAATATAAATTCTTAATAAACTGATTGTTATATAAACTTCTACGATAATTAACTTTCACACCAGAAGATGAACCCATTGCTTGGTTAACGTTAATAGTTTCTATCATATTGTCTATCTGTTGTCTCATTTGTCTTTTTAATGTATCTCTACGGGTAACACTAATAGTACCAGTTCTAAATGAAGTATCGGGTTGAATATTCAATATATCTAATTTTGCTTGTGTGATATAAATTATTTGTTCTAACCCTTCAACTTTTGGTTCTACTAACATTTCTTCTTCATCTATGGTGTGGTTATTACTCCACTTGTAAGACAACTTCATTATCGCATCTGCTATGTACTCAGCAAGCATATTATCAGTATAGACTTGTCCAACTTTGACTTCTTTTTCAATGTATTCAGGTTCATCATTATCTTCATCCTCAGGATCGTAGTCAGGATTTTCAACCTCTTTAGTCTCTGTTTCACCAACATCACCTAAAGCACGTCTTAATTTAGGACACATTTCATCAATGATGGAGGTCATACTTTATCCCTCCAATTCTTTTAAATATTCTTCTAAACCTTCTATTACTTTATTAGTTTCATCTTTTTCTTTAGCATATTCTATAATATCTTTTACTTCTTCTACATCAGATGTATATTCCTTTACATTAGGGACTCTTTTCTTCCAATGATCATCAAATAAATTAAAATATTCATTAGTTGGTTCAAATTCAACCTCTTCTATAACTTCTTCATTATCATCTTCTTTCACATCTTCAGAACCATCTTCACTATAATAAGTTTCAGGTTTTACATAACTACCATTTTTATAAATCTTAATATCATATCCTCTGTTAATGTAATGCATAATATTTTGTTTTGTTTTATCGTTATCTTCTACTTCTGCAACATCAAAACAACTCTTACCACCTATATACAAAGCAGCATCATTATCTAATTTTATCTTCACCTTTTCCCCTCCTCAATTAAAAGACTAAAAGAGGGAATTTCACCCTCTACATTAATTACTCACCATCAATAGTAAATTTAGCATAATTTAAACGTTGTCTAGGTGTCTGGAACATTGCCAATGCACGATTTTCTTGGAAGTAAACTTTTTGAGCATCTTTGTGCATATCAGAATTGCTTACAGGTTCAGGGAATATTCTATACTCACCAGCACCTTCAGTAGTCTGAACATAAACTTCAACGTCACCTTCAGTTTCATCTCCGTTTAAAGTGTTGACTGGAATTAAGTTCACAGGATAACCGAATAAGTTGTTAACTGTACCAGTTCTTACTACTTGTTGCTGAATTTCAGGGTGAACAACACTATCAGCAGTAACACCACTACCATCATCATATCCAGCAGGCATACTCATCCAATCCCATAAGTCAGTCATTCTAGTTGCTGGAACATAGATATTTTGCACCTGCTTTCCAAGTAACATGAAGTGTTCTAAGATTTGCTTAAACACATTCATAGTCAATCCGCCTTCAGTAGACAAGTCATAAACAGTCTTGCTAGGATATTCAGTCACATCCTCATCCATATCAATACCATTAACAGCATCAATATCAGTAATCAAACCATTATCAAGCAACGCTTTAGCATCATTGTTAGTTTTCTTGGCAATACCTTTAGCCGCTCTTTTTCTCATTTTTTCTTCATTAGTAATATCACCTTGCATTAAATTAAATCGACTCATACTAACCTTTTCTGAACTAATCCAATATGGTTGAATGAACACTGTATCTCCTTGCATGATTATACCTTGTTGCGGAGCATTACCTTGCTGCGTAATTTGGTGGATTCTAGTTTTGTTATCTGTTATTGGTTCATCTAAAGTATAATACCAAGTTCTCTGATCTGTCTCCATTGTCCCTCTATTAAGGAAGTCAGCAAAAATCAACTGAGACTCAATAAGATAATTAGTATTAGTTACCAATTGGTTTTTATACTTATTTAACGCTTGCATATCACCTTGACCCATTTTATTTAAAAACTCTTTCTTCTTTTCATTAGCAACACTCTCATCTAACTCATTATTAGGCTTTAACTCTGCTAAAAACTCTCTATTCTGTGCTGACATAGCAGCATCTCGACTTATATATTTACTCATTATTTTAATTCCTCCCTTATATTTGTCTGAAAATTCTGAAAATTACTAGTCTAATTTAATTAAAACATATCCTTCAGGTTGTCCACTATCATCATCTTCTACACATACACCAATTGCAGTAGCATCTGTATCATCAGCAGAATATTCTCCGCCTTGTACGTATACATCATCACCTTTGTCTGGTACATTGTCCTCATCAACAATTGAAGTCTGTAATAAAGCACCACTTACAAATCTTACATAATCAACTGTATCACCAGCTTTAACCTCATCACGTGGATAATTTCCTAAAATCTTTTCAGCGGTTAATTCACCATCTGCAACACCACGATATAAGAACCCATCAGGAACTTCACCATCTTCACAATCCTTTAATGTTCTTTCATCTTCAGTTAAGTCAATTTGAACAGGAGCAGTTACATATCTTTCTCCATCTTCATCTGCTGTCCAATCTTCATCAGAAGCAAAACCAGTAATTATATCACTACCAGTATGCATTTCATTAAATCCAATTACACTAAAACCTTGCTCAAAACTACCTTTTGCTAAATTACTCATTATAATAATTCCTCCTTATGTATTATATTAATTAAACAATCCAACTACATCTACGTCATCATCACCTGTTACATTAAAGTTAGGATCAAAAACATTAACATCATCAGTATCTTCTTTCTTGTTGACAACCTTCTTACTAGCAATGTTTTTAGCAATGTTAAGAGTCTTTTCAAAATCATTAAATTCCAACAATTCTTCTTCTTCCTTAATGTCTAAATCGCTTAACTCTAACCCAGCTTCATTAACTGCAACTTTTCTTTCATTAATTAAACTTTCATTTTTAATTTCTCTAAACTCATTTTTAACCTTAGAAATATTCTCTACTACCTCATCTAAATCTTCACCCTTAATTACCTCATTTAGCTTATTCATTACTTCTTCTTCTTTGATTCTGTCTTCTAATAGACTGTTCTTATACTCATTAAATTCTTCTTCGGTCTCAAAATTTTTAAAAATATCCACAGTATCTTTTCCTCCTTTATTATGATTAATTTTATT
>Ga0207421_10009045_pt1 | contig 10149 bp, 10 predicted proteins | sample SodLakKL_010_SED_4_FD_187542 | JGI IMG/M metagenome (GOLD analysis project Ga0207421, IMG submission 187542) | Alkaline sediment microbial communities from Lake Tanatar, Kulunda Steppe, Russia - 8KL_010_SED (SPAdes) (version 2) | ecosystem: Environmental > Aquatic > Non-marine Saline and...
CCCAGTAGATGTAAGATTACTGCTTTCACTGGGTCGGCAAAGCGCTGCGTATTCGCCAGACGGGACCGACCAACACTAGTCCGGCAGGAGCAGCAATGTGCTTGAGTGTGTATGGGTGTGGGGCATGTTGATTTCATGCTGGCGGGTTGGCTGATGAGTCAACTGAAACGCTGCTGCTGCCGAAACAAGATGCCGGAGAAGAGGACAACGCGCACTGCTCGTCGAAGGTAGATTATGCAGCAGGTAAATGGAAGGATATGACGTACATGAATCCGGCAGGAGGAGAATCCCTCGAGAGTGTAGTGGACTTTCACGTACATTTTCTGACTGAACAATACCTCGACAGCATCGATCTGTACGTGGCCGACGATGCCACCGCGCGCCATCTGCAGGAGATGATGCTGCCCCGGCTCGCCGGCGATGGAAGTGATCTAACTTCGTACCTGGAACAGGCGGGACGCCTGGGCATTCGGCAGTCAGTAATCTTCGGGCTCGCCGACACCGCCCGGGGGTGTTCCGACATCAATGATCAGGTGGCAGGGGCAGTGAGCAGCGCCGCCGGCGCTGTTGTCGGCTTCGCAGCGGTACCCCTCAACGAGCCAGCCGAGATTGAGATGGAAATGCAGCGGGCCGAGGGTGATTTGGCCCTGGCGGGTGTGAAAATCTATCCCAGCATGTCTGGTCTCAACTTTCTTGCAGACCCGGTGCTGCACGTACTCCAACTGGCGGCCAAGAAGGATCTCATTGTGCTTACTGATTGCTCCTTTGTCTGCTGGGATGCACCTCACTTCTTCGGAACCGGGAACAAGTTCTATCATCTGGTGGATGCACTGGGGCAGCTGGATTCTCGACCCCGGGTGGTTGCTGCGCATCTCGGCGGTGGCCTGGCATTTTGCCGGGATCTGTATCTTCAGTTTTACGGCGAGAGCGCCCTCGATGAAATATGGTTCGACATCTCTCCTTTTTTCTCACCTTCCATGATCAGGGCGGCTGTTGAGACTGTGACGGAAGACCGGTTGCTGTTCGGCTCCGACTACCCTATTTCCTCGGGCGACGAAAACATCCGATCTGTACGGGAGGCAGACCTTCCGGCGCCTGCTCGGCGCAAGATATTTCATGACAACGCCGAGGAGTTGCTAAGAAATTGATAGAGACGGGGTCCTCTTGGCTGCCGGGCGGAGTCCGGAGTTGCCTGTTTTAGACACTGAACTGAGTCTCATGCGGTTAAGGTGAAGGCGACGGATGATCATTAGATGCCGTGCGGGGTGTGACACACTGTTGACATGTGCATCGAGTATGATTCTAACTGGGGTGATCGAAATGCTCTGCAAGAGGTGTCCGGAGTGCGGCTGCGATTCGTACTCTGCTTCGGATCTGGGGTCCTGGATTTGTCCCTACTGTGGCGAAGACTTGAAGGATTGCCCATCTCTCCCCGCTCGCCCGACCGGCAGAGAGGGCAAGCCGGGGTGAGATGAGCTTCAATTTGCCACTCTGCCATCAGATTCATGGCATGATTTGGTGCCTGGACAGGTCTGTTTGTGGGTGTGAATCTTCCCTGTTTCGCATTGGTCACTCGGCGTCAACCTCACTATATTTCTGCCGTCGATTACACAAAGTACAGGACCGCATCTGTCTGATGCAACCCTCTGCAAGGTCATGCGACATTTGGCCGGGGCGTAGCTGAAAGACCGCGCCCGGGCAGGAGGTAGCTGCAACTACTCTTCGGTTTCCAATTGCCTGATAAGCCGGCCAATGTGCTTGGCGCGGAGGTGCATGTGTCCGGCGGATTCGCTCTCGGTCTGTATCAGATCCTGGCTCTCTTCTGCCATTGTGATCTCGCCAGTATCCTGGTCCGTGCCTGTGGCCATCTCCCATCTTTTGTCCACCGCGGCGGCGACCTCCCCGCTGGCTGCCGCCATTTCCTCTGTTGTGGCGGTATTTTCCTCGACCACTTCTGAGACCGACTGCATGGTGCCGGCCATCCTTCCATTTCGCGCCTGCATCTCTTCATCCATCGGGAAAGTCAGCAAATCCTGGCGGTTCTGTAACTGGCCGGCCATCGAAGCTGATCGAGGACAGCGGCACTGCTTTTTCATTCCGTGAGGTGCCGGTGCGCTGTATCCAAGTATTGTCTTACGGGAAGACCATAGGGACACAGTTCCTCACACCTACCACAGTCGATGCAGTCGTCGACTGAGTAATCGAGCTGCCGGTACTGCTCCTGTGCCCATTCTTCGGTGAAGTAAGATGAAAAGTATCGTTCGAAGCGCAGGATGTCTGGGATTTGCAGCCCGGCCGGACACGGCATGCAGTACTCACAGCGACGGCAGAAGCTGCTGCCCAGTTCGTCGGCCTGTCGCTGCAGTTCTTCACGGTCTGATTTCGAGAAGTCTACCGGTTCGCAACCGATGCTCGCATTCTCCCTGACCTCTTTTGTGCAGTCCATGCCGACCAGAACAGACGATACCGGATGAGACAGCACAAAGCGGAGGGCTTCCGGCATTGTCTTCAGGATACCGCCGCACAACGGTTTCATGACCAGAATCCCGAGATCCTGCTCCAGGGCTGCGGGAACATTTTCCCGAAAGAGCGGGTAGTCCACAATATTGAGCGGAATTTGCACCACCGCGAGTGGAAGCGAAGCCCGGTGCATGGCCGGCATGAGTACGCGGGGACGGTGGCCGGACAGACCGATGTGACCTATCTTGCCGTCCTCTTGCGCCGCGCACAGTGCGTTCAGCGCTCCTCCTGGACCTTCCACCTGTTCCAGTTCGCCTTCCCTCAGGTCGTGGATCTGATACAGGTGAATGAAATCTGTCCGCAGTGCGGCGAGACTTTCATCTATAGCTTCAGCCATGCCACTGGCATCGCGCTTCTGTGATTTGGTGGCCAGGATGATCTCGTCGCTGCTTTCCCAGCTCTGCAGTGCTCTGCCAATTTTCTCCTCACTGTCGCCGTAGGACCGCGCGGTATCGACGATGTTTATGCCGGCGTCAAATGCTGCATGCAGTGTCCGTTCCGCCCGCGCATAATCCACGCGGTTTACAGGTACTCCACCGAATCCAATGACCGACACCCTGAGTCCGGTTTGGCCGAGTTGTCTCTGCCTCATCTCTTCCCGCCTCCCATATGATCTGACGATCAGCTCTTGCATCTATTGGGGTGCACGGGGCAAATATAACCCGTTCAGGATGGACGTGGCAAACGGCCAAGAACCGCCTTGCCGATTTGCTCGGGAGGCCCGGGGGCATCAGCGTAGCGAAACGCCCCCGGCTCAGCTGAGTCTCTGCGCATTGGCCGGCAGGAATGCTGGATCCTGCCACAAGAATGTGTTACTCTCAACTTGTAACAAAATATTGGGGGAGCTGTACGGCTGAGAGGGAAGGCTTGCCTTCCGACCCCTCGAACCTGATCTGGGTAATGCCAGCGCAGGGAGACGATTGTGCTTTCCCGCCGCCGTTACCCGACGGCGGTTTTGTCTGCCCGGGAGCCCCCCTGATGTCAAGGAGGGAATACAATGGATCGACGGATTCTCATGTTGGCTGAGATGGCGGTGATGTTGGCACTGGCGGTGGGCTTGAGCTACTTGCGTCTGTACCGCCTGCCGACGGGAGGCTCTGTTACTCTGGCCATGGTTCCTCTGGTGATCATTGGTCTCCGTTGGGGGGCGCGTGCAGGACTCATGACCGGCGCCGGTTTGGGTCTGCTGCGGTTGGCCCTTGATGCCTATGCGGTGCATTGGGCTCAGTTTATTCTGGATTACCCCCTGGCTTTCGGGCTGGTGGGGGCGGTCGGATTTTTTGCTGCCCGACCTTATCTCGGGATCATTGTTGGATTTGTCGGAAGGTTCCTCTGTCATTTCGCCGCGGGCGTGATATTTTTCGCAGAGTATGCTCCTGAAGGAGTGCCGGTTGGCCTTTACAGCGCGACCTACAATGCCAGTTTTCTACTGCCGGAAATGGCCCTTACCATGTTAGTTGCACCGTGGGTGTACAAGCGGTTGCGCGCGGCCCTGCCCCCGCCTACCGAAAGCAGGGCGTGATCGGAAGCAATATTAATGGACCATGGATTCCCATCTCCCCGGCTGAGATCCCGGGGAGGTGGGAAGTTCATGCCTGAACGAGGCAGTGCCTCTACTGCGTCGCTTGGCTGGTAGACAAAGCCTCATAGATCGCTGGTTCCTTTCCGCATCTCAGTTGGATTATAATGTTAGCATCAATCTGCAGGGGGGTAGGGGGTATGTCGTCCAGTGAGGTGCTCTACCTACACTATGGAGCACAGTGCCCCGGCTACCGTTACATGGGGTCAGGTGCACGAGGTCTCGCCGATGCACTCGAGCGCACTTGCCGGCAGATCGATGTTCAGGTCAATCCGGAGCATGCGGCGCGGTACCGGATGTTTTTTCCGGGCATGGTGGTTGTCGATGAGTTTCAGCTGGTCTATCCGGGCACTGTGCAGCAGATGCTCGAGAGCTATCGGAGCCTAGGTCCGATTTCCGGAGAGCTCGACTGGCGGGAGTCCCCTGCAGGCGGGGTGGGGGAAGTGGTTCCCCTGGCCGCAGAGCGCGCGGAAGAAGCGGCCGGCATATGTTTGGGAGACGTCTCCTCTCTCGGGGTCAGCGATAAGAAGGACTGGCTTTTTCGCCAGGAGGAGACACTCAGAGAGGGAGTTTGCGGCTTTATTGGGCGCAGTTTCGGCCAGCCGGTCGGGGGAGTGGAGTTTGTGCTGGAGTCAAGAGTTCCCTATCCCATTCCTGAGCGGCGAGAAGGATGGGTATTTCTTACCTGTCTTTACAGCTCCTCTGCGTCTGATCTCGATTACCGTCTCGCGATGCTTCGCGCACTGGTGGAAGGTGTGCGTGATCTCGGTTACCGCGGCATCAGTGCGGTGAGTGGAGAGGAGACGCCTTATCCAAACGGCCCCCGGGGCACATTCGAAGAGGCGGGGTTCTGTACCGGCCCGCCTCTCGGCCGCGCCCTGCTTCGCAGTCGATGGGAGTTCATGCGCTTCATGCAGATGAGTTTCTGACGCTGGTGACGTCCACCGGCCCGTGTCATGGAGTTCGATTTGCAGCCTGTGTGATGCGGGCGGAGGTATTCCTGAATATGCCCCCGCCCGGGGTCGGATTGTTTTCCGGGGTGTAAGAGATTGCTCCGGCGAGAGCCGCACTGTCCCGGCTGCCATGATCCTCAACGTTCGGGCGTGTATTGACCACAGCGGGCGGTCACGGCCTCCGCATACCGTTCTATCAGCTGTCGGGTTATGACACCGGCGCCCTGACTTATGTGCTGGTCATCTATTTGCACAACGGGGAAAATCTCCGCCACGCTTCCGGTCAGAAAGACTTCATCTGCCTCCGACATGGCCCCCACCGAGAATGCTTCCTCCAGAAAGGGGATGCCGGCGTGCTCGCAGATCTCCTGCACGTAAGAGCGGGTGATCCCGGGAAGGATGTTGACCAGGGGGAATGTCCGGATAGTCCCCTCGTTGACGATGTAGATGTTGGTGTTCGATCCCTCGGTAACCATTCCATCCCGCACCAGGATTGCCTCAAAAGCCCCCGCGGATCGAGCCTTCTGGCAGGCTAGAACGTTGGGTAAAAGGGCGGTGGTCTTGACTGCACACAGCTGGTAACGCATGTCTGGTTCGGTTATGGCCGTTTTTCCCTGCAGACGCTCCTCCCACGGCACCGGCTCATGTGGTTTGACCATGACAAACACCGTGGGTTCAGTTGGCTCCGGTGGGAAGGGATGGTCGCGCGGTGCCACGCCGCGGGAGACCTGGATGTACAGGGAAGCCTCAGGTGTCTCGTTGATCCGTATCAGCTCATCGACAATCCCGGTAAATTGCTCTGTCGTAATTCCGTATTCCAGCTGGAGCAGCTCTGCTCCCTGCTCCATACGGCTTATGTGGCGGTTCAGGCCGAACGGTCTTCCGTTGTAGATGCGGGTAACCTCGTACAGCGAGTCGGCGAAGTTGAATCCCCGGTCTTCTACGTGGATCAGGGCGTCCTCATGCTGGATGTAATCGCCGTTCAGGTAGACGTACATGTTACTCCTCCTTTGATTGTGGATCAGCTCGTTGTCTTGTTCGATGAGTTGGCCGCCGGGAGGCGTAATCCTTCTCATTTCTGTGCTGTTATCTGGCCGATCCGGGGGGACGTTTTTGCGTGAGGCCGGAGGGGCCAATTGGGCTTGCCGCTCTGGAGGTCAGATTGCGGACGTGGCGATGTTCTTGCCGTTTATCTTTGCCTGATACAGGGCCGAATCGACCGATCTGATGGTGTCATTCCAGCTGGGGACTGAGTGATCGACGCAGCCAGTGCCTATGCTGACTGCAATGCGAACTTTCTCTTCTCCGGTGCGAAAACGGTGGCCTTTTATGCGCCGGCGCAGCCGCTCTGCGACCCATATAACATCGGGGGCTCAGTCTATGGGAGTATAACCGCAAATTCTTCCCCCCGTACCGACAGGTGATGTCCATTGTTCGCGTGCCCCGACGGATGATTGCTGCTATGGTCTGCAGTATCCGGTCGCCGGCCACATGTCCATGGGTGTCATTTATGTCCTTGAAGTCGTCTATGTCCAGCATCAGGAGTCCCAGCTGTCCACCCGTACGGTGAATGCGATCTGTTTCCTCGGGCAGGCGCCTCTTGAAATATCCGTGATTGTAGAGGCCGGTCAGGTCGTCGGTCATGGCCATTTTCCGGTTTCTCTGCAAGAGCCGCGTCCTCTTCATTGCAACGGCGGTCTGTTCCGCCAGAGCATAAAGGAGATCTTAATCGTTCTTATTGGAGGCATTGCTATCGCGGCTTTCAACTACCAGTGCTCCCACCACCTCGTCATCGAACCCGAAAAGCGCGCGAAGCGCCAGTGCCCCATCATTTCTGCATTGCAGAATGGCCGCGTTGTGATACCCCAGATCCTCCACCATCAGAGTCACCATCTGCCGGTAGATATCCTGTAATTCCGCAGCAGAGTGGATGGTGCTCGTAGCCTTATAGGGTGCGCGCAGTCGCTGCAGGGCAACTTCTCCTTCGCGGTATTTCTCCAGCACCCACCCCCAGGAGGCCCCAACTATGGGAAGAGTGAGTGCCCCAAATAGGGCGATAGGGCGGTATTCATTCGGCACCAACGGAATCCCAGCGAATGGAGTAGTCCATTAGCCGAACAAAAAGATGAAGGGAGACGTACAGAGAATCCTTCATGTCTCCCCAATCGAGGGGCTCGGAGCCGGAGAGCTGCGCCGATGAAGCAGCCCGGGCCTCCCCGAGGAGGCACACGGCATTCGCCAACTCCTGACAGGAGTTTTGCACAAAAGACGGTCATGATGCCAGGGTTCGGGCGAAGGTTGTCATGTTTGATCTCCTGCTGCAGGCTTCTGCCTGCGTCTTGTGCAGAAGATTCAGAGAATGATAATTGAGTACAGCCACAGGAAGAGGGTCAGGGGAGCTCGATCACGGCCGTAAGTGCACCGAGCATCCGGAGGTGTGTACCGCAGCGATGTACTGTCGTGTTGGAGGGAAATGGCGGCGATGAAGTGGGAGAGTCGCTCCAGGACAGCGGGACGGCCGGCGGGACAGCGTCAAGAGGACCATCGCGTTGGTGAGTAGGGCCGCCCCGATAGCGGTCGCGACCTCGGGGTCGGGGAACGAATCGCCGGGGTTGTGTCCATTATGGCGCTGACATCGCACACTCTAATTTCTGCCCCGACAGGTTCTGCAGAGAAGCAGCTGTTTTCGGTAGGTGTCGGCAAGCGGGCAGGAAATGGTTCTGGAATCGGCGAAGGAATCAGGCAGAATTAGTGCGGAAACACTTCATCCAAGAGGAGGTGTAATCGTGGTTGCAAAGAACAAGGTGCGCTGGCTCGGCCACGCTGCCTTTGAGATCGTAACCGCGGAAGGGGTCCGGATCCTGATTGACCCGTGGATCACGGGAAATCCCTCGTGTCCGGCAGAAAAAGAGGAGTTCTCTGATGTGGATATCATACTCGTCAGTCACGACCACTTTGACCATGTTGGCGAAGACATGCCGTATCTTCTCCGTGCGGAGCCGACTGTTGCGGTGCAGCCGGAAGTGCTCGCCGACCTGAAGAACAAGGGTCTGCAAGAGGGCATCGGTATGAATGTGGGGGGCACCGTGGAGGTCGGTGATATCCAGATCACCATGGTTCAGGCATTTCACTCGTCCGGTTCAGGATCTCCCTGCGGGTACATTTTGACGACGGAGGATGAAAGGAAAATCTACCACGCCGGCGATACCGGTGTGTTTGCCACCATGCAGTTGTTCGGAAATATGTACGACATCGATGTGGCCCTGCTCCCCATAGGAAGCGTGTATGTTATGGATCCGCTGCAGGCCGCGCACGCAGCCAAGATGCTGCGCGCTGACACGGCCGTACCAATGCACTACGGGACATTCCCGGCCCTGGTGCAGGATGCGGATGAGTTTTCCGAAAGGGTCTCGGAGCTGGCTCCGGACACGCAGGTCTGTGTGCTCAGACCCGGAGGGGAGATGTCCCTGTAACCAACTGGCACCCCGCCTCGTTGCCGGATGCTTGAGTTGTCACCGCGGCGGGGTGCTCGCGCTTTACCTCTAGGTCTATCAAATTTCTGCCGCGAGTGGGAGTTCTGCCTGCAGAGGTGCATCGTCCGTGTCGCCGGCGACACAGCGGGGGTCAGATATCCTGGGAATGCCATCTCCCCGGTCGTCACCCCGGAAAGGAGGGCAGCATGGACTACGATTTTGACGCGTTTATCGATCGCAGTGGGACTCATTCTGCCAAATGGGAGCGCACCGAGCAGATGTTTGGTTCCCGTGATGTTTTGCCCATGTGGGTGGCCGACATGGATCTGCCCGTTCCTGAGCCCGTGATGGAGGCACTGCGCCGGAGATTGGAGCATCCCCTGTTTGGTTACACCTTCCCGCCCGATTCCCTGTATGAGGCAATCATTGAGCGGATGCGTCGGTACTACAGCTGGGAGGTGGACAGAGAATGGATTACCTTTACCCCGGGAGTGGTAAATGCCTTGCACATAGCCATCGATTCGCAGACAGTGCCCGGGGATGAGGTCGTAGTGCAGTCGCCAGTGTACTACCCGTTCTTTTCCGCGGTGAAAAACTGCGGTTGTCAGATCACGAACAACCAGCTCCGGTACGATGGGACAGGATATACAATGGATCTGGAGGGTTTGTGCGCACACCTTGAGCCCTCCACTCGGTTTCCTCTCCGGTCTCCCCGCGTCAGGGCACTGGCGTTCTGCAGTCCGCACAATCCGGTCGGGCGGGTGTGGTCGAGGCATGAGCTCGAGCAGGTGGCCGAGATCTGCCTGCAAAATGACTGCACGATCATCTCGGATGAGGTACACTGCGACCTTCTGGTTGACGACGTGCAGCACACCGTTACTTCCACTTTGGGTCCCGAGGTGCAGAGAAGGACCATCACCCTCATGGCTCCCAGTAAGGCCTTCAACCTGGCGGGACTCGCCGCTTCCTTCGTCATCATCCCAGACCCACAGATGCGCCGGCAGTTTTCTGCAGCTGCTGCGGGGCACGGCAAGGTGAATACCATGGGGTTGGTGGCCATGGAGGCCGCGCTGCGGGACGGTGACGAATACCTGCGGCAGCTCAACACATATCTTCGCCATAACATCGAGTACTTCTCCGAGCGGGTCAGCGAAATGCCCGGTCTCCGCGTGGTCAGGCCAGAGGGCACCTATCTGACCTGGGTTGACATGAGCGGGCTCGGTATGGATGACGGGCAGCTACGCGACTTCATGATCAATGACGCCCGTATTGCAACTGACTTCGGATTTGCCTTCGGGCCGGGCGGGGAAGGCTTTCAGCGTTTCAATCTCGCCTGTCCCCGCAGTCTGGTACGGGAAGCCGTCCAGCGTCTTGCGGGCGCGATCACTTCCCTGTAGCCCGTGCAAATGAGGAGGGAACCGGTACGCATCCCACCTCGTCGGTATGTGCAGGTAGTAGAGGCATATATAATCAGAGATGGATTTCGGGGGGAGAGGATGAAGATGCAGGCTAATCGATTCATGACAGTTCTCACCGGCGTGGTTCTGCTTGCCGTCCTGGCATTAGCTCCTTCAGGCGCCGCCGCTGAGACCGTCGCGTGGGAGGATGTCGACCAGGAAGATGC
>Ga0207421_10009046_pt1 | contig 10149 bp, 5 predicted proteins | sample SodLakKL_010_SED_4_FD_187542 | JGI IMG/M metagenome (GOLD analysis project Ga0207421, IMG submission 187542) | Alkaline sediment microbial communities from Lake Tanatar, Kulunda Steppe, Russia - 8KL_010_SED (SPAdes) (version 2) | ecosystem: Environmental > Aquatic > Non-marine Saline and...
CGCTCAGCCGGCGCCCATACCGTTACCTTCGATGCGACCCACCTCGCCTCCGGCATCTACCTGTACCGCCTTCAGAGCGGAAGCCAGGTACAAACCCAGAAAATGATGCTGGTTAAATAGGAAATTTTGAATGGTGAATTGTGAATGGTGAATTGGCCTCTGATGCTGAGTTACCTTCATAAATCGCATCATCATCATCCTTAAAAAAAGGCGCTGTCCGGATATAGTTTCGGGCAGCGTCTTTTTTTTTGGTTGCAGATGGTTGGGGAAAAACCATGTGGTTAGACGGACGCCATCATCCTGCAAAAAAGCAATGGTGATGCGCTTCTTTATTTACCTATATGCCTGTCTGGGGCCTATTGTGCAATGAGTCAGGTCTCTCTTCCATATACCAAAAAGGCAAAAAAGCCGTATTAATTACATCTATAAAAGTTTCTTTTACATTATAAAATAAATAACGGTATAAATACAGTGCATTTAAAATAAGATTGCAAATAAGACGATTATATGATGATTTCAAAACAAAATAGGTAGTATGATAATTCTTAAAAATATGAAACTACTTGTCTTAAACCCTCCTCTATGGTTTTGCGTTTTTTTAAAAATATAAATTGATAATATTTAATATATGTTTATGGTACTAAAATACAGTAGTTTGGGATTGTTTATGAGGTAAAAAAAGGCTTTTATCTTTCAATTGAAGCGATTTTGAAATAGATTGTTGGCCACGTCAACAATCAATAAATCGAGGTCAATTAATATGATTAAGAAGATACTTTTCTTCTCGGCCTCTGTGTTAATTCTGGGCCTGCTTACGGCAGGAAATGTGTTAGCACAGACGGGAAGTTTATCTGGTACGATCACGGATGCGGGCACAGGGGATGAACTCCTCGGCGCTACCGTCCTGATTACTGAACTGGAAAGAGGTGCCCCTACCAATCTCCAGGGAGTTTACAGAGTAGAAAATATACCTGTTGGTACATACAATGTTCGTTTTTCCTATGTGGGATACCGTACACAGGTAGTAGAAATTACAATTAACGAAGGCGATAACACCTACAATGCCGAACTGCGGGCCGATGCTACAGGTCGTGAAGAGGTAGTTGTTACGGGTATTGCTTCCGCAACTTCACGCGAAATTGCCGAAGTGGCAGTAGGTCGTGTAAATGCAGCTGATTTTACCGAAGCAACATCCTTCCAGGATCTGTCTCAGCTGATTGGTGGCCGTGTGGCCGGTGTTGGTGTACAGCCATCCGGTGGTACCGTAGGTGCCGGTGTTCGCTTTAATATGCGTGCAGGTGGTGGACTTGGTGGCGATGGCCAGCCATTGATCTTCGTAGATGGCATTCGCGTAGACAACTCGCAAATTGGCGGACCGGGCCGTGGTGGACAGGGAACAGGTACGCTGGCAGATATTAATATGGAAGAAGTAGAAACCATCGATATCCTGAAAGGACCGGCAGCTGCCGCACTTTACGGAACCAGCGGTTCTAATGGTGTTGTGCTTATTACAACCAAGCGCGGTTCTGCGCTGGGAGCTGAAGGCGGCCTTAGCGTTAATGTACGCGCTACCCGTGGTGTCAGTGAGTTTGCACGTGAAAGCCAGACATCTGCATTTTTGTCTGAGCAGTCTATTAATAATGTATTCCGTGAGGGTTTGCTCGAGCAGTACAGCATTAATGCACAGGGTGGTTCCGAATATATTCGTTACTACACCTCTTACGATCAGCGCCTGGAAGAAGGTATTCTGCCGCGTAACTACATGGATCGCCAGAGTTTCCGTGCCAACTTCGACGCTTTCCCGCGCGAAGACCTTACACTTGGTGTGAGTGCCGGTTATACATTGAATGAAATCGCCCTTCCCGATAACGATAATAATGTAATCGGTTATCTGGGTAACGTAATTCTTGCACAGGGTGGCGATGATGGCGCATTCGGTTTTACCGCCGAAGAAGCGATCAATGCTATTGAAGATGTTTCAAGACAGTCCCGTTTCCTTGGTTCTGTAAATCTTCAGTACCGCCCGATTAATAACCTGGAGCTTAACGCTTCTGTAGGTTATGATGGTGGTAATATTCGTCGCGATGAAACAATCCCGCCGGGATTCAATGTAGTAGGTCCTGGTACAGCTGGTGACCGCTTCATTCTTACCAGAATTAATGAGCAGTATACGTACGATCTGAACGCCCGCTACAGCTACGACATCACCAGTGAGCTAACTGGTTCTACAGTGGTTGGTACGCAAATGTTCGACCGTACGCTCAGAACGTCGAATCTGCGCCAGCGTGGATTTGCCACACCGCTTATCACCAATATTGGTGCCGGTGAAGACTTTATTGGTTCTGGTGAAGGCTTCCTGAATAACCGCGAAGCCGGTGTTTTCTTCGAGCAGAACTTAAACTTTAATAATCAGTACATCATTAGTATTGGTGGTCGTCAGGATTTTGCTGCTGCTATTGGTGATGAAGCACCGAGTATCTTTTACCCGAAAGCCAGTGCTGCAGTTCGTTTCGACAACATCTTTGAACTGCCTTCAGAAATCGATTTCCTGAAGTTCCGCGTAGCTTATGGCGAAACCGGACAGCTTCCAGGCTTTAACGATGGCGCCGCCCGTCTTTGGGGTGCTACCAACTCCGCTTACGGAACCGGTGGTCTGATTACCTTCGTAGGTAACCCGGACATTAAGCCGGAGCGTATCCGCGAGCTCGAACTTGGTCTTGAAGCCGACTTCCTTGGTCGTTTTGGTCTCGACATGACCTACTACCAGCTATGGGCTAACGACTCTATCATTAACTTCCGTCAGGCGCCTTCTACAGGTGTTATTAACACGGTACCGTTTAACGTTGGTGGTGTGGAAGGTTTTGGTTTCGAAAGTACATTGAGCATCAACGCATACGAATCGCGTGACTTTGCTCTGGATTTTGATATCTCCTACTCTTACCAGGAGTCTGAAGTAACTGACCTTGGCGGCGCACAGCCTATCTTTGATGGATTCAGCGTTCAGGTACTGAAAGAAGGTGTACAGCGCTCTGCGTTCTTCCTTCCTAAAGTTAACGGAGCACTCTTCGACGACGATGGCGTATACATTGGTGTAGATGCTGATGAAGATCCTTCCGAAATCGGAACGCCGTTCCCGAACCACCAGGGTTCATTCTCAATGAACTTCCGCGCATTCAGAAATCTGAATGTATATGCGCTGGTAGACTGGGCGGCTGATCTGTATATCTACAATAACACGCGCGAGTTTGCAGTTTCATTCAGAAACGACCGCGAGTTTGAAGAACTTCGTGAGCAGCTTGGAATTGGTTCACCATTTGTGGACGGAATTGAGCAGCTAACACCAGGTACTGAAGAGTACATTGAAGCAGCAGAAAGTTATGCACGTCTTAGCACGGCATTCCCTTCCAACTTTGTGGAAGCTGCCGACTGGCTGAAGCTGCGTGAGGTAACGGTTTCATATAACCTTACCGATGTAATTAACAGAACCGATGCAGGCAACTACATCAACAATATGTCGGTATCTGTGGGTGGCCGTAACCTGCTTACAACAAGTAAGTACAGCGGTCTTGATCCCGAAGTGAACTTTGATGGCGCAAGAAGTCTGATTCGTGGCCAGGATTTCCTGACCATGCCTCCTTCGCGTCAGTTCTATTTCACTGTATCACTTGGATTTTAATTTAGGAGTAACTGACTTATGAGAAAACTAACCCAATTAGGTATTCTCCTGCTCATTGCAAGCTTTAGTTTTGTGGCTTGTGAAGACTGGGTACAGAGTACCGATCCCCAAATAGATGTAATCGAGGATGATCTCCTCGATGATCCGGAGCAGATTGATTTTCTGATTACCGGTGTGGAAGCGCGTTTCGCCTTCACATGGACCCGGCTGGGTCTAATAGCCGACCTTACGGCCGATCAGCTTGTATTCGATGAAGTGATGCCACAGGCAACCTTCCCGACCTACCGTGAAATCGGAAGTAACTATAGCGGCGTAGGTAATAACACCGTGTTTACCAACAACACCATTCGTAATGCCTACAACCCGCTTATGGGCTGGAGACTCCTTGCAGATGATTTGCTGGAGCGTGTAGAACGCGTGGAAGGTCTTGATGAAGCAATTTTAAACGAGGCACAGTTTGTAGGTAATTTCTACGGCGCGCTTGCTCATTACATGATTGGCTTCTATTTCGAAGACTTTGCATGTGGTGAAACAGCCGGTGTTGGCAGTCCTGCCCAGGAATGTATAGATGATTTCGGCGGCCCGATTAACGCCAGCGCTGTAATTCGCGCCGGAGATATGGCCGTTAACGAAGTCCTGCCGCGTCTGGAAGCAGCCGAAGCAGTTGCAACACCAGCACAGGTTCGTATCATTAATACGCTTCGTGCCAGAATGCATCTGTTCCTTGGTAACTACGGCGAGTCGTATGCTGCTGCACAAAACGGTATGCAGGAAGGTGATGCTCCTTTCCAAAGTCTGCACAGCGTGCAGGCCGCTAATGAGTATTTCTTTGCAGCCGGTGATGGCCGTATACAAGTACTTGCCGATCTGCGTTTTGCAGATTATATCGCTGAAGATCCGGATGAAGCCAACCGCGTACTCATCAGAGAAACGGAAGGTTCAGGCGGCGAAGTTCGTTTTCAGCAGGATGCATATCCTGTACAGGCATCACCAATGGATTTCCATACCTGGCAGGAAAATCACCTGATGCTTGCTGAGCTTGCTGCCCTTCATGGTCAGCCCGGTGATGCAGAAGCTCTGATTAACGAAGTGCGTAACTCTCACGGAATCGGACCAATTACCGGCCCGGTTGATGAGACCCTTATTGCAGAAGAGCGCGATAAAGAGCTCTTCCTTATGGGAACCCGTATGTTCGACCTGCTTCGTTTTGGCATATGGCCAGCCGAAGTACTTGGTACACCAGATGTTGACGGTTCAATTGCCGGCGATCCCGTTGGCCCGTGGAGAGGAATTCCAATTCCAAACGACGAGCGCAACGATAATCAGTGCATTGAGAACCCTTCAGCTGAAGGATGCTAAGCTAAGAACAGTTAGCTGATTCGAATTCGGCAGTTATTGCCGAAAACGGTTTTAAAAGCCGTACATCTCTTATGAGGTGTACGGCTTTTTTTGTTAAAAAGCTGCTCAGCGGTAGTATTGTGAAATAAATCTAACAGGTCCATGAGTGGAGTTTAGAGCAGTTAGGCGGAGAGTGAAATTTTCAAGCAGGCTTTAAACGCGCAAAAACAATTGGAAATCAGCTGTTTTTACAATTGAAACCTCAAAAAATGCAAAATAAACGGTGCTTAAAACCATCAAGTATTAAATAAAGATAAACAAATGACCTCTTTTTCTTTTGATTTACGTGATTTTAAACTACTTTGCCACGCACGTCAACAAATAACAAAGATGAGGTCACATTTATGTATAAAAAGATACTTTTCTTTTCGGCTTCTGTTCTTGTGTTCTTCCTGCTGGCAGCAGGTAGTACATTTGCGCAAACCGGAAATTTATCTGGAAAAGTAACTGATGCCCTCACCGGGGAAGAGCTCCTCGGTGCAACGGTATTGGTTATGGAATTAGAAAGAGGTGCTCCCACAAACTTAAGTGGCGATTACCGAATTTCTGACATACCAGTAGGAACATATAACGTACGTTACTCGTATGTGGGCTATCGCTCGCAGATTATAGAAATCACTATTTCTGAGGGAAACAACGTATTTAACGCAGAACTCCGCGCCGATGCTACAGGCCGCGAGGAAGTGGTTGTAACAGGTATTGCCGGGCGTACATCCCGTGAAGTTTCACAGGTTGCTGTATCTCGTGTATCTGCGACTGACTTTACTGAAGCAGTATCCTTCCAGGATCTGTCTCAGCTTATCGGTGGTCGTGTTGCCGGAGTTGGTGTACAGCCATCCGGTGGTACAGTAGGTGCCGGTGTACGTTTTAACATGCGTGCCGGCGGTGGACTTGGAGGTCAGGGTCAGCCTTTGATCTTTGTGGATGGTATCCGTATTGATAACTCTCAGATTGCTGGACCGGGCCGTGGTGGCCAGGGAACGGGTACGCTGGCGGATATTAACATGGATGAGGTTGAGTCTATAGATATCCTGAAAGGACCAGCTGCTGCCGCACTTTACGGTACCAGTGGTTCTAACGGTGTTGTGCTTATTACCACCAAGCGTGGTTCTGCACTAGGCGACCAGGGTGGACTTAGCGTAAACGTACGTACTACCCGTGGTGTTAGTGACTTTAACCGTAAAAGCCAGACGTCGCAGTTCCTTTCGGAGCAGTCTATAAACGATGTGTTCCGTGAAGGCTTACTCGAGCAGTACAGCATTAATGCACAGGGTGGTTCCGAGTTTATTCGCTACTACACCTCTTACGATCAGCGCCTGGAAGAAGGTATTCTGCCGCGTAACTACATGGATCGCCAGAGTTTCCGCGCCAACTTCGACGCCTTCCCGCGCGAAGATCTTACCATCGGCGTAAGCGCGGGCTATACGCTGAATGAAATTGCCCTACCTGACAACGATAATAACGTTCGTGGTTACCTGGGTAACGTAATTCTGGCACAGGGTGGAGATGACGGAACTTTTGGTTTTACCGCAGAAGATGCCATTAACTCTATTGAAGATATTTCCAGACAGTCTCGTTTCCTCGGTTCTGTTAGTTTGCAGTATCGTCCTATCCGGAACTTAGAGCTGAACGCTGCCGTAGGTTACGATGGTGGTAACATTCGTCGTGACGAATCGATACCTCCGGGATTCTTTGTAACAGGTCCCGGCGATCGTGGTGACCGCTACATTCTTACCAGAATTAATGAGCAGTACACCTACGATGCTAGTGCGCGCTACAGCTACGACATTACCAGTGAACTTACCGGCTCAACGGTAGTTGGTACACAGCTGTTCGACCGTACGCTCAGAACGTCGAGTCTGCGTCAGCGTGGATTTGCCACACCGCTTATCACCAATATTGGTGCAGGTGAAGATTTTATTGGTTCCGGCGAAGGCTTCCTCAATAACAGAGAAGCAGGAATTTACTTCGATCAGGAGTTTAACTTCGACAACCAATATATCGTAAGTTTTGGTGGTCGTCAGGATTTTGCGGCCTCTATTGGTGATGATGCTCCGAATATTTTCTATCCTAAGGTCAGCGCTGCTGTTCGTTTCGATAACATATTCGAGCTCCCAGCCAGTATCGACTTCCTGAAGTTCCGCGTAGCCTACGGTGAAACCGGCCAGCTTCCGGGCTTTAACGATGGTGCTTCCCGCCTTTGGGGTGCTACCAACTCCGCTTACGGAACCGGTGGTCTGATTACCTTCGTAGGTAACCCGGACATTAAGCCGGAGAGAGTTCGCGAACTTGAATTCGGTCTTGAAGCCGACTTCCTCGGTCGTTTTGGTCTCGACATGACGTACTACTTATTGTGGGCTAACGACTCCATCATCAACTTCCGTCAGGCGCCTTCTACAGGTGTTATTAACACGGTACCGTTTAACGTAGGTGGTGTGGAAGGTTTTGGTTTCGAAAGTACATTGAGCATCAACGCATACGAATCGCGTGACTTTGCTCTGGATTTTGATATTTCCTACTCTTACCAGGAGTCTGAAGTAACTGACCTTGGCGGCGCACAGCCCATCTTTGATGGATTCAGCGTTCAGGTTCTGAAAGAAGGCGTACAGCGCTCAGCTTTCTTCCTGCCTCGCGTTAACGGCGCTTTGTTCGATGATGATGGCCTTTACGCCGGTGTAGATGCTGAGAGTGACCCTTCTGAAATCGGCACGCCTTTCCCAAACCACCAGGGTTCATTCGCTATGAACTTCCGCGCATTCAGAAATATGAATGTATATGCGCTGGTAGACTGGGCTGCTGATCTGTATGTTTACAATAACACGCGTGAATTTGCAATTCTGTTCAGAAACGACCGTGAATTCGAGACCCTGCGCGAGCAGCTTGGCTTTGGATCTCCTTTCGTAGACGGAATCGAACCGCTTACCCCTGGTACTCAGGAGTACATCGATGCAGCCAACGCCTATGCCAAACTTAGTACGGCATTCCCGTCTAATCAGGTAGAGCGCGCCGACTGGATCAAGCTGCGTGAAGTTACGGTATCGTACAACCTTACCGAGCTGATCAACAGGACTGATGTCGGTAACTACATCAATAGCATGTCGCTTTCTGTTGGTGGTCGTAACCTGCTTACCTCAAGCTTGTACAGCGGTATCGATCCGGAAGTGAACTTTAGTGGTGCGAGAAGCTTAATTCGTGGTCAGGATTTCCTGACAATGCCACCTTCTCGTCAGTTCTTTTTCACTGTATCACTTGGATTTTAATTTTAGGAGCAACTGACTTATGAGAAAAATAACACACTTAGGTATTCTCTTACTCATCGCGAGCTTCACGTTTGTGGCTTGTGAGAACTGGGTACAGAATACCGAACCCCAAATAGACGTAATCGAGGACGACCTCCTTAACGACCCGGACCAGATTGAATTTCTGATTACGGGTGTGGAAGCACGCTTTGCCTTCACCTACACACGACTTGGTCTGATTGCCGATCTAACGGCCGATCAGCTCATTTTCGACGAGGTGATGGATCTTGCGACTTTCCCAACATACCGCGAAATCGGAAGTAACTACAGCGGCGTTGGCGACAATACCGTGTTTACAAATAACACTAACCGTGGAGCATACAATGCTCTCATGGGCTGGAGACTTCTGGCCGATGATTTGGTAGAAAGGGTTGACGGGCTTGAAGGCCTCGATGCTGATATTGCAAACAGAGCAAACTTCATAGGTAACTTACACGGAGCGGTTTCCCGCTACATGATTGGTTTTTATCTAGAAGATTTTGCCTGTGGCCCTACAGCTGGTGTTGGTACCAGCGGTCAGGAATGTATCGATGATTTTGGCGGCCCGATTAACGCCAGCGCGGTAATTCGCGCCGGAGATATGGCTGTTAACGAAATCCTTCCACGTCTGGCTACTGCAGAGCAGTTTGCTACGCCGGCTCAGGTTCGTGTCATCAATACGCTTCGTGCCAGAATGCATCTTTTCCTGGGTAACTACGGCGCTTCTTTCGCTGCTGCCCAGAACGGTATGCAGCCGGGCGACGCTCCTTTCCAGAGTCTTCATAGTGTACAGGCAGCAAACGAATATTTCTTCGCTGCCGGCGATGGTCGTATTCAGGTAATCCCTGACTACCGTTTTGCACAGTACATCGAAGATAATCCGGAAGAAGCTAACCGTGTGAAACTCAAGCAGGCACCTGAAAGCCTTGTTAACATCGATGAGCCTCGTTTCCAGCAGGATATGTATCCTGTACAAGCCTCTCCAATGGACTTCCTCACCTGGCAGGAAAACCACCTGATGCTTGCTGAGCTTGCTGCTCTGCGCGGACAGGCTGGTGATCCCCTCGCTCTGGTAAACGCCGTTCGTGATTCTCACGAAATCGGCGCGCTTCCGGGCCCGGTTACCGAGCAGGTTATTATCGAAGAACGCGACAAGGAGCTTTTCCTTCAAGGTGTTCGTATGTTCGACCTGCTTCGTTTCGGTATCTGGAACGCTGAAGTACTCGGTACTCCGGGAGTTGATGGTTCCATAGCCGGCGATCCGGTAGGACCGTGGAGAGGTATTCCAATCCCGAACGATGAGCGTAACGATAATCAGTGTATTGCTGATCCTTCATCTGAAGGATGCTAATTGTTAGTGACCGTCCGGGCTGATTGACCCCCTGACAGTTAACTATAGAAAAGCCGGACATCCGCAAGGTGTCCGGCTTTTTCTGTTTAAAATGTGGGCTATGAATTAGTTTGTCGACTTTTTGCCAATATCTTTCGTGTTTAACCCCCCGGTCTCGTGCAGACTTTCAGCCTGCGCATTTGAGGGTAATCCAGACCTGATGCGATGCATCAGGCTGTGCTCGTTGAGGCTTTCAGCCTCGGGAGAATGGAATGGTGGGTTTCGAACCTGCGTGCCAAACCTGATGACTTGCCAAAGCAGGCAGGTGTCGAATTATTACCCGTGCCATTTTCTCACTTCTAAACAATTAAACCCTCTCTGTCACTGTAAAATGAAAAATGACACACTGTATTTCATACCTCTCAGGAGGATGCTATTTTTTACTGATTACTGATTACTGATTACTG
>Ga0207421_10009047_pt1 | contig 10148 bp, 7 predicted proteins | sample SodLakKL_010_SED_4_FD_187542 | JGI IMG/M metagenome (GOLD analysis project Ga0207421, IMG submission 187542) | Alkaline sediment microbial communities from Lake Tanatar, Kulunda Steppe, Russia - 8KL_010_SED (SPAdes) (version 2) | ecosystem: Environmental > Aquatic > Non-marine Saline and...
TGGTAATTTTCCAGCTGTTCCTTTTCCCTCTCGCTCTTACTTTCCAGCTCTTGTAACTGCTTCTCCAGGTGCTGCAGCTCAGTTTCCACCTGCCCCTGGCTTTTTTCTATCTGCCGCATCTCTTTGTCCAGTTTATCCCGGGTTTCCTTCTTCTCCTCCCATTCTTTTTTCAGCCTGTGATACTCGCTGAAGTCCAGGGAAAGCAGCTCTTTTTGCGTGGATTCCACCCGGGAGGAGACAGTTTCTTTTTCCTTCAGTTTTTCCCTTTCTTGCTTCCAGTAGAGATAGCGGTCGCTTTTATCCGTGTTAAAAGCAACTGCCCGGGAAGCCAGTCGGTGCTTCTCCTTGATATTTTGGCGCTGCTTTTCTACTTCTTTTAACAATTCCCGGTTCTTTTTCAACTGGGTCCTGACAGCTTCTTTGCCGATATAAGGAGTTTCGTAACGGCTCCGGGGTATCTGCCGGGCGGTATGGTTCTGATAAAGCATACAGCTGTCGGTAATAGCTCGCCGGTGTTGTTTTAGCTCCTGCTCAGAATCACACTTGATTAAGGCCCCCAGGAGCCAGTTGGCGTAAGCAGCCACGTAATCCACTGGAGCGTCAATTTCCTCCGCCAGGCTGCCTTCCTGGGGCGTCCGGGCTTCTTCCACCAGTTTACCCGTGTTTACCAGGCCTACGCGCTCGATCCCCAGGGAAAATTTATGGCGCTCGTACAGAGATAAGGCTTGGTCAAAATAGGCCGGAGGCACCAGCAGGTCAAATTTCTGGGTGTGCAGGTAACCTTCTATGGCATTGCGCCAGCGCTCCTCACGAATGTCGATGGCCTCGCAAAAGATATCTACGGGAACGGATTGTCCTTCTCCATCTACAAGGTGCTCTTCCAAAACCCCTTTTAGTTTCATGGTAGGCGATTGAGAACCTAAAACCCGGTTTTTCTCCAGATCGCGGATAACCCCATTAAGTCGTTCCTCTTCTTCTTGCAGTTCGTGATCCTTTTGCTCCCAGCTGCTCTTTTGCAACAGCAGCCAATTCATGGCCTGAGACCAGGAAGCCGCAGGCACGGAAGGATCATCAGGAAAATCTTCTCCACTTGTTTCAGCAGCCCTGCCCCAGGCCTCTTTTGCTTCCAGAAGGGGGCGGGTTAACTCCACGGGAGCCTCCAGCTGCTGCAGCACTTCCAGAAGGCGGCCCAGCTCCTCTATTTCCGCTTTAACCTGGTGCATCAGGTTTTTTTCCAGCTGATGTAAGTCATTCAGCTTCTTCCGAAGCTCCTCCAGGGTCCGGGTGAGCTCTTCTTCCTTGCGCTTGGCTTCGTTTTCACGCATGTCTTCATAGAGTTTATCGATGGTTTCCGCTAACTGCTTTCTCTCGCTCTCGGCCTCTTTTAGGCGGGCGATTAGCTTTTCCTGTTTCTGAAGGGCCCGGGTGTACTCATTTTGTTTTTCCTGGATTTCTTCAAGGGCGGTTTCCCAGGCACCACGCCGCACCATGTAGTCATTAATTTTGAGGTTCTCCCGCAACTTTTCTATTTCCCGGTACCGCTCCTCTATTTTCTCCAGCTCGGAAATCTCTTTTCTGGTCTCTTCGATCATCAGTTCCACCTGGCGGAACTTTTCAAAGTATTCCCGCATGGTCTCTACGTCCAGGGTGCGCTCTTCTAGAATATAGTCGTAAACAAAGCTGCGCAGATTAGTGATAGGAGAGAAAGAAATGCCTTTGGTAAAAAGGGAGAAAAAAGATTCTTTGGCGCCCCCGAAAAGCTGCCTCAAGTCTTGGGTATAGCGGGTGATGTCGTTACGGTAATTCTGGTGCTTGACACCCCGGGCCTTGAGGTAATCGAAAAATTCTCCCCGGTTCCGCAGTTCCTGGGGCCCCTTAAAAAAGAGTTCATCCTGGAGGGATACTTCGTCCAGGCGGAAAAAGATGTGTTCTTCTTCCCCGGTGGCATGGAAGTAATCGAACACCACCCCTATCAAATAAGGCTTTTGGTTGGTAGTGCGGGTAATCTCCAGAACAATATAGCTGGAGAAATCCTCGTTGCGCAAGTAATTGGACTTACCTTCTACCCCGGTTTTGCCGCGCAGGTAGCTTCGAACGTCCCGGGTAGTGCGGTCTTCCAGGGCAGAGGAGTTAAAACGCACTTTTTTCAGGTTACCTACCATAACCACTTGCAGGGCATCAATCAAGGTTGACTTGCCGGCACCATTATCCCCGGTTATCAGGGTGTCACCCTCGATAGAAATAGTCTCGTTAACGAAATAATGCCAGTTAATAAGTTTGATCCTGGATAAAAGCCTCATTTAAACCTCCGGCCCCCCTGGTATACTAATCCTTGTTGCCTGCACGGGCTTTCCCGGCAAGATCAGGATCATAATAATTTTTTGTATAGGCTTGAGTTGCAGCCCCCTGCTCCGTCACTAATCTTCCTCGTCTACTTCCTCATGGTCATATTCTTCGACATAACCCTCTTCCGCGCCTTCTTCCTGCTCAGCCTGCTCCCGGAGCCATTCCACCAGGGTTTCTAAATCGCCCGGGTTAATCACCAGCAGTAAAGAGGAATAGAGCACCAGAACCGCTTCCGGGTCCTTCCAGTTCCCCTTCTTTAAATCCAGCAAGGAAAAAGAACTGAACATTTTTAGTATCTGCTGCAGCTGTTCCCGAGAAGGCAGCCGGCGCCTGATCTGCAGCGCCATGTATTTTTCCTGTATCTCCTGGCCGGTAACCATTACCTGCTGGGTGAGGCGTAAATCACGGCGCTTTTCATCGTAAAGAAGGCGCAGGATAACTAAAAAAATGGTCTCCTGGAGGCTAAAGTTGCGCCGGTTGCGCTCTTCCATGTTGTAGAGCTGGATAACCGAATGCTGTTTTTGCAGGTGAAGGCTCCACCGGGCCATCTCCAGGTAGCCGGTAAACAAATCCAGGTTCTTCTCCACAAAACGATAATGGCGGCGGTCTTCTTCGCGCTCGTAGACCAGGTAGGTTTTACCTAAAAGCAAATTAACAGTTTCACTGAACTGTTGTTTTTCCTTATCCGTCAACTCCTGGTAGAGCTCTACAAAACTGCGGCTCATACGGCACTATCCTTTCTCTTCAGGATCAGGGCAGGCAATTCAATTTTCCCGTTATCAAGGGTCACCATGGATCCTTGCTCTCCAGTTAAAGTATAAGCGGCGCGGCGAGAACGGCTGTAAAGCAGAAGGTATATTAATTTGATCCAGTGCTCCCTGGTTTTCAGAGGGATCTCGCTTAAAGGAAGTTCAACTTTATTTTGCAGCAGGTCCCCTGCATAACGGTTAATTTCATCGACAGTAATTTCTTCTTTTACTCTCTTCCGGAACCTTTTGAGTTTCTTTTCCCTGGTTTCCCGGTTAATTTCTACCATTTGCACCGGTTGAGGACTATGCGTTTTTTGGCTCCGGGAAGGCAGCTTTACACTCAGCTCATCTACCGATCTCTGGCGAAAGAGCCGGATAATCCGGGCTACCTCAGAAGGCGTTTCTTCGTATTCTCCTTTTTCCCTGGATTGCCGGGCTAAAAAACGCAGCAGGGTCACCAGTTGTTGTTCCACTCCACGCCCCTGCTGCAGCTGAAACCGCAATTTCTCCACGGCAGAGCGGGCGTACTGGGAATTGCGGCGGTCTATTTCCTCCAGGACATCGTCCATGCTGTTAAAGGAATCTTCAATAAACTCCAGCCATTCGTAAATCTTGTTTTCCCCTTCCAGGCGGGTTTCCGCCTGTTTTTCCTCTACCATGCGGGCGGCCTGGTTTACAATCTCCGCCCGATTAGCCTCCCACTCCTTGACGCGAGAAAGAATGCCGGTACGGTATTTGGAAATATGTTCTGAGGTTTTAAGACGATAGTACTGCTCTCCCAGAATCTGGGTTTGATACTGGTCAAATATCTGGCTGATAATCTGGTGGGGATCTTCGAATTCCAAAAGCTTTTCCGTATATTTTTTAATGCTGTGGTTGAGGCTGGTCAACCCCCGGATAAGTTCAGCGGTGGACTCCTGAGCCTGCTGCAGGGCTACGTAGGTCATGCCCTCTTCTCCGGTGAGGTTCTGGTAAACACTTAACACCCTGCCCCGGAATTCCATGCGGTAACCAGTGCGGATCTTGTCCATGGTTTCCAGCAGAAACAAGGCGTAGTCGGGGAGCGATATCTTAAAGGTGTAATCGTAGTGCTGCTCCTGGAGTACCCACTGGGTATCTATAAACTTGCGCAAAAGCTGACTGGCCCGATCCCGTACACTTTGTACAGGCACCGCTTCCTCCTCTTCTTCGGGCCACTCTTCGGGGGTGTCTGCGGTCTCCAGGTATTCACAGAAAAGATCGATGACCGTCTCCCGGGGAATAGTATAGATAGTGCGTTTATATTGATCATAAATTAAAAAAAGCAGGCCAGCATGCAGCTCTTTTAAAGGGCCCGCCAGTATGGAGAAAAGATTTTCGGGGACATGGTCAAACAAGTTTCGCTCTGCATTAGTTTCCATTAATATAACACCACAGGGTTGTTTATACTTTGATTTCCATGTTTATTGTAACTTCTAAAAGGCTAAAAGTCTATAATTTATGTAAATACTCAGCCTATATAAAGGTTAAAAACGTTGGTTTGGTCGGGGAAAATCCGAGGATAGGAATAATATGAACGCATTAAATAACGTGTCGGCACCTTTGACTTGAGGTATGAAAGTAAAAAAGGTTCTGTATACACTCTCCCCGGTGATTATTTTAAAGAAAACTTGACCGGCTGGGAAGAAGAAGTGGTTTGTGACCGTGCGGTGCATCCGTGGCATGAAGAAAAAGTAAACGACGCCAAGAGGTTTTTAATGGAACTGAGTAGAAATAAAGAACTTATTATAAAGTATTATCCAGAAAAGATAAACGGCAGGTATCTGGATAAATATATCCGGGAGCCGGGATAACCCGGATGATCCCGAAGAAGCGGAAAGGCAAGGTTACCCGCGGGTATCCGCGGCGGAACTGGCCGGGGCCGTGGAGCATCGGTTTGAAATCAAAAAACTCGAGCCCTGCGTATACGGCACCACCCCTGGCTACACCGATTTCCGCGCCTGGCTGGGAATTTTCCGCAGGAGATGACCGCTGGGGCATATCCCCTCGTCCGGGGGCACGATTCCAGCGGAATTTACAGTAAATACTTGACAGAAACATTTTTACACATTATTATGTGTTTAAGGAGGTGTATAAACTGTGAGAACAAACCTGGTATTAAATGATGAACTGGTAAAAGAAGCACTCAAGTTAAGTGGAGCTAAAACCAAGAAAGAATTGGTTCACCAGGCCCTGGAAGAATTCGTGCAAAACCGCAAGAGAAAAGATATTAGAGAGCTTAAGGGTAAAATTGAATTTGCGGAAGGATACGACTATAAGGAAATGAGGCAATCAGAATCCTAATGGTTCTGGTGGATACTTCTGTTTTTATAGATTTCTTTAAAGGAAGCCAGAGTGAAGGGGTCAGGAAACTGGAAAACCTTATAATACAACAGACCCCTTTTGGAATTACTGAACTGATATACCTGGAACTTTTGCAGGGCTCTAAAAATCAACGAGAATTTGAACTCCTGAAGGATTTCCTCTCCACGCAGAACTTCTATTACTTAAAAAACGGCAATAAATCCTATGAAGAAGCGGCCTATTTATACACCTGTGCGAGGAATAAGGGCTTTACCATTCGTAGCACCGTTGATGTGATTATCGCCCAGATAGCTATTGAAAACCACCTGTTTCTTTTGCACCAAGACCGGGATTTTTCCCGGTTAGCCGAGATCGAACCCCGTCTCCAAGAGTTTTAAAAAACAAGAAGGTTTGCCGCCACCGGGTTATGGAAACGCTATTGATTCTGAATTTGTTAGGAGGTCAATACTGCGCCGCACTCCTTCTTCGGTCTTTATTCTTTACCACTGCCACTTTCGTCTTCTCCCCTGCAGAGCCTGTGGGCTTTCTATTTAAGATTTATAGGGGTATCCACCAGAACTTAAATGTCTTTTATGTTTAATTAATTATGGACGGTTAACCCAGGCTTTACTTTCGACCTTATTTTCTTCAAGGAAAACACAAATGCTGCGAAAAATATCAATACCCCGCTTAAGAAAGGCAAAAGCAGGTTTACATCGAAGATGGCCCCGGCCCATAACGGCCCCATTATTCTACCCAGGCTCATGTACGATTCCGCCATGCCCATAGCCTGCCCCTGGTTTCCCGCAGCATGTTTGGATACATAAGCCAGAGCGGAAGGCTTTAACAAGGAATTGAGCAGGATAAAAAAGCTCATGGCCAGCAGTATGGTAACAAAAGTTCCCGCCACCAGAATCAAGGCAAATCCGGCGCTGCTGCCCAGCATAGCCAGTAAGGCAATTTTCTCTTCGCCGAATTTTTTAGTCAAAGGCCCCACTATCAAACCCTGGGCTAAAGCGTACATTAAGGCCATGGCCATCAGAATGGTTCCTACCTGCTCCGGACCGTAGCCGAACCTTTCCAGGGCGTATAACCCGAACACGCCGGAGAAGATGGTCTGACCAAATATGGCCACAAAAGCAGCCATCAAGCCAAATCCGGCGGGACTAAAAAGAGAGTGCCACATTCCCCTGACCTGGATAAACTTAACTTGGGTGTTAGGGGATCGCTTTTCCAGGGGCAACGACTCCGGAAGCCCCACCAGAATAATCAGGAAGGTAAGCGCACAAAAGACGGACGCGAAAAAGAAAGGAGCAGCCAGCGAGGTGGTAGCCAGCATACCTCCTAAACCGGGCCCCAATACTACTCCCAGGCCGATGGCCCCTCCAATTTTACCCATAGCGCCGCCCCTTTCACCTTCCCCGGTACTGTCGGCGGCATAGGCTTGGGCCGCCGGAGGGGTAGCTGAAGACATGCTCCCGGCAAAAAGCTGCGCGGCGTAAAGCATCCACAGTTGAGTGGAAAGAGCAAAAAGCACCATGGCCAAACCCAGGCCCGCCATCCCCAAGAGCAACAGGGGTTTCCGGCCGTGTTTATCTGATAAGCTGCCCCACAGCGGGGCAAAAATTAATTGCATAAGCCCGTGGCAAGCTATTAGTAAGCCGTAGTGAATACCGCTGCCTCCCAGGGTGTCGAGGTAAAAGGGTAGGACCGGCATGGCTATTCCGTATCCCATCATGGCTACCACCAGGCTAATAAGCAATATAATCATATTTTTATCAAAATTAGGCAGAACACCCCCACTTCTATAAGTGGGGGATGAATGCCAAGGATCTACGCAAGACCCCTTATGAAACGATAAGGGCTAACAAAATCGACACGGGGAACTTGTTTCATGCCTCTGAGCTTGATATAGGCACCCTTGTTTTGAACTCCTGCAACCTCACGAATTACGCCATCAAAGAAAACTAAATCATGCGGTTGGTAGGGATATCTTTGTGTACGAACACTCCTGCGGCCCTTAGATAGCTTCTCACCGCGATACTTGCGCAAATTTTCAGTATTGTTGTTCTTGTTGCGGGTGCGGCGACCGCTAAACAAATCTTGACCAGAAACCTTCCGGCCCGTGCGGATATCAATATATTTAGCGTCATAAAACTTCTCTAACGAACGATTATTGCGGCGAAATTGCTTGAACTCTAAAGGAGCAGTCCGTTGCTCACTAGTGCCACCGGCTATTATAAAAGCATCGTTAACATGGGATTTCTCTAAACCTAAATCAATACGATGACTTTTTGTAATATAGCCATACGTATGATCACAACCTAGCATGTCAACTAAACGCCAGCGAACCGTGCTCATGAACGTTTCGGGTTTGTAGCTGTTTAGGTTCGGGTTCCAACCATGTAAGAGTTTACCAGGGTTATGGTTGGCTGGTATATGGCACTCAACACATAGTGCCACAAGGTTGCCCGGTCTGTCAGTCATATCGCCATACCAATAACCTATATGGTGTAGCTGGAGACGGTCGGTGCTTGAACCGCAGGCAGGATTCTGGCAGATATGGTTGTCTCGATGCAAAATATATTCCCGTAGGTTCCAGAAACCAAACTTTTCGCCCTGTTGATATTCCTTGCCCTCAATACCCTGGTTTTTGAGTTTCTGGATGTCAAAACTGGCTACCTCTACAGTAATTTCCGTTATCGGTAGGATCGATTTTATAAGCTCTATTATCCTTACATGGCTGTCTAGTTTGTGCTGGATAGAGGGAGCTAACCAACCATCAGCACGCCCCCGGTTATCAAAACGAGGCTTACGGTGACGTAACCGGTTTCTACGGTTATTGCGATACTTGCTGCGCTTCTCAAGCCTTGCTACCATGCCCTGGAGTAAGGTTATCGTTGCAGAAAATAACTCCATGTCATTGGATATTACCGATACGCCTACAGCCTGGTACCCACTATCGACACCTAAGTTGCAAGGCTGGGTATAGGTGCCGGAATCATACGTTAATTGAATAGTGAAAGGCTTCATTCGGACTACTTTCGCTTTACCCTGACGAAGCAAATGCTTGACCTTGCCGTGACGCTTTGTCGGCATTAATGGCTTACCCGTCTTTGATAATACATATACCACTAAAAATATCTCCTTTCGGAAATAATGCCTTCTTACGAAGGTTGGTCCACTTCGCCAATGTTAGCCCAAGGTTTTCAATAGCAGCACTTCGCCTACCCATACAGCGATGTTTAACCACTATCCGTAGAGCCTGGAGCTTGTGGAGCACCCCAGGGTACCTATATCATTCTCAGGTAACGTAGTCCTCAAAAGACTTAGGCATTAATCAACCGAGCTTGTGTTTGAATTGCAACACAAGCCCCCACTTCAAACGCCGTTAGGCGTTAAGTGGTGGGTGGTTGACTTTTCACGCCTATCCCACCTCTGTTAAAGCAAGCTACTGATCTAACAGTTCTATCCAGCCAGATTCGCCGTTCACGCGAACCCTCTGCCCGTCTTTAAATATTTCCGTAGCTTTTCCCACCCCCACTACCGCCGGCACCCCGTATTCTCTGGCAACCACCGCACCATGGGATATGGGGCCTCCTTGTGACGGGGGGACGGAGTTGTTGTCACAATTTTAGGAGGGGAGGCATAATCTTTATTGATTTTTTTGTGGCTCATCATGATTATAATAGCTGCTTTACAGGTCCCGGGAATGCTTAAACGCCAACACTACCGAACCCTTCTGGTGTTTTCCGGGTTGTGGTTAATTTCAGGGATCTACGCCTCCCTGTTTATTTCCCGGTTTCCCCTGCCGGATGTAATTGAGATTCTTATAGACCTGGTCCATTAACTGAAGATACTTATCGCCGGGATATTTAGCTTATTTTTCACTCAAATATTTTGTTAATGGTATTTATCTCCAATCCAGGTTAACTTCTTAAATCATAGCATCTCAATTTTGTTGTAATTTTTCAATATATTATGGAAAAGTATTTTTTGGTGACCTTCTATATCGGCTGGATTTTACAGAGCGTTCTACTATTTTGACCGTTAATTGCCGTAAATACCAGGAAGAAAATATTTTAAGGAAGCAAGAGAACCGTCCCTTTGCTTCCTGTAATTGAAAAATTAGCTTGATAATTAAAAGGGCCTTTTGATGAATCATCTCGCTCAAAAGGCCCCTTTTCATGCCTTCTTCTGGTTTGCCAGCGATGTAGCTGCTGCTCTACAAGCCGAAGTCTTCGTAAAAGATATTGTCTTCAGGTAAACCTTTTTCTTTCAACAGTTTCATAGTCTCTTTGGCCATAGCAGGGGTGCCACAGATATATACTTTAGTTTCCGGTAAAAGGTCTATTTCCCTTAAAATGTCGGTAACGTATCCCTTTTGATAATGCCGGGTACAGGGGCGAGAAAGTATCTTTCGGTAATTGAAGTGGTCGTAAGTTTCATTTATAAAAGAGAAATAGTCGTCGTAGACCAGGTCTTCTTCATAGCGTGCCCCGTAGATCAGGGTGGCTTTACCTTCAAACTGGTAATCTTTTCGTTCAAACAAGCTTTGCACGGTAGACACAAAGGGGGTAATGCCGATGCCGTTGGAAATAAGTAAAAGTTCATTGCTGGACGGATCAACCCTGAGATCCCTTCCCATAGGTCCTTTTAGTTTTACCGTATCGCCCTCTTTAAAATTGTTGAAGATAATATTGGTGCCGTAGCCATCGGCAAGCCTTTTTA
>Ga0207421_10009050_pt1 | contig 10145 bp, 9 predicted proteins | sample SodLakKL_010_SED_4_FD_187542 | JGI IMG/M metagenome (GOLD analysis project Ga0207421, IMG submission 187542) | Alkaline sediment microbial communities from Lake Tanatar, Kulunda Steppe, Russia - 8KL_010_SED (SPAdes) (version 2) | ecosystem: Environmental > Aquatic > Non-marine Saline and...
CGATGCCCTCGCCCACCAGCAGTTCCCAGGTCACCCCGCTGCCGACCGCCTGAGGCACGAGGTAGCTGAGGATCACGAGTTCGACCGACACGACCGCGGCGACGCGGACCTGGGCGGAGTCGAACCGGACAGCGAGGAAGTCGGGCAGCGACACCGTCCCGAGCCGGCGGAGCGGCGCCGCCACGAACAACAGCACCGGCACGAACCCCGCGGCGAACCCGGTGGCGTACCAGACCCCGTCCAACCCCGATGCGTACACGGCGCCTGCGACCCCGAGGAAGGACGCCGCCGACAGGTAGTCCCCGCAGATCGCACCGGCGTTGGTGATCATGCCCGTGCGCCGACCTGCGAGGAAGAAGTCCACGGTCGTCGCCCGGGTGTGGCCCCAGGCGACGAGCGACACCAGCGTCGCGACCAGCGCGAAGACAGCCAGGCTGGCCGTGTCCGTGCCGCTCACCGGGCGGGCTCATGGTCTTCGTCGTCCTCGGAGGTGCCGAGCATGCGGCCCTCGACGCTACGAGCCAGGGTGGCGGCAGCGACACCGACCGCGAGGAAGAACACGTACAGCCCACCCGCCACGACCACGAAGCTCGGCGACATCCCCCCGACCAGCCGCGAGCCCGTCCACCACGGCAGCGACAGCGACAGCACGGGCACCGACAGGATCGCCAGCACGAAGACCAGGCCGTACCCGAGGGCGATCCGGCGCTGGGTCCGCGCAGCCGCCGCGACCTCCGAGGGCCCGTCGAACTCCTCCAGACCACCGGGATCCCCGGGGCCCATCTCCACGCGCGCCATGGCGCCTCCCACCGCTCACCGCAGCCTACGCGCCGCCCGTCGGCCGGCGGGCACCGCAGGGGCGGAGCACCCTCGGACGCTCGGTGGGTCACCTACGGTGTGACTTTCCGCGACGAACGGTCGACGGTGGCGAACCCGCGTGCGCACGAGGTCCTCGGTCCCGAGGGGTTCCTCCGTGCGCTGGCCCCGTTCGATCGGCTGGACGACGACGCCTTCGCGGACGCCGTCGCGTCCCTGGAGGTGATCTACGTCCCGGCCGGCACGCGCATCCTGGAGCGTGACGGCGAGCCCAGTACGCACCTGAACGTGATCCGCAAGGGCACCGCCCTGTTGTCCCGTGACGAGGTCCCGGCGCTGACCGTCGAGGAGGGGGAATGGTTCGGGCTGCCGTCGGTGCTCGACGATGCCCGTCCGGAGTTCGACGTCGACGCCCTGGACGACCTGCTCATCTATCGGCTCCCGGGCGAGGTCGTTCGCCGCCTGACCCGATCAGCGGACTTCGCCGAACAGGTCACCCGCGGACTGGCGAGTCGGCTGCGCGCCACGTCACGTGCGACGGACGCTGACGGGGCACCGATCGCCGTCGCGATGGCGGCCGTGGCGACGCTGGTGCGTCGTCCCCTGGTCACCCTGCCCGCCGGAGCCGACGTCGGCGAGATCGCCCGGAAGATGCGCACCGAAGCGGTCAGTTCGGTGGTGCTGTCCACCGATCCGCCCGCGATCGTGACCACCCGTGATCTGCGTGACCGGGTCCTGGCCGAGGGTCACGGACCGCGCACGTCCGGCTCGAGCGTCGCATCGAGCCCGATCCTGACCGTGGACGAGGGGACGTCGATCACCGAGGCGCGCGTGACCATGCTCGAGCGCTCGATGCACCACCTCGGCGTCGAACGCGGCGGGCAACTGATCGGCATCGTCAGCACCGGGGATCTGCTCCGGTCCGATGCCTCCAGCCCGTTCCACGTCCAGCGCGAGCTGGCAACCGCACCGCGTGAGGCGTTCGCGTCCGTGCCGGACCGACTCCATGCGACCGTGGCGGGCCTGCTGAGCGGCGGGCTGTCACCCCTGGAGGTCACCCGGACGGTCTCCATGCTGACCGATGTGTTGGTGCGCCGCGCGATGAGCCTCGCGGCGGACGAGCTCGGGACTCCCCCGTGCGCCTACGCCTGGTTGACGCTCGGCTCGGACGCACGGCGTGAGCAGACGCTGCTCACCGACCAGGATCACGCCCTGGTCCACGAGGAGACCGATGACGACGGTGTGGCGTGGTTCCACACGTTCGCGACCGATGTCACCGATCTCCTGGCGCTGGCCGGGTTGCCCCACTGTCCCGGCGGCGTGATGGCCACCAACTGGTCGGGCACCATCGAGATCTGGCGCGATCGGTACGCGAGGTGGATCACCGCTCCCGACGTACGGGCGCTGTACGAGACGAGCATCTTCTTCGACCACCGTGTGGTCGCCGGCAGCCTCGAGGTGGGCGAACTCGACGACGTGGTGCGCCAACACCGGGGCGACGGGGTCCTGCTCGCACGCCTGGCCGCTGCGGCCGGCACCTCGCGGGCCCCGCTCGGGCTGTTCCACCGGATCCGCAGCACCGCCGACGGGAGCGTCGACCTCAAGTCCGGGGGCGTCAACCCGATCATCGCCCTGGGTCGGGTGCTCGCGTTCGAGGCCGGGAGTTCCGTGCGGTCGACCACCGACCGACTGGAGGTCGCCGTCGAGAACGGCGGACTGTCCCGCGACGCCGCTGACGAACTGACCGCGGCGTTCCGCTTCTTCCAGCAGCTACGGCTCGAACAGCACCAGCGCGCCTGGCGACAGCGCACCGAGCTGACCAACAAGATCGTGCTCGAGGAGCTGACCCCGACCCGCCGACGCCACCTCAAGGAGGCGTTCGTCGCGGTCGGCCGCATCCAGCAGGCCACGATCCAACGCCTCGGTGGCGAGGAGGTGTCACGGTGAGTACGGCGTTCGGCCCCTCGCTCGGGTTGTCGCTGGGGCTCGTGCGCGGACGCCGCGTGCTGCGCCGGCGGGACCACCCGCCGCGGCTGCTCGCCCTCGACCTCGAGACCACCGGCTTCGATCCCGACACCGCCGAGGTGATCGCGGTCGGCACGGTGCCGATCGTCGACGGGGCGGTGCGGATCGGGGAGATCACCTCGACGTTGGTGCGTCCAGCGGCCGGCTCCGCGGAGGACGGCATCACCGCCCACCACCTGAGACCCAGCGAGGTCGCCGTCGCGCCGCCGTTGCACGAGGTGCTCCCCGAGGTGCTGGACGCGATCGCCGCCGCGGACGCGCTGCTGGTGCATCACGCGCCGCTCGACATCCGGGTGCTGCGCAGGGCGTGTACGGCGATGCGCTGCCGTTGGCCCAAGCCCGCCATCATCGACACGGTGGAGCTCATCGGTCGGTGCCGTGCCCGCGAGCGGGCCACCGGTGGCGGGAAACGACTCCCCCGCGACCTCGCCGGCGCCCGTGAGGCGCTCGGACTCCCACCCCATCAGGCCCATGACGCGGCGGCCGACGCCGTCGCGACCGCCGAGCTCTACCTTGCCCTGCGAGCCCGTCTCGCTCGGTGACGACCGTTCCGAGGAGGACACGATGCACGTACCACTCACGATCAACGATCATCTTGCGCGGGCGGTCACGGCCTACGGGGACCGGATCGGGTTGGTGGACGAGCCCGATCAGCCGGCGCCGTCGCTCGGCGAGCTCACCTATCGCGAGGTGCGGGAACTCGCCGACGCGCAGGCCGCCGCGCTGGATCGCGACGGGGTCGCGGTGGGTGAACGCATCGCCATCCTGTCGCAGAACAGCGCGCGGATGATCGTGGCGCTCTTCGGGGTGTGCGGGACCGGCCGGGTGTTGGTCCCGATCAACTTCCGGTTGAACCGCGAGGAGATCCGCTACATCCTCGAGCACAGCGGGGCGACGACGTTGTTGGTCGATCCCGAGCTCGAGGACACGGTCGCGGGGCTCGACGTCGCGCGCACGTTGGTGCTCGGTCGCGACGACGACCAGCTGTACCTCCACGATGTCGCCCCGGAGACCTGGGCCGCGGACGAGAACGCGACCGCGACCATCAACTACACCTCCGGCACCACCGCGCGCCCGAAGGGCGTGCAGCTGACCCACCGCTCGCTGTGGCTGAACGCCACCACGATGGGGTGGCATGCGGGGCTCAGCGACCGCGACGTCTACCTGCACACGCTTCCGCTGTTCCACGTCAACGGCTGGGGCATGCCCTTCGCGGCCGCCGCGATGGGGGTGACCCAGGTCCTGCTGCGCAAGGTCGACGGCAACGAGATCCTGCGTCGCATCCGTGACCACGGGGTCACGTTGCTGTGTGGTGCGCCCGCCGTGATGGCCGCGGTGCTCGACGCGGCACGCGACTGGGACGAGGTGCCGGGCCACGGGCGGGTACGGATGCTCGTCGCCGGTGCGCCGCCGCCGACGCGCACCATCGAGCGCGTCGAGACCGAACTCGGTTGGGAGTTCATGCAGCTCTACGGTCTGACCGAGACCGCTCCGCTGCTGACCTTCAACCGTTCGCGCGCCGAGTGGGACGAGCTCTCCCCCGCCGAACGCGCCGGGAAGCTGATGCGTGCCGGTGCCCCGGCCCTGGGCGTGAGCCTCGAGACCGACCAGCGCGGCCAGGTCCTCGCCCGCGGCAACCACGTGCTGGCCGGCTACTGGGAACAACCGGAGGAGAGCGCCGAAGCGCTGGCCGGTGGTTGGTTCCACACCGGTGATGGCGGCACGATCGACGACGAGGGGTACCTCACCATCGTCGACCGCAAGAAGGACGTGATCATCACCGGTGGCGAGAACGTCTCGTCGATCGAGGTCGAGGATGCGCTCCACGGCCACCCTGCGGTCGCCGAGGTCGCGGTCATCGGTGTCCCGAACGAGCGCTGGGGCGAGACCGTCAAGGCCCTGGTGGTGCCCACCGCCGATCATGCGGACGTCACGGCGGAGGAACTGATCGCCCACTGCCGCGAGAGACTGGCGCACTACAAGTGTCCCACGTCGATCGAACTGCGTGACGGGCTCCCCCGCACCGCCACCGGCAAGCTGCAGAAGTTCCGTCTGCGGGAGCCCTACTGGGAGGGTCAGGACCGCAAGATCAGCGGCGGCTGAGCCCGCACGGCCCGTCGATCGTGCCGGGTCAGGTCCCGGTCGGGCGGCCGGAGGCCCGTCGAGCGCCCGGATCGCCGTGGGGCCAACCTCTCGATGTCCCCCCAGGAGTTCGACGTGAGCGACGCTCGTGATGTCGTGCGCCGTCACGTCCTGCGCTTCACGGGGGAGGTGACCGCGCGGAGCCTGATCGGCATCGCCGGTGGTGTCGCGCTCGCGGCCGCGACGCTCAGCCTCGACCGGACCCTGGGCTGGACCGCGGCGGTCCCGACCGAGAACGCCCGCGCGGTGTCGGGTGCACTGCTCGGTGGGGTCCTGACCATCGCGGTGTTCACGCTCTGGATGCGCACCGTGGTCGTGGGCCTGGCATCCGGGCAGATCTCCCCTCGTGTGGTCAGCAGCTACCTCGACGACCGGTTCCAGCGGGCGATCACCGGCTGGATGGTGGGCGCACTGACCTATCTCACCGCGGTCGCGCTGCTCCTGCCCGCCGACATCGAGGGTGGCGTACCACTGCTCAGCGGGACACTCGCCCTGCTGTCGGGCGTGGCGGCGCTGGTCGCGCTCCTGGCCGCGATGCGACACGCCGTGCACAGCCTCGCGCCACCACACCTGATCCGTCGGCTCGCCGACCGAGCCAACGAGCGCGTGGCGAGCCCGCGGCTGCCCGACGACCCGTTGCCCGAGGTCATGCCCGATCCCCTGGAGCTGCGGCACCTGCGCAGCCAGTCGATGGGGTGGATCCGCGAGGTCGACTACGCGTCGATCACCGCGCATCTGCCGGCCGGGGGCGTCGCGCTGCTCCCCCTGGCGATCGGTGACTTCGTCGCACCCGGAGAGACCCTGCTGCTGTTCGACGACGAGATGAACGACCACGACCACGATGCGATCCGGGCCGCCATCGTCATCGACCGGACGCGCGACACCGCCGCGGACCTCGCGTTCGCGATCCAGCAACTGGTCGACGTGGTCCAGCACGCGCTCGGTCCGAACTCGAACGACACCTCGACGGCCTATGAGGCACTGGTCCATCTGCGCGCCGTGCTGCACGGTGTGCTCCGGCGGGGTCGGGCATCCGGGTGCCACCGCGGCAGCGAGGACCGGATGGTGGTCTGCACGGCGGGATGGGAACCCGCGGACCACCTCGATGCCGCGGTCGAGCGCCTGCGCGGCGCGGTGGCACGGGACCCGGTGGGGACACGATCGCTGATGAACACGCTGAAGCTGTTGCAGCACACCGCGGAGGAGGTCGGCGACGGGCGAAGCCGGCAGTTGCTGATCGCCGAACAACGCCGGCTGGAGGAGTTGGCCGAGATCCGCCAGTAGGTCGCCCACGGCGCGATCACCCTTCCCGAGGGTGAACCGTCGACGGTGCACACCACCCAGCTCGACCGGCGCCGCGTCGTCGTACGGTCGGGGGTGATGACGAGGTCAGGACCGCTACGTGACCAGCCACGACGCGACCGAGGCGGAATCGTTCGTCCGCCGGTATCGCAGCTCACTGATCCTCGCCGCCGCCGCACTGGTGGTGGCGGTCGTCTGGGCCGTCGCCGTGTTCGTCCAGCTCGGTGGCCAGATCCAGGACCTTCCGCGCACCGAGGTACCGGGCGAGCTGACCGTGCAGATCGACGAGCCCACCAGCCTGGTCGTCTACGACGAGCGCCACTCGTGGACGACCCCGATCGGTGGGCCGTACCCGGACATCGAGGTCGAGGGCCCCGACGGGGAGGTCGACCTCGCCCCCTACCGCGCCGTGATGAACTACCGCTGGTGGCGAACGGTGGGACAGGCTCGGGCCACCTTCGAGGCCGACGAGCCGGGCGCCTACACGCTGACGGCGGAGGGCGACCCGCCCGGTGACACCTGGGTGACCGTCGGACCGAGCTTCGTGACTCCGATGGTCACCGCCCTCCTCGGGCCGGGCGTGGTGCTCGCGCTCGGGTTGTTGGCCGCGGCCGTGTTGGCGGGGTATCGGGCCTCGAGCCGGCGTAGGGCAACGGGCGCACGCGAGGGACGCTCCGGCTCGAGTCGGTCGGCGAGCTGAAGCCGGATGCCAGCGCCTACGCTCGGCCACCCCTGGTCGAGGAACCTCCGTGAGCACCCCACCCGCCTCGGCATCAGCCGAACGCACCGCCCGTTACCGTCGCCTGAACCGCTTCAATCTCGTCATCGGCTCGATCCACCTGGCACAGGCCGTGGTGCTGGTCGTGCTGTCGAACGACCTGGCTCTGCCGGTGTTCGCGACCTTCCTGTCCGACGATCCCGTCATGCAGGAGGGCCTCGGGGAGCCCGAGCTGCAGTTCTCCATCCGCATCGGGTTCGCGGTCGCGATCTTCGTCGCGCTCGCCGCTGCCGACCACCTGCTCATGGCCGGCCCGCTCCGCGGCTGGTACGAACGGCGGCTCGACGGCCGTGCGAACACGGCCCGTTGGATCGAGTACTCGGTGAGTTCCTCGATCATGGTCGTGCTGATCGCCCAGCTGACCGGGATCTGGGACCTGGCCGCGCTCGGCGCCATCTTCGCGGTCAACACCTCCATGATCCTGTTCGGCCTGGTCATGGAGCGCCGGGAGGATCCGGAGACCGCGGACTGGACCGCCTACTGGTCGGGCACCTTCGCCGGGTTGGTGCCCTGGGTCCTCCTCGGCTACTACATCGTCGCCGCGGGCGGCGAGGTCCCGAACTTCGTGTACGTGATCTACATCGTGCAGTTCGTGCTGTTCTTCAGTTTCGCGCTGAACATGTGGTTGCAGTACCGACAGATCGGCAGGTGGCGCGACTACATCCACGGCGAGTACGCCTACATCCTCCTCAGCTTGGCCGCGAAGAGCCTGCTCGCCTGGCTCGTGTTCGGCAACGTGCTCCGGTCCTGATCGGACCGGAGCACGTCGTCATGCCGAGGGGGCGAAGCTAGGCCCCGCCCAACTCGGTGTGGGGTGCCTGATCCTTGGTCGGGCGCGCCGGACGGACGTCCCGCCGCGTCACGGCCGGGTAGCGCATGTTCTCGACCAACTCCATCAGGTCCTCCGGCGGCGGCTCGGTCGACTTCGACACGATGATCGCGACGGCGAAGTTCACCAGTGCGCCGATCGTGCCGATGCCCTCCGGGCTGATGTCGAAGACGGTCGATCCGGGCGAGATGTACAGCGACCAGATCATGTAGGTCGCGGTGAACACCAACCCGGCACTCATCCCGGCGGCGGCACCCTTCGCGTTGCAGCGTTTCCAGAAGATCCCGAGCACAAGGGTCGGGAAGAAACTCGCCGCCCCCAGCCCGAACGCGAACGCCACCACTTGTGCCACGAAGGCGGGTGGATTGATGCCGCCGATCACGGCGATCACCACGGCCCCGGCCATGGCCAACCGTCCGACGAGCAGTTTCTCCGACTCCGACGCGTGGCCCTTCTTGATGCGACGGAAGTAGAAGTCGTGAGATGCCGACGAACTGATCACCAGCAGCAGTCCGGCCGCGGTCGACATGGCGGCGGCCATGCCGCCGGCAGCCACCAGCCCGACCACGGGGGCGGGCAGTCCCGCGATCTCCGGGTTGGCCAGCACCAGGATGTCGTTGTCGACGGTCAGGTCGGCTTCGTCGGCCGGGTTGTTGCTGATCGACTCGATGGTCTCCACGTCGGGGTTCACGATCACCAGACCGGTGGCCTCCCAACTGTCGACCCACTGGGGCAGTTCGGCCACGGCGGTCCCACCGACGCCGTCGAGGATGTTGAACTTCGCGAACGCACCCACCGCCGGGGCGGTCGAGTACAGCAGCGAGATGAACAGCAGCGCCCAGAACGCGGAGTACCGCGCGCCACGGACCGACTTGGTGGTGTAGAAGCGGATGATCACGTGTGGCAGCCCCGCCGTGCCGATCATCAGCGACATGGTGACCAGGAACACGTCGATCTGGGGTCGAGCCGTGAAGGGTTCCGTGTAGGAGTCCAGCCCGAACTCGATGGACAGCGCGTTGAGTTCGGCGAGCACGGAGCCGAACGAGATCTGCGGGATGGGGAACCCGGTGATGGTCTGGGCGATCGCGAACGCCGGGATCAGGTAGGCGACGATCAACACCGTGTACTGGGCCACCTGGGTCCAGGTGATGCCCTTCATCCCACCGAGCACGGCGTAGGTGAAGATGATCGCGGCAGCGACCGCCACACCGCCTTCGACGGGCAGGTTGAGGAACCGGCTGAACACGATGCCGCCACCACGCATCTGACCGACGACGTAGGTGAACGAGATCAGGATCGCCGCGCCCGCCGCGATGGTGCGCACGAGTTCGTTGTAGCGGTCCCCGACGAACTCGGGCACCGTGAACTTGCCCCACTTGCGGAGGTACGGAGCCAGCAGCAGGGCGAGCAGCACGTAGCCGCCGGTCCATCCCATCAGGTAGATCGCACCGTCGTAGCCGAGGAAGGCGATCAGCCCGGCCATGGAGATGAACGAGGCCGCCGACATCCAGTCCGCGGCGACCGCTGCACCGTTGGCGACGGTCGGGATGCCCTGTCCGGCGACGTAGAACCCGGCGGTCTCCTTCACCCGGCTACGCCAGGCGATGTAGATGTAGACCGCGAAGCTGGTGACGATGAAGATCGTGGTCCAGAACTGGATGTCGGTCACAGTCGGTTCCCCTCTGCGTCACGTTCGTCGACCCCGAACTCCTCGTCCAGACGGTCCATGCGCAACGCGTAGATGAGGATCAACACCACGAAGGTGTAGATGGCCCCTTGTTGCGCGAACCAGAACCCCAGAGGGAAGTCGGCGATGACGATCTCGTTCAGCTGCTCGACGAACAGGATCCCGGCGCCGAACGACACCGCGAACCAGACGACCAGAAGGCCGACCATCAGTCGGAGGTTGCGTTTCCAGTACTGCACGCGCCAATCGTCTTCCGGCGCCTCGGGTTGCCTCGACTCGCTCACGGTGATCTCCCATGTCCGGCACATCCGGCGGATCGTCCATCGGTGCGACGTGTCGTCAGCGACCGACCACTCCCGTTCCCGGGTGACGCAAACACCGGTGGCCACGACGTGGCAACACCCGGATGCACGAGCGGGGCGAACCCCCGAGCGAGCGGTCCCATCCGCGCTCCGGACGGGACCCGGGGCCCCGATGGACCGCTCGGAGGGGGTCAACAACCGTTGGCCGGACGGAGCGGTCCGTTCGCCGAGTCGCCCTGTTCCGCGTCTTCGTGCCGGGGCTAG
>Ga0207421_10009051_pt1 | contig 10145 bp, 8 predicted proteins | sample SodLakKL_010_SED_4_FD_187542 | JGI IMG/M metagenome (GOLD analysis project Ga0207421, IMG submission 187542) | Alkaline sediment microbial communities from Lake Tanatar, Kulunda Steppe, Russia - 8KL_010_SED (SPAdes) (version 2) | ecosystem: Environmental > Aquatic > Non-marine Saline and...
GCGGGGATGGTGGCGGATTTCCTGTCCTGGCTCAACCGGCTCGTGTCTGCCGGCTCCGGGAGATGATTCGGGTCCGGTGTCCACCTGAAGGATGATCCGGGTTCGGTGTCCACCTGAAGGATGATTCGGGTCCGGTGTCCACCTGAAGGATGAACCGGACTCGGCGTGCTTCCGTCGCCGGCGCGCCGCTCGCGGTCCGGGACGAGAGCGGAGATCCGCCTTCCATCGGGTTTTAAATCCACCTACGTGACTACATGGTACGTATGCCCACACCGGGTGAGCTGGAAATATTTCGCCACTCGTTGAAAAGCACCGTCGAGGAGATGGGTATCACGCTCCAGCGGACCGCCTACTCGACGAACATCAAGATCCGCCGCGATCACACCTGTGCGCTGTTCGACGCCGACCTCCGACACATCGCACAGCACGACGTCGCACCACAGCACGTCGGGTCGATGGTTTCGGTCGTCCCGCGGAACATGGAGGGCCTCGAGGACGAACTCGAGCCGGGCGACGGCGTCCTCATCAACGACCCGTACAAGGGGGCCGTCCACCTCCCCGACGTGATGCTCATCTCGCCGCTGTTTTTCGACGGCGAGATCGTGGGCTACGCCGCCAACTCGGCTCACCACGTCGACATCGGCGGTCCGGTCCCGGGGGGGATTCCGAACGATTCCACGGAGCTGTTCGGGGAGGGGTTGATTCTGCCCGGAGTGAGGGCCGTTCGCGACTGGGAGTACGACGAGGAGATCCTCGCGCTCGTCACGCGCAACGTCCGGGGGTCGGAGATGCGGCTGGGTGATTATCGCGCACAGCTGGCCGCCAACAGGATCGGCGAACAGCGGTACGCCGACCTCCTCGAAGAGTACGGAGTCGACGAGACCACCGACTACCTCGACGAGCTGCTGGAGTACACCGAACGGCGGGTCCGGGCCGCTATCGGGGAGCTCCCGGACGGGACCTACTACGCCGAGGACCACATGGACGGCGACGGGGTCGTCGACGAGCCCGTGTTGCTCGCGCTCACCCTCGAGGTCGACGGCGAGGAGATGACCATCGACTTCACCGGCACCGCAGCACAGAACCGCGGCCCGCTCAACTGCACCCCGGCGATGGCCTTCGCCGGCTCGATGGCCGTCATCATGGCGTTGCTGGGCGAGGATCTGCCGAAAAACGACGGCTTCTACCGCCCCTTCAGGACCATCACCCCCGAAGGCACCATGGTCAACCCCACGAACGACGCGCCCGTGGCCGGGGGCTGGGAGATCGCCATGCGCGCCGGGGAGCTGGTCACCAGGGCCATGTCCGAGGCGATGCCGGAGGCGACGATCGCGGCCACCAAGGGGATCGTCTGCAACGTCGCCTACGGGGGAACCGATCCCCGGGACGGGGAGCCGTACGTCTACTACGAGACGGTCGCCGGCGGCTACGGGGCCCGCGCTTCGAAAGACGGGATGGAGGCCGTCCAGACTCACTTCCAGAACACCGCCAACTCGCCCATCGAGGAGCTAGAGACCGAGATCCCCCTCTACGTCCGCAAGTACGAACTCATCCGGGATTCGGCGGGGGCCGGCGAGTTCCGGGGCGGGCTGGGCGTCCGCCGGGACATGGAGTTTTTCGACCACGAGGCCTCCTTTTCGCTTCTGACCGACAGAGCCAAATCCGAGCCCTGGGGGCTGTTCGGCGGCCACAGCGGCCGGAAGGCCGAGTACGTGATCAACCCCGACACCGACCGAACGATGACGGTCAGCTCGAAATCGACCACGCAACTCGAGCCCGGAGACGTAGCGAGCGTCCAGACGCCCGGCGGCGGCGGCTACGGCGACCCCACGGAGCGCGATCCCGAGGCCGTCCTCCGGGACGTCGTGAACGAGAAAGTCTCCGTAGAGGCCGCCCGCCGGGAGTACGGGGTCGTCCTCGACCTCGAGGATCGGACCGTCGACCGGGAGGCGACCGTCGACCGCCGCGAGAGCCTCCGCGCGCAGCGGGGTGAGGCCGAATGACCGTCCGCATCGGCATCGACACCGGCGGCACCTTCACCGACGTGGTGTTGGTCGACGAGGCCACCGGCACCGTCTACACCACGAAGACGCCCTCGACGCCCCCGGAGTTCGACCGGGGCGTGCTCGCGGGCCTGGACAAGGTCATAGAGCGGGAGGGTTACGAGGGGACAGACGTCGACTTTCTCAGTCACGGCACCACCGTCGGGACGAACGCCGTCCTGGAGGGAGAGATCCCGGATCTCGGGTTGATCACCAACGACGGGCTGCGGGACGTCCTCGAGATCGGCGATCAGACCCGCCCGGAGCTGTACAACCTCCAGACCGACAAACCCCCGTCGTTGATCCCGCGCCACCTCCGCAAGGGGGTGCCCGCACGGATGGACGCCCAGGGCGAGGAGGTCGAGCCCCTGGACGAGGAGGCCACGGCCGTCGCCGTCGACGAACTCGTCGACGAGGGCGTCGAGGCGATCGTGGTCTCGATGCTGTTTAGCTACCTCAACGACGCCCACGAACGGGGAGTCGGCAGGATCATCGAGGAGCGGGCTCCCGGGATGGACTACTCGCTCTCCTCGGCGGTCCACCCCGAGATCCGCGAGTACGACCGGACGATCACGACCGTTTTAAACCAGGGGATCAAGTCGACCGTCCAGGACTACTTCGCCCGCCTCGACGAGGGTGCCGACCGGCGGGCGATCGACGCGCCGTTCAACGTGATGCACTCCGGCGGCGGGCTGTTCAGTACGAGCCAGGCGACCGACAACGCCATCCGGACGGTGTTGTCCGGGCCGGCTGCGGGCGCGGTCGCCGCCAAGAGCGTCAGCAACAGCGAGGGGTACGCCGACGCCATCGGGATGGACATGGGCGGGACCAGCGCCGACGTCTCGATCGTCCGTGACGGCGAGATCGTTCGCTCGACGGACGGCGAGATCAACGATCTCCCGATCAACTCGCCGATGATCGACATCAACACCGTCGGAGCCGGCGGGGGATCGATCGCCTGGATCGACGAGGGCGGCGCGTTGCGGGTCGGTCCCGAAAGCTCCGGTGCGGATCCGGGGCCGATCTGCTACGGCCAGGGGGGGACCCGGCCCACGGTGACCGACGCGAACCTCATCCTGGGGCGGATCAACCCCGACAACTTCCTCGAAGGAGAGATGGAGCTGGCCGTCGAGCGCACCCGGGAGGGGTTCCGCGAGCGGATCGCCGAGCCGCTGGGCCAGGGTCTCGAGGAGGCCGCCCAGTCGGTGATCGACGTGGCGAACGCGAGCCTGGCCCGGGAGATCCGGCGGGTGACCGTCGAGCGGGGCAACGACCCCGCCGACTTCGCGCTGGTGGCGTTCGGGGGTGCCGGGCCCTTGCAGGCACCTGCGGTCGCCGAGGAGATGGACATGGAGACGGTGATCGTCCCCCGCTCGCCGGGGGTGTTCTCCGCACGGGGGCTGTTGATAGCGGACGTGCGGGTCGACGAGTCCCACTCCTACCGGGGCGACGGGATCGATCCGGCGGCGGTCGACGAGCAGTTCGTCGAGCTAGAGGAGTCGCTGCTGGCCCGGTTCGGAGAGCAGGGGTTCGAGGCCGAGGAGACGACCGTCGAACGGCAGGTCGACATGCGCTATCAGGGTCAGGCCTACGAGATAACGGTGACCGCGCCGGTCGGGGCGTTCGACGGGTCGGCCCTCGAGGAGACGACCCGGCGGTTCCACGAGGAGCACGCCCGGCTGTACGGCCACGCGATGGAGGACGAGCCCGTCGAGATCGTCACGGTACGGGCCAACGGCTACGTGCCGACCCCGGAGCTTCGGGACACGATGGGTGCGGCGGTCGGTGACGCCGAGCGCGGACGGCGTGAGGTGTACTTCCGTGGGGAGGGTCTCGTGGAGACGACCGTCTACGAACGGACGGCCTTGGAGCCGGGCACGAGCTTCGACGGACCGGCGATCCTCGAGGAGAGTGGGTCGACGGCGATCGTCCATCCCGGATCGACCGCACACGTCAGCGAGGACGGATCGGTCATCGTCTCCCTCTAGAGCCGCCGACCCCCGAACTCGGCGGTCGTACCGGCTGGACCACCAGCCGGCCCGGAGTACACCCGACCGACGCTGCGGGTGGGATCGAGTTTCCAGCCGATTCAGGGACGGTCTCGCTGCCGACGGTGGGAGACGGACACCCGCACGTTCACTCCCGGACCGCTTCGAGAAGCTCCCCGAAGTGGGCGCCGATCGCACCGAGATCGGTGCCGACGCGCAGCAGCTGACAGCCCTCGCCGATCGCCGCCTCGATCGCCCGGGAATCGGCCGCGATCTTCCCGACGGGGACGTCGGCGTCGGTCGCGGTCCGGACGATCCGATCGACGTGTGCCTCGACGGCGGGCGCGTCGGTCTCGAGGGGCTCGCCCAGCGAGACCGAGAGGTCGGCCGGTCCGACGAAGACGAATCCGAGCTCCGGAACGTCGAGGATCGACGGGAGGTTCTCGACGGCCCGCCGATTCTCGATCATCGCGCCCACGAGGACGGTCTCGTCCTCCCGGCGGGCGTGGTCGGCGAGGTCGCGTCCCCAGCGGCTGCCGCGGGCGGTGCCGACGCCGCGGTCGCCGGGCTCGCCGGCGTAGCTGAACCTGCTGGCGCGGACCGCCTCCCTGACCTCGGCTGCGGTCTCGACCCGGGGGAGAAGCAGCGTCCGAACGCCGGTGTCGAGGAGTTTCCGGACCATGGGTGGATCGCCGGACGGGAGCCGGACGAGCAGGGAGATGCCGACCGCCTCTGCGGCGCGCCGGTAGGTCTCGAGCGTGGCCCCGTCGTACGGCCCCGGCCCCCCGTGTTCGAGGTCGATCCAGACGTAGTCCAGCCCGAGCTCGCCGAACAGCTCGATCACCTCGGGCGAGCGCGTCTTCAGTTCCGCGCCGAGGGCGACGCCGTCGTCGGCCAGCAGTTCGCGGATCCGGTTGGTCCGGTCGACGGACATACCCGTCGGTGTCGCCGACGGGGTATGGTCTTTGCGGGGTCGCTCCGGTCGCGTTCGGGCCTGCGGGGTGATCCGTCCGAACGCCGCCGTCCTGGCGTCCACAAACCCTTTAGACCGGTCGGGCCGTACCACGACTCATGTACGTGCGGGACGCGAAAAACAGAGAGGAGGTCTGGCTCTTAGACCGAATCGAGTCGATGGGCCTCGACGACACGGCGTTCCGCTCGCGGGATTACGTCGTCGCCATCGACGAGGAAAGCGGGGCGAAAGCGGGGTTCGGACGCATCCGGATCCACAAAGCCGAGGAGGACGTCTGTGAGCTGACCAGCATCGGCGTCGTCGCGGAGTGGCGCGGTCAGGGCGTCGGCGCCCACGTGGTCGAACGGCTGATCGAGTACGCCGGCGACCAGGGGTTCGAGGAGGTGTACGCGCTGACAGGCGAGGGTGCCTACCTCGCCCAGTTTGGCTTCCGGCAGATCCCCGAGGAGCGGCTGCCGGCGGTGCTCGCGGAGCGTCTCGAGGAGAAACGCGACGGCGTCGATCCCGACGCGAGCCCGCTCGTGATCGAACGCGGCGAGTTTCAGATGCCCGAACGACTACGGGAGGCGTTCAAGCGGGCGAGCGAGCCCGAACCGAGCGACGACGACGCGGAACGCCCCGAGGACTTCGGTATCGACCCCGAGACGGCCACCTACAAGTACGACACCGGCCGGTAGCGCCGGGGCCACGCTCGGCGGCGCCGGATCCGCGTCCGGCCCCGTCGGTGGATCCGCGTCCGGCCCCGTCGGTGGATCCGCGTCGTCGATCCTATCGGCCGACCCGAACTCAACGTTAAAGCCGACGGGGGCCGACGGTGTCGGTAATGTTCGATCCCGAGGATCTCGCCGAGATACGCGAGGGCAGAGCGGAGTGGGAGCGTGAAACCGTCGAGCCGGTCGTCGGACGCTTCGGGGAACGGAAAGAGCAGTTCACGACGGACACGGGCGGCCAGGCGGTCGGCCGGCTGTACACCCCCGCCGACGTCGCCGACCTCGAGTACGACGAGCTGGGGTATCCCGGCGAGCCGCCGTACACCCGCGGGGTGTACTCGACGGGCTATCGCGGACGGCTGTGGACGATGCGCCAGTACGCCGGCTTCTCGACGCCTGAGGACACCAACGAACGGTACCACTACCTCCTCGAGCAGGGTCAGACGGGGCTCTCTATGGCCTTCGACCTGCCGACCCAGATGGGGTACGACTCCGACGCCGGGATGGCCGCCGGTGAGGTCGGGAAAGCCGGCGTCGCGATCGACTCCCTGGCGGACATGGAGACCGTCTTCGACGGCATCCCCCTCGGGGAGGTGTCGACGTCGATGACGATCAACGCGCCCGCCTCCGTCCTGCTGGCGATGTACATCGCCGTCGGGGATCGCCAGGGCGTCGACCGCGAGGAGCTCCGGGGGACGATCCAGAACGACCTCCTCAAGGAGTACATCGCCCGGAACACCTACATCTACCCGCCCGAGCCCTCGATGCGGATCATCACCGACATCTTCGAGTTCTGTGCCACGGAGGTCCCGAAGTTCAACACGATCTCGATCTCGGGGTATCACATCCGCGAGGCCGGCTCGACGGCCGCCCAGGAGCTCGCTTTCACCCTCGGTAACGGCATCGAGTACGTCGAGGCGGCCATCGACGCCGGCCTCGACGTCGACGAGTTCGCCCCCCAGCTCTCCTTTTTCTTCAACGGCCACAACAACATCTTCGAGGAGGTCGCGAAGTTCCGTGCGGCCCGTCGGATGTGGCACGACATCATGGACGACCGGTTCGACGCGGAGAACCCGAAGTCCAAACAGCTCAAGTTCCACACCCAGACCGCCGGCTCGATGCTGACCGCCCAGCAGATCGAGAACAACGTCGTCAGGGTGGCCTACCAGGCGCTCGCGGCGGTGCTCGGCGGCACCCAGAGTCTCCACACCAACGGCAAAGACGAGGCGCTGGCCCTGCCCACCGAGGAGTCCGTTCGCACCGCCTTGCGCACCCAGCAGATCCTCGCCCACGAGTCCGGCGCCGCGGACACGGTCGATCCGCTGGCGGGCAGCTACTACGTCGAGAGCCTGACCGACGAGGTCGAGGCCGAAGCCTACGGGATCTTAGCAGAGGTCGACGCCCGCGGCGGGATGCTCGAGGCCGTCGAACGGCAGTGGGTCCAGCGGCAGATCCAGGACACCGCCTTCGACCGCCAGCGGGAGATCGAAGAGGGTGAGCGGATCATCGTCGGCGTCAACGAGTTCCAGGTCGACGAGGAGCCGGAGATGGACGTCCAGGAAGTCACCGAGGAGGACGAACGCCGCCAGATCGATCGCCTGGAGTCCCTCCGGGAGCGTCGGGACGGGGAAGCCGTCGACGCCAGCCTCGAGACACTCCGGTCGGCCGCGGACGGCGAGGAGAACCTCATGCCCCACATCGTCTCGGCGGTGAAAGCCTACGCGACCGTCGGGGAGATCTGTGACGTCCTCCGGGAGGAGTTCGGCGAGTACCAGCCCGGGAGCGCGCTCTGAGTCAGCCCGGCAAGCGCTCTGAGTCAGCCCGGCAAGCGCTCTGAGTCAGCCCGGCAAGCGCTCTGAGTCAGCCCGGCAAGCGCTCTGAGTCAGCCCGGCAAGCGCTGTGAGCCGACGTGTCGCCGCCGGCCGGAAGGATTTTGAGTTCGATCCGGCCTTACTCACAACTATGTCGAGTGACTCTCTCGGGTACGCGATGACCGACGCCGAGATCGTCTCGCTGCTCAACTCGAAGGGACACGGCGTGTTGAGCATGGGGAAAGGCGACAGGGGGTATGGCATTCCGATGTCCTACGGCTACGACGAGGACGGCCACCGGTTCGTCGTCGAGTTCGTCAACTTAGAGGAGGGGAAGAAAAAACGGTTCATCGAGGGGACCGAGGAGGTCACGCTTACGGTCTACGACTGGGAGTCAGTCGACGCCTGGGAGAGTGTCATCGTCACCGGACGGATCCAGCCGCTGGAAGACCGGGATGTCTCCGAGCGCTTTGCCGCCTTGCTCTTCTCTCAGGCAGAGGGGATCGCCGGCGAACTCCGCTGGGTCGACTCCGAGGACGTCGACCGGGAGTGGTTCGAGATCGTTCCCGAGAAGATCACCGGGATGCGCGGGGAGAACCTCCCCGAGCCCTGATCCCCGACCGTCGCAGTTCCCGAACCCTCATTTTCGACCGTCACAGTCCCCGGGCCCTGATCCCCGACCGTCACAGCAGTGATCGCGACGATGGCTGTCGGTAGGTTTTATTCCGCGCACAGTTAACGTGTGTCGTGATGTTCGTGACCAGACCGGACGGGGACGTGACGCTCTGGCTGGATCGTCCGTCCCGAGCCACAGGAATCGTCGACCGATCGAACGTGCGATCGACCGCCAGCATCCCCGGGGAGCGTCGGGGAAAGACGGATGGGCGGCTCGTCGGGAGGCCATGACGAAACGCCACGTCGAACTCCCGCCCGAGGCCCGGGAGGCGATAGACGAGGCCATCGCGTACGTCGACCGTCGGCTCACCGAGGAGGAACCCGCGGTCGCCGTCCGGGAGCTGCTCGTCGACCTGTTCGGCGACCGCGAGCGCTACGAACGACACCGCGCGGGGGACACGCTCGATCCGGTGAGCCGGGCCCGCATTCGGAGCTACGATCCCCGGAACGTCCTCACGGAGACCGAACAGTGGGCCGAACAGGATCCCTCGGCGCTCGCGGAGTCGAAGTGTCTGCGATATCTCTGGGAGACGTTCGACCGGTCGCCGCTCGCGGCCAACCAGGCGTTCGCGCTCCCGTTCCGCCAGACCGTCGCCGACCACCTGTTCGCGGAGGCCGGGGACGGGCTACGGCTGTTCGGCGGGATCAAGATCCAGTGTGGACACAACATCGAGATGGGAGACAACACGGTCGTCCACAACGACGTCTTGCTCGACGACCGCGGGGAGCTCGTGATCGGCGACCGCGTCTCGATCGCCGACCGATCGCACCTCCACAGCCACGGCCACGACGTCGTCGACCAGACGGTGGTGACCAACTACCGGACGGTGATCGAGGACGACGTCCGACTCGGCTACGGCTCGATGGTGTCCGCGGGCTGTCGGATCGGGGAGAACGCGATGGTCGGCGCCTCCGCGATGGTCCGTGGCGACGTGCCGGCTCACCACATCGCGGTCGGCGCGCCGGCTAAGGGCATCCGTGTCAAGCCGGGCTGGGAGTCGGTCGCCGAGGAGCCCGGCCCGCTCGAGAACAACGCCGCTGGCCGGCGCCTGGAGCACGAGCTCCCTCCGGACCTCGAACCCTACGACGAGTTCGGGCGGACGCTCTCGCCACCCGACGCCCGGGGCGACGACTAGATCCGTCGCAACCGATCGGGCCAGTCGCTCGTCGAACCCGTCGACGACCGGTCGAACCCATCGCTGGCCGTCGGGCCACTGCCGCTCGCCGGACCCGACGGCAGCCGACCGAACCCGTCAGCGAACCCGACGGTAACCGACACATACCAACGGCCGATACCGTCGGCCCGTGACGGTATGTGCGCACGTCCACGCGAGCCGGCACGGCCGGAGGCGAGGGGGAACGTACCGAAAGCGGGAGTATTAACCCGACGCGCCGGAGATAGGGGGGTATGACCTGGATGCGTGCCATCGCCGCTGCCGGGCTCTCGGTGTTCCTCCCGGGGAGCGGACACGCGCTGCTCCGAGACTGGGTTCGGGCGCTGCTTTTCGCCGGCCTCTACGTCTTCGCGGTGGCGGCTTTTCTCCCGGTGGGGGAGCTCTCCGCGGCGGGATCGACGTCGGCGATGATGGACGCGATCACCGAGGGAACGAGCCGGATGGACCAGTTCGTCGTCTCGTTCGTCGTGATGTTCGCGGCAATCGACGCCGGCTTCCGCGCGCTCGATCTCACCCCCGGGCCCGACGGTGACGGCGAGGGGCCGAGCTGTCCGTCCTGTGGTCGGGAGCTCGACGAGGAGATCGACTTCTGTCACTGGTGTACGACGCGCATCGAGGTCCCCGAGGACCGGGACGGCTGACGCGGCCGTCGCCGGTGGCGCGATGACTACCACCCACAACGCGGTGGTTGCTACCCACAACGCGGTGGTTGCTACCCACAACGCGGTGGTTGCCGCCCACAACGCGGGCGACTGTCGTTCGGAACGCGGT
>Ga0207421_10009052_pt1 | contig 10143 bp, 8 predicted proteins | sample SodLakKL_010_SED_4_FD_187542 | JGI IMG/M metagenome (GOLD analysis project Ga0207421, IMG submission 187542) | Alkaline sediment microbial communities from Lake Tanatar, Kulunda Steppe, Russia - 8KL_010_SED (SPAdes) (version 2) | ecosystem: Environmental > Aquatic > Non-marine Saline and...
GAGACTCTTTCGACTGGACCTGAAAAAGGAAAAAAGTTGAAGCATTCCGATTTCTGGCGGTTGAGGATAGGGGATTATCGAGCTATCTATGAGATAAAGGATAGCAAAGAGAAAGTAGTCGTGCTTTTTATCGGGCACAGGAAAGACGTATATGATGACTTTTCACGGTTGATATGATAATACCGTCTCCTCGGGAGTCAGTTCGTTTGCGAAGTCATTCCAGCCGCGCTGATAAGATCTCCTGATCTGCCAGACCGTCTGGTTGTTCTGCATGTACTCCACTTCTTTCTCCTTCAACATGTCGTTGATCTTGTTTCTCCTTCTCTTGTTCATCCCGAAGTAATATATCTGAACCGGTAACAGTCCCCCATACGTGCCCGTTAACACCTAGTACGGCATGGAAGTGTTCATGGAAACCCCGAATCCGGCCGGGCCCATCCTATTAAATTCTAGGGGAAAAGCTTTTTTGCCCCCTCAATTCCTGAGCCAACATGTTTGCGTCTAGGTGCAAAAAATGTCCGATGATGACGAGCAGGAGATAAAATCAGTTTCAGAATTCAATGTTCGATCACTTCTGAAAAGGTTCACCAAAGGGTATATCAAACCCAATCTTAAGATATACTTGCCCGTCCAGATAGCTCACGTTGTCACTGCTGTTTTAGCTCTTGTCCCACCTCTTATCCTTCGGGATATGATCGATGATGCTATACCAAGAGGGGATCTGAACAGCGTTCTCAATCTATCTCTTATGGCTTTGGCGATATTTGGAGCTATAGCCGTGGGCAGGATATTCCGAAACTACTACGGTCACAAAACGGCCCAAAAGATAGTATACGACATGAGGAACGATCTGTATGGACATTTCCAGAAACTACCTATGAAATTCCACGATCAGAAAAAGACTGGGGAGCTGATATCAAGGGTGATAGACGATCTTAACAGATTGCAGGAATTCGTTCACCACGGTCCAGAGGGGGTTCTCACCGCTCTAACAAGTATCGGAGGAACTCTTTTTATACTCTTCACCATGAATGTCCCCCTAACGCTTGTGAGTTTATCTTTCGCTCCTATCCTACTGTTGTATGGCCTATATTTCATGCGTAAGATGCACCTGGCTTTCAGACTAACAAGAGAAAAGAAAGCCGATCTGAGCGATAGGTTGGAAGACAATCTTGCCGGGATAAAAGTCATCAAAGCCTTTGCAAACGAGATATTCGAGATGGGTAGATTCGCAGAACCTAACAAAGAACATTTCGATGCTAGACTCGGTGCCATAAGATACGTAAGTATTTTAGGACCGGGAGCATACTTTTTGAACAGCTTGGGCATCGTTCTAACTCTAGGTTATGGAGGTTATCTTGTAGTTGAAGGGGCAATGACGGCAGGAACACTGGCGGCATTTTATACATATCTTATCGGTTTCAGAGGGCCGATGCTTCGACTCATCCGTATCAACGAAACGTTCAGTATGTTTCTAGCCTCAGTGGAGCGGTTCTTCTCTCACATGGATATCGTGCCTGATATCAAAAATAAGGGCGATGCAGAAACGATAAGTGAAAAAGAATATGCTGATGAGTCAGAGGAAGGCGAGGAAAAACCGCTGTTAAAGGATAAAGAAACGATGGAACTCGCGAAAGAGATAGGAGACATCGATCCCAAAGAGATCAAAAAAGAAAGAGTAGATAACCGGCAAAATATCTCCGGTAGAGTGACCTTCGAGGACGTCTTTTTCTCTTACGACTCGAACGAACAGGTGCTTAAAGACATAAATTTTGACGTGCCGCCGAAAAAGTCAGTCGCCCTGGTAGGACCGAGTGGTTCTGGAAAGACCACGGTCGTTCGACTGATTCTCCGTTTATATGATGTAGATAGAGGAAGTGTGAAAGTGGACGGGATCGATGTGAGGGACTGGGATCTGAAAGAGCTTCGGAATTCTATAGCTATGGTTCTTCAAGACGATTACCTATTTTCGGGATCTATAAGGGAGAACATAGCATATGGAAATCCAAATGCATCTCATGAAGAGGTAATGAAAGTTGCTAGAAGAGCAAATGTAGATGAATTCGCTGAAGAGATGGAAGATGGATATGAAACAGAGGTGGGTCAGCGTGGTCTTAAGCTTTCTGGCGGTCAAAGACAGCGAATCTCAATAGCAAGAGCACTCCTCAAGGATCCTGATATATTGATACTGGATGAGGCGACCTCTTCAGTTGATTCGCATACCGAAAAACTCATCCAAGAGGCTATCGAACGAGTGTCCGAAGGAAGAACCACCTTTACAATAGCCCACAGGCTTTCCACTATCGTGGATTCAGATGAGATACTTTTCTTAGATGAAGGAGAGATTGTCGAAAGAGGCACGTTCGATGAACTGATGGATGAAGGTGAGAAATTCAAACACTTCTATGATCTCCAATTCAGTGAGGATCATATGATCTAGAGAGATATTTCCAAAGCGTATTACCATCTATCTGAACTCTGAATATATTATAGGAGGTATTGAAAAACTCTAAATATCTTATCCTTTTTTATAGTGAATGTTAGAGAAGGAGGTGAATTCTTAATGTTTCCTGTATGGTTGATCGGGGTCCTCATCATGATAAGCTTCGTTATCGTAGCTTTATTACTTTATTTTATAATAAATTTCATTTTTGGTTTTTTAGGAGAGGCAAAAGGAGGGAGTATGATGTCAACAAGAGAAAAAAAAGCCTTAGAAAAAAAGAAAGTATCTACTTCCTATGAAGATGGTCCTTCAAAAAGAAAAAGGACCTTTTTCTCCTTGGAAAAATTGTTTTCCAAAGAAAAGTCATGTGAAGAATGTGGAGTAGAACTTGAATACAGAGAAGATTTTGACAGTTATTACTGCCCAGAATGCCATACTTACAAGTAGATACTTGTTCTAAAACCCCTCCCTGAACCGGACACCATCAGAATCAGCAGTTGGCGGCTTGAAGTAAGATATTATAAATAAACCTGTCAATAGAACTAGAACGAAAATTGATATCCAACCCAAGGGTAAAATATCTATGATAAATAAAATCCAGATTATACCAAGAACCAAGAATATGAGCTTATATATGATCTTTACATTGGGGTGCATCTCTTCTCAAAGTATATACCGACCAGGGACCTAATAAAATTTTTCAACGATCTATCTCTCTCAATTTATTCAATTTTGGGAACCTGAATAAGCCTGCTTCATCATCCACACCTATGGCTTTGAGTTCACCAAGATCCACCATATCTTTCAATACGGGTGATAGTATATCTTCATTCCTTATTTTGTTCATATCAGAACCTTGGGCTAACCCAGAAAATGCCGGCATCACGATGATTTGTTTGCCGCCTGATGTTTTCCCATAAAGGAAGCAGCGTATCTTCTCTTTTGAACCTATCTCATCTGTCATCGTCAATGCTGGATGTTCGTGGCCGATTATTAAATACTCTATATCCAATCCTCTTATCCTCTCGTGTTTCTCATGTCCGTGAGCGAAACATACCTTGTTAAACACAAAAGTTTCTTCCAATTCTACCTCCGGATAATTCTTTACGGTATAGATGAGATAATTATCGTGGTTCCCTTTTACCAAAAATATTTTTTCAACACGATCTAAAACAAAATCGATCAGTTCTTCGACTTCCCTCCTCTCGCCATAAGACGTCTCTGAAAATTCGTGTTTGATATCTCCACAAACGAGCAAACTTTTAACGTCTCTCCTTTCCAGCATGTCCAAAAGCGCACTTTTCATCTCATCCAGTTGAAATTTAGGCATGAACATACCTGATTCCGCCATCAAAGATTCTAGACCGAGGTGCAGATCCGAGATTATCAACATCTTCTCTTCGGGATCGTATAGGGCTGGCCACCAACCGACTATCTCGAACCGTTCAAATATCTTCATCTACCCACCTTTTTCATCTATATTCTGCATCACCTTGTCGTGCAGTTTTCTTAGCCTTTCTTTTTTATCTTCGAGTCTCAACAAATCACTCTGACTCTGTATCACCAGATTATGCGCGAATGGTGAAGGAACCTCGGTCTCTACGACCTTATAATCTATATCTCCTTTCTCGATACCTTCTATGATGGCAGAAGCGTTCTCTATATCCATATAGTCTTCGATGATCTCTCGATAAGTTTCTTTAACAATCGGGAATTCCTCGTCGATCTTTTCGCAGGCAGAAAGTAAAAAGTGGGACTTCATCTGTTGCCTGCCCACGCTCATGTTCTTTCCCTTGTAATTCCGCAGTATCATCAGCGCTCTTGAAGCTACATGCCTGAACCTTCTCTTCATCAATTCTGTCTTCCTCACCGCCCCTTTCAAGGTTTCCCTCAGATCGCTCTGTAAGACCCTCTTCAACAGTTCCTCGATACTTATCTCTTTATCAGGACATATGAGGACGAAACCGTGATCATCCACCACTATTCCAACGTTTGACCCTAAGATTTGAGAGGCCTGATCAGCGAAGATCCTGCAGAGAGCATCGTTGACTTTTCTACCATAGATCGTATGGAATATAAGATTCATGCGGCTCTCATCAAAATTCTTTTCGATCAATATTTCGTCACTGATAGGAACGCTTTCAACGTATCGGTACTGTTCTTTTATATAAGATACTATAGAAGAGACAGTATTTTCATCCACATAATAATTATCCCTTATCCACTCAGAAGGATCTTCATCCTTCTTTATCTTATCAACCACCTTCTTGTTGAATTTTCCTATCTTTTTTCCCAGATCAAAGGATAACGGCAGCATCTCGGAATACCATGAAGGAACCGTAGGTGCTCTATCTGGTCTAGCATCCACATAAACTTTCATCCCTCTAGCATAGCGGAATTCATATGTGTCGCCTCCGTGGATGAATATATCACCCTTGGTAAGCCTGTCCAAAAATTCTTCATCCAAAGTTCCCACGAACCTACCATCCCTAGTATGAACTCTATAGGCACTTTCATCGGGTATAGTGCCGATATTTGTCATGTAGATAACACGGGTCAATTTTCCTCTCCTCCCGAAGACCCTTTCTCCGTTCTCATCTTTATCCAACCATATCTTCCCATAAACTTTTTGATCTTCTAACGAAGCATGCTCCCCCGCAACATATTTCAAAATCTTTTCATAATCTTCTCTCTCCACCTCGTTGAAATTGAAACTCCTTTTTATCATATCATAGGCCTCTTCTACTTTCCACTTTTTATTGCAGCCCATGCCAACTATGTGTTGAGCCAACACGTCCAAACATCCTGTTGGGATCCTTACCTTGTCAAGTTCGTTCTCTTTCGCACAGCGCATCATCTCGGTACATTCTAACGCGTCTCCTCTCTCCATCACGAGTACCCTTCCTTTAGGATCGTCAGTAAGTTTATGACCTGATCGACCTATCCTCTGTATCGCTCTTGAGACCCCCTTTGGAGATGACAACTGCAGCACGAGATCGATGTATCCGATATCGATGCCCAATTCAAGAGAGGTAGAAGTTACGACTACGTTCAGGCCCCCTTGTTTCAGTGACTCCTCGACCTCCAATCTTTTGTCCCTACTCATAGAAGAGTGATGCGCCCCAATATCACCTTGATAGAACTGAGGATCTTTGTTAGTCAGATTGTTCACGACTCTTTCCGTGGCACTCCTAGTGTTTGTAAATATCAAAGTAGTAACGTGCTCTTTTACCAGTTCATCGATCCGTTGATACATCCTGTCATTAATCATTTCTCCAGAAGTATGGATCAGGTTCTCCACTGGAGATAGGACTTCCAGATCAAGTTCTTTGGAGGCCGATACATCAACTATATCGCATCCCCGTGGTTCATCGTTTTCATAACCAACCAAAAATTTAGCTATCTCCTTGATCGGTGCCTGGGTGGCGGAAAGACCGATCCTGGTAAACCTGTCCTCGCACATCTCCTGTAATCTCTCCAGCGAGAGTGAGAGGTGAGCCCCTCTCTTACTTTCACAGAGCGAATGTATCTCATCCACGATAACGTAACTTATGTCTTTCAACTTTTCTTTGAATTTTGGAGCGTTCAAGACTATACCTAGGGTTTCGGGAGTCGTGACCAAAATATGAGGAGGTTTCTTCAGCATCTTCTGTCTTTCATTTGAGGGAGTATCTCCAGTTCTCACAGCACTTCGGACTTCCGGAACATCGATATCCATTTTTTCAGCTACCTTTTTGATTCCATCAAGAGGTTCTTCCAGATTTCGCTGTATGTCGTTGCCCAATGCACGAAGGGGAGAGACATATAGACAGTAAACCTTGTCTTCGAGTTCCCCATTATCACCTTTCAAAAAAAGTTCATTCAGTATCGAAAGGAAAGCGGAGAGTGTTTTTCCAGAACCTGTTGGAGAACACACGAGTGAATTATTTCCCTGGTGTATCAGCTCAAAAGAATATTTTTGTGGTGGTGTCAATGATCGAAATCTATCGTTGAACCATTTTTTCACATAAGGTTCGAAATCTTCAGGAAGGTTCTTTCTAGCTCTAGATTCCTCTACAAACTCGATCGCCATCGTTGAATCTTATCAGCGGTGTGATTTTAGTTTTGTCATCATACATCACTGAGAAACAACCAAAATAGTTAATAACACCTACAAAATTGGCTATTGCGAGGAATAAACACAAAAACAAAAAAAGGTGAATACCATGGATGAAGATGAGAACACTGTATTTATCGGAAGTAAAGAGACCATGAACTACGTTATGGCAATAATGGAACAGTTCAATAGAGGAAGCGACGAAGTAGTGATCAAAGCTCGAGGTAGAGCGATCAGCAAAGCCGTCGACGTAGCTGAGATAACCAAGAACCGTTTCTTAGAGACCGCTGATATAACGGACATAATGACAGAAACGGAGGAACTGGAAGACGAAGGCGGTGGCTCTACTAACGTTTCGTCGATAGAGATAACGATGAAAAACAAGGCATAAAAGCGAAAAAGACTAGATATCTTTAGCCGGATGTTCAATCCGGCTAATTTTAAATTTTTCCGTCATGTCAATTTAAGTTATAGTTCTACTGATTTAGCTTATACTACAATATAAAATCAACTTCTTAAGGGAAAATAAAATAAACTTATACTGATTATCCACCATCATGACCACGCTCGTAACCGGAACCGTTGGGTTTATAGGATTCCATACCGCTAGAACTCTGCTCGAAAAAGGGGAAAGGATAATCGGTATAGACAACGTAAACGACTACTATTCTCAAGAGTTGAAATGGGACAGAAACGCTGTTTTGGAAAAATATGATGACTTTCACTTTTTTCACCAGGATCTCTGCGATCTCGATGTTTTAAAAAAGATCTTTGAAGAGTACGAGATAGATAAGATCTGTCATCTAGCTGCACAAGCAGGAGTAAGATATTCGGTAGAAAATCCTCACGCATATCAACGTTCCAACCTTGAAGGTTTCACCAATATTTTAGAAGTGGCAAGACATAATGAAGTCGAAAATTTGGTCTTCGCTTCCTCTTCTTCTGTATACGGGGGGAACGAAGACATACCATATTCTGTCGGTGATGATGTGAACAAACCAGTTTCTTACTACGCTGCGACCAAAGTAGCAAACGAAGTCATGGCTCATTCCTATAGCCACCTTTATGACCTCAACTGTACAGGTCTAAGATTCTTCACTGTTTACGGCCCATGGGGAAGACCGGATATGGCCATGTTCAAGTTCACTGATAGGATAGTCGAAGGAGAACCTATAGACGTTTACAACTATGGAGACATGAAAAGAGACTTCACATATATAGAGGACATCGTAGAGGGGGTTGTATCTTCACTCGAAAAGGATTTTGACTACGAGATATTCAACCTGGGGAACAATACGCCGGTAGAACTCATGGAATTTATAGAGATACTGGAAGAAACGATCGGTATAAAGGCGGATAAGAACATGCTCCCGATGCAGGCCGGGGATATGAAAGTTACCTATGCGGACATCTCCCGTTCTAAAGAAAAATTGGGTTTTAAACCCAAGACAGATCTGGAAGATGGCGTAGAAAGATTCGTGGAATGGTACAAAGATTACTATAAAGTAGAATTCTGATGTGGCATTCGATCCTCCTTAAACAGTGAGTACTCCCCAGGCTTTAGCCCTGTCTTTTACCCATATCTCTTTTGAAAATTCCATCTATAAAGCTAAATAATATGAATTTGAGAATTAAAAGAGGGATTTTGGTGTAGCAGTAATTGGTGATAACTCAATTACTACTTTACATCCAACTCATTTTTCGTTTGGTAATTTCATTGACATAAAATCTTCTAAATCATTATTTAGAATCATCTAGCACATCTTGTAAGGGCTGATAATCCTAAGATGAAAGAAGTTCGTATCCCTCAGCCCAAGATTTAACTTTTTTAAATCCTCTCCAAATAACGGTCCATCCTGGTGGAGGATCAGATGATTTATCCAAGTAACCGCCTAGCTTAGCTACCGCAATAGCGTATTCTTTTCCTTGTTTCTCTTTCAACTCAGGATATTTTTTCTCAAGAACTCTCATTTGAGTTTCAGTAAGAATATGACTTATATCATGCTCGCTATTTCCGCGGGCCATATCCCTCAATTCCATCACTTTCCAGGCAATCACTGAATAAATACCTAGTAGGACTTCTATTCTTTCCCATTTTTCATGTTTCAGCTCTTCTATTTTGCATCCTGTCTTGAGCACTTTGTGCCACTCTTCTATACGCCAGCGTAACTGGTAATATTCCATCACTTCCAACGCATCATCCAGATCTTCTACTGGTTCAGTAGTGACCAGAACCCATTCCATCGCATCATCATCTTCTCTTATCTCTACTATTCTCACTAAGTTTATGTCAACCGTTTCCGTCCGATCTGAGTCGTTAGGTGGCAGTAACTCACAACTACCAGTCTGAACAGACAGATCTGCTGTTCTTGCTTTTCTTCCTTTCTTCTGTTGTATCTGTATCTTAGTCTGTCCTATCTCGGGCATCTCCTTACTCCAATCGAGCAGATGGTCTTTTTCTCCAGAAGTAGTTTTGATGGAACGGTTTTGGTTTGCTCTGATAACATATCCAACGTCCTTTTCTTTTAAATCTAAAAAATGGTCAAAATCGTCTGCTCCACGATCCATCACATGGATAGCTCGTATATCCTCTGGTGGCACCTCATCAGCTCTTTTCGCTCCTCGGATCCATTTTTCTTGCTCATTCCTTAATTCTGTCGGTTCCTCTTTTCCGTTCGTGTCATAAGTGGCAGTCGGCTCTTGACTTTGATCTTGAATCAGTACCTGTTGATCTAAGACTCCTATGGTCCTTCCACTATTTGGGTCTATGCCGATCGTTGAATGTACTAGAACTCCTCCGACATCGGTCTTTGAGTCCCCTATATCTCCTAGGCCTTCGATCGATAGAGGTGATGGATAAGTCAGATGAGTAGTATCAGAAACACACAATATCTCGTCTAGACTTGATCCATCTAATCTTGATTTTATCTCTTCTTGATGTGATGATAAGATCTCCATACGATTCACCTTCGGATTATCTGTAAATCTATATACAGCTTTTGTTGATGCCCAATCTCCGCTTGCTTCAGGGATAGATTTAGAAGGAGCACTTCCAAGGTCCACTGCTATTTTCTTCAAACGATCGCTAAGACGTTTATCTCCAAAATCGGACCTCCTAAATTCACTTCCTACAAATTCTGATACATCCCTTACAATATCTTCACTATCTATATTTTTTGTCTGACGATCCGTGCTTTTTGCTTCCATATTGTATTATTATTTAAATATTAATTATCAGTCTAGAATCTGTATTAATTTCTCATTGATCCGTTCTCATCTGAATTCGGTGAACAGACCTCATTCAACTTATGGGTAAAAGACAGGGCTGAAGGCCGTGGGCATGCTCACTTATTGACCAGCAAAGTCTTGTAAAGAAGTTTGAGGAGTCCCTGAGGAATGGTGTGGTTTTCTTTGTATAGCCATCGATTCACCAGAATTATTTGCGTAGTGGTGAGTTTGTGATTCCTTTATATAATGTTCCACCTTTTCAGGTGTTATCTCACCTATTGGTCGAAAGCACTTACCTGCAGACCAAAGATGGTTTTCATCATACCCTTTCAGCTCAGGGAAGACCTTTCTTAGTTCTCTAGAACTAGCGCCCTTC
>Ga0207421_10009053_pt1 | contig 10143 bp, 9 predicted proteins | sample SodLakKL_010_SED_4_FD_187542 | JGI IMG/M metagenome (GOLD analysis project Ga0207421, IMG submission 187542) | Alkaline sediment microbial communities from Lake Tanatar, Kulunda Steppe, Russia - 8KL_010_SED (SPAdes) (version 2) | ecosystem: Environmental > Aquatic > Non-marine Saline and...
CCTCACGAGACTGCCCTAGACTAGGCTTCCCGGGTTGCACCGCCGCTCCCGAGGGAAGACTTTCACCTCCGAGATTGTTGCTTTCCGAACTCCCGACCCGTTTTACCACCGTAACGTAATCGCCGTTCTTTTCAGCAATATTGTTGTGTTGTTCCACAACGGATGCGACTGCCCGTCGCACAAAAAGGCCCGGTGCAAAAATGCACCGGGCCTTTTTTTGATTTACAACCTGGGATCAAGAAAATCTCTTAAACCATCGCCCAGGAGGTTAAACCCTAGGACCGTCAGGAAAATAGCTATACCGGGGAAAGTAGTAATCCAGGGGGCATCCCAGATATAATCACGGCCCCGGGCAATAATACTTCCCCAGCTGGGGGATGGAGGCTGGGCTCCAAGCCCAAGAAAGCTCAATCCAGCCTCAGCCATTATGGCAGTAGCCATCCCCAGGGTTGCCAGAACTAAAACCGGAGAAATACACTGGGGGAGGATATGTCGCCATATAATCCGGAAATTTCTACACCCAATAGCCCGGGCTGCTTCAACATATTCTTTATTTTTAACCGAAAAAACCTGGCCTCGAACCACCCGGGCGATTATAGGCCAGCCCACAAGCCCAAGGGCGATAAACATGTTGTAAATTCCCGGCCCCAAAGCAGTTACAACCGCCAGGGCAAATAAAAACCCGGGAAAACCAAACATGGTATTAATCAAACCATTTATCAGGTCATCAACTTTTCCTTCCCAGAACCCAGCAAGCAATCCCAGGGTAACTCCAATAAATACGCTAATTCCCTGGACCACCAATCCAACCGTCAGCGAAATCCTTGTTCCAAATATGATCCGACTCAATAAGCAACGCCCTAACTGGTCGGTTCCCAGGGGGAATTTGCTGCTGGGAGCCTGGAAGGCATCGCGCAGAGAATCAGGCTGATAGGGATTATGCGGGGCCAAAAGGGGAGCAAAAAGTGCTATCAGGGCAAGGGAAATGATTAAAAAAGCCCCGATTTTAGCGGAAGAACTCCGGAAAAAGCGCCGAAACTCCCTTCCGAATCCATAAGATATTCCTATTTGTTCTTGTTGTTTTTTCATCTCCAGCCCCCCTACCTGTACTGGATCCTTGGATCCAGCAAAGCATAGAAAATGTCAGTTATTAGGTTTATCAGGACAAAAACCACAGCAATAAAAATCAAACAGCCCTGAACAGTTGGTAGGTCACGCATTTGGATAGAATCAACAAGTAACCGTCCCAGACCAGGCCAGCCAAAAACTGTTTCAGTTAGCACTGCTCCACTGAGAAGCCTTCCCACCTGGCCTCCAACCACGGTAATTACCGGGATCAAAGCATTCTTCATCCCGTGCTTATAAATAACTACCTTCTCCTGGAGACCCTTTGCTCTGGCGGTTCGGATATAATCCATACCCAAAACTTCCAAAACTGAAGACCTTGTTACCCGGGCGATAATTGCCGCGAAACCGTATCCCAGGGCAATTGTGGGCATAATCAAAAATTTAATCCCCCCGGAACCCCATCCTGATGCCGGCAGCCAGTTCAGTTGAACTGAAAAAAGGAGGATCATTAAAATCCCAAACCAGAAAACGGGCATCGAGGCCCCTATTAAGGAAATGATCATGGCAAAAGTATCCGTTAATTTTCCCCTCCGTAGTGCAGCAATTATTCCCAGAAGTACCCCCATAAAGGTGGCCAGGGTAATTGAAGAAGCAGCAAGCAATGCCGTAGGAGGAAGCCTTTCAATTACAATCTTGGTAACAGATTGGTTAAAACGCAGCGAAAAACCCAGGTCCCCCCTTAAAGCGTTCCCCAGAAATTTCAGGTACCTTATAGGTAAAGGGTCCAATAAACCATATTGTTCGAGGAGCCGGGCCTCTAATTCAGGAGGTATATTGGCAGCCCGGGGATCCATCATCATCATGATGGCCGTTCCGGGGACAATATTCATTAAAATGAATGCTATTAAAGTAATCCCGATCAGAACTGGCAGCATTTGCAATAAACGGCGCAATATATACACCCACATCTTTGTTCCTCCTCCCTATCATGAAAAGGGGCCCCCAGCGGGGCCCCTGGATCTATAGGTTACTTATCTAGTGGGAGCAGGATCCATCCACACATCCCACATATCCTGCATAGCCATGTCAATAGGAGCAGACTTGATCCCGTATACATAATCCTGATGCATCATAACAGCCATATTGTAATGGAAGAAATAAATTGGAGCGGCTTCCAGGATCATTTGGTCAATTTCATGAACCATCTGGACTACTTTTTGGTCATCTGCAGTCCGTTTTGCTTCCTCCAGCAGGGCATCCAGTTCGGGATTGCTGTAACGGTTAATATCTTCCTGGCGGCTGGTGTGGAAGCGATAAAGATAATCAACCGGGTGGGGATCTCCACCCGTAGAATAAATATAAGAAACATAGTTTCCATTTCTAATCCTGTCATAGAGGACACCGGTTTCCATGACCTCCGGCTTTAAGGTTATGCCCACGTCGCTGAGATAACCCATGATACCTTCAACTACTGGCAGTCCCCATTCGGGGTGCTCGTTGGTCATAATGGGTACTTCCACTCCATCAGCATATCCTGCTGCAGCTAAAAGCTCCCGGGCTTTATCCGGATCATAACCGTAACCTTCCATTTCTTTGTTAAAAGCATAACTGCTGGAAGGCAGGAAACCAACTGCAGGAATTCCCTTCCCGCCCAAAACGATGTCAATTATTGCTTCGGTATCAATGGCATAATTAAAGGCCTGCCGAACCCGAACATCGTTAAAAGGTTCTTTCTGGGTGTGGAAACCAATATGCCGGGTAAAGAATTCCGCAACTGTCGTTATCTTGTCGGTAAAAGCCGGGTCATTGCGGACCCTGCGGTAGATAGACGCGGGTGCGATGAAGGCATCCAGGTTGCCAGCCCTAAAATCTGCTTCCTTGGAAGCAGCTTCGGGAATAACCCGGAAAACCAGGCCATCCAAATAGGCTCTACCCTTGTAATAATCTTCAAATACTTCCAGCACCACGCGATCATCCTTGGTCCAGCTAACAAATTTAAACGGGCCAGAACCAACAGGCTGATGGCCGAAATCTCTTCCCAGTCGATCAACATCTTCCTTGGGAACAACCCCTGCTGCCGGAAAACCCAGGGGAACAAGAAATGAGGTATTGGGACCTTCCAGAGTTATTTCCAGAACGTAATCTTCAAGAACTTTTAATCCTTCGATATTGTCGGCAGTTCCTTCCTCAAAAGCTTCTTTTCCAATTACCCCCTCCAGGTAAAAGGAGAGTGGAGATGCATTTACCGGGTCGACCAGCCTCTCAAAGGAATAAATAAAGTCATGGGCTGTGATGTTGCGTCCGTTGTGGAAATAAGCGTCGTTACGAAGGTAGAAGGTATAAACCAGGCCGTCATCTGAGATGGTCCATCTTTCCGCGATTGCCGGGATTACGGCGGCACTTTCCGGGTCATGGGCTACCAATCCATCGAAAAGGTTCATGGTAACCATCATCGCACTGATTCTTCCTCGGACAATTGGATCAAGGTTTTCAGGGTCTCCGTAAGCAGCATCCCGGATTAAAGTTCCGCCGTACTCACCTTCCCTTTGGGCCAGAACCCCTGGAGTAACAAAAACTCCCATTAAGAGAAACATCACTAGCAAAAATCCTAAGGCTTTTTTCACTTTTCACTCCCTCTTTCTGTTTAATTTTTTTGTTCCGATCTTTCTCCCTTCCAAATTCGAATTATTAGAAGGGAAAAGAGGGAAATCCTCCCCTCAAAATAATTATACAATACCCCCTGTTTTTTTGCACCATTTTTTTTATTTTCTTCAACAAAAAACCGCTTTCCTGGTGAAGAAAGCGGTAAAACCCATATAAATCCATTTTGCATTTAAATAAATATCCTTTTTCGGGTTATAAGGCAAATTCAAAACCCGGGTAGGAAAAAGACTCAACCAAACCAATCTTCCTGGCTACAGCTTCCGAAGCTTTATTCCCCTCCATACAATCCCAGTAGGGAGAAAGGTCTTGGGCCCGGCATTCCCGAACAAAAGATCTGGCCATTAACTGGGCAAGCTTTCGCCCCTGGAATGAGGGAAGGATTTCAATATCGATACCGTGCATATCCTCATGGGCAAAGCCTGAAAAACAGATGCCCACCATTTCTTTATTTCGAAGGATACCATAACCAAAACCAAGGGTAAAAAAACTATCCAGTTCTCCCCAGAACTCACAAACCCTTTTAAGCCAAAAAGGATAGTTAGAGATCTCAGGGTTAAAATTTTCAGGGCTCAACCTGATTAATGAAAAACCTTCCCCGGGATTAGCATGGCCAGGGATAACACTTTTTCCTTTCGGTAAAGTAAAAACTCTCTGGTTCCAGGTCTGCATCTCCCGTCCAAAAAAAATATTCTTGATTTGGTCTTCCCAACCCCGATGATTGCCAAAGCATTCAAACCACTCCAGGCCAAATTCCTGAGCCTGAGGGGCGATAACCCGGTCTATAAAACTGGAAACTTTTCGGTTGAACTCACTGTTTTTTTCGTTTCCGATAAAGAAAAATCCATCATGATTTCCCAGCCAGACCAGCCCGCTTGTCGGTTTTTCTTCATCTTCAACAAAAACTCGCCCCGGATTATTACCCCCGATTATAGCCCTCACTTCAAGGTGTCCATGGGGATTGGTAATTTTAGCACATCTGCTAAATTGAGATGGCTCTAATTCTATAAGCAATTAAATCCTCTCCTAACAGTTGTTGACTTTCAGGTTTCTTTCTAAAAAACTGTCTAACTTTCCTCCAGGCTTAATTCTACAGCTTTCTGGGCATGGATCCTGGTTGTATCAAAAAGTGGTAAAGGAGTTTTTACATCTTTAAGCAGAAGAGGGATTTCTGTACATCCCAGAATTACCCCCTGAGCACCATTATTTTTAAATTTTGCAATTACTTTTAAAAACTCCTCGGCAGATTTTTCCATGAATTTTCCCGAAATCAACTCATTGTAGATAACATTATGGACAATATCTCTGTCCTTTTCCGAAGGAATAATTGTTTTTATCCCGTGTTTTTCTTTTAATCTTTTCGAATAAAATTCTTTTTCCATTGTAAAACGAGTCCCCAGTAAACCAACTTTATCCATTCCTTTTTCCTTAATCTCCATCGCTACAGCATCAGCAATATGAAAAAGGGGAACTCCTATCGCCTCCTGAACTTCCCCTGCCATAACATGCATGGTATTGGTGCAAATTAAAACCAGGTCCGCCCCGGCTTTTTCCAGGAGAACCGCGATGTCCACCATTTTTTTGGTAAGTGTTTCCCAGTCTCCGGAGTGCTGCAAATCAGAAATTTCCGCAAAATCAAATGAATATATTATACTCCTGCAAGAACGGGCCGGCCCCAGTTTTGCTCGCGCAACCTGATTGATAATCCGGTAATATTCGCTGGTGGATTCCCAGCTCATGCCGCCAATTAACCCCAGAGTTTTCATTGAAATCCCTCCTCAGGATATCCTCCATTATAACACAAGAACTTCTGGATTTCGCAAGAGAAAAACAATAACAACAAGCAAAAACAGGAGCATTAAGGCAAAGGGGTTGCCTTATTGCTCCTGTTCTGCTACATCGGCTAAAATGCAATCAGGGAGACCAGATTCAGTTACTGAAAAAAAATTTAAACCTTCTCCAGAAACGGAAGGAAAATGAGGAGCTTCCCCGGGCGGTTCTTGTTTGTCCCTGGGGTGACTGTAAATTAATATAGTTTTCTGCAAACTTTTTCTCGGCCAGGTATAGGAAATACAAGGGCCTCCCTCCTTTAATTATTTTATTCGGTCAATTTTTTTTGACCTTTAATCCAAAAGAAAAACCCCTTTCAGGGTCAATCTTCCTCCAGGGAAAAACCGGTAAACCCAATGGCAAATTTTTTTCCCTCGATTCCGTCCCTTTCTTTAATTCTCTCAAGAATTTTTTCTACTTCAACCAGAAATGAGGCCAAATCTTCGGGCTTCATTCGAACATCAAACTGGGAAAATAGAGATGTTTGATCTTCAATAGAACCGGGGCGAAATTTAAAAGCACTCAGGGGTGCTTTGAGAATCTTTTTCTTCAAACGGTTTATTACCTCCAACCCTAACTGCCGAACAGAACGACTATCAACAAAAGGCATCAATTCATCACTGGGAATTATGGATTTTGCTACAGAGCGATAAAACTTTTGCATTATCCCCTTTTTTTCTTCCCTGCGAACAACCTCAATAATGCCATTCTTTTCCAGTTCACCCAGGTGGTAATGGATTTTGGAACGAGATATTTTTAAAGTCTCGGAAAGCTGTTGCCCGGTCATGGGTTTTTCTATCAGCCGAGTCAAAATTTTTATCCGTAAAGGATCGCTAAGAGCTTTTAGTTGTTCAATCCCGGTAAGGAAAAATATCTGTTGCATAGCGACCTCCTTCTGTCAATTTTTTTTGACCGTTTTAATTATATCATCCATTTTAATTCCTGTCAACAAACCTCGGAAATTTCCTTTTCCTATGGTAAAGTTCTGCAGGACTTTTTCCGGTATAATTAGAATTATTACTATATTCTGTAAAAAGGTGGCGGTTAAAAATGAGTATGCCTAAAGTACGGATTATTGGGGGAGGCCTTGGAGGGCTCTCTGCAGGAATTGCCTTACTCAACTCAGGCTTCCGAGTAGAAATTTTTGAAAAAAACAGTCACCTCGGAGGGAAGCTTAACTATATTGAGCAGGATGGATTTTCCTTTGATCTTGGACCTTCCATTCTTACCATGCCTCATATTTTTTCCCGGGTTTTTGAAGAAAGTGGCCGCAGGATAGAAGATTACGTTCAATTTGAACTCCTCGAACCCCAGTGGCGTAATTTTTTCCCTGACAATACTGTTATTGATCTCTACGCCGACCCGGAAACAACCGTCAACAAAAATGAACTTTTAACCTCCAGGGATGAACAGGATATTTCGCGCTTCCTCTCTTACGGCCAGGAACTTTATCAGCGCGTGGAAAGGGGCTATTTTAAAAAAGGAATAGATACTCTCCCCCAGCTTCTTAGTCACCACGGAATTTTAGAAACAATCAGGGGCTTTGATATGTTTTCAACTGTGGATCGCGGTGTAAAGCGATATGTCTCCAATCCATACCTGATTGACATTTTTAATTTTTTCTGCAAATACGTTGGTTCTTCCCCCTATTCGGCTCCAGCAGTCCTGAACCTCCTCCCATATATTCAACATAAATTCGGTCTCTGGTATGTCAGGGGAGGTTTGTTCAACCTGAGCCAGGCTTTGCAAAAACTTTTTTTAGAACTGGGAGGCAAAATTTACCTGGAACAGGAAGTTATCGGCCTTTTTTCTAATGATAATTCCATTACTTCAATGCAACTTGAAGACGGGGAAGTTGTTGAGGGAGATATTTTTGTTTCCAATATGGAGGTAATTCCTGCATATGAGGATCTTCTTGGAGAAGAGCAGAACTTTTTAAAAAAATTCCACCGATTTGAACCGGCCTGTTCAGGACTGGTCTTGCACCTTGGTATTAGTCGAGAATACCCTCAGCTCGCCCATCACAACTTTTTCTTTTCCTCCGATCCCGAAAAGCACTTTTCTACAATCTTTAAAGGCAAAAAACTTCCTGAAGATCCCACCATTTACCTTGTTGCACCAACAAATACCAATCCCTCCACTGCACCCGAAGGAGGAGAAGTAATTAAAATCCTGCCCCACATTCCCTACCTGCAAAAACCTCCTTTTTCTCGCGAGGATTATAAAAAGCTGCGAGAAAGGGTACTTATAAAACTTGAGGAAATGGGGTTAACTGATCTCCGCAACCATATTGTAACCGAATTGATGTGGACCCCCGAAGATATATACAGGCTTTACCTGTCTCACCGGGGAGCGATTTACGGGGTAGTGTCTGATAAAAAGAAAAACCTCGGGTTCAAAGCACCCAAGGTCAGTAAAAAATATAAAAATTTGTTCTTTACAGGTGGAAGCGTAAACCCCGGGGGCGGAATGCCAATGGCTTTCCTGTCCGGGTTACAGGTTCGGGATAAGATTGTTAAGAAATTCAATCCAAGGTAATTATTTTGAACAAACCCTTATATTTGGTAAGGTTGTTTAAAGTCAGAGCAGATCAGCTTAGAAGAAATTCGCCCGGATTCGTAAATAGTGGGTAACCCGCTTCCAGGATTGGTCCCTCCCCCAACCAGAAAACAGTTTTCCAGTTCTTCAAATCTGTTGCGGGGCCTGAAATATAACATCTGGGAAAGATTATGGCCCAGGTTAAAGGTTGCCCCCCGGTAAACGTTGTATTCCTTTTCCCAGTTAAGTGGAGTTATGGCTTTCTCAACCACAATATGCTCCTCTAGATCTTTCAACTGAGTTTTATTTTTTATTGTCGCCAAAACCTGGGCCCGGTATTCTTTAACCTGGTTTTCATCCCAGTTAACCCCGGCCTTTTGGTTGGCAATTGGAACCAGGATATAAAGGGCCGAGTGGCCCTTGGGGGCGAGGGTAGAATCGTTAATAGTAGGATTCTGGATATATACCGACATATCCTCAGTTAGTCTTAAATTTTTAAAAATATTTTCCACATTGGTCTTGTAATCCCGGGCAAAAATAATGTTATGGTGATTTATCTCGTATTCTTTATCCAACCCCAGGTAAAGCATGAAGGTGGAACAGGAGAATTTTTTGCGGGCAATCTTTTCGGGAGAGTACTTGCGGAGGGTGCCTGGGTCCATTAACTCATTCATGGCATAAGCAAAGTCCGCATTGATAATTACTTTATCGGCTTCGACTCTACTCCCATCTTCCAATTCAATACCCTGCGCCTTTCCATTGGAAGAAATTATTTTCTTAACCGGGGTAGATAAATGAATTTTTCCTCCCTCTTCTTCGACAATTTTCCCCATCGCCTGGGAAATCTGATTCAGCCCGCCTTTAATATGATATATTCCATAATTATGTTCAATAAAGGGTATAATTGCAAATGCACCGGGGCATTCCCAGGGAGACATTCCCAGGTACTTGGCCTGGAAGGTAAAGGCAAGTTTAAGTTTTTCATCATTGAAATAATCTCCTAAAACATCAAAAAGGGACCGGCCAAGACTAAGTCTGGGTAATAACTGTAAAACCTCCGGGGACAGCAAATCATTCCACTTGCTGTAATCCCTCTGCAGACAAGGCAACAGTTTCTGCAGCCTTTTTTTCTCCCGGCTTAAAAATTTTGTAACTGTCTCCCTATTCCCGGGAAACAATTTATCAATTTCTTCTTGCATCTTTTCGGGATTGCTGGAAACATTTATTTCTCTGTCCTCGAACTGGAGCCTATACATGGGATCCAGGGAGGTGAATTCTAAATAATCTTCAGCTTTTCTTTTGGTATCCAAAAAAACCTGGTCCAGGATAAATTTCATCATAAAAAAAGTGGGGCCCGTATCAAATTTATAGTCCCCCATCTGCAGTGGGGCATTTCGTCCCCCTAAAACCGGTTCTTTTTCAAAAATGTCAACCTGAAACCCTCTGGATGCAAGGAGCATCCCACTTGACAGCCCTCCCGGACCCGCCCCAACTATCACAACTTTCCCTTTTGCCAACCCCCATCACCCCTGTCACTTTTTTACTTTATTTTTATCACCTGTTAACAATTTCCACCACTAAATGGAAAATCCTTCTCCCTTTCTTTTCCCTTCAACAAACAAATTTAAAGGAGGTTCGTATATGGACGGCCCGATCAGCTGGGATTTTCAAATGGTTGTTTTTATTCTCTGTACCCTTGCCTGGTGGGCAGAATTTGTCTTTTTCCCCGCTCCAGCCAGGAAAAAAAGGGGAAGAGATTCATTTTTGCTTATTGTTTTTTCCATTTTGCTAGTGGTTGGCCTTTCAGTAATTTTCACCCGCTTAAGATTTGGGATTGTTGAAGGCACTCCTGGAGAAATAATGCGAAATTTCGGATTGATTATCTATATTATGGGTCTGGTTTTTCGTTACTGGTCCATTCGGGAACTGGGGGAACTTTTTACCAGGGGAACCGAAGTTGAAAAAAGCCAAACTCTAATAAGCACAGGACTTTATAATTACCTGAGGCACCCACTTTATCTGGGGTTGTTCCTTTTAACGACTGGA
>Ga0207421_10009054_pt1 | contig 10143 bp, 11 predicted proteins | sample SodLakKL_010_SED_4_FD_187542 | JGI IMG/M metagenome (GOLD analysis project Ga0207421, IMG submission 187542) | Alkaline sediment microbial communities from Lake Tanatar, Kulunda Steppe, Russia - 8KL_010_SED (SPAdes) (version 2) | ecosystem: Environmental > Aquatic > Non-marine Saline and...
GGCCTTGTACCCGAACCCGCGAGTCCGCCCCAGCGCTTTCCAACCGGCCGCCCGATAACAAGTCCCACAAAATCGCTGCTGATCAACAAAGGTCTCCGCCAACACCACCGGATGAGCAAAGACGGCCTCCCAGTCCCCAGACAACCTCCTGACATTCAGAGCGAGAGTCTTGGAGGCCAGATTTCTGATCCTCACACCCGGCAAGATCAAAAATCGCTGGTTGTTTACAACGTACTTCAACCGACGATACTGCTGCTGAGGAGACCATCCGATCCACTGATCACGAGGACCACACTTCAAAGCAGAGGTAGCCCAACCAATCAGCGCCACCCACTCACCGTGAAGCAGAGCCACGTATTTCAACGACTTCCCGACTAACCTATCAAAACCCAAATAGTGATGCCGGGACATCAACTCATTCCAAACATCTTCCTGCTCGGGCTTTATGGGCCGGACAATAAGCGAACTGAGATCGACCTTCTGCATCCAATACCCCCCCCTGCAACCTACTGCGAACAGTCTATCGCATCACAGGGGGAAACGCCAGACCATTGAGCAAATAAAGTAACCACAGTGCATCTGCAACACTTTGACGATGCCCTGGGAATCTGCCGATCGGGTATTGACACATATATGGATTCCGTGGTAAAGTCCAAAATTAATAGCACAGTGATGATCGGGACTAGTAAGCGCCACCCACCAGATATAGCGAATTGGGGATAGTGGAAGCCCGAGATCGGTGGAGCGAGTGAATGGGCCTGTGAACTGCAGACCGAACGCGCGGCAAGTAGGATCTGCCGGATTCCCCCGTTAACGGGAGCAGCTATAGGATCGGCATCAAAGCGCCGGTCCCGTAAGCTGACAGAGAGGGAGAACCAGGCATAATTTCTGCCTGCTCCTAATGGGGTGGCACCGCGCCCACTTTACCCGTCCCCATACTGGGAGACGGGTTTTTTGTTTGTGGCCCGGGCTGCAACTGTGCAAGGACACAGATTGGAGTGATGCAGTATGAAAGACAGAATCAGATATGACCTGCCCGAATCGGAAATCCCCACCAGCTGGTATAATATTATTCCGGATCTTCCCGAGGCGCCGGAGCCACCTCTGAATCCGGCCACAGAACAGGCACTGAAACCCGATGATCTGGCACCCATTTTCCCGCCATCCTTGATTGATCAGGAAGTGTCCAGCCAGAAGTATATCGACATTCCCGGTGAGATCCTGGATGTGTATCGCCTCTGGAGGCCGAGCCCCCTGATGAGGGCCCGCCGTCTGGAGAAGCTCCTGGATACTACTGCCCGCATATATTACAAAAATGAAGGCACCAGCCCTGCCGGCAGCCACAAACCAAATACAGCGGTGGCGCAGGCCTACTTCAACAGCAAAGATGGCACCCGACGTCTCACCACGGAAACAGGCGCGGGCCAATGGGGGTCCGCCCTCGCCCTGGCCAGCTCATTTTTCGACCTTGACTGCACTGTCTTCATGGTCAGGGTCAGCTACGACCAGAAACCCTACCGTCGGTCCCTCATGCAGGTATACGGCTCCCAGGTATTTCCGAGCCCCAGCTCAAATACAGAGGCGGGCCAGGCTGTACTGGCTGACAATCCAGACTCACCGGGAAGTCTGGGTATTGCGATCAGCGAGGCCGTGGAGGACGCAGCGGGCGATCCGCACGCCTGCTACTCTCTCGGCAGCGTTCTCAACCACGTTCTGATACATCAGAGCGTGATAGGCCTGGAGGCCAAGAAACAGATGGCGCTGGCCGGGGATGAGCCTGATTTCCTGGTAGGATGCTGCGGGGGTGGAAGCAATTTCGCCGGTCTAGCACTGCCCTATATAGGAGAATCCCTGACGAATGGACAGCGCGGTCCCAGAGCAATAGCCGTTGAACCCGCTGCCTGTCCCACCCTTACCCGGGGCGTACATGCCTACGATTTTGGTGACAGCGCTGGCATGACCCCCCTGGTGAAGATGCACACCCTGGGACATGATTTCGTACCCTCGGGCTTCCATGCCGGCGGGCTCAGATACCACGGCTCGGCTCCCCTCGTGAGTCAGCTGATCAAAAGCGATCTCATCGAGGCACAGACAACAGACCAGCTGCCCACATTCAAGGCTGCCATAACATTTGCCCGCGCCGAGGGGGTACTGCCGGCCCCTGAATCCGCTCATGCAATCCGCACGGTCATTGACCTGGCGGAGGATGCACGGGAAAACGGTACCGAACCGGCCATTCTCATGTGTCTCAGCGGCCACGGTCATTTTGACCTCGGCGCGTATGAAGCCTACCTCGGCGGTGAACTGGAAAACTACACTCATCCCAAGAGCGAAATCCAAGCATCCCTGGATCAGCTGCCGGACATCAGAGGGGGTGCGTCCCGGTGACAGCCGAGCACTCTCAGCCCATGCGGGCGGAACACACAAAGTGCGCATTCGGTTTCCTGGAGAAGCACGCCCTGCTCCCCCACGAAGCCGTCGATCCCGCACGCCTCGCACAGCTGCGAGAGAGTCTCGGCAGAGACGGGATCCTGTACGAACCGGTAATAGTAGATCGCGAGTCCATGGTAATACTGGACGGGCACCACCGGGTGCGGGTCCTCAGGGGCATGGGGTGTCAGCTGATACCGGCATATCTCATGGACTATTCTGACTCCTCGATCCGGGTCTACAGCAGGAGACCCGGTATCACCGTGGACAAATCTAAGGTGATTGAACGAGGCACAAACAGCCGCCCCTTCCCGGCCCGCACTTCACGTCACGTATTTGCGACGCCGCTGGAACCCAGACCGACACGAATAGGGAAACTGAAGGAGTCCTGGACGGACTACCCGGGAAATGCCAGCTGCACATCATCTCTTACGTGATCAAACTCAATACAAAAGCAGGAAGCCCCGCCGCCGCGATCATCTAGCGTGGGGCTTCCTGCTGCGTGGGCGGTGCTGGACTCGAACCAGCGACCTCATGCATGTCAAGCATGCGCTCTAGCCACCTGAGCTAACCGCCCATCAATTCTCACTTGAGGCGGCGGGCGGATTCGAACCGCCGCATAAGGGTTTTGCAAACCCCTGCCTTACCACTTGGCTACGCCGCCTTATGTGAGCGGGAAAGGGGATTCGAACCCCCGACCCTCTGCATGGCAAGCAGATGCTCTACCACTGAGCTATTCCCGCTTCTGCTTCTGTGCCGCGGGGCAGAATCGAACTGCCGACACGGGAATTTTCAATCCCCTGCTCTACCGACTGAGCTACCGCGGCACTCATACTTGTGGGCGAGACTGGGATCGAACCAGTGACCCCCTGCTTGTAAGGCAGGTGCTCGTTCCGCTGAGCTACTCGCCCACAGCACCAAATAGTATATAGAATCTGCGTCCCTGCGTCAACGAGCGGCAGATTCAATACCGCACAGCGAGGTGTCCATGTGCATCACGATATCCTTTTTACCAGAGTGAATTGCCCGTGTCAATGCAGTGAAGGATACGCTCATACGGTCACGGAATGTCCCAGTAACCGGCCGATCCTGACCGTTTTCTCGTCTCCCCTCCCAGGTCCACGAGATAACGGGCACGCTCCCGCTGCAGCTCGGGCGTCATCCACTGAAACAGAAGGGGCATAACCCCAAGTCCAAATGAATCACTCGTCGGGTGGTCGCCCACATTGCGGCGAAAATCAGTCAATTTGGATTCTCCCTCAACTACAGGCTACCACCCAGTATGCGCACTTCGGGCTATCGTCACGAAGTAAATTTTATCCTTGCAGGGAAGAAAACGGCCAGAGATCCAGGTTCAGATCCTCTTCGTGCTCCCGCCGCAGCGGCTCCCCTGAGAACTGAGCGATGCAGAATTCCGCCACCACAACTCTGTTGCCCGGCATGACATGACCACCGTACACCTGGCCGAACTCATCGCCCACGGTCATATGCAGGTGCAGGGCCACATCGCCTGCTTTTTCCGAGATGTTTCCGTGACAGCTGACGATCTCCAGCGGCTCTTCATAATGCAGTTCGTCATACTCCTTATGTTCCTGGTTGTAAAAGCCCAAGACTGCCCGGCTTACCGTTCCCAGCGCCCAGACATAACCGGCGCGGATGTCGGCCTCCGCCGCCTTCTCGGTGAGAGCTGCCAGCAGGTCATCTTCCTCGTGCAGTCTTCCCATGTGAAACCCATGTACCTCGAATCTCCTCACGTTCCATCCTCCTCACCCTCTGATTTGCTTGCAAAAACAGTCCGCAAAACCCGTAACTATCGGCCTCTTTCTCACCCGATGCACCTCGCCACAGGTCTTGCGGACGGTAGTATTGTAACCTCTTCCGAGGGAATTATTAGCTTTCGGGCGCACCTTCCCCCACAGCTCTTACTTCCTTCACTTCGGGAATTTCGTTCTTGAGTACTCGTTCCACGCCGTTGCTGAGAGTCATGGAGGCCATGGGACACCCAACACAGGCCCCCTTGAGACTCACAAAAACGATTCCCTCTTCTTCGTCAATATCCACCAATTCTATACCCCCACCGTCCGCCTTGAGGGCCACCTCGATCTTCTCAAGCACCTCTTCGACTTTTTCCTTCACAGTTCCACCCCCGCATCAAGTTCATCTCGATTATAATGAAAATCTGCATGGCCCGTCCACAAGGAATTCCTTTCTCCGGCGCAATATCACCCTTCAGGATGCACCAATGACTTTGATATGATGCAATAGACGGGAGTGATGCAGATGACAGATAAGATCACATTGAGCGTCATCAAGGCCGATGTGGGAAGTCTGTGCGGGCATACGTCCGTACCGCCCGAACTGATTGATCGGGCAGAGGAGAAGCTGGCCGACTCGGACCTGCTGGATGACTATCAGGTTACATACGTGGGCGATGACATGGAATTGATCATGACACATCGATTGGGTACCGACCACAACGACATTCACGAACTGGCGTGGGATGCTTTTCTGGCGGCCACTGAGGTGGCAAATGAGCTCAAACTGTACGGAGCGGGCCAGGATCTTCTGAGCGATGCCTTCAGCGGCAACGTAAAAGGTATGGGCCCGGGCGTGGCGGAAATGGAATTCACCGAGCGCAAGAGTGAACCAGTCGTTGTGCTCATGGCCGACAAGACAGAACCCGGAGCCTGGAATCTCCCACTGTACAAGATCTTCGCCGATCCCTTCAACACTGCAGGACTGGTCGTTGACCCCAACATGCACGACGGTTTCGACTTTCTGGTCTACGATCTGAAGGAAGGAAAGAAGATTGCGTTCTCCATGCCGGAAGAGCTGTATGACATGCTGGTGTTCATAGGCGCCCAATCTCGATTTGTCATACACTCCATCTACCGCAAGGGCAACGAGGAGGACAATATCGCGGCCACCGCAAGTACTCAGCGGCTCAGCCTGGCCGCCGGAGAGTACGTCGGTAAGGACGACCCCGTCTGCATCATCCGCTGCCAAAGCGGACTTCCCGCGGTGGGGGAAGTGCTTGAACCATTCGCACAGCCCCATCTCGTCAGCGGGTGGATGCGGGGATCACACCACGGTCCCCTGATCCCCGTGAGCACAGAGGGCAGCACCCCCACCCGGTTCGACGGCCCGCCCAGGGTCTGCGCACTCGGGTATCAGATAACGAATGGCAAGCTGCTCGGTCCCCAGGACTTCTTCGCCGATGTGGCTTTTGACGAGGCGAGAAAGACTGCAAACCGGATTGCCAACTACATGCGGACCATGGGGCCCTTCGAGCCTCATCGCCTGCCGCTGGACGAGATGGAATACACGACTCTTCCCCACGTCATGAAATCGCTGGAGGACAGGTTCGAACCCATCGACGAATAGCAGCTGCGACCACAGGCAATCAAAAGCGCCCCGCATCTGCCCGGGCGGGGCGCTTTTTGCTTCTCTTTTCGCACCGATGTTCATCTGATCAGTTATCCGCCACATCCAACGACATCTCGTCCTGCACAGACTCGAGAAACTGCTGATCATCGGTGAAGCGCTTCGCCTGCCCCATGGTTTCCCTGATAGTCGACTTCCGCTGCTGCTTGTCGATCCGGAATGTCTCGGCCGCCTCTAGAAAATCCTTGGGGGCGAGCTCTTCCGCCCGACGGTCGAAGGCCAGACGCTTTGCCCTCAGAACCAACTCCTCCAGCTCAGCGCAGGAGAAGTGCCGGGTGACCGGGACTACTTCACTGCGCAAGAACTCGAGAAGCTCCTCCTTGCCTACCGCAAGCGGCGGGCCATCATGCCTGCCTCCCTCGACCAGTCCGAGGTGCACAGACATTACCTCCACACGCGCCTCAGCGCCGGGATAAAGAAAGGGAATCTTGTAGTCGAAGCGCCCGGTCCGCAGAAAGGCCTCATCCAGCTGATCTGGCACATTCGTTGTACCGACAATTATGGCCTGACGATCGGGCTCCCCCAGCCACTCCAAAAACTGGGAAAAGACCCTCTTACTCTCCTCGCCTGCAGAATCCCCGAAACCCGACGATCTCTTGCCAAAACGATCAATCTCGTCGACAAACACGATGGCGGGTGACATCTTCTCCGCCATACGTATGGCCCCCTTCATGCGCTGCCCGGATTCACCGAACCACTTGGAGTAGATGTTCTCAGTCACGAGGCGCAAAAACGGAAGCTGGATCTCACTGGCCAGCGCATTGGCAAAAAGACTCTTCCCGGTGCCCGGGGGGCCAAAGAACAGAATCCCTTTTGGTAGGGGCAGGGAAAATCGCGCCGCCCTTTCCGAGTCCTCCAGGACATTGATGATATACTTGCTGATGAACTGCTTCACCGCATCATAGCCACCGATATCATGAAACGTATAGTGTGGCTCGCGTATCTCTAACGTTCCGGATTTTCTCACCAGCTCAGATTTCAGATTCTTGACTTTGGCGACGTCAAACCGGTTCTCAGAGAAAAAGGATTCCAGAAGTATGCTCTCCAGCTGGTGCAGGTTGAGTCCCGCAGTGGCCAGGACCAGCTCTGCCAGTTTCTGTCCGGACAGCTCCAGTTCGAGCTCACGGGCGATGTTGGCAATGATGTGCCGCCTCTCCTCTTTGGTGGCTGGATCCACCGTCACGATCACGACCAGCTCCCGGGTAAACTCATCCAGCAGTGCGTTGGCATCGGCAGTCTGCAGGAAGATCGTGGAGCCCTGCGTGATCAATTCGCTGTCAGTGGCCCAGGAACGTAGGGCCGACTGGAGTCCAGTCTCCCATTCCCGGTTCTCAGAGAGATTCTGAACTATGAAGAGGGTCTTCTCCTTCTGGAGCTTCTCATCGACCTCCTTGAGGACCGCCTTGACGTGCGCCAACTGCTGCCCGCCGCCGTCCTCCCCGCCGGTAATCCTGCGACCCAGAGCAGAGCTATTCTGCTTCTGGGTCCGGCGATACTCGGAGGTCACCAGCTGGCCATCCTGTTCTGTGAGCCGCATCAGACCGCGCCACTGATCAAACACCAGGATGCTGTCATACTCGTTGCAGGACGGATCAGCGAGGACAAAGCGCTTGAGCTGTTGCAGTCTCTTCGGATCCGTCGATTCGAAAAGGATGACGGGCGAATAATTGCTTCGTCGTTTCAGAAATCCTGCCTCTATCCACCCCTCATCCAGGCCTTCCATCTCCGGCGACTTCACGTATGGGAAGCCTCCCTTCTGGGCCTTAGCACCCCTAGCCGCAGGGAGACGATTGAACTACCTCAACCCTGACTCCCAACCGCTTCAGTTTGCTCGCGAGGCGCTCGGCCCGTCCTTCAGAGTATGCTTCGTAGATCTGAAGAGTCCCGTCGGAACTTACGGTTATCTCCAGAAAACTCTCCTGCTGCCCGTTCAGTTTCTGCAGAAGTCGAGTCTCCCCGGGCATGGTACTCATTCCTCCGTGGGGATCTTGCTCGCCTGATCTTTGTCATCAATGCCGAGCTCAGCCTCGATCTGCCCACCCGGCTTGCGCTCAGTCTGCAGGACCTTGGCCCTGATACCAAGTTCGGCGAGCATGCCCTCTATCCTTTCCGCCTCATCGTAGCATTCATCACCGGCAAAGCCTATGAACTCCATTTTGAGCCTGCCCTCGGAAGTGATCTCGACTTCAATCTTCTGCGCCATTACATTACACCTCTAACCATGACCTGGCGCTGTCCCTCTTCTTCCTCCCTGACCTGTTCCTCGAATTCCACTTCATAGTTAAGATCCTGCAGGGTCTCACCGACAGCCAGGGCCGTAAATGCCTGCATGACCCGGTCCTTGAGTCCCTCGATAACTTCCTCGCGCACCCCGTAGGAATCGTACACAAAAGAGACCTCTCCGGTCTCCTCGTCCACATCCACCCCCAGTCCATACCGGAACTGTGGCACGATGAGGGAGAATGTGCACTTGCGCTGGTGCCCGTAGTAGTTGGTGATGGTGTTACTTACGTATCCCCCACACTCTTCAGCTACTGTCTTCAAAGCTTCTTCAAACAGCTGCCATGAACGATCACTCTTCGATCTATCGCTTCCCTTGACCGGATTTAACTGCAGATCCGTAGCATAAGTGGTGATATGACTCATCTTGATACCTGACGGTCAATGCCGTCAGGCAGTGTCACCTCCTCTGAAATAGGGTAAACAAGTTTCTCGCACTCATCGCAGTTCAATCTTGCGATCCTCCGAAGCCTCTCTATCCTGCAAATGACTCCTGATCTGCCTATCCAGTTCGCCAATCTCTAGGTCGACCCTGGCCTTGCGGCTCTGACACTCTTCCATAGATTCCTTCAGCTCCCGGAGCCTCTTGTTCGGCTCCTCCATCTTACGGCGCAGATATTCCAGTTCAACCAGGGCCAGCTTAACCCGTAAAGATCCCTCCCGACTTGGCTCTCCACGATCGTCAAGCTGCTCGTGCAGAGATTCTCTCTCCTGGCGGAGATCCTCAACCGAAAACGAGGAAAACTCTTCCGACCAATTCTCCACCCGCAAGCTTCTGATTCGTTCCATACCAGAACCGCTCTGCCAGTCATGGATCTCGTTCTGCAGTTTTCGCTGGCGAAACAGATCCTCGTCGTGCTCGCGCTCGAGCTGCTTCTTCCGTCGTTGATAGTTTTCGATCTGCCAGCCGAGGCGCTCGGATTCGTCCTGCAGATCCTGCATTTGATCGCGCATCATGTCCACCTGTGAATCGGCTTCTCCCTGCTTGAAGCGGTGCCACGCCTCTACGGTGATAATTGACACGACTGAAAATGCTGGCAGCGCAATCAGCAGTGCAAAAGTAACATGGTAGTACCACGATATTTCGGGCAAGCCAAAACCCAGAAAAACACCGAGGGCCAGACACGCCAGAGCCTCAATCGCCAGTACGATTCGAGACTTGCGGGTGTGGTGGTATCGCGTAATGACATAGTCCAATGCCAGATACGCGATCAATAACAGTACACTTACGCCCACCACAATTATTGCCATAGTGTGAGCCCTCCCGGAATTATCCCGACTGTGATGTGTTCCATTATAGCACCCCGTGGCCAGTCCCCGCATGTCGCGCAAGGGCAATTCGAACCAATCTGTTGACTCATCTTAATCTACCCGCACAGCAAAAGTCTAACACGGCATGCCGACAATCAGTTTCGCTATGTCCCTCGACGGCGCACTTTGTACTAACTGGGAATCGCCTGCGGTGAATTCGGACAATTGTGTGCGTTGCAAGTATTATTCGAGGAAGTCGGCCGACCTCCCTCTTTACGTTTGCGGGCAAATTACCGGATCTGACCTGTCCCGCCTGCATCATTGGAAAATACACGGGGCTTCGCATAATGCGCGGCAAAGAATCTACGATATTCCCGCCAGCAACCTGCGCGCCTCGAATCTCACCCTCGGATCTGGCTCTGACTGTATCATCCCGTGGATACCTTCTTCCAGCGACCGCCCCGGGTGAGAGCCCGTACGCTGCAGGATCTCACCGACTGCCCAGGCCGCGTGACCGCGAATGACGGGGCGGCGGTCCTCGAGATGAGGCAGCAAACGATCGATCTCCTGAGTATCGCCTCTATTTGCACACACGATAAGTGCATTGCGCTGCAGGGTCCTGCGACCTCTCCACCCCGAGCTTTTTCGTGCCCAAGTGCTACGAAAATCTTCTTCGGACATCTGCAGAATTGAAAAAGGATCTATACCTACATCCATATCCTCCGGCGCAAATGCTGT
>Ga0207421_10009058_pt1 | contig 10140 bp, 11 predicted proteins | sample SodLakKL_010_SED_4_FD_187542 | JGI IMG/M metagenome (GOLD analysis project Ga0207421, IMG submission 187542) | Alkaline sediment microbial communities from Lake Tanatar, Kulunda Steppe, Russia - 8KL_010_SED (SPAdes) (version 2) | ecosystem: Environmental > Aquatic > Non-marine Saline and...
TGACTCGGCAGACGGCTGGGGGCTCGCATCAGGACTGCCCGCTGTGGCTGGCCTGTCCATCCGGCGACAAGGAGGCTGCGAGATGGACGTAGTGACCCGAGAGCTTGCGGCCCTGTGCCGCGAGCGATGCGGGGACGTCCGCGACCTGTTCGCCGCGTGAGGAGAGCTGCCGCGACGTGCTGCAGACCGAGCCCGTTGGAGTTCTCCACCGCCCACAGCGGGGGGCTGGGCAGAGCCCAGGCCAGCAACTGCTCGACCTGCCGGCGCCAGCCGTCACTCGCAGCTCGGACGCGATGCGTTCAGCGCCGTCCAACACGACCGCGGTGTTGGATCGCTTGTGCGGATCGATCCCGATGATGGTCATCTCCATGAGCGTGCTCCTCGTCGAGAAGGACACGCCGAGGGCGACAGACCTGATGCGGGCAACGAGCCGTTCACGCCTCTCTTGAGTCAGGCCGCAGCAGGGCCTTGAGAGGTGACAGATCCCTCGCAGGCCAGCCCGAACATCCGGACGGCGGGAAGACTGAGAGTCGGCCTCACGAGGCCCTCGACGCTAGGACCCGCCAGCCCTTCGCGTCTGCTCCCAGACAACCATCAGGAAGACTCAGGATCCTCGTGCTTGCGTCACGGCTGTGACTTGTTCCCCTTCTGAAGATTGTGGGTTGCGCAGAGCACCTGGCCGTTGGCGACCTGGGTTTTCCCTCCCTTGCTGTGAGGAACGACGTGATCGGCGTGGAAGTCTGTGTCGTCAACGACGGTCCCCGGCGGGCACATCACGCACTGTCCTCCCGTTAGCCGGTAGATGGCCATGCGCTGCTCGTTCGTGAAGTCTCGGGTGGGGTCCTTGAGTGTCAGATCTGGAATGCCCGCTACGAACTCGCGTTTGAGGTAATCGTGCCGGTACTGCATGTCTTGAATACTGTCGGACCGTGCTGCATCCGTATAGGCAGCAAGGGCTGAGTCCTGCTGATCCTCCGGCAGTTCTTCGTTCTTGACCCTCCGAGCTTCAAAGTCGAGATAGCAGTCGGCATACTCAGCGGCGTGCTGACTGAGGTCAAACTCTTCGAGCATTTCTGCTGTCAGGTATGAGAGAGTGATCACAGAGAACTTCTTTAGTTGTGGCGACTGCTTGCCTTTGAAGGCCTTCGCCATGAAGTTCAGAGAGCCCTTGAGGCGCCCTGGCACCTTGTCGCTCGTCGAGATCGATGAGTTGTTCTTGTAGGTCTTGGCTATAGAGGCCGGTCGGATGTCGGTTATCCCGCTCGCGAGCATGAGATGCATGACCTTGGCTATTGCATCCTCATAGGCATATCGTCTGTCTTGGAATGCTGCATGTTCGAATACCTTGTGCTCCGCGAGATCGGCGACCACGTCTCGCATGGTGCCCTTGATGGCCCGGCGCTTCTCGGGCGCATTTAGCGGCGTGCCGTTCTGCAATCGAAGGAAGATCTCTTCGATATCGTCGTCAGTGTAAGCCGAGTTCATTTCAACGACGTCCAACTGAACGTTCTGGAAGAGCATCTGGAGGTCGGTGTGGAGGTCCTTGAATTCGCTACTGGCGAGCTTGTGTCCTGCAACAGGGTCGGCATCCCGGGGCAACTTGTACTCGTTCTCGATGTACTCGAAGATAGACCGTAGTCGCTGCTGCCCATCCACAACTTCATACTCGTATGAGCCAACATTGCATTCACGAAAATAGAACTTCGGGATGTCGATCTCGCGAAATAGCGAGTCCATCAGGAGCTGTTTCTGGGACTTAGTCCAGACCGCTTCGCGCTGATACGTGGGATTGAGCCACAGCTTCTTCTGGTCAAAGAGATACTTGAGGTTCGCAATCGTGTAGCCCTTTGTGAACTTCTTCTTCGACACCACGGACATACCTCTCTCTGGTGGCTTCAGGTGATGCGTTCGCTCGCCCCTCAGTCTGTCCTTAGCCTGACGAGGTGCTGCGTAACCCTAACGAACTGTCCGACTGTTGATCTCGGGCGGAGATGCTCGTCCCCCCTTACAGGATGGGGACTAGGCGCGCCGGGGAACCCCCGGCGCCCCGTGCTCGGACGTCGATGTGGCCCGTCGCCGAGCCCTGACTTCCGATAGTGCGCGCTTCTCACCAGCTAGCCACCGATCACGCTGCTGTGCGCCGGCCGCGGTGCCTCGCCCGAGAGGCCCGTGGCTAGCACGATGCCGTGACTACGTGCGCAGGCGTCGGCACAGCATCCCGCACATAGCCAGCACGGCGGAACTGGGCCGGTTCAAGGGTGGGCCGATGCTGGTAGAGGGCATCGCCGAGCGGACTGCACCGACTCTGCGGCTGCAGGCGACTGTCACAAGGCCCAGTGCGGCGCGACCCCAGGCAAGCCCTCGGAACTGGCCCCTCTAGGCTCGTCCCTGGCCGCGATGTACATCCAAGGTTGGGTGACCGATATGTCTGAGACTCGCTCGTGTTCTCCAAGACGCGCGACGATCGAACTGAACTATCTGCTTGGGCAAGTAGGTGTGGACCCGGGAGCGACCATGGTCTTGCGGCATCGCCCTACCGAACCAAGACTACGTAAGACCCTGCCATGGCTCGCTGCGGCCAATGAGCCCGCATTCAACGCTTATCAGAGCAACCACGGACTACGGGTTGAGAAGTCTCTGAAGAAGCGATCTTACATGGCTTCGTTCATTGGCCACGAGCCAGGGCATGCAGTATTCGTCGGCCTGTACGAAGTCGCAGGGTTCGAGACCATCACTCGCGAAGAGTTCTATTCTCGTAGAGAGAACCAGCTACTTGAAGAGTTGGGAAGCCGAGGGCCAGATCCTGACCGCGATCCTGTTTGGTTCACTCTCAACCGAACGGAGCTACTTTCGGACCTCAAGGGGAAGCTCGTTGTAGAGTGGCCCGGACTTGAGCGGTCCTGGTGGCGGATTTCTGCTCAGAATCTCATACCCGTTCACGCGATTCACGAAGAGAGCGTTCTTGTCCCGGCCCTTCCCGATGCCCAGTCCTTGACCTTGACATGGCAAGAACTGGGTGCATTGCCAAAGAGTTGGCGGCAAGCGTTCGCGCAGTGGCGGGGCGTCTATCTCATCTACGATGGTGAGATCGAGAAGAGCTATGTCGGCTCTGCGTATGGTGCGGAGAACCTGCTTAGTCGGTGGGAAAACTACTCAAAGACGGGTCACGGCGGCAACAAGCTTCTGCGTTCTCGCGATCCCAAGAGCTTCGTGTTCAGCATCCTCCAAAGAGTGTCGCCCGATATGGATGCGGACCACGTGATAGCACTAGAGTCATCCTGGAAGGATCGCCTCCACACCAGATATCCGCGCGGCCTTAACGATAACTGAACCGATACCTCTGGGAGGCCACCGGAAGGAAACCGTGACTTTGATCGCCGACGAGTCGAAGCCCTGGCGCCCACAATCGCTTCGCCGTCGGTGCCCCGTCCAGGGAGGCGATTGCGGGAAGCGGCAATCTGGGAACGAGGGCCCTTCGGTTGTGGTCTCAGGGGGTGGGCACAACTGCCGCGGGCGATCCGCCTCAGCCGAACCGACGGGCCGCTCGCCGTTGTCGTACGTGACGCTACGACCACGTCTACGTCACCGACGACATCGACGTCGAGGACACCCGGTACCGCTCACCCTACGCCGACGGCTCCGACCACGGGGCTGTGGTGACTGATTCGGCCATTCGAGAACCGTGATGCTTGGCGGGTACGGCCTCTCGGTACCTCGCACCGAGTAGCCACGAGCACCAACGGTCCGGAGCCCGCCGTCCCCGGAGCCGCACCTCACCCGGATGTGGCAATCGACATCGCTCACGCGCGACCGGTATAGCATCACCAACGTGTGAGGCACCGCGAGGCTGGCCTTGTCGGTGATCGCACCACGGGGCCGCGTCGAATCTCTCTCAGGGGGCGAAGACTACGCGCTGTCGGACAGCACCACCAGATGCAAGACTCCGATCCCCTGGACGCCCTGTCTCTGGTCGGCTGGCAAGCCGGCTGCGAGTTCGATGGTGTTGCTGATCGCCAGAGAGAGGTCACCAGGGGGTGGGGCGGCTTGCAGTTCCCGTTGGACATGCAGTACGTACCAACGACCGGCCGCGGTTTCCAACAGCGTCTCCATCGGGATACCCAGCTGCACGAACGCCTCGTTCAGCGCCTGCATGTTGCGTTCGTGCACATCGTCGTCCATCACAGCTCCCGCTCAGACGAGTTCCGACCACATCCTTATCCCCCAATCAGGGACTTCTCTCTGATGGCGTCGGTGTTCCCCTGCTCAACCTTGAACTAGCAGGGCTCGGCGGTCGCTGCCGCGCGCCGGGCTCCACTGTCCACCGCTCGACGGCCGGCCACCCGTCGTCGGGCCGCGCACGCTCGCGCAGACACCCTCGGAACCACTTGGAGGCGAGACTCTTTGCCGCCTCGTCATCGCAGGGATGATGTGCGCATCGACGGCAGGCCCCGACGGCGCGAAGTAGACCACGCCGGGCGTTCCGGGGGAAGCTTCTGGTACTGGACTTGACGAAGCTCAACTGCGGGGGTGGCGGCGTCGATGACCCGGGGGAGCGGCGACAGAGAGATGTGTCGGTGGAATCCAAGGGGCCGGCTCCGGCGCGACCGCTGTGGCCATTCTGGCGGTATACCCGCTGGATCTGGCTTGCCTGGCAGTTGGCGGTCGTGGTCGCGATCGTGTCCATAGCCATTTGGTTGGTCCTGTCGGTGCTCAACTGGCTCTTCGGGCTCTCGATCGACCTGCTGCGTCTCTTCTCCAGCCCGTTGGGGGTCGCGCTTGTGGCTGCGGCAGCCTTCATGGGCGGACGCGCCAGCAGGAACTGACGCCGAGCGGGAGGACAGTCGGCAGAGCCCGGAAGCCGTGATTGCGGGCACGAACAACCACACTCCCGATTGCCCAACGGCACGGCGGTCAGTGCATGGTTCTCGAGGGCGCTCTTGGCGTGACCTCGTCGATAGTCCCGCGCTCGGTACGCGGCTGTGGCAGACTTGGGAACGAACAGGGGGCAACATGGCTTTCGGAGGTAACAAGTCCCGGCTCGAGCAGCTTGAGCGGCAGGTCCGGCGCAACACCGAACGGCTCGATGCGCACGAGGTTCGGCTCAACGACCTCGAGAGGGTCCATAGCACGCTCGACGAGCTAAGCGGCTACAGGGACATGACCCGCGACGAGTTGCTTCGGGTTCAGGGCGTCCTGGACGTCCATGAACGGACGCTGGAAGAGCTCATCGACTGGGCCGAGAGCGAGAACTACCGCGAAAGGGTAAAGAGCCTCCGCTACCGCTATCGGCATCATCAGACGCGTTGCGCGAATGCACTGGCGGCGCTCGATGACTGACGGCCAGAACCCGGATGGCGCCGATCATCGGGCCGAGTTGTTGCGCCGCGCTCAGGATCTTGTCATCGAAAGCCGGACCCAGTTCGGCTTCGAGGTTCACGAGGCAGCCACTGAGATGCGGCCGTTACAGCAAGCCAGTCGCCGGCCATGGATCGAAGGCGTGGTTCTCGATCTCCTAACTGACCAGGGCGATCGGTGTGCCCTATGCGGCGGCTGGCTCGAACTCGACGACTACGAGGTAGATCACATCGTTCCATTCGTCCACGGCGGCGGGAACCAGCACGCGAACATCCAGTTGGTGCACCCGAGCTGCAACCGCAGCAAGGGATCTGACATCGCCCCCGAGGTCCTGCTGCGGCACCTTGAGGACCTCTACATGAACCGCTGAAGATGCCTGCAGGTCGTTATTGGTTCGTCGACCGCTCTACGGGTCGGACAGTGAAACCGGTCGCGAACGCCGGGTTGCGATGTGACGGGGAACAACCACGCGCGACCCGCAAAACCGGTCGGCTTCGAACACGCTGCGGATATGCTCACCGACTGACTTCCGTAGGGATGGCCATACGTAGTGCCACGCCCGTATATACCTGCTCGCGGCGGCATCTCCGTGACAATCAGCGATGGCATTGAGATCGTACTTCGCGCACAGCGACGGCCAGGAGCGTCGAACGAGTCGTAGTTGGGCCTGCTTCCAGTCACTGGCTTGCACTCGATCGTTCATCAAGATCGCATGGACGCATGATGGGCCCTAAACGCTGAGACTGTTCGGCATCATTGTGCTCGGGAATGGAAGGCCCTAGCGATACTTCTAGACATTCGGAGGAGGGACCGTCCTGTTGATGGTGTACGGGTGAACGGAGCCGCTAGCAATGGAGTGAAGAATGGGCTCGCCGCGCTTGCGGGTGGACGTCTGGCCGGCGCACTTCTCAATCCGCGACCAAACTAGGATGAACTCTGACATGGGCACCTCTCTGCCCTGGCTAGCCACGAGTGAGACATCAACAGGTAGCGATCCGATAGTGCTACTTCCAAGACCATGGGCATCAGCAATACGGCACCAACCGCCATTTGCGCAGTGAACATGCGCGGGATGCTCACTGCGTCGGGTCGCGCGCAGAACAGCGGGCCATGTCGTCCAGCCTGGCTAGGTCCGGGGTGTCAGCCCAGCTCGGCAATGCGGAGGCTATTGCAGATCCGGACAGCGCAATGCTCCCGGCCGTGCCTTTCGCCGGGAAGAATCCCATGGGCGGAGGGGTTCAGTTAGGCATCGTCGTCTTCCTCGCCGTCCTCCGCAACGGATGGTCCGCCACCCACGCTTCTGTCTCCCTCATACCGCTCCAACATCTCGACGTACAGTGGCTGCTCACGAAAAGATCTGAGTAACGGCCACCGCTTAACCTCCGACCACTTCGGGTATCCACTTTCGATAGCCTCCGGCAGGAGCTCTGCGAGAGCATCGAAGTCGTCCAACAGAGCCGCCTTCGCCATGCGAAGAACAGCTGAAGCGGCACTGTCATCCCACTTCTCGATCTCCTTCGCAATGGAGGACGTTCCCTCCAGTTCCTTGCGAGCAATTTGGGAGTTGACCCAAAGCGGCAATCGGACCGCCTCCGAGCACCTAAGCGCCGAGCCGGCAACTGCAACCTTGCCTGCTGCACCATATTGGCCCGTGACCAGGAGCTCATACGACTTGTTGATCATGACCGACGCTACGTCCTCGCCGGCATCTTTCGCAAGCTTAAGCCAGAGGTGGTACGAAGCCAACAATCCAAGTGAAAGGAGGTTCTCGATGGCAAGTCGGACATAGTCCTCCGAGATGGAAAGCCGGTCGCCAACTTGCACGTCCCTGAAGCGTTCTGGGACATTGCTGAGGTACTGTCGGGACACGCGGGCGCCATTATGCATAATCACATGTCGACGTTGCACTACCTCTATAGCTGCTTCCCAATCGACGGCGAATAGCTTCCAGTCGCCATCGAGTTCCTTCTTCCACCAGTTGGCCCAAGAATCGAAGCTCTGCCGCATGAAATGATCAATGCGCTCATCGATGGCAGCGTCAATCAACTCGTCAAGTGACTCAAACTTCAATAGATCCTTGAGCGTGTATGTCCCAACATCGAAGCCACCCCCAAGGTCGCCTCTTGATGCTGCACCTCGGTGCTCACTGAAATAGATGTGCAGCAAAGAAGCAATGTGGCTCTCAAAATTGCTAACGGCCATCACTACGATTGAGTTCGCCAGAACGAACGAGTCATGTGGCCGCAAGAGCTGATGATTGACCCGCGCCAAGTACTCGGTCAGCACGCCGTGGTGGGCAACGAAATCTAGTACCTTACGCGACCTCAGTGCCGCCATTCCGAGCTCGACCAATTCGTAGGTTGCTTCGGGTGATAGATCGTTTGGGGCTATCTCCCTAGAGCTCTCGTCACCAACCTCTGCCTGGGGCAGATCGACGGCACCCTCCACGTCATGTGCGGGTGATGCCTCATCGAGTCCGTCCTTATCGTCCTCGTCGTCGTTTCCGCCCGACTCTTCGAAACGGAGGAAGTTCCTGACTTCCTCGGAAGCGTCCGCTGCCACTTCTCGCCCAAAGGCTTTGGCCCACTCCTTCATGAAGGCATCAATGTTGTGGCCGTCGATGAGCCCCTCAATGAGTTGCTTGATGTCATGTTTGGCGCGCTGGAGCTTTCGTGCCTGCGGCTCTGCGCTCGCGAAGAGCTCTGAGATGCCGTTCAGCGAGGCATGCAAGAGCTCAGCGCTCGTCACTACATGCTTCCCGAGATCACGGCCTTCCTGAGAATCCTGCTGCAAGACATAGCCTCTTGGCGTTCGACTCTTTCGCTCGAAGCGTAGTTCGGCCAAGCGCGGTCGGCGCGGCTCACTGCTCTACCGGAAGTTGTTCCGGAGTTCTCGCGCTGGGCTCCACAGCGTCGCGCGTTACCCCAAGCCCATCGCTTGGGAGTTGGCCTCAGACGTTCGACAGGTCGTGGACGACGTTGCAGGAATCGAGCGCTGTAGGCAGAGTGCCGGCCGCTACCAGTCGGTTCTCGTGGTGGGCTACCCGGGACTTGAACCCCGAACCTGGCCGACGATTACCCAAAGCTTGGCGAACAACAGCAGTGCGTCGAAGGGCAACAGCTTGGAGATGTGGACCGGGCTCGGCTGGCTCATATCGCACTACCGTGACGGGAAGCTGCGGATGAAAGGGAATGATCGACAGACCGTCGCTACTGCGGTTTCGGTCGGAGCGGTACTCCTGTAAGCCGCGCAGAACGGGGACTTGCGCGCCGATTCATCTTGGTGGTGTAGCAGTCTCGGCGTGTCTAGATCACCGCCTCGACGTTGGGTGTCGGCGGTCGCGAGGGAAGGCCGCACGGCACCGGTTCGTCCGCCTCCCCGGAGGAGGCCCACGACCGCTGATCGCGCGGAGTTGACTGATAACGGTGGCATGCGTGCGGCCCCGCAACAACGCTTCGGCGGGGCCGCAGTTGCAGGTCATCGCGCTTAGAAGCCCTCGGTGTAGCCGGAGGCTCCTGCGAGGTAGCCGTCGCACGCGACGTCGTCGCCATACAGGCCGATGGTGAATGTGGATGTGCCGCCGGGCTCGATGTTGTCGCGGTCCGCGAAGGTGGAGAACACCCCGGTGAGGCGTCCGGTGTCGTCGAGGCAGGCGAGGCCGACGCTGATGGGTCCGGTTACCTCGATGTCGTGCGGGTTGGTGACGGTGCCGGTGAAGTCGTCGAAGTCGCTCTCGATGGGGGTGAGGTCGGTCACGTCGATGGTGACGATGTTCTCGAAGTCACCGAGGCCGGTGGTGTAGTCGATGGCTGGGCTGTCGATGGTCGCGTCGACGGGGAGGTCGTCCGCGCCGACGAACACGATGCCGAACCCGAAACCGTCGGGTGGGATGACATTGGGCTCGATGCCTTGTGAGCGGCCAGAGCCGAGAGCGGTGCCGTCGCCGTCCACGGCCATGCCGGACACCTCGATGCGGGAGACCGGGCCGTCGGTTCCGTTGTACACGAGGAAGGGAACGGAGCCGCGCAACGCTGGGCCGAGCGTGAGGGCCACCGCGTCGCCGCCGGCGGTTAGGGCCGGCTCGCCTTGTACAAGCAGAGAGGTGTACGCCTGCGGCCCGGAGATGTCCACCGCTTCGTCAACGGCGTCATCATCGGTGGCGTCGTCTTCCACGTCCTCGTCGTCAGCGGTCTCGTCGGCCTCTTCCTCCGTGGTGCCTTCGGCGTCGACGCCCGGTTCAGTGTCCTCTGTTGCGTCGGTGCCGCCGCACGCTGAGGCAAGCATCGCGATGGCGGCGGCCGTGACGATGCTGTGTCTGATCTGTCTGACGTGCACGAGTTCCCCGTCCTGTAGGTGAACCCTGACCGTACGAGTCGCCTGCGACATGCCCGGCTGTGGACGGCGGCGCTGGCCCCGTGCGGGCATGACTAACGTTGATGCTCGTACCTCGACGCTGTTCTCCCCCGTGCGGCGTCGAGGTACGTCTATGTCCGAGCAGTCATCGTGCTCGGTGGACCTGCACGCTGAGGTCGAGCTGCCGCAGCCGAGACGCAGCGCGACGCGCTCGGGCATCCGCAGCGGCTCGCTGCTCCCGGTGACGCTCAAGGTCGTCGACGGCCGTGCGGGCCCGACCCAACTCGGCTGTCGCTCCGCTGCGCTGGGCGGGTTCGCTGCCGGCCCAGACGCGTCGAGCAGCTGCTGCGTGGTCGTGGGCGTGGAGGAGCTCGGTCGGGTCGAAGCCGAGGTCGCGGGAGTACTGGTGACGCAGTTCGTCCCGCAGCGTGC
>Ga0207421_10009059_pt1 | contig 10138 bp, 6 predicted proteins | sample SodLakKL_010_SED_4_FD_187542 | JGI IMG/M metagenome (GOLD analysis project Ga0207421, IMG submission 187542) | Alkaline sediment microbial communities from Lake Tanatar, Kulunda Steppe, Russia - 8KL_010_SED (SPAdes) (version 2) | ecosystem: Environmental > Aquatic > Non-marine Saline and...
GAGAAAAGGCTATCTGAAGACGATCTTAACGTCTCTTTCAAAAAATTGGATATAACTGATGAAGACTCTATAAAAGAAACGATTGATTCAGCGGAAAAGAAGTACGATGATATAGACATCTGGGTCAACTGTGCCTATCCCCGAACAAGCGATTGGGGTGAAAAATTCGAAGATGTAAGTTACGAGTCGCTTAAGAAAAACGTCGATATGCACTTGAACGGTTATTTTCTATGCTGCCAAAAGATCGCTGAATATATGAAAGAAAAAGAAGAGGGAGTGATCATCAATTTCGGCTCCACTTACGGCGTTGTAGGTCCAAGATTCGATATCTATGAAGGAACGGAGATGACGATGCCCGCTCCATATGCCGCGATAAAGGGAGGTATCATCAATTTCACACGATATCTAGCCACTTACTACGCACCTCATAACGTGAGAGCAAACGCGATATGTCCAGGAGGCGTATACGATGGACAGGATGAAGATTTCGTGAAAAGATACAATGAAAATACTCCTCTTGGAAGGATGGCAGACCCGGAGGAGATCGCAGGACCTGTACTTTTCCTTTGTTCTGATGCCGCTTCTTACATAACTGGCGAGATATTGATGGTAGATGGAGGTTGGACCACTTGGTAGATAAAGTTATAGATATAAGTGAGAAAAAAATCGGAAAAGATCATCCGAGTTTCATAATCGCCGAAGCGGGAGTGAACCACAACGGAAAGCTAGAATTAGCAAAGAAACTGGTCGATGAAGCTAAAAAAGCCGGTGTTGATGCAGTCAAGTTTCAAACCTTCAAAGCCGAAGATCTTGTCACTAAAGAAGGTAAAATGGCGGATTATCAAAAAAAGAATCTTGGTGAAGAGAAAAGCCAATACGAGATGATAAAAGAGAGGCAATTAGGATATGATGAGTTCAAAGAGTTGAAGAGATACTGTGATGAGAAAGACGTATTGTTTTTATCCACACCTCACACAGGTGATGCAGCAGATTTTTTGGAAAGATCGGTTCCCGCTTTCAAAATAGGATCAGGAGATCTGACCAATCTGCCCTTTTTAGATAAGATCGCGAAAAAAGGAAAACCGATCATACTTTCTACAGGTATGGGAACTCTAGGCGAGGTTGAAGAAGCTGTAGAGGAAATCAAAAAAACAGGTAATGAGGACCTGATTTTATTGCATTGCGTGACTGACTATCCAGCTTCCTTGGAGAATATCAACTTGAACGCCATGTTGACTTTGAAAGATTCTTTCAAAACGTTAGTTGGATACTCAGACCACACTTTGGGTGTCACAGCTCCTTTAGCCGCTGTAAGTCTAGGAGCGACGGTCATAGAAAAACACTTCACCTTGGATAAAAATATGAAAGGGCCCGATCATAAAGCATCTCTAGAACCGGAAGAACTGAAAGATATGGTTAAAAAAATAAGAGATCTTGAAAGTGCTTTAGGAGACGGCATAAAAAGGCCTACTGAAAACGAAGAAGAAATAAAAAGAGTCGCGAGAAAAAGTATCGTCGCCAACAAAAGAATATCAAAAGATTCTGTATTAGAAAGAGATATGTTACATATCAAAAGACCAGAATCTGGTATAAAACCAAAACATCTCGAAAAATTGATCGGACGGGAAGTTAAGCGAGATATAGAAAAGGACGAATCGATCCGATGGGATATGATAAAGTGAGCAGGAAGATCATATACATCACGGGAACCAGAGCGGATTACGGTCTGATGAAAAGAGTTCTAGAGAAGATCGATTCTCATCCCGACCTTGATCTGGAGATCATCGCGACGGGGATGCATCTTTTAGAAGAATTCGGCCACACTATCGATGAGATCGAGAAAGACGGTTTTAAGATCCACAAGATCTCGTCAACATTTGAACGAGATGATAAGTTGTCTATGGCTGTTTTTATCGGTGATTTTATCAAAAAATTATCTTCAAAAGTAGAAAAGATCGATCCCGATTTCATTTTGTTATTAGGCGATAGGGCAGAGATGTTGGCGGGAGCGATAGTTGGCTGTTATATGTCTATAGCTAACGTTCACCTTCACGGTGGAGAGATCACTTCAACTGTGGATGAGATGGCAAGACATGCTATAACCAAACTTTCCAACCTACATCTTCCAGCTAATCAAAAAAGCGCTGAAAGGATCAAAAGGATGGGCGAAAACCCGGAACATGTACGTGTTGTAGGAGCTCCGGGATTAGATTTCGTCCTAAATGAAGATCCTATCCCTAAAAAAGTTCTTGAAAGTAGATACGAGATCGATCTTTCAAAACCTTTGATATTGGTTATCCAACATCCTGTGACGATGGAAGTTGAAAGAGCTGGAGAACAGATGAGGAAAACCTTGGAAGTTATCAAAAGATTGAAGCATCAGACCATTCTGATCTATCCTAACGCTGACGCCGGCGGAAGAAAGATGATAGAAGAGATAAAAAGATACGAGGACTTGGATTTCATTTCAACTTTTAAGAATATACCCCGAGAGGATTACATCAGCCTTATGAGAAACAGTTCCGTATTGGTAGGAAACTCCAGTAGCGGGATTATAGAAGCCCCTTCTTTAAATTTACCAGTAGTGAACATTGGAACTAGACAGAAGGGAAGAGAGCGCGCGGAAAACGTGATAGATGTCGAGTATGACCAACGAGAGATAGAAGATGCGATCGAAATATCTCTATCCGATGAAAAGTTTAATAGTAAGATAAAACATATAGATAATCCGTACGGGGACGGGAGAACTTCGGAGAGGATCACTGAGATATTGTCAAATATAGATATCAACGAAGAACTCTTGCAAAAGGAACTCAAGTTTGACTGAAACAAAGGGTGAATATATGGATATTAATATAGCATATGCAGGAGATAGAAAGATTGCAGTAGATCTGTTGAGATTCATCTTAAAAGAAGGTGTAAAACCAAAAGCTCTTTTCGTATCTTCAGATAAAAAGGCTTCACACGATGATGAATTGATAGAACTTTGCAGTCACCTAGATAACTCAAAGATATTTAGAGGAAAAGAGTTCAAAGAAGAAAATAGTGTTGAAGAACTAAAAAGCTTAAAGTTAGATTATATCATCTCGATCCATTTTCCCTACATATATCCAAAAGATATCTTAGATTTACCGGCACATGGAGTCATCAATCTTCATCCAGCCTATCTACCGTTCAACAGAGGATGGCATACCCCGACTTGGGCGATATATGAAGACACGCCATACGGAGCAACAATGCATTTCATGGATGAAGATGTAGATTGTGGAGATATAATCAATAGGGAGAAAGTAGAAAAGAAACCTGAAGATACAGCGAATTCCTTATATAAAAAAGTTCTAAACGTGGAAAAAAAACTATTCAAAGATACTTGGAAAGACCTAATCAATTTTGAATATGATAGGATCCCACAAGAATTAGATAGAGGAACAAAACACCATAAAGAAGGAATAAAGAAAATCCAGAGATTGAAGCTAGATGAAAAAGTCAAAGTCGAAGAGTTTATTAGAAAATTGAGAGCTCTAACCACTAACAAGATATCTGAAGCAGCATATTTTGAAAAAAACGGAAACAAATATAGTGTTCAGATAAATATAGAAAAGGAGGATTGATCATGGATATACCACTATTTGAGATATATTGGGACGAGAATGATATCCAAGCTGTAAAAGAAGTAATCTGTTCTGGTATGCACTGGTCTTCGGGAGAAGGGATAAAAAAATTTGAAGATCAGATATCACAATACTTAGACACCAAATATTGTGTCACTTTTAATTCTGGTGGAACGGCATTGCATTCTTTGATGAAAGCCTATGATTTCGGCCCTAGAGATGAAGTGATAGTCCCATCTTTTACCTTCATAGCTACCGCGTATGCTCCGATGTACGTTGGCGCTAAGCCAGTTTTTGCCGATATAGAAAAAGAAACTTTTGGGCTCGATCCTGAAGATGTCAAAGAGAGGATAACGTCTAAAACTAAAGCAATAATGCCTATCCATTACGGTGGGATGCCCTGCCAAATTGATGAACTTAAAAGTATCGCTGATGACAACGACCTTCTGTTGATTGAAGATGCGGCTGAGGCCTTGGGGGCGGAATTAAACGGTAAAAAAACTGGAACCTTTGGAGATTCAGCTATGTTCAGTTTTTGCCATAATAAGATCATCACAACAGGTGAAGGAGGATGCGTGGTCACTGAAGATGAAGATTTGTATGAAAAATTAAAGATGTTCAGGTCATACGGAAGGACGGTAAACGGAGATTATTTCACCAATCCAGAAAATATAGATTACAAAGAGATAGGACATAATTATAGGATGTCCACTTTCCAGGCATCTCTCGGTTTATCTCAGATCGGTAAAATAGAAAAAGCTATCAAACTTCGAAATGAGAGAGCGGATCGCTACAACAGAGGATTAAAAGACCTAGACAGAATAAAGACCCCATTGCCTCCTGACGACAGATATAATTCTGTTTATCAGATGTACACGATCAGAATTTTAGAGGGTAGAAAAACTCGTGATGATCTCATGAAATTTTTGAAAGATGAAGGCATTACCACACGGATTTACTTTGATCCGGTTCATGAATATTCAGTATTTAAGGATTTTTTAGATGAAGATATAGAATTACCGATGACAAAAAAATTATCCGAACAGGTAATCACCCTTCCTCTTTATCCAGATATTTCTGAAGAAAATATAGATCACATTATAGATAAAATAAAAAAATTTTTTTAAGAAAGGGAGGTGGATATGAATGAAAATCAACAAAAATTTTTATGAAAAAAAGACCATACTAGTTACTGGAGGAGTAGGATCAATTGGCAGTGAAATAGTGAAAAGATTATTAGATGCAAATCCTGAAGTGATAAGGATATTGGATATCAATGAAACAGAATTGTTCGAATTTGAGGAGGAGCTGGATTCTAAAAAGATAAGGACATTCATCGGCGATGTAAGAGATAAAGAAAGGTTAAAAAAAGCTATAGAGGACGTAGATATAGTATTTCACGCTGCTGCGCTAAAACACGTTCCACTCTGCGAGTACAATCCTTTTGAAGGTGTGAAAACCAATGTCAATGGAACACAGAATCTGATAGACGTAGCTTTAGATGAGGAAGTCGAAAAATTTGTAACTATCAGTACTGACAAAGTGGTAAACCCGATAAATGTCATGGGCGCTACAAAACTACTCGCGGAAAGATTGACGACTTCTGCCAATACATACAAGGGTGCTAGGAAAACTGTTTTCTCGGTAGTGCGTTTTGGAAACGTGCTAAATTCGAGAGGATCTCTTTTACCCACGATAAAAAAACAGATAAAAGAAGGTGGGCCTGTCACTCTTACCGACCCAGAGATGACAAGATTTGTTATGAGTATCAATGAAGCGTCTAAATTAGTTATAAAGGCTTCTGAAAAAGCGAGAGGCGGAGAAATATTCATTTTGAAGATGCCAGCCTTGAAGATCAAAGATCTTATAGAAGTTATCATCGAAGAGCTAAGTCCAGAATACGGATATTCACCTAAGGATATAGATATCAAAAAGATCGGAAAACGCGCCGGCGAGAAGATGTATGAAGAACTGATGACTGAAGAGGAAAATCATCACGCTAAAGAGATCGAAGATATGTTTGTCGTTTTTTCTGAAAATTCTTTTAAAAGGGAAGAAGGGGATGATCTTGAATTCAGTTATCGTTCGGATGAAACTAAATTACTAGATAAGGAGGAAATAAAAAAAATCTTAAGAGATCTCGATTACTGTTGATGATTTCAATATAAAGATAATATATCTATTTTTTACCATACGCCCATTTTCTCGACCAGTCTATACTCTGTCGAGAGCAGGAGTTTTTTCCTGTATTTCATTTTAAATAATACCTTTAAATATAATGTCTCATAAAAATAAACCTACGATCCAAAAAATTATAGAAAAATAAGAAATGGTTTTTGTGGTTGATTTTTTTCTTTGATCATCTCTGTTTTTTCTCGAACCAATAGTCTACTGTTTCTTCGATCCAATCTTCTAGTTCGGTTTCTGACCCGTCTCCCTCGTAATCTATGACTTTCGATTTTGTTCGTATCAAGGTAAGCGCAAGTACCGCTATAATGATGACCACCAAGCCAAATGCCGCGAACAAGATGTTACTTTCAAGTTCTCTTTGTTCTTCACTTTGATCCGCCTCTTTCTGAAGTTCTGAGTAAATCTCTTCCGCTTTTTCTTCCAACTCAACAAGATCTTCTTCTATCTCTGTAACATTCTCTGCTACTACATCTACGAGATCGACTTCGTTTTCGTCTAACGCGTCTTCTAGAGCGGTTGCGTTCTCATCTAAAGCCTTGTCCAATTCGTAAAGCTCTTTACTCAGGTTCTCTACAGAAGAATCTAAATCAGTATCTAAGCGCTCAGTCATTTGGTATATCTCATCAGTTAGCTCTTTGACTTCGTGGATAACTTCTTCGATCTCTTCGATGTCATCTCTCAATTCAGAGAGCTCAGGAACGTAAAGCGCGGTCAATACTTTCTCTACGACTTTATCCTCCTCGTTTTCTGCAACGACTTCAAAGACATTAACTCCTTCTTCTAAGGTCGTTTCGTATTCGAATTTTCCTTGGTCATCAACATCGATCTTCCGATCATTTACGAATACATCTACATCGGGCTCTGTTTCTCCATGTATAACACAACTATCACTTTCCTCGTCATTACTCAGTTCAACTCTCAAGTAAGGCAGCAAATTATCAACATTGAACGTAACGGTAGTTGAGTTATGATTGCCTTCTTCATCTTCCATGTAGAATTCATAGGTGTGTTCTCCATCGTCAAGGGTTCTTTCCAATTCAACAGTGGCGAGTTCATCAATTATCTCAGCTTCTATAGGATCATCACCATTAACCCGAACAGTAGCCTTGACTAACTCGTAATCTAGAGGATGTTCCATCTCAGCTGATATCTGTAGTCTCTCTCCGTTAATTTCTTCACCTTCTCCGGGAGATAGATCAGTTATAATCGGGACTACCTGTTCAGCAGTAAATGCTTTGATATCACCAGTATCTGTTTCGTCGCCCTCCGCCACCGCTCGGAACTCATATGTGGTTTCAGGTTCAAGATCGTTCACAGCGATACTGAATTCAGCGGTCTCATCCTTGATCAACGATTCAGTTTTAGTCCAATCATTCGCGCCTTCTTCCCTGTATTCAAAGTATACTTCAACTTCACTATTATCACCTAAGCCCAGTAATTCACCTCTTAAAGTAGCAGATCGTGGCTTGACTTCTCTCGGCATCTCAGTTTCTACTAAAAGATATTCTGCATCGGTTCCGAAATCTTCGATATCTCCAAGGATCAAAGCGTCATTCTCTTCAAGAACGGCTTGGAATTCATAAGATGTAGAAGGAGCAAGATTTGTCCACTTTTCTTCAAATACACCTACTTCAGTTATCAATAGAGGTTCATCGCTTTCTATCCAATCTTCCTGACCTTTTTCACGTAATCTGAAGAAAACGTTGATCTCGTCATAGCCGCCCATGTCTGTAACTTCTCCGGTCAATACGGCTGAATTTTCTGTTATTTCTTTCGCTCCCAAAGTTTCAAACTCGGGGCCGGACTCTTCGATAGTGACCGTGATCTCGTCATCTTCGATCAAACCAAGATCATAGTGCCACTCGACTTTGAGTTGATAGGTCCCTGGTTCTAGATCTTCAAAGATGTACTCTGTATTATTTGGTTCAACATTTAGTTTGACTTCACCATCATATTCACCGTTTATGTAGAATTCGCCCCAGTAATCAAGAGAAGTACCGCCGTCATCATCAGATTCTGGTATAGAGTCGACTACTGTCAAGAGTTCAGTTGGGAACGATCCTTTATAGACCACTTCATCGTTTTCAGGATCCAAAAAGCCCTGCCAATCATAAGGTTCGGTTTCGAAGCCAGTAGTGAACGATACCGCTTCTCCGGTCATCTCTTCTTCGTCCCACTGTCCTACGGCCCTATACTCGTATTCAGTCCCTGGAGAAAGTCCAGTGATCTTCTCATCGAATTCGGTTGGGCTCGTGACCGTCTGAGTTCCAGTTTCTTCCCACTCGTCGCTATCTATCTCGCGATATCTGAAAAAGACTTCCAACTCTGAGATATCATCCATATCGGTCACTTCTCCTTGTAATACCGCTGAATTATCTGTGACATCAACTGCATCTCTAGTTACAACGTTCACGCCGCCTTCTTCAATACTGAACTCGTGTGAAGACCAATCAGTACATTCGAATTGCATAGATCCGTGAGAATCGGTTGATGCGTACTTGTCAAATTCTCCATCGCGATAGATGCTGTATGACGTGTAAGGTTCTAGACCTTCGAATTCGAACACTACAGTATCCGTAGCTGAGGCTGTGAATCTCCAATCATCATCTGTCCAATCATCCAGATCTATTTCTACTTCTCCACTTTCCGGCAGTGCTCTTATTTTTTCTCCGCCTATCACTACTCCATCGCTGTGAACCTTGAAAGAATCGAAGTCAACGGGTTGATCTACTGTGTAATAAGAATCTTGTAGATCAGAGGGTTCTATCGTAACAAGATTTGACCTTGGATGGATAAGTTCATAATCACATCCAGAGATATCCAATCCTTCTATCGTTAAACCGCTCGTATAACTGTTTATACCGACTCCGGGATGATCTTCTATATTCAGGTCTTCTATGTGAAAGTTGTCGTAATCATCGTAGATAAACAGTGCACCGTTGTCGTTGAGGCTGGAATCTTGTCCATTATTTAGAATCGAGACTCCGTTCATTATGACTTCTCCGCCTTGGTACCTGAATTCCATCCCACTCGCTCCGTTTCCACTGACCTCTACATTTTCGAAGTACATCGAGATCGGTGGTTCACCAGTAGTCCTGTAACCTCTTTCGTTATTATCTCTGATGACTCCATTGGTTACCGTTGCGGTAGGTTGTCCTACGGAAGTCTTCATCCCATAACCGTTCTCTTTTATCAAAAAGTCGTTTATCACGACATTTTGTCCACCGTGTATGTTGAAACCACTACCAACATTTGGATTATCTGGTGAGAAATTATTATGAGATGTTATGTTCTCAAAGGTGACGTCTTGAGCTCTTGAGCCTGTTGCAAATCCATGACCCCAATTGTGATGAGAAAGGACATCCTCAACCGTGGTCTCGCTAGAATCTATGTAAATACCGTTTCCTGAAAAATAATGAGCGTGTATGTCTTCGATGTGTAATCCTCTGATCGTATTGGCATCATTCCAGGCATGGATTCCCCAATTACCCCATCTATCGACATCTAAATTATCCCTATTTCCATAGAGTTCAAAACCCTTTATCGTGATGTCTTCAACGTCGCCAGCTCCATCCGCTTTGATCTCAAATATTCGAGTTGCGTCTTCATGTATCGGTTTTAACACAGCGTCCTCTTCTGAAAGAAATGTCAGTCCGCTCTGTTCGGAATTCATCCAGATCTTATCACCGATACCAAAAGTTCCGCTAGGGAAATAGACACCGTCTTCGTTGTTACTGACAGCATAATCTATCGCATCCATGATAGCTGGATAATCATCAGTTTCTCCATCTCCAACCGCGCCATGATTGGTGACGTCTACAAAAGATTGATCTTGTAAAGAAGAGATTTTTTCATCATTATTTATCGCCTCGGGTATTTTCCCGTCGGCATTGGTGTCAGACGATTCAGCGAGCATCGCTCCAAGGTTCATGCCGATCACTAGTCCAAAACTCAGTAACACTATTACGAATATCTTCAATAAGAACGATTTCTGTGTATTTCTTGTATCTCTTTTATGCCTGTTTTGTGTCTGATCATGCCTTATTTCATGCATCTTTTGTACCTCTTTTGTGTCTTCCCCGGTCATATTATATAAAGTTGCTTGCTTCGTATCAATTAAGATATTTAACTGCCGGGGCCGAAGCTTTTAAATCTTTGGAAGTACTTATACCTTTTGGGAGCGTGTGAAAATTGACTATCGAAAGGATTCTTACTCTATTTGTAGCTATACTGCTGTTATCTAGCTTTACTGCTATTTCATCAGGATCAGAAGTATCTCAAAACGATTTTTTTATGTCTGGTGATGGAACTTTAGAAGATCCATACTTGATCGAGAA
>Ga0207421_10009060_pt1 | contig 10138 bp, 6 predicted proteins | sample SodLakKL_010_SED_4_FD_187542 | JGI IMG/M metagenome (GOLD analysis project Ga0207421, IMG submission 187542) | Alkaline sediment microbial communities from Lake Tanatar, Kulunda Steppe, Russia - 8KL_010_SED (SPAdes) (version 2) | ecosystem: Environmental > Aquatic > Non-marine Saline and...
CTCGATCTCCGCGCTGGCGACGTTCTCCCCGCCGCTCTTGATCATGTCCTTCTTGCGGTCGAGGAACCACAGGTAGCCGTCCTCGTCGATGCGCGCGAAGTCGCCCGTGCGGAACCACCCGTCCAGGAAGGACGCACGGTTCGCCTTCTCGGCGTTCCAGTACCCCCGCGTGACCTTCGGTCCACGCACCAGCAGCTCGCCCTCCTCGCCGGCCGGGACCTCGGCGTCCTCATCGTCGATGACCTTGAGGTCCACGTGCGGGAACGCGCGCCCCTGTGACGCGGTCTTGGTGGTGGTGTGCGCCGCATCGAGGTAGGCGGCACCGTTGGTCAGCTCGGTCATCCCGAACGCCTCGATGAGGCGCACGTGGGGGAGGTGGTCCTGGATCCGTCGGTACAGGCTCGCGGGCACGCCGCCGAACACCAGCCACCTCCACGACGCCAGCGCGTCGAGGTCGAGGTCCTCGATGGCGAGGATCTCGTGGATGATCTGCGAGGCGAGGATCATCCCCTGGAGGCGCTCACGGGCGATCAGGTCCACGATGGCCTGGCCGCGGAAGCTCGGGCTGACCACCCACGTCGCACCGAGGTAGAGCACCGTCCAGCCCGGGACGTCCTGACCGCTGACGTGGAACAGCGGCGCGGTCAGGCCGATCCGGTCCTGCCCGGACAGCTCGAGCTCCACGGTCTGCCCGAGCGCGTTCCACACCAGGTTCCCGTGCGACAGCATCACACCCTTGGGGTGGCTGGTGGTCCCCGAGGTGTAGAGCAGCCGCTGCAGGTCGTGCTCACCCATGGGGGCGTCATCGACCCAGCTCCCCTGACCTGATCGCTCGAGCTCCCCGAGGTCGTGCCAGCCGGCGGGCAGGTCCGGTCCGGTGGAGCACACGTGGGCCACGGGGTGGAGCTCAAGCGTCGCTCGGGCGGTGTCGTGCCAGCCGGGCTCGGTGAGCAGGACCGACACGCTTGCGTCGTCGAGGATGTAGGCCAGCTCCCTTGGGTGCAGGCGCCAGTTCAGCGCGATGTGCGCACCGCCGAGCCGGTTGATCGCCAGCATCTGCACGATCACGTCCGCGGTGTTGCTCGCCAGGATCGCGACCATGCTGCTCCGCTCCACACCCAGCTGTCGCAGGCCGGCTGCCAGGGCGTGGACCCGGTCATCGAGCTGGGCGTAGGTGAGCCGCACGTCGCCGTCCACGAGGGCCTCGTGGTCTGGGCGCCGCGCTCGGTGGTACGGGAGGACGCGGGTGATGTTGTAGGTGCTCATGCCAGGCTCCCAAGGAGTGCAGCGATCGGCGGCAGCGCGGCCACGTCCTGCTTGACCAGCTTCCCCGAGTGGTTGCGGGGCAGAGCGTCCACGGTGACGACCTTCGCCGGGCACTTGTAGCGCGCGAGGTGTCCGCGGCAGTGCTCGATGATGTCGGCCTCGTCGATCGTGGCATCCCCCCTTGCGACCACCACGGCCAGCGGTGCTTCACCCCACCGCTCGTGCGGCATGGCGATCACCGCGGCATCGGCGATGCCGTCGTGCTGGAGGAGCACCCGCTCCACCTCGGCAGCAGCCACGTTCTCCCCCCCGCTGCGGATCATCGCCTTGAGCCGATCGACGAACCACACGTAGCCGTCCTCGTCGATCCGGCCGGCGTCGCCGGTGCGGAACCAGCCGTCTCGGAACGCGGCTGCGGTCGCCTCCGGCGCTGCGTGGTAGCCCGGGGTCACCTTCGGACCGCGCACCTCGAACTCACCTACCTCGCCGGCCGGGAGCGGTCGGCCCTCGGGATCGACGACCCGGATCTCGGCCAGCAGCACGGGCAGGCCGGCGCTGCCGGCCTTCTCCCGCTCACGGCGGGCATCGAGGTAGGCGATCCCGCTGGTGTACTCGGTCATGCCGAGCGACTCCACCATGCGGGCGGCGGGGAACACCCGGTCTCGCAGCTGTTCGATCTCCGGGACGGGGACCCCAGCGTGGACGACCCAGCGGACCGTGGCGGTGGCTGCCGGCGGTGGCACGAGCTCGATCATCCCCCGGATCACGGGGTGGGGGAGGATCATGCCGGTCGCGCCGTGCTCCGTGGTCAGGCGCAGCAGCTCGGCCGGGGTGAAGCCCTCGCTCAGCAGCAGGCTGCCGCCGAAGTAGAGCATGGTCAGGCCGGGAGCGTCGAGCGCGGACACGTGGTACATCGGCGTTGAGACCAGGAACCGGTCCTGCTTGGTGAGCTCGAGCTCGGTGATCTGCGCGAGGTGGTTCGCGATCGTGTTGCCGTTGGTGATGCGCACCCCCTTGGGGCGGCTCGTGGTGCCGGAGGTGTAGAGGATCCGCTGGGTCTGCTCGAGGGTGACGTGGGCGTCCGGGTGGACCGTTCCCATGCCGCGAGCCTCGAGGTCGCCGAAGCGCAGCCACCCGCTCGGCACGATGTCGCCGATGAGGATGCGGTGGCGCAGCGACGGGGGTGCGTCCACCGTTGCGGCGACGGCGAGGTCGCGGTTCGCCTCGTCGCTGACGATCGCCGCGGCGCCGGCGTCCCGCAGCACGTATCCGAGCTCCTCGGGATGCAGGCGGGTGTTCGCCGGCAGGCTGATGCCACCGAGCCGTGCAACCGCGAACAGGGTCAGCAGGTACTCGAGGCGGTTGGCAGACACGATCGCGACCAGGTCACCGGGCTCGACACCCGTGGCCCGCAGCCCGGCGGCCACCGCGTGGACGCGGTCGTCGATGGTCCGGTAGTCGTACTCGCGTCCTACCGCGTCCACGACCGCGGTCCGGGTCCCGTTGACGTACCGGTTCCTGGTGAGCATCCGGCTGAGGTTCACGGTCATGTCGGTCCCGATGTCCGGTCGCCAGGCGTGCTCTCCCACACACCGACTCATCGGTATGCATAGTGAGCGACACGGTGCGATGTCAACCCCGTTCCCAGCCGCCAGCAGCCCGCCCTCGCGCTGCCGTGAGTGTGCTTCGGTTGTGGTTATCGCCGACATCTGGCCCGCATCAACGCTTTGGGTGGATCCTTCGGGTGGACGGGGGGCGACGGCGGGCCACGAGGAACGGGCCGTTGACGCGGAAGTGACGTTCACGTAATAATAAAACCGTCCGGTCGGTACGTACGGGAGCCGGCGGTGAGCAGGGGAGGCTCGCGTGACGGAGAGTTCGGCCGTGGTCACGCACGTCGATGAGGTGCTCACGACCACACGTGCGGTCCGCAAGCGGCTCGACCTCGAGCGACCGGTACCGCGTGACGTCCTTCTGCGTTGCGTGGAGATCGCCCTGCAGGCGCCGGTGTCGCAGAACCAGGAGCTGTGGCGCTTCATCATCGTCGATGATGAGCAGCAACGTCGCCGCGTCGCGGAGGTCTACCGCAAGGCCGCCTACGAGCGGGTCCTCCGTCCGCTGGAGGAAGGGGCGGCGAAGCTGCAGCACCTGGTCGCCGCCGGTGACGCGGTCACCGGTGGTGATGCGCGTCTCGCCCGGACCATGTCCTCGGTCCGCCATCTGTACGACACCATCGACCGTGTACCGGTCCTGGTGGTCGTCGGCTGGGAAGGGCGGGCGCCACGCCGATCGACGGGACCGGAGGCCAGCGGCGTCTTCGGGACCGTGCTGCCCGCGATCTGGTCCTTCCAGCTCGCGCTGCGATCGCGCGGGCTCGGCTCGACGTACACGTGCATCCACCTCCATGAGGAGGAGGCCATGCGCGAGGTCCTCGGGATCCCCGAGACCGTGTTCCAGGTGGCCATGCTGCCGGTGGCCTACACGATCGGCCTCGACTTCCGGGTCGCCAATCGTGCGTCACCGCAGGAGGTCATCTCGTTCAACCGCTGGGGTTCGTCGGGGGAGGCGGGCTGATCGGGGCGGGAAGCCGCCCTTCACACCAACCGAACGGAGAGGGAGATCCGATGAAGAGGTTCGGCAGGGCGGGCGCACGCGCTCGTGCGGTGCGGGCGGTTGCGCTCGCCATGGTCATCGCGCTGGTCGTCGCCGCGTGCGGCGGTGACGACGCGCCCGTCGAGGACGCCGATGACGGCGGGGCATCGGAGGCGGAGACAGATGACGAGGAGGCTGGCGACGACGCTGGCGACGACGAAGGGGCTGAGCAGGCCAGCGGTGGTGAGCTGCGCATCGTCCTGTCCCGCGAGCCTGCGACGCTCGATCCGGTGTTCGCGGTCGTCTCCGACGCGGCCATCTTCGGTGCGTTCATCGAGCCGTTGATCCTGCCGGACCCACAGATGGCCCCCACCAGCGATGGCCTCATCACGGCGTGGGAGCAGGTCGATGACACGACCTGGCGGTTCACGGTCCGCGAGGGGGTGGAGTTCCACAACGGTGAGCCGTTGGACGCCGACGCCGTCGCGTGGAACGTGCTGAACAACCGGGACAGCGGGGGGATCCTCGGCAGCTTCTTCGCGTCGGTGGAGGACGCGCAGGCTGTGGACGACCTCACGGTCGAAGTCGTGACGACGAGCCCGAACAACAGCCTCGTCGCGCTGTTCATGGTGACCTACGCCCTGCCGCCGGGCTACTACGAGGAGGTCGGGGCGGACGGCTTCGCCGACGCACCGTTGGGTACCGGGCCGTTCCTGTACGCCGACCGGTCGCTCGGTGAGAGCGTCACAGCCGAGCGCAACCCGGACTACTGGGGTGAGCAGCCGCGGCTCGACCGCATCGTGTGGACCTTCGCCGCGGACGCGAGCACCCGGGCGAACCTGCTGCTGACCGGCGCTGCGGATGCGGAGCTGAGCGTGCCCTTCGAGACGCTGGGCACGCTGCTCGACGCCGACAACGTCGAGGTGACCTCCTACGACTCGCTCAGCAAGGTGTCGATGTTCCTGATCGACGACCGGCCGCCACTGGACGACCGCGATCTCCGGGAGGCCGTGGCGCGGGCCATGGACCGTGACCTGCTGGTGAACCAGCTGTTCGACGGCGAGGCGGTGACCGCTGCCCGGAACCTGCTCGACATCGGTGACTACGGCATCATGGGTCCGCACGGCTTCGATCACTCACCGGATGTCGCGGCCGAGCTGGTCGCGGGTGCGGCGACGGCGCCGACCCTGCCGGTCATGTGGGTCATCGACCGCGGGCCGCGTGCTCGTGACGTCGGTGAGGCTGTCGCCGGCATGCTGGAGGGTGTCGGCTTCGACGTCCAGCGTGACCCCCGTCCCTACGCTGAGGTGGTGGACGACGCCCTGACCCAGAACGTGGCTGGCCTGTTTGTCTTCCCCAAGACGTCCTTGGCACCGCATCCGTTCTTCTGGACGAACGGCTTCCTGACCACCAACTCCTTGACCAAGCACTGCAGCGATGAGCGCTTCGACGGCCTTGCGAGCGACGCGCTCGCCGCGCCGGGTCCCGAGGAGGGTGCGGAGGTCTATGGCCTGATCGACGACATCGCGTTGACCGAGAACATCTGCATGGTGCCGATCTTCGACGAGGTCGGGCACCTCGCGACCGTCGGCGTCGATGGCCTGGTGATGCGAGCGGACGGCCTGCCGGCCAGCTTCGCCACCGTGTCGTTGGAGTAGGTGCTCCCGGGTGGGGCCCCGCGTGCACCATACGGTCGCGCGGGGCCCCACCGCTCCCATCGCCAGTCCCTGCTTCGGTGACATGAGGAAAGGTTCGCTCCGTGAAGTTCGGTGTCCTGCTCGACCATCAGTACCCGCGATCGGAGGATCTGGGGCAGCGTCTCGACGAGCTGGTCACGATCACCGAGACGGCCCGTGATCTCGGGTACGACTCCATCTTCGGTATCCACCACTACCTGGCGTCGCTCCAGACACCGCAGCCGCTGCTCGTACTGTCCAGGTTGATCCCGTCGTCGGGGCAGATGATGCTCGGCACGGGGATCTACGTGGCGACGCTGCCGCACCCGGTGGAGACCGCTGAGGCGACCGCGACGCTCGATCAGCTCAGCGGGGGCCGTCTGATCCTGGGTGTCGGGGCTGGTTACCGCGACGACGAGTTCGACTCCTTCGGGATCGATCGCCGCACCCGCGGGAGCCGCTTGGTCGAGACGCTCGACCTCGTCAGGGCGCTGTGGAGCGGCGAGGAGGTCAACCACGAGGGCGAGCACTTCCGCGTCCAAGGGCAGCGGCTGTCGGTCCTACCGGCGCAGCAGCCCCGGCCCCCGATCTGGATCGGGGCCAACAACACCAAGACCATCCGGCGAGCCGCACGCATCGGCGACGCCTGGATCGCCTCCCCGAACGTCAAGCGCCGCTGGGCGAAGGGCAACCTAGGGGAGTTCAAGGAGGAGCTTGCCGCACAGGGGGGTTCGTTGGAGGGCCGCGATCTACCGATCCTGCGCGAGCTGCACCTCGCCGAAGATGATGCGACGGCGCAGCGTCGTGCCGACCCGTACCTGCGTGAGGAGTACCAGGCCTACGCCGCCTACGACCTGGCTCACTTCCTCGAGATGTACGAGGATCTGCGACGCAAGTCCTTCATGGTCGGCTCGGCGGACACCGTGGCTGCCAGCATCGCTGATCTCGCCGAGGCGGGCTTCAACCACTTCATCTTCCGCGTCTTCTGGTCAGGCATGCCGCTGGAGTACTCGCTGGAGACGCTGACCCGCTTTGCTGAGGACGTCATGCCCCGGTTCCGGAGCGGGACGTGAAGCTCTCACCCCTCCACCACGTGACGCTGTCCGTGCGCGATCTGGAGCGTTCGATCGCGTTCTACCGCGACGTGCTCGGCATGCGCCTGACCATGCGGGCAGAGGTCGCTGACCGCGAGCACGAGATCTACCTCCGTCTGCCCGCGGGGACCCGCGGCCAGGCAGCGATCCTGCAGGCGGACGAGCGCACCATCGGCGAGGTCGAGCTGATCCAGTGGGGCCTGCCGATACCGCCCGAGCCGACCCCCCCGAAGCGTCCCGGCGATCCCGGCGTGTTCCTTCTGGCGTTCGAGGTGACCGAGTCCACCCTCGAGCAAGCGTGCGACCAGTTGCGGTTGAGGGGCGTGGAGTTCTGGTCCGACGTCCAGCAGATGGCCATCGACGGCTACGGCCAGATCCGCGCGGTGGTGTTCGAGGACCCGGACGGGGTCATGATCGAGCTGCTGCAGCTGCCGACCAAAGAGGAGATCCGGGCCGCGAGGAGGTCGAAGACCATGTAGGTCGGTCAGACACGGGCGGGCTACGAGGTCTCGCGTCAGGAGGGCGGCCGTCGGGCTGTGGGCAACAGGCGTTGAAGCCAGACGCGAGCCCCGTTGTCGCAGGGCCAGGCCAGCACCCGCACTTGCCGATTCGGCACGTTGCTCACTTCACGTGAGAGTCGCCTAGGACAGGAGCATGCAGGTGCACAACGAGGAGACGGCCCCTGAGGTCCTGGCGCGGTTGCGTCCTCGGGCGCTGCACCGGGCGGAGGAGGGCCGGACGCTGACCCGTGATGAGGCGACCGCGCTGTTGACGGCTCGGGATGCCGATCTGGAGCGGCTGCTGGTGGTGGCGGGTCGGGTGCGTGACGCGGCGCCGTGGTACGCCGAAGGCGCGTGGGGGCGGACGCCGGATGGGCGCCGGCGGGTCACCTACTCGCGCAAGGTGTTCGTGCCGCTGACCCACCTGTGCCGTGATGCGTGTGGGTACTGCACCTTCGCGTGGCCCCCGAAGAAGGAGCTGCCGGCCTACCTGTCGCCGGAGCAGGTCCTGGAGGTGGCGCGGGCCGGGCAGGCGGCGGGCTGCACCGAGGTGCTGTTCACGTTGGGTGACAGGCCGGAGGAGCGCTACCCGGCCGCGAAGGCGTGGCTGGCGGCCCGCGGCTACGACACGACCCTGGAGTACCTGCGGGCGGTGTCGATCCAGGTGATCGAGGAGACGGGGGTGCTCCCGCACCTCAACCCGGGGGTGATGAGCTGGGCGGAGCTGGCGACGCTCAAGCAGGTCTCGGCGTCGATGGGGATCATGCTGGAGACCACCTCGGAGCGGCTGCTGGAGAAGGGGCAGGCCCACTTCCAGGCCCCGGACAAGGTGCCGGCGCGGCGGCTGCAGACGCTGGAGGACGCGGGCCGGTTGTCGGTGCCGTTCACCTCCGGCTTGCTGATCGGGATCGGGGAGACGCTCGGTGAGCGGGTCGACACCCTGTTCGCCCTGCGTGACGTGCACCGGCGCTACGGGCACCTGCAGGAGGTGATCGTCCAGAACTTCCGGGCCAAGCCCGACACCGCGATGAAGGACGCCCCGGAGCCGATCTTCGAGGACCTGCTGGCGACCGTGGCGACCGCGCGGGTGCTGCTGGGTCCGACCGTGCACATCCAGGCGCCGCCGAACCTCTCGCCCGGGGTGTACGGCGACATCCTGCGCGCCGGGATCGACGATTGGGGTGGGGTCTCGCCGGTCACCCCGGATCACGTCAACCCGGAGGCGCCGTGGCCGCAGCTCGACGAGTTGGCGGCACGCTCGGCCGAGCACGGCTTCGAGCTGACCGAACGGCTGTGTGTCTATCCGGAGTACGCGACCCGGGCTGATCCGTGGTTGGCGGGTCGGATGCGGGAACCGGTCGCGGCGCTGATGACCCCCGAGGGTCTGGCGCGTCCGGGCGCGAGCCCGCAGGCACGCACCTGGCAGGACCCCGAGGTGGTGTCGGTCGAGCTGACCTCGACGATGGCCGCGGTGATCGACGGCGACGAGGCCGGCGGCTCGGCGGCCGACGGGCGCAACGCCCGCTCGGCCCAGGCCGACGACGACATCCACAAGGCCGTCTATGGCGACCTGCACGTGATCGCCGAAGGGGTGCTGGCGACCAACGCCCCGCGCGTGGAGGGCGCCGCACGTTCGAAGATCCGTCCGGAGGTGTCCGCCGCGTTGGCCAAGGCCCAGCGCGGCACCGTGCTCGATGACGCCGAGGCGCTGGTGTTGTTCGAGACCACGGGGGTGGAGCTCGATGCGCTGGCGGCCGCCGCGGATGAGGTGCGTGCGGCAGCGGTCGGTGACGAGGTCACCTACGTGATCAACCGCAACATCAACTTCACCAACGTGTGTTACACCGGTTGCCGGTTCTGCGCGTTCGCGCAGCGCCGCGACGACCCGGACGCCTACAACCTGTCGCTGACCGAGGTCGCCGACCGGGCCGAGGACGCCTGGAACATCGGGGCGACCGAGGTGTGCATGCAGGGCGGCATCCATCCGGATCTGCCCGGCGACTACTACTTCGACGTGCTCGATGCGGTCAGCGCACGCGTGCCGGGGATGCACATCCACGCCTTCTCCCCGATGGAGGTCGTCAACGGCGCGACCAGGCTCGGCATCGGGGTGCGCGAGTGGCTCACCGAGGCCAAGCGCCGCGGGCTGGGTTCGATCCCGGGCACCGCCGCCGAGATCCTCGACGACGACATCCGCTGGGTGCTGACCAAGGGCAAGCTGCCGACCGCCCAGTGGATCGAGGTCGTCACCGCCGCCCACGCCATCGGGCTGCCGTCGTCGTCGACGATGATGTACGGCCACGTCGACGAGCCCCGCCACTGGGTCGCGCACCTGAAGTTGCTGCGCTCGCTACAGGAGCAGACCGGCGGGTTCACCGAGTTCGTGCCGCTGCCGTTCGTGCACCAGCTCGCCCCGATCTACCTCGCCGGGGTGGCCCGCCCGGGCTCCAGCTGGGAGGACGACCGCCGGGTGCACGCGGTGGCCCGGCTGTTGCTGCAGGGCGCGATCGATCACGTGCAGGTGTCGTGGGTCAAGGTCGGCCTCGACCGGGCCGTCGAGCTGCTGCAGGGCGGGTGCGATGACCTCGGTGGCACGCTGATGGAGGAGACCATCTCCCGGATGGCCGGCTCCACCCACGGCATCCGCCAGAGCGCCGACGACCTGGCCGCCACCGCCATCGCGGCCGGCCGCCCACCCCGCCAGCGCACCACCACCTACGGCCAGATCGCCACCCGCGCCTGAGCCACGGGCCGACCACGTGAGGCATGCCCTGCGGGCGTGGTCCTCACGTGTCGCCGGCCGGCATGCCCGCTCGCCCGCCCTGGCGGGGCGGCCGCTGACCCACCATCGAGAGCAACCGCCGCTGGCCCCGGCCAGCGTCACCCCGTACCCTGGCTGACACGCCACGCACAGAGGAGAGCAAGGTGGCAAAGCTGCTGTTTCGACTGGGCAATGTCCCCGACGAGGAGATCGAGGAGGTGCGCGAGCTGCTCGAGGCCCGCGGTTTCG
>Ga0207421_10009062_pt1 | contig 10137 bp, 7 predicted proteins | sample SodLakKL_010_SED_4_FD_187542 | JGI IMG/M metagenome (GOLD analysis project Ga0207421, IMG submission 187542) | Alkaline sediment microbial communities from Lake Tanatar, Kulunda Steppe, Russia - 8KL_010_SED (SPAdes) (version 2) | ecosystem: Environmental > Aquatic > Non-marine Saline and...
ACGCGGCGGCCGAGCCGGGAATACATGCGAATGGTTTCTGTCGATTCTACTTTATCCACATAGATCACTTCCCCGCCGTCTAGGACGCCTAAGTGAACGGTTTCCTGGGAAGCGCGCATCAAATCCTGGAGAAAACCATGCAGACGCTGGACATGAAGCTGATCCACGATGGCATGGCTTATTTCCATCAAGCGCAGGCCGATGCGGTACTTCTGGGTCTGTGGTTCCTGCTGCACATAACCCCGTAGAATCAGTGTTGCCAAAATGCGGTGCACCGTGCTCTTGTGCAGACCCAGGGAGCGCGCAATATCCGCGAGCCCGCGGCTGTCATCGGAAAAAGCCAGGTACTCTAAGATATCCCCGGCCCGTTCAATGGACTGGATTTTCGCCGGAGAACGCTCCTTTTTCATGAGCGATCACCTGCCTGGCCGGGTTTGCAGTACGAACTCATCGCTGCACTCGGCCGGAGGCGTCGCCTTCCACTAGCTTCATGACTTCGCCCACTTCCATCAGGTTAAAGTCACCGGGGATGGTATGCTTGAGCGCCGAGGCCGCGGCCGCAAATTCCAAAGCCCTCCTGTGATCCATGCCTTCCAAGAACCCATATATGAGCCCGGCGGAAAACGAATCGCCGCCTCCGACTCTGTCAACTATGCGCACATCATATTTCCTCGACTGATAAAATTCCTGGCCATCATAAATCAGTGCCGACCAGCGGTTGTCGCTTGCGGAAATGCTTTCTCGGAGAGTAGTGGCTACCGTTTCAAAGCCAAATTCCTCCTTGAGGGCCCGGAAGACCTGCTTATAGCCCTCCAATTCCAAATGGCCGGAGGTTACATCGCTGGCACCGGGCTTAAAGCCCAGTGTCTTCTCGGCGTCTTCTTCATTGCCGATGCAGACGTCCACATACTGCATCAACGGCGACATCACCGCCTGTGCTTCTTCGGCAGTCCAGAGGTTTTTGCGGAAATTCAAATCCACACTGACTTTGACATCGCAGGCCTTGGCCGCTTTCAAGGCTGCCTGCGTAAGCCGCACGGCTTTGTCACCCAAAGCCGGTGTGATGCCCGTAAAATGGAACCAATCGGCATCGCGAAACACCTCGTCGAAGTCGAAGTCGGCAACGGCCGCTTCAGCAATGGCCGAATGCGCCCGATCATAGACTACCTGCGACGGGCGCATGGATGCACCCGTCTCAAGGAAATAGATCCCTAAGCGATCGCCGCCCCATTGGATATAGTCGGTGTGGACCCCGAACCGCCGCAGATGATTGCAGGCACTCTGGCCCAGGGGATTCGCAGGAAGTTTAGTCACGAAATACGAGTTAAGGCCGTAGTTTGCCAACGACACGGCCACATTGGCTTCGCCGCCGCCATAGACCACATCAAAGGACTCCGCCTGGATGAAACGCTGATGATCCGGAGTGGACAGACGCAGCATAATCTCACCTAAAGTCACTACTTTTTTCGTCACTTGCTATCACTCCTTACGTGCCTGTTGTATCTTGGCCGTAAACTGTTTGGCGGCCTCGGTAATCCGCTGGAAGTCTCCGCTCTTGGCCCCAGCGGTTAGTTCACCGCCTACGCCCACGGCAAAACAGCCGCTGCGGATCCAGTCTCCCACATTGGCCAGATCGACCCCACCGGTGGGCATCAGAGCCGCCTGGGGCAGCGGACCTTTGATGGCCTTGATAATACTAGGCTCAAAGGCACTGCCTGGAAACAGTTTCAGCACTTCAACCCCGGCTTCCATGGCCGTGACCATCTCTTTAATCGTAAAACATCCCGGCATGTAGGGCAGCTGGTAGCGATTGCAGAGGCGAGCGGTATGTTCGTCAAAGGACGGCCCTACAATATAGTTGGCTCCTTCAAGAATGGCGATGCGGGCCGTTTCACTATCCATGACTGTGCCCGCGCCGACCAACAGCTCCTCCCGGCCAAATTCTTCATCCAAGGCAGCAATCACCCGATGTGCCTTCGGGACAGTAAAAGCCACTTCAATGGCATCAATACCCCCAGCCAAACACGCCCGGCCAATATCCACGGCCGTTTTCGGATCGGACGCCCGCACCACCGCCACAATTCCCGTGTCGTGTATCCTCTGCAGCGTTTTCATCTTCTCCACCATATGCTTCTGCACTTCCTTTCCTCGCTCCGCTTCAGGCGTGGATTCAATCTTCGTTCCGCATCGTGAAACGCCTGGTCTGCATCTCGATACTTTTGATTTCGCCTTCGGCACTGGCGGTTCCTTCTGCTCTACGACATTTACGACATTTGCACTGCCAGCAGGAAGTGTTACCTTTGAGCTGACGTCCTGCTTCTGGTATAATAGGCATGCAGTGACGGGCTGCCGCTCCAGAGGCAGCGCGTCGATTTTTCGCCAGCCAAGTACCGGAGGAGGAACCTATCCGTGGAATTTGCCGTTCTTGAATATGTGGTGTTCGTTGTTCTCGGTCTGAGTATTGGTGTCTTAGGAGGCTTTTTCGGTGTGGGCGGCGCCTTCATTTTGACCCCTACATTGAACATCCTCGGAATTCCCATGGCCAATGCCATTGCCACGGGGCTGGCCTTTACGGTGGCTGTGTCCGTATTAGCGGGCCGCAAACATTATCTCGCAGGCACCATGTTGCTGCGGGTATCGCTTTTCGTAGGCTTGATGAGTACCGCTGGCTTGCGTTTGTCAACGCCATTGGTCCTGTTGCTCGATGAACTGGGTGTGGCGGGGCCTTACATACGCATCGTGTACATCGTCCTGCTGATTGCCCTGGGCCTTCTCATTGTCCGCCAGCCAAACCGCAGCCTGAACCCGGAAGAGGAAGGCAGCGGGTGGACCCACAGGCTTCGCAGTCTGCCGCCGCAGATAACGATTGATGCCGGCAAAGCGGTCTCCTTTTGGAGCCTGCTTCTGATTGCCGTTGTGGTGGGCTTTCTGCAGGGACTGATGGGCGTGGGCGGCGGTTTTGTCCTGGTGCCCTTGTTCATACTGGTATTGGACATGGAGCCGCACAAAGCCGCAGGCTCAAGCCTCGGCGTCATTTTCATATCCGCTAGTTTCGGCACTTACTTCTATGTCATGTCAGGCATGGTCCTGTTCGTTGTAGCTGCCATGCTGGCGGCCGGCACCGTACTGGGAACTTACATCGGCACCCGCTCCATCAGCCGCATACGCGGCAGCAGCCTGCAGCGTTTCTATGGTTTGTTCCTGCTGCTCTCTTCTGTGGGAATCGTTTTCAGGCAGCTGGAATGGGGTACCCTATCCCTCGCCTACACCCTGACTTTGACCTTTCTCGTGACACTCTTTATCATATTGAAGTATTTCATCGGTCTGCCCATACCCCTGTTCAACGAAAATCCCGCCGAATAGGGCCTCTGCTGAAAGCAGCAGCTTCCGCTGCTGCAGGCCCCTACCAGCAGTGGACCAGGCCCCGGAGATCGCGCCCGCTGTCTAATGCCTGTTCGGCCGCTTCACGGCTGAATCCCAGCAGAGGCAGCCCCTGATCCACTGTTTGCCGGTAGATGGTCTCCATGTTGTTGTATTCCGGCTGCGACATATTGACCGCCCGCAGCCCGGGCATGGCTGCAGCCAAGTGCATATAGTGGTCTCCCTTGCCGCAAAAATGCAGTCCGCCGCCGCCAAGCTCCCGCAGCAGCTGGCTGTCAAAGGGCAGGATGAATTCTTCGAACATCTCGGGGGAAAAATTCATCGCTGAATCATCCCGCAGCATAATCCTGCCCTCGTGGGCAAAACCCCAATGCACAGACCATGCACTGTCCGAAACAGCAATTTTGTCCCATTCCCGCATAAACGCGCTGTACGTTTCCGTAATCAGGGACAGAAAGTCTTTCACTAGTGCAGGCTCGTCCACAACGTCCAAGAACAAACTGCTGCCCCATATGACCTCGCAGATGTCCATTGGACCCTGCAGATCTGGATGATAGAGATGAACATAACGCCCAATGTTGGGGTATGACTGCCTGATCGACTGAAATTGGCGGCCCACGGAGAACGTCTTTTCCCCTAGGGCCTGATCCAGGTTCGGAACACCCTGCTTGACCAGCTCCCGGATCGCTTCCTTTCCGCCGGCCATCGGCCATGAAGTGGGCAGCGTATTGTGGACTTCATCCATAATAAACAGCTTCACCCCAAACAAAGAAGGAATGATGCTGGTGCCGTAGTTGCAGCGCACGCACAGGAAGGCGCCGCTGCCCGAGGCCAGCTTTTCGGAACAGGCAGCAAACTGCGACAGCAGCATGGCCTCGTCGTCGGCGATGGCTTTGTTTATGGATATCTCCGGCCAGTCTATGCCCGGCTTCTGGGCTTCGCTGCGCCTAGGTGAAAAGATGGGGCCGGCAGATCTTCCTTGCAGGAAATCCACCCACTGCCGCTCTAATTCCTCTTCCACCCCTGCCTCAATTCTTGCCTCCAGATCATCGAGATACTTGGTAATTGACACGCCACATCCACTCCCATGTTTTGGTCTGGCCGCAGCCGAGAAGCTTACTGCCGGGCAGCATAACAGCCCGCCGGATCATGTCAGGCACCCCAAACTCGGGGCATCCACAGTGGTTCTTTTCCCATTTCCCCATGCAAAAACGCCAGCAGCAGATCCTGCTTCAGTTCCTGTGATGCAGGATCATCCCAGAGATTGTTCCATTCACCGGGATCTTCCTGAAGGTCAAAAAGCTCGCCGTAGGACCGGCCGTAGTAGACGGTTATTTTGAAGCGCTCGTTCACATACGTCTTCAAATGCATCGTGTCCGGTTCATGCCGGTTCTCACAGATAATATGATCGCGGGCCGCCGGGCTGTCTCCCTTCCAGACGCCGCTCTGGTCAACGCCGGTCATTTCGCGGGGTACGGGCAGTCCGGCCATGGTGAGAAACGTCGGTGCCAAATCCACCAAAGTCTGCAGGGCACTGCTGCTTTGTCCCGGTGGTACCCGGCCCGGATAACGGACAATAAACGGCACCTTGATCATATCTTCGTAGTGGAAAGGCCCTTTGCGGATCAGGCCATGCTGACCGAAGAAATGCCCGTGATCGGTTGTGAACACGACAATCGTGTCTTCCTTCAGTCCCAGCTCGTCCAAGCGCCGGAGGATGCGGCCGATGTATTTATCCATCATGCTGACCATACCGTAATAGATCGCGATGTCCTTTTTCAGAGTTTCTCGATCTTGGAGATGGGAATGGCATCCATGCAGCGCGTGGGCACCTTCATGGGGACCGATAAAGCACGAGAAATCTGGGTTCTCTTCCTGGGTCATCTGGAAGTGGGGCGGATTGTTGCGGTGTTCGCCGGGTTTCCCCTCCGGTACAGTGATGGTATCCGGGTCATACATGGTATCCCAAGGCCTGGGGACCAGATAATCTGGATGCGGGTCGAAAAACGATGCCCAAAGGAAGAAGGGCTGTTTTTCTTCCCTGTATTTTTCCAAGCGGCCGATGGTTTCTTCCGCAATCCATGTGTTGTAGTGATATTCTTCGGGAATATCCCAGGTGTGCTTTTGATCCCGGTCCATGGTACCGGTGGGCGGCAGGAAATAGTCCTTCCAGTTCAAAAGGCCCTTTTCTTCCATCCAGAGGGCATAATGCTGACCAACGTGGGCTTCATTGGTATGGTTGCGGGCAAGGGCAATATCATCAAAGCCATAAAAGCGCCCATGGTAGTCTTTCCAGAACTCCAGATCCTGCAGCAGGGGGTATGCTTCCAGCGAGGGAAATTCCTCGGTCCCCTGCAAAGGCTGGAAATGAGCCTTGCCCACCAAGGCCGTTGCATAACCGTATTGTAAGAAATGGTCACCGACGGTATACTGGTTCTCCGGCAGTTTCGTTCCCAAGGAATAGGCCAGATGCTGGCTGGGATACTTTCCCGTGATTATCGATGCCCGAGTGGGGGTACAGGTGGGATTCGGACAGTAAGCGCGGGTAAACAGGGTTCCTTCTTCAGCCAGGCCATCCAAATTCGGCGTCTGCACTTCGGGATTGAGCACACCTAAAGTGTTCCAATGCTGCTGATCGCTGGTAATCAAGAGGATATTGGGTCTCTTCTCCGCCATGGATTCCCCTCCGATGTTTGGTCTATGGTGTCCGAAGCCCTATTGGATATCCGCTCCCAAGCGGCCTGTGACCGAATAATAACGTCCGCCGATCTCAGCCGTTGCAAGCTTCTCAAATCCCGTTTCCCGCAGCATTGGACGCAGATCCTCCCATCCGAGCCGGTGCTCCAGCGGAGGACCGTCGTCCATGGCTTCTTTTTTCCACTCAATGACGCCGATGCGGCCTTGGGGCTTAAGCACCCGCACAACTTCACCTAGAAAGTCCCGCAAGTCTTCCGCTTCATGCAACACGGTACTGAGCAGCACGAAATCAATGGTGCCGGTCTCCAGTTTCAAATCGGCCTCATCGCTGCGGGCCGCGTCTATGTTATCCGCGGCTGCTTCCGACAGGCGCTCTGTCAAACGATCAATCATGGCCTGCGAAACATCACGGGCATACACTTTGCCCGCCGGGCCCACCACGGCCGCGGCCGGGACAGTGAAAAAACCAGGGCCGCAGCCCACATCGGCCATGACATCTCCTTCCTTCAAGCCCAGGTCCCGCAGGGTATCTTCCGGTGGCATTGCCCTGTACCGTTCGGCATTCTCCAGCTTGCTGCGATGGCTCGGATCAAATTTGTGTCCCATTGCTTCACCTCCATGGCTGTGTACGGCGCTGCTTCATATACACGGTTTCCCGATCGAAGTTCGATGGACCTTCGTGTTTGTGCCTTCTGCGCCAGCAAAGGAAGGGGAAACAGGCCAAATCGCAGCCCATTTCCCCTGCAGGTTCCTACCGCTGCTTTCAAAGCACGGTCTACTGTGCCATATAGAAGGAAGACGGATTCATGCTGCGGGTCCAAAGATTGTCCCACACCCAAATCCCTTCTTCTGGAACATTCCGTAGATCATTGCTGACGATCAACACCCATGGTGCCCGTCCCACAGTGCCGATGACCCAGAGGTTCTCGGCTTGCGCACGGGCTAGTTCTTTGCCCAATTCCACACGCCTGTCCGGATCGGGCTCAACCAGCATCTGATCGAACACGCCGATCAGTTCCTTAATCTGCTCCGGCGGTTCTTCGCCGTCTTCACCGCGGGTACTGACCCACCGCGACCACAGGGGCCAAGTGGAAATGCTCCACTGGGGTGTCGTCGGTACCATGAAGTGATTGGCAAAGGGGAAGAGGGTATCGGCGCCGGCGTCACCGTGCCAGATGGTGGCATCCATCAGATTGCCCGTAGCCCGCTGATCCTGGAGTTCCCCGGAGACAGCGCGCATGCGGACATCGACGCCCACTTCCTGCCAGTGCGCGGTCACCAGCTCCACATTCGGCAGTTTCGGCGTTTCAAAATCAAAGAACTCAATGGTGATCACCAAACGTTCCCCGTCGGGGCGAAGCCGGAAACCATCACTATCCATTTGGTCCAAGCCCATCTCGTCCAGAAGTTCCGCCGCCCGTTCCGGGTCGTGCTCCACATAGGCCTCGGCGAATTCCGGTTCAAAATAGCGGCTGGAATCCAAAACAGTAAACTGCATCGGTTCGGCGTTGCCGAAGTAGATCGCCTCATTGATCTCCTGGCGATCCATGGCCAGCGACATGGCCTTGCGGAAACGGAAGTCTTGGAAAATTTCTCGCATCACTGGATCTTCATGGGTCATGTTGAACTGGTAGACCACTTCGTTGGCCATACCACTGGTCCAGAGCAGAGCCCGGTAATTTCCTTCATCTTCAAACTCCCGGTACATGGGATAGCTGCGGATGTCCGTGGCGGATCCTTCGTAGTCCAACTGTCCGCTGACGATCATACCGTCAATCATGCCGCGCTCGCTGGCCAGCGTCACTTCAATCCTGTCCAAATAGGGAAGCTGGTTCCCCTCGGCATCGACTTTCCAGAAGTAGGGATTTCTTTCAAATACATGCCGCTCCGCGTCCTTGCGCACCAATCGATAGGGAGCTAAGGTCGGAAGATCCGGCTGGTTGGGAAGGCCAGCCGTGCGGTCAGCTTTGTCAAAGAACAGCTCATACCAGGTGTCAAAGCCCGCATCCCGCGCCATGCGCTCTAGTTCCTCAATATCCCGGTAGTTGCGGTGGAACTGCTCCAGATAATGCCGGGGCAAGAGCGGCTCTGCACCCAAGGTGTGGGCCAGACGCATTTCAAAGAACGGATTGGGGCCAACAAAAGAAATTTCCAGGGTGTAATCGTCGATGGCCGTTAGATCGGCCACTTCACCCTCCACCTGCCAGTTAGAGCTGATAACCGGCACCAAATCTTCGTCATGGATATAGTCGTCGTACCAGAACATCATATCGGCCGTGGTAAAGGGCTCCCCGTCGGACCAGCGCAGTCCTTCCCGCAGGTGAATGGTAAAGGTGGATGCATCTTCTGAGACTTCCACCCGGCGGGCAAGGTTGATAGCATTGCCGCCACCGTCGGCCTGGGGTTTCAAAATTCCGACGAAATCCATGATGCGACCGTCAATATGGGTCACCCGCGGCCGCAGCGTAACCAACTGGGCCGTACCGCCGTATTGCCCGATCTCAGGCGCAGTGACCACATACGGGTCCTTGGGCAGGCGATTTTCCACGGGTTCCAGTTCACCATCGGCCACTTGCGAGGCCAAACCAGGAGCTTCGCCAAATGTTTCAATGGCAAAGGCTTCCAATTCTACTGCCGGGTCGTCAATGACCACCCCCGCATCGGCCAGAGCCGGAACAGACAGCAACACCGCTAAAACAGCCACTACACTGCAGATTCTTTTCATAGTCGTCTCCTCTCATTTTGCCTTGGCAGGTATTCCATTCATCCATTTCTGTCCGCTGGCCACCACCTCCTTAGGACTGCAAAGGAAAGCAGCCCTATTCTAGGCCTCAAATTCCTGTGGATGCCGCTTCTTCAGCTCCGGGATCGCATACTCCCGTCCGGTCTTTTTCAAGTACTCAATATAATCGGGAAGATTCCCTTTAGCGTGCAGAGGCCCGCCTTCTTTCATCACTGTCCAAAGAGGATCGGTGTCGTACCCCTTGGGCATCGTGGCCATCATCTCATCGTGCCACTCCATGAGGCGATGCGCCCCTTCCCGGCACAATTCCGGATGGGAAGGAGCGAGATCCGTCTGTTCATGGGGATCTTCTTTGATGTTAAACAGCATTTCCTGCGGAAATAGATGATAACCGTCGTGGTAAGTACGCATGTACAGGAAGTCGCCGAAGCGCACACTGCGCTGGCAGACATGGGCGCACTGGCTGATGACTAGGTGTTTCCATCCTTCATCCGGCTGTCCGAAAAGAGCACCGGCAAAGCTTTTCCCATCCCAACTGGGATAGGGCTGCTTGTCAAAGAGTTCCGCCAAGGTCGGTGCCAGGTCCAGATTATACCGCAATTGCTCGTCCGCGGCCCCCTTTTGCGCCCCGGGCCACTTGACGATCATGGGAATGCGGCAGGTGGCGTGGTCGGCCGTGCCGTGCTCACCATAAATTCCCAATTCGCCCATGTTTTCACCATGATCGGCACTGATAATAATCGCGGTATCGTCCAAAATACCCTTGGCATCCAGCAGTTTCATCAGGCGGCCGATGTGCTCGTCCATGTAACGGATGCCGCAGTCGTAACCGTCAATCATGCTGCGCAGTGCATCCATATCGGGCAATTCACCCGGATGGCGGGGGAAGCGGGGGCTGGTCGCATTGTCAAACATCGCAATTTCCCAAGGCTTATGGGGCCCCACCAACTGCTGGTGTTCCTTGAGGACGTCCTCGGTCAGCCACTGCGGCAGCGGATCATCGGCGAAGGGATTGCCGAATTCCTCCGGGGCCCGGTACGGCGTATGGGGATCCCAATAGTTCAAATGCAGGAACCAGTTGTCCCGTTCGGCATTGCGCTCCAGCCAATCGGTTACCACAGGCGTCACTTCTTCCGCCGATTCCATTCCTCCCTTTCCGGTGTTGTGCATTTCGTTGAAGCCGGAAAGGAAACTGAGGGAAGTATGGCGCTCGGCAAAGGGACTGATGGACACAGTATGGTAGCCGGAATAGCGGAGAATGTAGGGCAAGGCTTCCGTGTAGAAACGGCCGCGAAAGCCGCGATCAGGGCCTTCCA
>Ga0207421_10009064_pt1 | contig 10137 bp, 9 predicted proteins | sample SodLakKL_010_SED_4_FD_187542 | JGI IMG/M metagenome (GOLD analysis project Ga0207421, IMG submission 187542) | Alkaline sediment microbial communities from Lake Tanatar, Kulunda Steppe, Russia - 8KL_010_SED (SPAdes) (version 2) | ecosystem: Environmental > Aquatic > Non-marine Saline and...
ATAACACCGCTAATGCAGCTATAATAAACCGTTAAATTTCCGTTTCCGAATATTACTTATGACAACATTTTGTAAGCTACGAATTTTGTATAATATTATTATAAACATTCTGAAGTTATCAAGATTGGCTCATATAATTAATTGTCATTAGTACGGAACGAATTGGAGTGAGGAATCTCGTAATTTTTATCGGACACCAGTGATTCTTTTAATATAAGTTTCCATTGTTTGATAGTTAAATTCATTATTTATTTAAAGTTTAATATTTCCGGAACATCACATTTACAAGAAGTACAGGGCTTACTGAAAAAAACTTCAAAAATTTTTCAAAAAAAATTTCAAAAAAGTTTGTTATTCTAAAAAACAGTATTACATTTGCAGTGTTATAGTAAAGTAGTACAGTAGTAAAACATAAATCACAAATATTAAAATTATGGTAAAAATTGAAAATTTAACCTTTGGTTACAAAAAGAAGGGGTTATTGTTTGATGACCTCAGTATGAGACTTGCCCCCGGAAAGATCTATGGTCTTTTTGGCATGAACGGGGCAGGAAAAACTACCTTGCTGAAACATATTGCAGGACTTCTGTTTCCCAAAAAAGGAGAATGTAAGGTGTTTGACGAACATGCAGGCGACCGTAAACCGGGAGTTTTGGCCGACATCTTTGTAATACCCGAAGAATTTGAATTGCCCGCTATTTCAAGTGAGGCTTTCGTTACTATCAACTCACCGTTTTTCCCAAAATTTGATGATCATCAAATGGAAAAATACCGGGAAGAGTTTAAAATAAAAAATGGTCAAAAACTGACTACCATGTCTTATGGTCAGAAAAAAAAGTTTCTTATTGCTTTCGGGTTAGCAACCAATGCACGATTGCTTCTTATGGATGAGCCTACAAACGGCCTGGATATTCCATCAAAAAGCCAGTTTAGAAAAATCATTGCATCATCTACAAACGAGGACAGGTGTATACTTGTTTCAACCCACCAGGTGCGCGATCTGGGTAATATTATAGACCAGGTTACAATTATTGATGAAGGAAAGATCATCTTCGATCAGAGTATAGAAGATATTTCCAAAAAATTTGTTTTTGGTAAGATAAAAGATGATGAGGAGCACGAAGTAGTTTATTCCGAAGAAATTTTGGGAGGGAAAGCCGCTATTTGTAAAAACAAAGGCATGGAAAGTGAAGTGGATATGGAGCTGCTTTTCAATGGGGTGATAAACAATAGAGAAAAAATTAATAACGAATTCAAAAAATGATAACCATGGAAAATATAAACAGATTTTGTATTAGCAGAGTATTTCGTATTATATACCGGCAGTTTTTAATGAGCATGAAGCCATGGATAATTGGAATTGCTGCTACCGGTGGTTTTTTACTTGGGGTGTTTGCTTTGCAAATAATCACATCAGGAGGAAATTTTAACCTGGATACGTACACAGCAGTTGGATTTGTAATTCTTTTCCTGGGAGGATATATTTTTTCAAGCAATATATTCAATGAATTACAATCTCCTGTTAAGGGGCATTTTTATTTGTTACTTCCGGCCAGGATCGGAGAAAAGTTGATCGCTTCCTGGTTGTTGAGTTCTATTTTTTATGTAATTGTTTCCTTATTGATGCTGTTTTTGATAAGCTTCATTTTGAGCGGTATTTTGGCGCTCTTTTTTGATGGCAACATGCAATTGTTTCAGCCTTTTTCTGATACTGCCCTAAAAGCTACAGGTTCTTACCTTGTAACTCAAACAATCTTTTTACTTGGTAGCGTCTATTTCAGAAAGTTTAACTTCTTGAAAACATTGCTTGCAATATTTGTAGTCTATATGATAATTTTTATATGGACCATTATAATGGTATTTACAATTATCAGACCACAAGATATGATGGCTACAGGTATGGAAGATATTCATTTTAAAGCACAACCGGAACATTTATCTACTATTTTCTGGTACATAACAGGTCCGTTTTTTCTAATTGTAAGTTATTTAAGATTAAAAGAAAGGCAGGTGTAGCATGGAATTCATTGAAAAACAACCTATTTATAAGCAAATAGCAGATTATTTCTGCGAAAACATATTGCTTGATAAGTGGAAAGCTAACGAGAGGATCCCCTCAGTAAGAGATATTGCTGTTACTATGGAAGTTAATCCAAATACCGCAATGAGGGCATTTATTTATTTACAGGATTTAGGCATAATATATAATAAAAGAGGTATAGGCTATTTTGTTAGTGAAGATGGCTACAATAAAGCTTTAGAGCTTAAAAGACAAGATTTTATTGAAAAAGAAATGCCTGAATTTATCAAAACCATGAAACTTCTCAACTTTTCTTGTAAAGAAATGGAAGAGTTATATGATAAAGAATATGGTAAAAAATGAAATAATTACATCAATAATAAAAATTATAAATCATGAAGAAAAGTAATATTGTATTATTAATAGCCTTATTGTTAGTATTGGTAAGCATAACTGTTGCAGCTTTTTATTACAGGGGTGTTTTAAAAGAAGGCCTTAAAGAAGGGGATGGTAATATAAAAAAAGAACAACGTGATGTCTCAGCTTATAATATGCTTAAAGTAAATGGAGGTTTTACAGTTCATTACACCCAGGAAACCTTGCAAGAGCTAACCGTTGAAGCTGACAATTCGGGAGCTTCTTTAAGACAAAAATAGTAAATTAAATTACTTGTAGTTAATAAAAAAACCACCGGCCGGCATGAACTGTCCCGGCACGGTGGTTTTTTTATTTATAATGGAACTGCCATGCTCCTAATAATAATGGAACCCGATAAAGTTCCAGTAGTACATTTGAATAATTACCGCAATATTTATCACAATAAGCAATAAATAGTATATTTTGCTGCGAATTCTGATTGCTTTTAATTGTTTTATTTGATAAAAGTTGTAAATCATTATAATACTCAGTATGATAAATAAAAACGGCAGTAATAGGACAAGTACCATACCTGAAGCAGGTGGTGCTGAGAAAACTACGCTTTCGGCGTCTCCAATAGCCATACTGAGAAATAGGTAAAAACACAATAACACTAAAGCAGCTATCCAGGCTGTAAATTTAGTGCCGAAAGGCAGATTTTTAGGTGCTTTTCTAAGTGGTTTGTAATTTCTCCGGGTAAAGAATAGTATTGGCCAGAATAATAGCGTGATTATTGAAAAAATTATTGCAATTACAAATATTGCCATGTTGAGTCTGTGGCTTTCGTAAAAAGGCACCCTGTCTAAAGCCATAATAGGCCGGGAACCTAAAAAGCCATGAGCTATCCGGCCTTTTTCATCTTCTTCAAAAGCCAGTATTTCACAACTATGTTCTTCACGAAATAATAAGCTGTCAATAGGCACCCAATATTTTACATCGCCCCTTATTTCTGTTCTTAACATTTCATCCTTTACCGATATTTCAGTTTGATTCATCAGGGAGAGGATTTTTGTATAGTCGGAGTGGGGATGCCTGTTGGGTTTATAGTTACCGCTAAACCTTTCCAGGTATTTTTTGTCAACTTCAATTGCTTCAGTCAGCTCCCGGTCTTTAACAAAGAAATTTTCAATGAAAGCATCCATAACATCCATGTAAGAGCCTCCACCACCTTCACTGTTGAAAGAGATAAACAAGCCCATATTGTGCTCAGGCATTAATGCCATTAAAGAGTGAAACCAGAAAGTATCACCGCCGTGGCCTATTATTTTCTGGCATTTTGTGCTCATATCCATAAACCCGTAGCGGCAAGGATTAACCATTGGAGCATGATACATTACAGGTTCAAGCATCTTGTTATAAGTTGCAGTGTCAATGATTATATTGTCATTATATCTGCCTTTTTCTAAAAACATACGCATGAAATCTGCCATATCTTCTGCTGTAGTGGTTGTGCCACCTGCCGGCGATAACGGCACATATTCAAACGGTTTTTCTACCAACTCTCCACCGGCAAACTGATACCCTTTGCTCATATTGTCTAACATTTCATCGGGTAGTGGTTGGCGGAAAGTTGTGTTTTGCAGATCAAGCGGGGTTAATATGTTTTTTTCAACGTATTCGTTCCACTCCATACCTGAAATTATTTCCACTATATGTGCTGCCAAAGCTGTGCCGTGATTTGAATATGATGCATGAACACCCGGTGGACGAACTCTCTCAGGCAACTGATCTTCCAATAACTCGCTTAAAGGCTTATCAACCAAATCTTCTGCAAAAAGCCCCATTACAATATCTTCAAACCCCGGAGTGTGACTCATCAAGTGAGTCATAGTAATGGGCTCTTCAAAAGTGTCGGGGATCTTAAAATCTTCAAGATACTCATTGACATTACGATCAAGCTCTAGTTCATCCTGTTCATACAATTGCATTACAGCTATCCATGTAAACAACTTAGATATAGATCCAATACGGAACAATGTCTCATTTGGATCTACAGGCAACTGTTCTTCAACATCGCTGTATCCATAACCTTCCAGAAGAATTATCTCTCCATCTTTTACAATACAAGCAGTTGCACCTGCAATGTTGTTATCAATCAGCTTTGAAGCAATTAAACCTTCCATGAAATTATTTACACGGTCTGAATCAATTTCCTTTTCGGCTTTGACTGAAAATACAGTAGCCAACAACGTAAAAAGTAAAACTAATTTCTTCATCTGCATGTTTAATGGTTATTAAATTGGTTAACAATAATTTACATCCTTGCGTGTTTGAACTTTATTAATTCTATTGTGAAAAGCTGAAAGCTCAAAGCTAAAAGCAACCTTTTTTTATTTATAACTGGAATAATCAAACTTCACATCTGCCCAGTCTTCAAAATCTTCTCCGGCTTCCATTATGTCAATATCATCCTCCTGGTAACGCCATTCTATGTATAAAAGATCTTCTTTTTCATTATCAAATATTTGTTTTAGTAAATCCAGTATCTCCACTAACATTTTTGATGATGAAGAGTTTATATATTCAAATTGAAAAATGACCTTTGTTTTTACTAAGCCTGATTTGGAATAATTTAATAACCATTCTTTTATAGTATCATAAAATTTTTTCGGATCTTCCGGCAATGAACGCCCTCCTAACATTACTGTTCCCTTATCCTTATCTAATAATACTTCAGGTGAGTCTATAGTGCCTTTTAAATAATAAGGGGTTAAGGTATTGGACATATTAAAGACTTTTTATTGTATTTATACGGTAAAAATACAATAAATTTTTAATCTAACATTAGTTATAAAATATTATGATATGATATAATATAATATATTATTCGTTATTTGACTCACCCATAGAATAATATATACATCTTAATATAAAATTACCTGCCGGGTAAGTGGACTTTTCTACATGAAGCTTATTAGGTGTTAGTTCTCTTATAAACCATATTTCACCCATTTTTTCTATATGCAGGCTGTGCGAGTTTCTGATCCTCCAGAAATCATACCTTGAGTCACCAATGATCATGGTTCCATCATCGTAAAAAATAGTAGGCGCTGATTGGTCATAATCTGTGACATTTGGCGCAACTTCTTCGATATGAGGAACACCCCATCTTGTATCTATCAGGTCATCGATATCATACTTGAATTCTACATCATCTTCACAGGAAATGAGAATGAGAAGTAAGAGTATGAGAGTTAGTTTTAATGGGTTGTGCATTGTTGAGTTGTTAAATTGTTATTGTTGTTATTGTTGAATTGTTTGATATTGGTCATTGGTTCGTTGTTTGTTGTTTGGTGTTCGTTGTTCGTTGTTCAGTGTTCGGTGTTCTTTGTTTTGGATTTTGGTTTTGGGATTTATTTTGGATTTTGAGTTTTGGATTTTATTTATCCACGATCGTAATTTCAACTCTCCTGTTTCTGGCTCTGTTTTCCGCTGTGTCGTCCGGGGCGACGGGTCTGTTATCTTCATGGCCTACATATTCTATATTTCCAAAGCCTTCTTCCATCATATATTCAGCAACAGCTTCAGCTCTTTTAACTGATATGTCTCGGTGCTCCATTGTTTCTAATCCGTCCGAATGGCCGGCTATTTGTATCCGGATATCTGGATTTTGCTTCAGCTGGTCGATAATGCGGTCGAGTTCCGGATATGCCTCGGTGGGTATTTCAGCGCTACCGGCTTCAAACACCAGGTGCTGGAGTTCAATTTTTGAACCTACAATAATATTTTCAAGCAGTATCTCCTTTTCCACATCCTGGATAGTGAGAGCTTGTTCAAGGTCTAATCTTTCAGTATGCAGCCAGTAACCGGGAGCGGTAACAATCAATGAATAATTTTCTTCTGTCCTGAAGCTTGTATTGAACCTGCCGGTACTTCTGTCCGAGTTGGTTGCTTCTATAGTTCTGCCGGTTTCATTATCTACTATTTCAATGGTAGCTCTCACAGGTTGTAATGTACTACGGTCTTTCACTTCACCCATTAAATTGGTACGCCTTACGCTTATTACCTCGGCATCTGTTACTCTCTCGTCACGATGAAAATCTATCCTGCGTCGTTTTTCATCAAAGATGAAATTAACTTCAAATTGACTGTATGCGTTAAGGTGTACAATAAAATCGTTTTGCCTCAGGTTAAAATGCTCAGCAAAAACATCACGTATTGACACGACGTAATCATCCAGGGCTGGCGCATATATTTCATATTTACCCTCTCCGTCGGTAAGTGCAGAAATAGTGTTGCCCCTGGTATCAACAGCTTCTATTCTTATGTTTGATACATCAACCCTACCCAGGGTTGAGAGTTCACTACGGTTAAGTATAACCTGTCCGAATATTCTGTGTCTTTCGAGAAACGGCACATAAATGTCTTTATCTTCGTTAACGTGTACTATCATTTCACGCGCCTCGGGCACAAAATTATCCTCTGTGCCTATGTTATTGATCTCTATCCTGTATATACCGGCAGCAAGGTTCTCATAGGTGACTTCCCCGTCCATGCCGGACAGCAATTGGTTGTTCACCAATCCGCCGGTATAATCATATTCTTTTTCAAAATCGTCATGATCCCTGCTGTCTTCCCGGTGTAATGTAACCAATATATTATTAATACCCGGATCGTTAGGGCCCTTTTCCAGCGTGCCCTGAAGGTCTTTAAACACGTGTACCGTCAGATCATGATATTTAACCCTTGGCTGGTCCCAATGAAAGTCTTTTTTGAGCCTGATCTCAAAGTATGTGTTTGAGTAATCTTGTTTGTCTTCAGTAATAAGGTCTGTTGATACCTGGTAACTAAGAGTGTTGAGAAGCGAAACGCTAAATCCCCTGTCAAAATAAAAATCAAGCTGATTCTGCAGGTGCATTCGGGTAGTTTTATAGGTGAAATCGTGCATGAAATTTAGCTTGGAAGAAAGCTCTATCATATCTTCGTAAATAAAGCTTTCATAATAGGGCATAATGCGGAGGTTTTGAGTGTAAGTGCCACGGTAGAAATATGTCATTTGTTGATGCATTCCATAAGGTCCGTAAAAATAATTTAAAAATGTTCCCCAGACTCTCCTCCTTAGGTTAAATTTAAAATGAGCATTAAAAAACTCCTCCCTGTTTTGCATGCCATGAATACCAATAGCATCTTCACCCGGTATAGAATAATTGGTTACAAAGTTATAACCCAGCTCCAGTGAAGGGCTAAAAGTCATATTATAGCTTTCCCTTATGCGGGCGCCGATTTCTATATTAGCACTGTTTGTTTCGAATGGGGTTCCATCATAATGAGCATAAGAATTTGATGCGCGGCTTTCGTAAAATGGCCCGAAAAAAAGCGCATAACCTGCATCCATGTATTTGGTGGTTCTGAGATTAACCCTGCGAGAGCCGGTAAATCTCTCGGAAGTTAAACCCGAGCTTGTTTCGATGACCGGCCTGTTTAGCCTGTCATTAAATCTTAATTCGAATATAAGCCCATCTTCATAAGGGTACCTTATGGAGCCTCTTAACTGATGGCGTCCGGCATAATGTCCGTAATAATTTGTGCTCCCATATCGTTCTCTGAGTCTTATTCGGAGGTCATTAATTCTTCCCGTGTAATTTACATTTAATCCATAACCAAATTTTTGCTTATCAACAGCATGAAAATTAACATCGCTTAATCCGGCATCTATGGATATATTATGATTATCAAATAATGTAAAGCCGGTACCTGCTCCATATAACCTGGCATCGGTATCAAACAATTCGTTATCGGTATAGGCAAATCTTGTATTCAGGTTAAAATTTTCAAAACGAGAATTGAGAATACCACCATAAGTTCTAATTGGGCGAAACCTGTTTTCTCCTGCCAAACCGGTTATTTCATACCTGTCCAAAAACCGGTAATCCAGCCTAAATCCCCTGCCAAGTCCATGTTTTGTAGAAATACCAGAAACATCTCCAATCATTATATTGTATTGAGGTGAATTAAAGGCCAACCTGAACCGGCTGCGTTGAAGAACATCATCTGTTCTTCCTATACCATGGGCTCTGAATCTGTAATCTAAATTCCTGTTTTCGGAAAATAGTATATTACCCAAAATACTACCTGAAAAATAGGGATCATATTCACTAAAAAGGTTGTGGATATTAAACTGTGCTGTTAATGGTATTTCTCCCTGGGGTATTTGATACCGGAAAGAATTTGTCAGGTGGCTGAACCAGAAGGTGGTGCTGAAGTCAGCGTCTTCGCTTGTAGCATTAAGGTCAACCCTGTATAGTGATTGGTCGCCGGCCCGGTTATTGTCATCATCCAGCTCAACCGGCATGGTTATGACAGTATCTTTTCCCGATTCAAGTCGGAGCTCAAAGTTAAGTTCATTGTTTCTTTCTCTGGGTAGTGAAATATTTTCAGTGCTTGCCAGGTTTATGTATATTGCTTCATCAATGTTTCCCCGGTTTTCGAACCGAAAACGAAATTCACTTTCCCCGGTTTCCTGGTCGAAATACGATATCCTGGTAAGGGGTCTCAAGCGCAAATCGGATAGCCCCGGTATTTTAAGATAGCAATACGCATTGGCCATGGTGTGACCGTCACGATCATTAACAGATGCAATTACAGAATAACCGATTTCCCCTTTAACTTCTCTTGAGGAAGCTATCCTGACAGGTATCTGCAGTGAATCGCCCCCCGGTATGGTATAACTGCGCCTGTCCTCTTTAATAAGAGTCCATCCTACAGGAGCATTGAAAGTGACCTGGACAACTTCCGGCATAGCGCCGTTATTTGCTATGGTCAAAACATTAAAAAAAGCTTCTTCGGGATCTATAGCTATGTCTTCGTGTCTGAAGTTGGCTTCAAGTTCTGCTAAGTCCGTGGATTGCTCATTAAAACTTTGCGAAAAGGAGTTAACAAGGTTGGCAGCAAAAACAAAAATAAATATAGCATGTTTTAATTTGTTCTGCATTTCCAAATTATTTGTTTTAATACGCTTCAACCTTGAACTCAATATCTACATAGTAATAACCGGGTGGTTCACCCAGTAGTATTTTGTCTTCCTCTTTGGGATCTCTTCCGCATTTATAGGTAATTAATATTTTAAAATCATCGAAACCACCTGATAATTCAACACCTTCAACTAAAGTTTGATAATTGCTTTCCAAAGGCTTTTCTTCTTGAATATAGCCGTCAAGAGTTTCGGTTCCGCCTCCATCTTTAGCATCTAGATAGATATAATCAAGTTCCAGGTTATCCTCACTATCACCAATAATATTTTCTGTATTTGCTTTGAATTTGAGTCTCCAATTATTATTTCCGTCGTGTTCGGCCGCATTCAAATCCACTAATATACCAATTCTTGTCCACTCATTATACTTTACACCTTCGTTATATTTTGTCATGGAGTTAATACTGAAACTAACGCTCCCACCGCTCTCAACTCTTATTGCTCTTATTAAGTCGTTTTCTTTCGGCGCACGGCTAAAGCTTCTTTGTGTAAATTGTGCAAGGCTTATATTGGAGATTAAAATACCAATAATGGTTATTAAAATAAATATATATCGTTTATCTATTACCATTAGGATAAATTCAACCTGATTATGTTAATATAAGCGATTAATTTAAATAAAGTATAAAACTTGTATTAGTTTAGAGGTTTTATTATAATATTATCGGTATTTCCAGATATTATATAACAACTCCAAGTTTTATATCTAAATATAGATATTTTAAAATAA
>Ga0207421_10009065_pt1 | contig 10136 bp, 8 predicted proteins | sample SodLakKL_010_SED_4_FD_187542 | JGI IMG/M metagenome (GOLD analysis project Ga0207421, IMG submission 187542) | Alkaline sediment microbial communities from Lake Tanatar, Kulunda Steppe, Russia - 8KL_010_SED (SPAdes) (version 2) | ecosystem: Environmental > Aquatic > Non-marine Saline and...
CGCTGCCCCCGACGAGCGTGGACGTGCTCGGCACGTCCATCGCTACAACCTCGTACGGCGAGGTGCTCCGGGCGATCGCTCAACCACCGGAGAATCGCGCACAGCTCTTCGCCTTCTGCAACGTCCACTCGGTCATGACCGCTCGCCGCGACCGGGACGTGAGGGACGCACTGGACGCGATGGACATGGCCAACCCTGACGGCATGCCGCTGGTCTGGACACTGCGTCGCCGGGGGCATGCGAGTCAACCGCGTGTGTACGGACCCGACCTGATGGAACACGCTCTCCCGCATGGCGTTGCGCTCGGCTGGCGTCACTTCTTCTTCGGAACGACCGATGAGACGCTTGACCGTCTGACCGAAAGCGCACGCAGACTGGCACCCGGAGTTCGCATCGTCGGACGCTACGCACCGCCCTATCGTCCACTGACCGCGTCGGAGGAAGACGACGTCGTCGAACGCATCCTCAGCTCGGACGCGAACGTCGTCTGGGTCGGGCTGGGCATGCCGAAGCAGGAACTCTGGATGCATCGTGTCCGCGAGCGCCTCCCCGGCACCAGCTTGCTCGGCGTGGGAGCAGCCTTCGACCTATTGAGCGGCACGGTCCCACAAGCACCAGACTGGATCCAGGACCGTGGCCTTGAGTGGGCCTACCGCCTGTGGCGAGAGCCGCGACGGCTCTGGCGCCGCTACCTCATCAACAACCCGACCTTCGCCGTCCTCGCTACCGTCGAGACGCTTCGAATCCGGTTCGCGCGCCATGGATGAGGCCCCCACCGGACGGACCGCCGCCCTCACGCGCCGCACGCTGAAGGATCACCAGCGGGCGAACCTGGCTCCCATCACCTGGGCGACCAACGGGCCAACCGCCACGGCAACGTGCTGCTCGCCCCCGCCCTGGCCGAACTCATGGCTGCCAAACTACGGACTGCTGCTCCGCAACACTGACTGGCGCACCACCCACCGCCTAGCCCAACCCGCCCTCGCGATCACCTGCATCATGACCGTCAAGCTCATCGATTGGCACGACCGCTAGAACACCTGACCAACGCACACCCCGGAAATAGAGGCGTCCATGAGCGAGCGGCCCCTGCGAACGGTCCCTCAACCTCGCCGTGACAAGCGGCTCTCGCGCTGTTCACCAAGCGGCTACAGCGACCTCGAACCGGCGCCCTATATGCGCGACCTCTAGACTCCATAATCGTAGTGATCCGAGACCTTTCGGTCGCCATCAGCGACGTCACGGGGAGAGCATGGAAGAACCACGACAGCAGTTGACGGTCTTCGTCAACAGCTGCGATGCCTACAGAGACTGTTGGTCGCCCTTCTTCACGCTGTTCGCGCGCTACTGGCCGGACTGCCCGTACCCCATCGTGCTGAACACCTGGGACGAGGAGGCACCTGAGACGCCCTTACCTGTGACAGCGACGCGGCTCGGCGGTGGCACTGGCCAGGTGGAACCTCCGTGGGGGGCAAGGCTGAAGGACGCTCTCGGACTCGTAACGACACCTCACATACTGTATCTGCAGGAAGACTACTTCCTCCATGCTCCGGTCGATACGGACGCCCTCGAGCGATTCAGGCAGAACGTTGATGATCTTGACGCAACGTGTCTGAGGATCGTCGAACCCGGCGGTACGGGACCGCTTGAAACTACCGATAATCCTGACATCTGGCGCGTGACTGAGCAGTCGAAGTACTTCGTATCGATGCAGGCAGGCATCTGGCCGACCGAGATTATGCGTGACGGACTTCGACGCCACGAGTCCGTTCACTCCTGGGAACTGTTCTCTCATCGCCGACTGCTTCGGCAGGGTGCGACGATGTATTGCCTCTCACAGGACAAGTACCCAATTGGTCCCGACAATCCGCTCCCATACGTGCCGACTGGGATCCAAGCGGGTAAGTGGCGTCAGGACATCGTCGTAGACCTCTTTCAAAGCCATGGAATCGATGTCGACTATTCGCTACGCGGGTTCTACCAACGACCGGCGAAGGCTCCCCGTCGACGCCCCACTCCGAAGAAGATCGTAGGTCGTATCCGAAGCCTCTTCTAGCCACAAGTTGGCATTACGATGCAATCGCGAATCCAAAATCAACTACCGCGAGCCGATGGGTCTCGCGGCATCGACGGCAGTGCACAGATCGGCTTGAGCCGCCACGCGCCGTTGCTCAGGGACTTGGGGCCACTAATGTTTCGGGTAGGCTGTAAGCAACGCTCGGATCTGATCCATAAGCGGATTCAGCTTCGAGGGCACCGAACGGCTCGCGCACGACGGCGACTCCGCGAGTGCTAACACGCCCAACGTCCCAACTGCCACGCGATCCGCGTCTTTGGTACCTGCTCACGGCAGATCCCATACGCCCCGCTGGCCTAACGCGGCCAGCATGCAACTCGTCGGTCCCACGGACAAGTCCGCAATTGTTTCGAAGGCCGCGAATGTGCACTCTTCAACGACCATCAACTCGCCAGGCACGCGAACAGAGCATCGCCTACCGTCGGAAGAACTCGCCAGTAAGACCCGACCGACGTAGGGAGACATCTACCGACTCCCCCTTAGCTCAGACGCACCGCAGAGGCCTTGGACGTGATGGATGGAGCTAGCCCTTTCGGTATGCCGCTGGTCTGGGCCCTACCTCGCTGGGGGAATGCGAGTCAGCCACGCTTCCGCCGAAGCGACGTGATGGAACTCGACCTCGCGAGTGGCTTTGCGTTCAGCGGGCGTCGTTCCTTCCTCCGGGCGCCAGATGAGACGCTTACCCGGCTATGCGCGGGAGCGACTGTTCTAGCTATCTGTTCCCGATGCCTCTATGAGAAACCGGCGTCCGCCTTCCTCGCTGCCGCCGCCATCATCTACACCTGGTTCGCGCGCCATGGATGAGGTCCCCAAGCCTGAGCGACCGACCGCTGACCTCACGCGCCACACGCTCAAGGGTCTGCAGTGGGCGTATCTGGGGACGGCGATCGGAGGCGTCCTCCAGTTCGCCATGACCATGGTCATGGCGCGGCTGCTCACCCCCACAGCCTTCGGCCTCATGGCTCTCGCCGGGCTCTTCCTGAGGTTCGTGGACTACTTCGCGAAAGCCGGGATCACGCAGGCGTTGATCCAGAAGGCATCCGTGGTCGCTGACGACGTCCGCGCCGCCTTCGCGCTGAGCGCCGGTCTGGCCGCGGCATTCGCGCTCGTAATCCTTGCGGGGGCGCCGCTCGCGGCAGAGGTGGTCCGAGACCCAGAGCTCATCCCGGTCCTGCGGTGGCTCTCCCTCGGACTCCTTCTACAGGGGTTGGGGGCTCCATCCGTCGCGCTGCTGCGACGTGGCTTACGTTTCCGGGAGCTCGCGCTGATCGAGGTTGGATCGTACGTCGTCGGCTACGTCGGGGTCGGCGTGACCATGGCCATGAGAGGCGCCGGGGTGTACGCGCTGGTCGGCGCCATACTGACGCAGGCCGCCGTGAGTGCGGCGAGCTCCTACCTACGGATACGGCATCCGCTTGCGCCCAGCCGCGTCGCTGCGTCTTATCGGGCGATCCTCGCCTTCGGTGCGCGGGTCTCGGTGGTCGGGTTCCTCGAATTCCTCAAGTCAGGCCTCCCCACGCTCGCCATCGGCCGCTGGGCCGGTTCGGCCCAGCTCGGGCTCTACAACCGGGCCAAGGTGCTTGCTGAGCTGCCCTCGTACCAGCTCATGCAGGGCCTCTCGAAGGTGCTGTTCCCATCGTTCTCCGCAATCCAGTTTGAGCACGAGCGACTCAAGAAGGCATACCTGAGCGCGGTCGGAGCGGCGACAGCGATCCTGCTGCCGCTGAGCGCTGGGATGGCGGTTGCTGCGCCGGAGATCATCCTCGTCGTGCTTGGCCCGCAGTGGGTCGGCGCCATCGACGTGCTGCCGTGGCTCCTGTTGGCATCTGCGATCGCCATGACAGGGCACTTCGCCGGCATCGTGGCCGAGGCCCAAGCCGCCCTAAACGCGAAGATTCTCATAGCCGTCACAGCGAACGTGACGATCGCCGGTCTGCTCTGGCTCGCCCAGGGTCAACCGTTGGCAGCCTATGGCGCGGCCGTGGCAGTATCGACTGCCGTCTCCCACATCGGGTACGTAGCTGTGATCGCGCGGACGCTCGAAACCTCGTTCCGCTCGCTCGTCCGGCCGTACGCGCGCGCCGTTCTTGGCGCCGCCGGAGTGGCGGCAGCGGTCGCCGGTGCCCGGCTTGTGCTCGTACAAGAGGGAGCCGCCCTCGGCATCGTTTTAGCGGGTGAGGTACTGGCCGGCGCCATCGCCATCTCGCTGATGTTCCGGCTGGGGCCGCTACGTCCGTTCCGCGACGACATTGTCAGCCGCCTCGCTGACGGCGGGATGATCGGTCCAGGGAGCAGCAGGTTCGGACGCGTCCTTGAGTTCCTCATGGGTCCACCGTCGGATCGCCGTCGTTGAATGCGCCGATAGCCGGGGCCCAGAATCGCCGAGCGACATCAGTCCTTCCGCACCGCCCGCTACCCGACCCTTGAGATCCTGCGCGACCGCAACGCGGTTTTCTGGCCCGAGGATCGTCGACTGTGGGTATCAGCTGACCCACCCGCGGGTGGCAAGCGGTAACTCGTCAGCAACGGTCACCTCCGGTAGAAAGAAGCTTAGGTCGGGCGGTGGGGGGAGCCCGCCCTCCAGAAGCGATTCCCGGACGCCGAGCAGCGTTCTCAGCAGGCCTCGCCAGCGATCGGTGCTCATGTGATGGGCGGCTACATAGCTCGCCGCCAGTTCGCCTAGCTCCTCCAACTCGCTGTTGCTGCGAGCAAGCAGATCGTCGCACCTGTCGGCAACCCTGTCGATCGAGTCCACTAGGTGCCAGTGTTCACCATCCCTGAGGATGGTCTCGACGCCATCAACGGCTATGTCGACGAAGGGCACGCCAGACATGATCTGCATGAACGGACGGTCCGAGGTGTAATAACGCGCTGGAGAGTACGGCACGCCACCAACAACGACCCGAGCTCGCCGGCAGGTCTCAATCTGAGCATCGAAAGGAACCGGTCCTTGTGCCGAACGCAAACCCTCCCATCCATTCCCGAAGACAGCGAAACGTTCACCGAACTTGCGGTCGAGGGTCTTGACCAGACGCTCTCGTTGGCGCGAGAACCAGAAGAAACCGCTGGTGGGATTGCGGGACCTGTTGTTGCTTCCCACGAACACGACATCGAACTCGCTCTCACTCGCTCGATACGGCTCTTTCGGCTTGCTGAACCGCACCGTGCAGGCCGACATTGGCCACAGGGCGAAGAGATTGGCACCATAGTCGGCGATTGCGTCGGCAGCTTCCCCGGCTGAGGTGTTCAGGGTGATATCTGCAGCTGCGCTAGCTCGCTTGAACACCTCAGGATGGGCTGGCCTGAAGACACCATGGAACGGGTCACCGCCGGTGAAGGCGATGAGAGGTCGGTGCGGTGCGGCTCGGAGTGATTCTATGAACGGCTGGGGGTCCGGCAGACCTGGACTGTGGTAATGATGGAACACGACCAGCTCGATGTGATTCCGAACGATAGTGGCAGCCAGCCGCTTCCAGGTGGCTTCTGCCGTGTGCGCCTCCTGACCGTGATCGATGCGCTCGTGATGCCAGGTGCGCAGTGAACCGTCCGAAACCAGCTGCGCCAACGCACTATCGGCACCCGGGTGATGGCCCCGGGATAGCACGAGCAGGCTAGGTTTCGTTCTCGTATCGTTCGGCTCGTTCATGCGCCGCAGCTTCCGATAGTCTCATCTGTTCCGAAGTCGGGCGAGGGATCTCCGTCTGGCGCCGGCAACCCTCCACGAAGCCTAGCCGGGCCAGACCCGCCCTGTAGCATTGGCACTGGCTGAGCGCGCCCTCAACGAAGTTGTCGCCGCCATCGTCGGTAATCAGTGGACCTCACATCTAGGCCTGTGCGGCGACAGTTGCAAGCGTTTCGACGTATGTCTTCGCCACTTGGTTAACGTCGAACAGGTCAGATGCCCGCTCGTGACCCCGAATCGCCGTCAACTGGGAGAAGGGAGTGTCGGTCAGTAGTCGGAGAAGCCCCGCTGCGATCTCTGACGGTTTGCGAACATCAACCACCAATCCCGCCCCGTCAGCCAGAAGCCACGGTACTGCCCCGCTTCGGTGGCCACCCAACACGGGCACTCCGATCGCCATCGCCTCCAGGACGACCATCCCGAATGATTCCTCCAACGACGGATGCGCGAAGACGCTACAGGCGCCCATTAGGACTCTCAGCTCGTGCCGGTTCACCTGGCCGACGAAACAGACACCCTTCAAGAGCCCCCGTTTCTGGGCCCAGCGATGAGCAGGCCCTCCGGTTTCGAAGCCGTCGCCAGCCAGAATTAGCTCAGCGTCCGGCAACGCCTGCAGAACCGTCGGCCAGGCATCCAGAAGTCGCTGCACGTTCTTCCGTTGCCCGAACCCAGGATTAGCCGCAAGGACTCGGTTTCCAGTGCGCACAGGTGGGGCCCCTGCGAACCACTCCCGCCCCAGTCCATTTGGGAGTACCGAGCAGGGGCGGCGCGTGAAACGCTGCACAGTGTTCGCCATGTACGGGGACACGGCGGCGAAGTGGCGCCCCTTCGAGAAGGTCATGGCTTGCATGAGTAGACGCACGGCGCGGTAGGGGTCCCGCTGGTATCGGAGTATCGTAGGGGCCCAATCATGCACTGTGATAAGCGTGGGGCAACCGCTCTGAAGGGAGCCCAAGGCGTACTCGTATGTCCAATGCGCGCTCACCACGTTGGGTTGCCAAGCGCGAATCTGCTCAGCTAGGAAGGATCGCTCAATCGAGAACAAATCTCTGCTACGTGTACGTGCTCGCGGTCGAAATGGTCCAACAGCAAGCCTTACTCCCGGCCCCCGCAAATCGATGGGATCGCTGAGGTCGGGGTCGAGTGTAATCAGATCTAGGTGCTCTACCAGGCCAGCCATAGCCAACACCAACTCGGTGACGTTGTGTCCTCCGTGGCCAGCCGGGACCGTCCGACGAGACGGCAGTTCTAGTTCCAACTCCGAAGCAAGACGCCGGACATCAAGTGGACTCGCAACGGCGATGTGTTGAGGAATCGTGGTTTTCGGCGCGCTCCGGCCATCTCTCATGCGTGGCATAGACCCTCGTCTCCCCTCGGATTCGCACACTTGTTGGAGAAGATATCGGTCCTTACTTAGTAGGGAGGGCGGGGATAGGTAGTCCCTGCGCCTTAAAGTAATGGCGCGGCCTCTAGGCCGCGACCTTTCGGTAGCAATCCAAATAGCCACGGACGTGCCGGTCCACTCCGAACTCCCGCTTGACGGCCGCTGCCGTTTCCGACGACCAGCGGACTCGCTCTTCCGAAGACATCGCGGCGATCTCCCCGAGGGCGATGGAGATTGGCTCTGGTCCTGAGCCGACCCACCAGGCATCCGGCACGTGCGGACGCAGATCGCGCAGACCAGGCACGTCCGCTAGCACCGACGGCAAGCCACACGCGAGCGTCTCAAGAGCTGCGATGCTCAAGCCCTCGTAGAGCGAGGGCATGACGAAGGCGTCAGCGGCATGGAGCAATCGGGGCACATCATCGATGAACCCGAGGAACTGAATACGATCTCCGAGCCCAAGCTCTTCGACGAGTTGACGCTCGCGCGTTTCAGCCTCATCCTCGAGACCGACGTGAAGAACCTTAAAGGCACTCGCTGACGGGAGAGCTACGGCTCTGATGAGTGCTTGGTGGTTCTTCACCGCCGAGCAGTTACCGATGACCACCACGACCAACTGCTCGGGTGCAATCTCGAACTCGGCGCGGGCTTGCTGGCGCTCTACCTCCAAGGCCGGACGGAAGCGTCCTTCGTCGAAAGTGTTCCTAACGACGACCGTCGGGTTCCTGAAATTCCTCCTCTCCATCTCAGCGACGGACTGGCCAACTGAGACATGCAGAACACCAGCCTGTCGCAGAATCGCACGCTGCACCAGTCGCTCGAGTCGCAGCCGCCCTCGGAAGTCGAATACGTTGTGAACCGTCCTGACCACACCGGCTCCACTGGTCCGGGCCATCATGGCCAGCAGCACATTGGCCCGCTCAGGGTGGACGTGCACGACCTTGAAGTCCGAGTCCCGTAGCAGTTGGCGATAGGCCGTCAAGAACCGGTGGACCGGATGGAGGGGTATGTGGTGTACGACGTAGCCAGCATCGACCAGCGTCGGCGCGTACGGACCCAGTTCCGATCCCGTCGAGAGTATCTCTAGTTCAAGCCCGTCCCGTAGCCAGGGACCCGCGGCGAGACGAAGCATTCGCTCTGCACCAGAGGGCTTCAGTTCGTTGAGTACATGGAGAACCTTCACTTTTGACTCTCAACCTAGGCTCTCGCCTTCGGGGGGCTGGGACCATCCGTCCGACAGGATAGGCGGTCACGGCCGGCCGCCCGGGTCACTTACCCGAGGGCCCCTGCGATGGCCTGCGTTCGACCGCATCACCGTAGGGTGGAAGCGCCGGCTTGCTCGATGAGGCCGATCATCTTTGCGCTCTCACCCAGCCGAGCATCCCAGTGCCCCTGGCTCTGGGGCCGTTGCGGGTAGGGCGGGAAATCGGATCCACTGCGGCGCCAGGCATCCCGGAGCAAACGGTCGTCTGGCGCGAAGCGTGCCGCCGTCGCAGCAGGTATGACGTCATGGTAGAAGTGAGGGAGGGCGACCGGTTCCCCGTAGTTTGTGCGCTTCCACCCGTTGTTGACGAAGCGGCTCATCGACCACGCGTAGAAATGCAGGTTCTTCTCGGTGAAGCCGCCGGCGACCGGCCTGCCGGCGGTCCCGTCGAAGCCCTCGGTGGTGCCGTAGTTCCAGACGCTGAGGTCGCCCCGCTTGGCGTGGTACTCAGCCATCTCCATGAGGTTCCCGAGAACGTTGGCGGAGTAGAGCCAACCCAACTGGGGAAAGGCGTTTGCGTGAAAGCTCCGGTCACCGCGCTCGAAGTCGCCCTGGACACCCTCCGGGTAGACAGAGAATCGGATGGTCTCCTCCGCGAAGAGTCGACTGTGCAGGAGGAGACGGTCAATTGACCATCTCCCGTAGGTCGGGCCTCCGGCGGTTGGTGCCTCGAATCCATGGAACTTGAGGTAGTTTGCGGCGAGGCTGCCCGCGGATGCGACCGCAGCGTGACGGTTCGTGTAGTACAGCGCGACCGTCCCGATGAGCGGCCCGCCGTCGTAGCTACGCCTGTGTGCGTCGGCTCGCAGATTGATCTGCGAGTAGTCCCGCCGCTCGCGATTCGGCAATACCTTCACGTACTGTTCTCGGTGCAGCCACTGGAAGACCCAGTTGCTGTAGTCGTAGAACCATCGGTCGAGAGTCGCGTTCTCCTGGGGTGTGAAGCTGTCGCGTCCCAGCATGTCACGCGCCTTGATCAGCCGAGTCATCCAGGCCGAGTGACCGAAGATCGGGGCCGGAGCGAAGCCGGGGTAGGTGACGGGATAGTTCGCGGCATTCGAGAAGTCGTGCGATGGGTGCGTGGCATGGTGCAGCAGCAGTGCCTTGACCTCTCGACGCAGCGCCTCACGATCCGGATGCCCTGGTTGGTTCATGAAGATCCAGGCAGCGTGCATTGGCCGCGCGTAAACCATGTTGCTAGGCCCAGGGGATCTTGGACTGTAGGGCAGGCTGGTCTGGACCCAGTACGAAGCCTGAGGATCCCGAAGGAAGTCGCGCGCGAGTTGCGTGGACCGCTGCCCATCGTTGGGTGAGTACTCACCGCCATGACCGGCATCGCCGGTCGCGAAGTACGGTCCCGGCGTCGTCATGCTGGCGTGGTACCGGACGATGTCATCTCGTGAATACAGCAGTCGCGGCCCATCATCAGCGACGAGCGCTGTGGTCTCTTCAGTCGCTTGCACCTCGGGGTCGCTAGGCTCTGACGCCTCGCCGTCCGTCCCCTGCCCCACTTGATAGTCGGAGAACTCCGCCGTGCTCGGGGTGCCGTCGTTGTGGCTGGTGACGGCAAACCCGACGAACGCCACCGTTGCCATGGCGACAGAGACGCTTCCGATGAGCGTCCACTTCGAGCCGTCGGTCGAGGACCACGCCGTGAAGATGTCCCCCTTTCGTTCCAGTGCGAGCCAGGTCGGTAGGCTCACCGAGCCGTCCCGGTGCAAGTCCACCG
>Ga0207421_10009066_pt1 | contig 10135 bp, 9 predicted proteins | sample SodLakKL_010_SED_4_FD_187542 | JGI IMG/M metagenome (GOLD analysis project Ga0207421, IMG submission 187542) | Alkaline sediment microbial communities from Lake Tanatar, Kulunda Steppe, Russia - 8KL_010_SED (SPAdes) (version 2) | ecosystem: Environmental > Aquatic > Non-marine Saline and...
TCCGGAAGTTCAGCAGGCCTACCTGGGAGGCGCTGCCTAGCCCCTTCACCGATCACTCCACTCATTCCATTCGCTCACACATTCCGTTTCCTGCGATCCTTTCGAGCGGCCTTTTTCCAGTCGGGACCATACTTTGCCTTTTGTTTTCGGGCCTGAACGGAGCTTTTGGAGGCGGTTTCCTCCAGGTGTTTGGACTGGAGGAAAAAAGAACCCGGAGTGGGGGGCGAAGTTTGTTCCCTACCCCCTGCCTTGTTCTTGTTTTTTTCCTTTTTGGCCAGATTTGCCAGTTCCTCAAGAAAACTTTCCTTGAGCCTGGGTGCCACAAGGTATTTGGCGGGAAGGGCTTCCACAAGGAACATGCCCTGGCCGGCATGCCAAAAGGCAACACCATCCTCTGAAGCGGACAAGGCCTCAATTTCCACCACGATGGCGCCGGGGTCCCGTCTTTTGCCCACCCGCAATGCCAGGTCACGGTCGGTGAAAAGGGGCACGAAGGGCCTGCTTCCTGGCCGAAGCCCATTTTCCAGGGTGTTGAGATAGGCTTTTCTCCGGCAGGCGAAGTGAAGCCTCGACGGCACCTCTGCCGTTGGTTGCAGGGGATGACCGGAATACCCCTCGCACAGATGAAGGGTTTTGTCTTCGAGCCTGGCAGGAAATTCAATGCCGAGAAAGCCGATTTCCCGCAGATGGGCTTCCCTGACGAAGCGAAGGGAGGGATCTTCCTGCAGGGCCCAGTAAAATTCCTTCCAGGGCATGGTTCCGTCGGGAGTCCAGAAAAGACCGTGTTGCTCGGGTGCGTGGTGTAAAATGTAAGCGAGGTTTTTTGCCAGGGTGGAAGGTTTGTAAGTGGCCATTGTGTGAAACCTTTTCATGTTGGATTTGGTGAGCACAGCTTTCGGGGCTGTTGAATTTTCAACCTTTGAAATCGTCAGTTTATCACTGGAGAAAAGACAAAGAAAAGGGAACCCCCTGACACCGGGAGAGGAAAAGGGATGCATTTTGGTTTACATAATATACCTTATCAGACTCTGTGTGTCCCTCGTTTTTTTTCTTGACAGTCATGTGCCTTTCCGGTACAAACACACTCGTTGCTGCCGAGCGGGAATAACTCAGTGGTAGAGTGCAACCTTGCCAAGGTTGAAGTCGCGGGTTCAAATCCCGTTTCCCGCTCCACTCAAAGCAAAACCCAAAGGGTGGTGATGAACCACCCTTTTTTTATGACTCCTTCCACACTGCCTGGTTCTCACTTTCCATACCCGAGTGTGCCGCATGGCCGATGATTCCCGTAAACCCGCAAAAAAAACGGGCAAGAAACGACGTTCCAGGAAAGACATGCTGGAAAGTTTCTACGCTCAGTTCAGTTCAAAAGATCAGGTGCTCGTCACCATCGATCCCGATCCCGATGCCATTGCCAGTGCCCTTGCCGTGAGAAGACTGCTCTGGAGAAAGGTTCAATCCACCACCGTTGGAATGATTCGGCCCATTCGGCGCCTCAACAACGTCACCATGGTCCGCCTGCTCAAACTGCCCCTCACTCTTTTGACCAAAAAGATGGACCTTTCCACATTCGACAAATTTGTCCTTGTGGATGCCCAGCCCGTCCACAATGAGTTGTTTCAGAAGCTTTCCTACAGCGCAATCATCGACCACCATCCAACCACGCACCCCAGCGATGCTCCTTTTATGGATGTGCGCCCGGACTATGGATCCACTTCAACCATTCTCATCAGCTATCTGAGAGCCGCCAAAATCAAACCCTCCGCAACCCTTGCCACGGCTCTTCTCTATGGCATCAAAACCGACACCCGTAACTTTGAGCGCCACACGCTGGTTGAAGACATCGAGGCATTCCGCACCCTTTATCCTTTGGCGAACCACAGTGCCCTCAGAAAAATTGAGATCTCCGACCTTTCCCTCGAAGACCTCAAGTTCTTTCAAAAGGCCGTGGAAAGAAGACACGTGTCCAGGGACAGGATTTACGCGCACCTGGATGAAGTCCCCCTGGCAGACATTCTCGTGGAAGTGGCTGAATTCTTCCTGAAAATTCACGACATATCCTGGAGCATCATTTCGGGAATCTATGACGAAGCACTCATCGTGGTGATCCGCAATGACGGGTACCGCAAGGACGCAGGAAAAGTGGTGAGAGAAGCCTTTGGCTCCATCGGCTGTGCCGGCGGTCATGCCTCCATGGCCCGCGCTGAAATACCCCTCGAGAACCTGAGCCTTGTCATGGGCAAAGTCAATCCATCCAGCGTGGAAAAATTCGTCCGAAAAAAACTGTCTCCCTACAAAAAGTGAACCTATTCCTTGCCCGTGCCCGCCGTCAGTATGTAACGGCAGGCCCTGCCCTTGCCCAGCCTCTCAAGCAGTTCCCCTTCAACCATCTCATTGAGCTCGCGCAATGCCTGACGTTCGGATATCTCGTTGATCCGGGAATAGTATTTGTTGGTGATGAAACCATGGACACGCAGAAACTCCAGGGCCTTCATCTGCCGGGGTTTGAGCCCCGTTGCCTGAAGCCTTTCTCCCGGGGCCACATGAGGGATGGGCTGCGGTTCGACGGCTTCGCCCTCCCCCTGGGCGCCTGTGGCCATGATCTGAGAACTTTCGTCACCGGAAGGAGCGTCAGAGCCTGCTTCTCGAATCTCCGAAGGCAGGTCCTGCAAATGGATTTGATTTCCCGTGGCAAGAATGACCGCCCTTTCCACAGCGTTTTCAAGTTCTCTCACATTTCCAGGCCATGAATATTCGAGCAACTTGCGGAAGGCTTCCTGCTCGAAGGTCAGGGATTTTTGTTCGTTTTTCTCCCCACTGTATTTCGCCAGAAAATGATTCACCAAAAGGGGTATGTCACCCGTTCTGCTTCTCAGGGGAGGAAGATCGATGTGAAGCACGTTGAGCCTGTAAAAGAGATCGGCCCGAAAACGATTGGCCGCAACTTCCTCCTTCAGATTCCTGTTGGACGCGGCCACCACACGCACATCCACACGAATGCTCTCGCTGCTCCCCACACGCTCAAATTCCATTTCCTGAAGCACTCGCAGAAGCCTCACCTGAAGGGGAGGAGACATTTCACTGATTTCATCGAGAAAAAGCGTTCCTCCGTGAGCCGTTTCAAAACGCCCCTTCCGCTGACTGACGGCTCCGCTGAATGCACCCTTTTCATGCCCGAAGAGCTCACTTTCCAGAAGGCTTTCGGGCAAAGCTCCGCAGTTGACCGAAATGAAAGGCTTTGCCCTTCGGCTGCTGTTGAAGTGTATGGCCCGGGCAATCAACTCCTTGCCGGTGCCCGACTCTCCTGTGATGAGTACGGTGGCTTTGGTGGGCGCGACCTTTTCAATGAGTTCGTAAACCCTTTGCATGGGGGTGCTCTTGCCCACGATGTTGCTGAAGCCATAACGTTCCTGAAGCGCCTGGCTCATGAGGCGGTTCTGTTTGATGAGGTGATACAGGTCTATGGCTTTTCGTATGGTGAGTTTGAGCTCATCATTTTTGAAGGGTTTTTCAATGTAGTCGTAGGCCCCCTTCCGCATGGCTTCAACGGCTTTTTCCACGCTTCCGAATGCCGTCAGCATGATGACCGGAAGCTCCGGATCAGCCATGTGGACACGTTCCAGAAGGGACATGCCGTCCATTCCAGGCATTTTCATGTCCGTGATGACCACATCCAGCTCATTTTCCTGGAAAATATGCAGCCCCTGTTCCGCCGTGTCCGCAGTGAAAACCTGGTAGCCTTCATCGGTCAGAAGGTCCTCCAGGATGAGCAGATAATTTCTTTCATCGTCTATGATGAGTATGTTTTCCATAGCAGTGAATCAGCAACTTTCCTTATCTTTTTCAAGTTTTCCATTGGGTTGCACGGGAAAACGGATGATCATCGTCGTGCCCTTTCCCTCTTCGCTATTCACTTCAATGTCCCCATGATGGCTGTCAATGATGCTTTTGACAATGGCCAGTCCCAACCCCGTGCCCTTCTCCCTGTTTGTGAAAAAGGGGTTGAAAATCTTCTTGCGAATGTCCTCGGGAATGCCCACGCCCGTGTCTTTCACCCGAACCTCCACCTGAGGGCCGTCACTGCCTGGGACCAGGCGGGTGGACACGCCGAGCGTTCCCCCCTCGGGCATCGCCTGGAGCGAATTGGCCATCAGGTTGAGGAAAGCGCGGTAAAGGAGATCAGGATCACCCTGCAATGTGAAGTTTCCCTCTGCATATTGGCGTTCGAGAACGACTCCCCGTTTCTGGGCTTCCGGTTCCATGACGGAGAGGTTTCTCTCCAGAATGCTCTCCAGGCGGCACTCGTGAAGACGCACGGTTTTCGGCCGGGCGAAATCAAGGAATTCCGTGACGATGCCGTTCAGGCGCGTGGCTTCTTCCACAATGATGGAACTGTACTTTTTTTGCTTTTCGTTTTCCGTGCGCGAATTGAGCATCTCCGCACAACTACGAATGATGCCCAGTGGATTTCGTATTTCGTGGGAGACCCCGGCGATCATCTCGCCCAAAGCGGCCAGCCGCTCCGACTGGTGAAGCTTTTCTTCCAGTTTTTTCTGAAGGGCAGCCCTGGCAGCAATGATTTTTTCCGCTCTTCTCGAGAGAATGAGGATCGTTGCGAAAACCACCCCCATCAGTATGAGACACGAAAGAATGACGATGAACTGGAACCGCTGAATGTTCACATAGTCTTCGGTGACATCCTGTATGATTTCAAAAACCCCCAGAACCTTGCCCTTTTTGTAGGTCAAGGGACGCTCCTCCCACATGGGAACATAGGTCACCAGCTGCCGCATTCCTCCGGTCCACTGGATGCCGAGAAAAGATTTTTCTTCCCCATGCAGTACGGACACGGATTCCTGTTGAAGCGTCCTTTCAAAGACTTTGCCCAGATCTCCCCTGGTGCCTATCTTGTCCGGTTCCGTGCTGTAGGTGAGGATCATTTCGGGGTTGTAAATGTTGACCCTCTCCAGGGCAAAACCATGAATGGTGTTTCTCACCACCCGATCCAGCCGGGCATACTGGTTTTCCCGGCTGAGACGAATCTCCCCATCGGCTATGAGGGTCGGAAGAGTGAATTGAAAAAAGACCTGGTGGTTCAGATTCTCAGCCACGAGAGATGCGTACTGTTCGCTCTTGTGCATGAGAATTCCCTTGGCACGCTGAGTGATGAACCCCGAAAAAACGATCATGGAGATCAGGATCACCGCCAGGCTGCTGAAGGATATATACTTGACCAGCTGAAAAGGTTTGCCCCCTTCTCCCGCGTTTTCGCCGGAGACCGCGGCAATGACCCTCTCCCGTTCATTGGCGAGGGGTTCCGATATGGCAAATGGACTTGCTCGATCCACGAAATTTCCTTCAAATCACTCTGCGTGAAAGGCTTTTTCAGGAAAACTCACTTCCTGAAAAACACCTTGCCATGTACCCGCGGCACAAATCTCCGGGAAGGAAGCCCTGAGCGTTCCCACACGGAAATCATGGTGCCTTGTTTTTCTTTTTGCTTTCCACCGCTCTTCGCCTTTGAGCAATGAGATCGCGGTATTTGCCCTCCCATCCACGGGGAACGGGGTCATAGAAATACTCTGTTTCCATAGAATCGGGAAAATACCTTTCAGGAATCCACCCCGAAGCATGGTCATGGGGGTATTGGTAATCCCTGCCATAGCCCTGATTTTTCATGAGCCCCGTGGGAGCGTTTCTCAGGTGAAGGGGAACCGGCAAGGCTCCCGTTTGCGACGCCACGCTGCGTGCATGCCCGAAAGCCTTGTAAAGGGCGTTGCTTTTGGGCGCCAGAGCCAGATAAACGGCAGCCTGGGCGAGGGCCAGTTCACCCTCGGGACTGCCCATCAGCTGATAGGCCTGCAGAGCGGCATTGACCTCCAGAAGGGCGAAAGGATCGGCAAGACCCACATCTTCGGAGGCCATTCGCATGAGGCGGCGGGCAATGTAAATGGGATCTTCTCCTCCATGGAGCATTCTTGCCAGCCAGTAGAGGGCCGCATCGGGATCGCTCCCCCGAATGCTTTTGTGAAGGGCTGAAATGAGGTTGAAATGTTCTTCGCCTCCCTTGTCGTAATGGACAGCACTTCGGTGAAGGGATGCTTTCAGGGTTTCCAGGTCAATGACCCTCCCCTCTTTCTCTCCTTTCCCGGCGGGAGTGGTGAGGACGGCCACTTCAAGGCAGTTGAGCACCACTCTGGCGTCTCCCCCCGTGGCCGCCAGGAGGTATTCTTTCGCCTCCCCCGTGAGCACTGCCGATGCATTTCCCAATCCCCTTCCGCGATCGTTCAGCGCTCTTTCCAGAATCCTCTCCAGGTGGGAAAGGCCAAGGGGTTCCAGGACCAGCACCTGAGCCCGGGACAAAAGGGGTCTGATCACCTCGAAGGATGGATTTTCTGTGGTGGCGCCAAGAAGATAAAAGGTCCCGTTTTCCACATGGGGCAGCAGCAGGTCCTGCTGAGCCTTGTTCAAACGGTGAATTTCATCGAGAAAAAGCCATGTGCGGGTTTTTCCCTTTGCCCACCGGGCCCTTGCCTGGTCCGTTGCGGCCCTGATTTCACTGGCCCCTGTCATCACTGCCGAGAGAGCAACGAGATGTGCTTGCGTCTGGCCCGCAATGATTCTGGCCAATGTGGTTTTTCCACACCCGGGTGGACCCCAGAGAATCAAGGACTGCATCTGGTTGTTTTTGATCATTCGATGGATCAGTTTGCCGGGATTCACCAAATGCTCCTGGCCCACAAATTCTTCCAGGGAGACGGGCCTCATTCTCTCGGCCAGGGGAGCTTTTTCCCGGGCACTCATCTGGTCGATGCTTTGGAATAAGTTGAGTTGTTCGGGCATATTCGACGAAATCATCCTCATCGGGTCCCATGACCGGACCGTTTCCGCAAAACTCCCACTGCGCGAGAAATTCATACCCATTTGTGCCGGAGCACGAGAAAGCGCTGGCAACCTTGATTGAACCCTGTTCATGAGCCCCGGCATCTTCAAGGCATCTGTTTTTTTTGAATGGACCAACCTGACACAGACAGACCGGGAATCAAGAGAGAAAAACAAGGAAGAATCATAACCGATGGGAAAGAGGATAGAAAGACAGAAGAGGCAGGGGAAAGCCTGGTGCCCGGAAAAGGGTGGGAAACCCGGTTCGGAAAGAGATCCGGATTTCATGATTGGACGAAAAAGGGCAGAGAAGACGATGCTTCCCTGCCCTTTTCATGGGCTGTTTTCATGTGAATAGATCAGTGAGGCCTTTCCTGACTGACCCAACGCTTCTCATAAAACTATTTGAATGGATCCCAGCGAACCGTTTGTTTTTCGTAGGACGGAGGAAACTGCTGGAGAAACTCGTCATAGTAATAGACTTCTTTGAAGGAAGCGAAGGGCATTCCGTAGGCGGCTTTGGGCCGGGTCTTGATTTCATTGGGATCCATGATGGATGACACGATTTCATCCATCACGTCATCCATGCCCACGCCCATGGCAAAACGGAGCTTTTCGCGCTCGGCAATTTCTCTGGGCAGCATGTCCCGAAAAGCTTCGCGAAGGACGAATTTTTCAATTTGATTCTCTCCGTATATTTTCATGCTCATGGGAATTTTTCTGCTGAATGCCAAAATGCGGGTGTCCAGAAAAGGCGTCTGGTACTGGACTCCGTTGGCCATCCAGGCTCGGTCCAACCGCCTGAGGGCCGTATTGTACGCGATGTTCAAAAGCTGTTCCGCCAGCCTGTCCCTCTGTTCCACACTTTTCACGCGGGGATTTTTCAGGACCATGCGATATCCGCCGAACAGCTCGTCCGCACCTTCTCCCACCAGCACCAGGTTGGAATGCTCCCTGACGGCCTTTGAAACATAATAATTGGAGATGACTCCGGAGATGCAGTCCTCATCGAAGCTTTCCAGGTACCACACCGCATCGGACAAAAAATTTCTCACGTCGTCATTGGTGATGGCGCAGATGTGGTGCTCGAGCCCCAGAAAATTTGCCATGAGTTTGGCCATCTCCAGATCGGGACCCGGTGCAGATGCCACCACGCCCGTGAAAAGCTTGATGTCGGGATTGTATTCCTTGGCGATGGCCGCGATGATCGAACTGTCCAGCCCCCCGCTGAGGGAAATGGCGTTGACACCCTCCATTCGAATTCGCACCGCATCGATGAGAAGGTCTCTCAGGGTCTCTGCTGTCTGCTTCATGTCTCCGATTTCGGGAACATGGGGTATGAAGGCTTCAAATTCTTTCAGACCCTTCTTGCTGCTGTAGATGTGCCCGGGAGGCAGTTCATGAATGTTGAATTGCACGTGCTCCTTCAGGCCCTTCATTTCCGAACTGAAAAAAAAGAGGCCATCACTTTCACCGTAAAAAAGGGGATGGGGTCCCACGTGATCCCGGGCCAGAATGACCTCGTCATCCTTTTCGATGACGGCGCATGAAAAAGTGCCATTCAGATGTTTGAAGCAGCCTTTCCCGTATTTTTCATAATATTCCCGAAAGAGGTCCACGTCGTTCTGATTGTTGGGTCTGTCATTGTAAAGCTCCCCATCGAAGAGGATGAAGGGAGCCTCGGTGATGGAAGTGGCATGAGTTGTCCTGGGAGTCAGGTTGATCTCGCTGGCACCGATTGCCCCGCGATCGTCAAAAAGGGTTCGAATAAATGTATTGTCAGGTCCCCGGTGACGCATCAGCTTCAACATTCTGCCCAACTGCTTGGTGCTGTTGAACTCGATTTTGCCATGCTGGGAAATGATTCCTGCGATACTTGCCATTTTTTCTCCTCACTGCTGCCATTTGCACAAAAGGGATGTTCCTTGCAGACCAGATTTGGTTCAACGCAGAGGACGCGGAGAGCGCAGAGAGTCAAGGGAGCTCCAAAAACCTTCCTGTTTACTCCTTCTGCGACATCTGCCTGATCTCCGGTCATGCAAACGGCGATGAATGATTGCCAAAAATAAAAACATGTTTCAGCAAACAACAAATGAACCCACCAGTTGCCTGCTTTCTCAGGATTGACGAGTACAACTCCCTTGATCACGCCACTCCCACCCTTCAGGCGGGAATCCAGAAACAATGCTTCTCCTGCCTTCTGAAGCCTTTGTGAGCATGAATGAGCATCATTTGCGTCACGAATGGGGAAATGAGAGAGGAAGAAGCAGGAGCGCCGGTTTGACAAAAAGGTTCATGAGGGGCCCGGGGTGGTCCCATATGGCGAACGCCCACTTCTTTAGGGAAAGCAAACGCCCCCGGCGACCGGCACTCTCGATGCACCCATGCTGTCTCCGGTCTCATTTTTCTTTTCCGCAGGGCTTCAAGGGACCCTGCCGGAAAGCACATCCACTATTATAACGGATTTTATCAGCTTGAGAAACTTTTTTTATTGAACAGGGCTTCTTCCTGCCCTGGTTCCTGACACTGCGGCCCAGTTTCGTTGCAACTCCGGGTTCATTCTGTTATATGAATTTTTTCAATTCAGCATGGAGGAAATGTGTGGTCATGCCCACTGCTTTGGTAACGGGAGCCACTGGTTTTATTGGTGGCCATGTGGTTCAGGTGCTCCTTGAGCGTGGCTGGAAGGTCAAAGCCCTTCATCGGAGGAGTTCACCTTCAGGGTTGCCGCCTTCACATGGGGTGGAGTGGGTCACGGGAGACATACGCAGTGCGTCCCACATGCTCCAGGCCTGTGTGGACTGCCAGGCCGTTTTTCACGTGGCTGCCGACTACCGTCTTTGGGTGAGAGATCCCGGCGAAATCTATGAAAGCAACGTACAGGGCACGGTCAACGTGCTCAGCGCCGCGCTCGAGAAGGGTGTGGAAAAGGTGGTCTACACGAGCAGTGTGGGCGCCCTCGGGTTGAATGCCGACGGCACTCCTGCCCATGAGAAAACACCCGTTTCCCTTGAAGACATGATCGGCCACTACAAGCGGTCCAAGTTTCTCGCCGAACGGGAGGCGGAAAAATTTCTCCGCAAAGGCCTCCCCGTCGTGACGGTTCATCCCAGCACTCCCGTGGGACCGGGTGACATCAAGCCCACTCCCACGGGAAAAATCATTGTGGATTATCTCAACGGCCGCATGCCGGCGTATCTCAACACGGGCCTCAACCTGGTGCACGTGCGGGACGTGGCGGAAGGACACGCACTGG
>Ga0207421_10009067_pt1 | contig 10133 bp, 13 predicted proteins | sample SodLakKL_010_SED_4_FD_187542 | JGI IMG/M metagenome (GOLD analysis project Ga0207421, IMG submission 187542) | Alkaline sediment microbial communities from Lake Tanatar, Kulunda Steppe, Russia - 8KL_010_SED (SPAdes) (version 2) | ecosystem: Environmental > Aquatic > Non-marine Saline and...
CGCTCCACAACAGTATCCTTTTCGCGCCGCTGAGTCGACTAGCCAGCATGGAACCGGGCGACGACGCATTCCCACTCGACCACCCGACACAGCAAGCCCTCGACCGAGCCGTCGACGCCATCAAAGCCGGCAAGGCAGTCGTCTATCCGACCGAGACCGTCTATGGACTCGGCGCCGACGCCACTGATCCGGACGCCGTCGACCGTGTCTACGAGATCAAAAACCGCCCGCGTGACAAGCCACTCTCGGTGGCGTTTGCTGACATTGACCACGCCGTACAGCACACCGGGCCGAGCGACCGCGAGCTGGCGTTTATGAAGGAGTTTCTCCCCGGTCCAGTGACCGTGATCGTCGACCGAAAACCCACACTCCCCGACGTGCTCACAGATGGTCGACCGCGTGTCGGCGTCCGAATCCCGGCCAACGAGATCGCCCTACAGCTGTGTCGGGCCGCCGAGCCGATCACCGCTACCAGCGCCAACCGGAGCGGCGAGCCGAGCGTTCGCTATCCGGCCGATCTCCCAGTCTCAGTACGCGAGGCGGTCGGAGCCGTCATCGAGGCCGGCGAGACGTCCGGCACCGAGAGCACAGTAGTCGACGTCTCGGCCGGCGAGATCATTCGACGCGGTGCTGCTGTCGACGAAATCGAAGCCTGGCTTGCGGCCCACGGCGACTGAGACGCTTATATACTCGTCTGACGCGTGTCAGTCGACGCTACAAAGGTTAATACAATCAGGAGCGCAAGGAAACAGCAGTAACGCGTCGCCTATGTCAACGAACCCACCGATCCCATCCAGTGGCCAGTACCGGGTTGTTCGCCGCGAGCCGGGGTATCTCGTCATGTATTCGACCGCGGGCAAGCCGGCGACTGTCGGAACACGAGGGTACGACGACACGCTCCAGCGACGAGTGGATGCAATCCAGCAGGGCGACGCCGTCGAGCTTGCGGGCCACGGTCTGCACGAACCCCGAACGCTCGGGCGGCTTGAATCGGTCAGAATCGTCGACCGACGAGCGATCCGACTCGTCTCGCGGGCCGCACCGATTCCCGAGCCGTTTTCGACACTCTGGGACGGCAGCGGCGGGAAAACCACAACCGGCGGCTTCACCGACAGCGACGGCAAGCGCGTGGCGGATGTCGTCCTCGAACCCGAATCAACCGAGCTGATGACGATGTTCTGGAACGGGCTGATCGATTTCGAAGCCCAGTTCAAAAACCGGTCGTTCGACGGCACCCATCCAACCGATGTGCTCGTGGTCAACAACGAGGCGACGGAGTATCTGACGATCATCTACCACGCCGAGATCACCAAAACGCTCCAAGAGATCTACCAGATCTACTTTTCGGAGTACGATCCGACGACCGATACGGGCGACCAGTACAAAGCCGAACTGGTGTACCCCGAATTTCGGCAGTTTCGAGACGACATTCCGGACGACGCGCCCGCCGAAGACGTGTTGGCCTGTTCGAAAAACCCCTTCCCCCAGATCAAGCGCGTCGACGGGCCGGTGTTGGATCGTGATCCAACTGCGACGAATGGATCGGCTGCCGACGGCTCGACGGCCGACGAGCCAGCCGCCGCCCACACTGGAGCATCCGAGCCGGGTGCATCCGGCGGCAATGCGTCCGAGCCGGCCGACGAAACGGAGAAAGCGACGGCGGAACGCTCGACGGCTGTCGACGAACGGGTCGACGACGAACCCGAGGCGAACGACGCTCCACCGGTCGACCAGCCGCCGTGGGAACGCGATCTTGATATCGAGTTCACCCAGTCGTGGCAGGACGAATCGGGCGTGACAATGGCCGACTACGGCGGTCGACCCGAGTTGTGCGAGACCATCGAAAACAGCGTTATCGTCCCGTTTCGAGATCGGCCCGAACAGGCCAGACAGCTGGGCGTGCCCGTACCCACCATTCTGCTGTATGGCCCACCCGGCACCGGAAAAACCTACCTCGCAAAGGCACTCGCCGGTGAGATTGGCTACCCCTACGTGACGCTCAGCGGCGGCGACGTGCTTTCGCGATACATCAACGCCAGCACCGAGCAGGTCAACGACCTGTTTGGAGAGGCTCGTGCGCTCGCCGAGTACGCCGGTGGCGCGCTCATCTTTATCGACGAGATCGATTCGGTGTTGAAGGCTCGCCAGTCGACCAACCAACACGCCGAAGACCGAAAAGTCGTCAACGAGTTTTTAAACCATATCGAGGATATCGGCGAACAGAACATCCTGTTTATCGGCGCGACCAACGTTCACGACGAGCTCGATTCCGCGGCGTTGAGCCGCTTTGATAAGGAGCTGTTCGTCGACCTCCCTAACGAGCACACCCGCCAAGAGATCATCGCCACCCACCTAGATGGACGGGCTCACGTCGTCGACGACGAGGAGATCGCCGAGCTTGCGGCGGCCACCGAGGGACTCTCGGCGCGGGATCTCACTAACATCATCATCGATGCCGCCCGGCGGACGCTGGTCGACCCCGAGGCAACCCAGATCACCTACGCCGCCTGCGAAGACGCACTCGACGAGTTTTCGGCCGACGACTAAAACCCGAGCAGCGATTTCAGCGATCGCGTGGTGACGCCACACTCCGAGCGATACTCACAGGGCTCACACCGGTTGTCGTTGACACGCGGTGGTGGACCATCCATCGACTGGACCGTCCGAAGCACCCGGCGGTAGTCAGCGGTGCGTCGACAACTCAACTCGACCTCGCGGACGACACCGACAGCCGGATACTCGACGAGCGCGTGTGGGATTTCTCGCTGGCGATCCCAAGCCAAGGCGTTCGCGACGGCGACCGCCCGTACTGACTGGGGTTCCCACACCCCGTTTTCGGGTGGCATGCCGGGCGAGATCACCGTCGGGATGGGTGGCTCGCCCGCCAGCAGTTTGTGAATCCGGCCGTGGCAGTCCTTGCCCTCGACGCCGTAGTTTCGTTCGGCTGGCTCACACAGTTGTTCCCAGTCGGAACGGGTCGACAGCCCATCTAGGGCGGCTCGGTAGTCGGCCGGCGAACACCGGATCGGGAGGCCAGCCAGCATCTCGTCGTCTGCAGTGCGGAGTTCATCGTACCGAAACGCCAACTGCTTTCGGGCGGTGGCTTCGGCTGGTGGTCCGCGGTCGTCGTCACGCCGGGCGTAGTACAGCTGGCGGGGACAGTAGGCCGCCCGGCTTAGGTCGCTGAACGTCGGCATACCGCCGGTGTCTCCGGCATCGTATTTGAACGTTCGCCGAGGTCAGAACGAGACGTCGGTTTCGATATCTTCGGTGGCGTCTTTCAGACCGTCCTTGCGCGCGTCACGAGCAAGCTGGCCTGTGAGATCCGAGTCGGTTAGGAGCTCGGCGAACTCGTCGCGAAACCGGTCGTTGGCCCGCGTCGACCGGATATCTGCCTTGACGATCTCGCTGTAGTGTTTGGCTGTCTCCTCGGTAATGTCGAGTTTGTTGGCTCGCTCTGTGAGTGGAACGTCCTCGACGACGAGTCGACGCAACTCGTCGAGTTCGAACTCGGCGTTGCGGTCGGCCTCACTGACGAGATGCAGATCGAGTCGGGCCTTCAAGACGGTTTCAGCGTCGACTCCGAGCTCGGCCGCGATCTCGCGATCAGAGCGGTCGGTATAAAAGCCTTGGACGATCCTGACGAGCGTCTCGTCGTCAAGCTCGGTCTCGAAGCTATAGCGGTTGCGCATGCGCTCGATCAACTCCTCGAGTCGCTCGTCGACGTCCTGGGCAGAATCGGTCAACGAACCCGGCGACTCCGATTGGCTTTCGGTGACTGTCTCCGAGCCTGTTGCCTCGATGAAAATGTCCCGGAGTTCCGCGGTTTTGTCGTCCATAGATGAACCAGACACAGTGTCGGCGTATAAAAACCTGTCTCAACTCTGAACATGTGGTGACAGTTCAAAGCCGTAACCGATTCGTTCAAGCGATCACGTTGGTCGAACGGCTCTGTAAACCGAACCTTTGAATAGGGTTTACGAAGTCGTCTGTGTATGGCAACATCGACAGAATCAGTCGAGTTGGTCGACGGTGAGATCGTCGCCAACATCGCCCGTGCGGCGCTGTTCGCCGCGTTGATCGCGGGTTTCTCGTACGTCTCGTTTCCAAACCCACTATCGCCGGCGGTTCCGGTCACCCTCCAAGTGCTTGGCGTTTTTCTGGCAGGCATTATGCTCGGACCGGTCTGGGGGACCGGCGCGCTCGGGCTTTATCTTGCGGCCGGTGCGATTGGCGTCCCGGTGTTTGCGGGTGGCTCGGCCGGGGTAGGCCAACTGCTTGCGAGTCCGACTCTCGGGTACCTCTGGTCGTACCCTGTCGCGGCAGGTGTCATCGGCCTGCTCGTCCACGGCGGCCTCACTCTGCGTGAGTACGACGAGGTCGGCCTCGGTCGACTGGTTGGCGCAATGCTCGTCGGCACCTTCATCATCTACGCGATGGGGACGGTCGGCTTCGCGGTGATCCAGTCCGTTGGCCTCGTCGAGGCGTTCATACTGTCGGCGCTCGCCTTTCTCCCATTCGAGGCGGTTAAAATCGCGGCCGCAATCGGTATCCTCCGCAGCGATGCGATAGCGGCGGCCTGATGCTCCGCGCCCGAAACGTGGTCTGTCGGTACGGCGAGACCACTGCTGTCGACGGCGTTTCGATCAGCGTCGACCGCGGCGAGTATGTCGCACTCGTTGGCCCCAATGGGTCGGGCAAGACGACGCTCGTCAGAACGTTCAACGGCCTCGAAACACCGGACAGCGGCGAGGTGCTGATCGACGGCCAACCCGTCTCCGAGGACCTTGTCGCCGCGCGCCAAGCCGTGGGCATGGTGTTCCAAGAGCCACGCGACAGCTTCGTGGCTGCGACGATCCGGGCGGATGTCGCCTTCGGCCCACGGAATCTAGGGCTGTCAGTCGACGAGATAGATCGGCGTGTTGTCGACGCGCTGGCAGCGGTCAATCTCGCAGGCCGCGGCGACGAGCGAATCGACGAACTCTCGGGTGGTGAACGCGAGCGCGTCGCCATCGCGGGCGCGCTGGCGATGGACCCCGACTATTTGGTGCTCGACGAACCACTCACAGGGCTCGACGAACCCGCCCGCCGAGCGGTTTGCTCGCGGCTCGCCGCGCTTCATGCGGCCGGAACCGCGATCATCGTTGTCACTCACGACCTCCGTGGCGTCCTACACGCGGCCGACCGTGTCGTCGGGATGGATGGGGGTCGTGTCGTCTTCAATGTCGACGCTACGAGTGCCCGCGATGAATTGGCGACGCTAGATGTCTACGTGCCACCTGCGGCTGATGAGCCGAACGACCGAACACAGTCGACGCCTACCGCCGAGTAATGCTATCCTACCAGCCGGGCGACTCGGTCGCTCACCGGCTCGATCCTCGAAGTAAACTGTTGTTTCAGCTCTGTTTTGCGGCGGGAGCCTTCGCCTACACGACGCCGCGCGGCCTCGTTGTGTTCTCGGTTGTGGGGCTAATCGCACTCGTTGGAGCCCACACCAACCCTCTGCGAGTAGTCTGGGCCTACCGGTTCGTGCTACCGTTTTTGTTGGGTGCTCCACTGATCGCGATGTTCACCGTTGGCTCGCCGTGGGTGGTGCCCGCAGATGGTATCGAGCCCGCGCTGGCGAGTTTGCGGAATTTGTGCGTGCTGGTTGTCTGTGGTGGCTACATTCGAACCACTTCGATCACCGACTCGCGGGCGGCGATCCAGCGGACGGTTCCCGGTCGACTCGGCCAGTTTCTCGGCCTTGGTGTTGAACTCGTCGCACGCTTTCTGCCGGTGCTCAAGCAGGATCTGGTGGCGATTCGGGACGCCGAGGCCGCCCGTCTCGGCGCGACGCGACCGCTTCGAGACCGAATGATCACGCTCACGACCGCAGGGCTTAACCGGGCGTTTCAGCGGGCCGACCGGCTCTCAGTGGCGATGCAGGCGCGGTGTCTCTCGTGGAATCCGACGTTGCCGCCGCTTCGGTTCGGGTGGGTCGACGTGCCAGTGATTGCCTGTTCGGTCGGGTTGCTCTTTGCGGCGGGTGTTTCGATCGTTGGCTAGCCGAAACTCAGCTGTCGAACTCGATACGCTGGTCGTCGCTGTTCCACGTTTCTTCGAGATCGGTGGTTGTGGTGGTCGCCTGTTTTATTCGTTTGACTGCCGCACGAACTGGCATTGACGGTGGAACCGAGCCAAACGACTGTATCATCACTTTTTTCACCGGAATATCTTCAAACGGGCGGTTCGACAGACAGCCCGCTTTGAGCAGGGCTGTTTCGGTGAGCAATCCAATCGGCTCGCCCTCGCGGGTGACGGTCAGTGTTCCACGCTGCCGTGCGAGGAGCTTTCGAGCCGCGACACGGAGATCAGCCGTTACGGGGACCGTAACCGGATCTGATCGCATAATATCTCGAACACGCATGAGGTGTCTCTTTCAGCCCGGAGACGTGTTCTGCGTATTCAGGACCGAAAAATAAGGGTATGTGACTAATTATCAAACGTGATATGGTGTCTCGCTACAAAGAGCGCGTTACAGCTACTTCCGGCTGCCGTCGACATCAATCGCATCAACTGGACAAATGTCCACACAGAGCATGCAGTCGATACACTGATCCTCGCGGGTAGGTTCGACTTTTTTGTCGCTGGCCGGGTGCTCCGGTGTGTCGACCCAGGTAAAGACATCGACAGGACAGTTTTCGAGACACGCGCCGTCGGCGATACAGATGTCGTAGTCGACGGCGACGTGGGTGCCGTGGATGCCGAGCGTTTCGGGCGGATCGACGGGCCCCCAGACGTCGACGCCGTTTTCCTCACCTACCTTTTCGCGGTTTACATCGAAGTTCGGGTCGATAGCCATTACTGAATGGTGGTGAGGTGGCTACTTAAGAACGTTCTCTGGGATCCCGGTCATCGAACATAGTCGGCTGTCGCCTCGACGACGCTGTCGACAAACGATTCAGTGAGTCGACCCTGCCACGCAACGAGATCCTCAGTTCGTGGCGAGTGAATCGCCCACGGAGAGACATACGACTGTTGTGGGACACCGCCGACAGTCCACTGCTCGCCGGCGAGTGGAATAGAGTCAGCGTATGATTTCGTCGAGATGGCAACCGCAATGTACTGCTGGTCGGCAAACGGATGCGACGTGTTGTTGATAATCAACCAGGGTCGCTGCCGGTCCTCGCCCATTTTAAATGGATCCGAGCTTCGAACCACATCGCCACGTTCCGGCTGCATTTAGTCGTCCCGTTCGCTGGGATGCGGTTCATCGGGTGCGGTCTCGTCCCACGCGTTGGGATCGATACCACCGTCTTCGTCGTCCAACTGTTGGGTAATCGTTTGAAGCGCGTATGCATCCCGAACCCGGTCCAGATCGGTTGTTATGGCCCAGTAGTTGCCTTTGTGTCGGACGAGTTCACGCTTTTTTAGCCGCGAGAGCGCCGTTCCGACCGTGTTTGGATCCGAATCGACCCCGGCAGCGATCTCCGAGCGCGTAAACGCCTGCTCGCGGTTCACAAACAGATACGCGACCACTTGTTCGGGAATACTTGGTCCGCTCGGTAGGTTCTCGCTTTCGAACTCCTCGATACGAACGGGCATATACTGTAGTTGGTGTGCTGATGTAATCAATGTATGGCCGTACTGGTGTACGTACTGTATAAAAGACGGATACCAGTATCGCTCAGGCAGTCACTGCCGGCGTCTCGCGCTCGGCGGACTGCTTGCGGGCGTACGCCGTGAAGTTCTCGAACAACTGTTTGGCCTCACAGGCGCCAGCGTACTGGTCGGGCGAAATGTCCGCAAGCACGCGGTCGACCTGCTCGTCACCCAGCCGCTCGCGTTTGCTCTCGGCGATATCCTGGGCGGTTTTGATATCGTACTCCGGGTGGAACTGTACGCCCCAGCAGTGTTCGCGGCGGAACGCGTGGACGCTGTACTCGTTGCGGGCGATGAGTTTCGCACCCGGTGGCAGCTCGATGACCGCATCGCCGTGGCTGGTAAAGACAGTGAACTCCTCGCTGAGTCCCTTAAATAGGGGATCGTCGTCGACCTGCTCGACCGTGTTGTAGCCCAACTCGAAGTCGTCCATTCCCGCAACGCGGCCGCCGAGGGCTTCGGCCAGTGCTTGGTGGCCGTAACAGACACCCAAAATCGGCACGCCGTCGGCCGCGGCCTCGGCGATGTACTCGATGAGCGGCTCGATCCAGTCTTCGTCCCAGTAGACAGACGACCGTGAGCCGGTGACGACGAGACCATCAAAGTCGGTGTGTGGCGGTAGCTGGCCACTGTTAACATCGAATTCGACGAGGTCGGCATCGAGTTCGCGTCTGAAGTTGCGGGTCGTGTGTTGGTTGCCGTGGGCCGCCTGCAGCAGCCCAAAACGGAGTCGTCTCATTATCGGACCTTACCGCGGGCAAGTAAGTGGGTTGCGCAGACTGCGGGTTCTGCCGGTCTCGGCGAGGCTCAACTCTCGACCGTTGCCAGCCAGTCGACCAGCCGATCGTTGAGCGCGGCTGATCGCTCGATCCCCACGAGATGGCCTGCCTCGGGGTATGCGCAGAACTCTCCGCGCGGCAACCGCTCGGCCAGCCGCTTGGCCTCGGCACTGTCGACAACTGGCCCCTGACCGCCCGTCACCACGAACGCGGGTCGGGTGATCTCGTACAGTGGTTCGGCGTCGAACGCCTCGATAGCTGCCTGCTGGGCCCGTTGGGCGTCTGGGGCGGCGTCTTCCGTACTTCGCCACTCGATTATCTGGTCGACAACGTCGGGTTGAGCCGCACAGAACGCCTCGGACAACAGCGCTTCGGTCGACTCGCGGAGTGCCGAGCTGTCGGCAGGATCTGCCTGTAGCTCGGAGGCGTCGTAGCCTGCCCCCGAGATGGGCGTTCCGACCAGCGTGAGACTCCGCACGCGGCTCGTCCGACGGGCTGCCGCGAGGCCGACACAGCCGCCCAGTCCGCAGCCGACGACGTGGGCGCGATGGGTGTTCGCCGCTCTGAGGACGGCCTTGAAGTCGTCGACGAGATCAGCCATCGTATACGGCCCCGGTGGCTCCGCAGAGCGACCGCTGCCGCGGTGATCGTAGACGATGGTTTCGCGGCCGCTGAGCCCGGCGTACTGCCAGCCCCACTGCCAGGCTCCAAGCCCCAACTCGCCGACTAAGACAACTGGCTCGCGGCCCGGATCACCCTCAGTTCGTTCGTAGTAGATCTCACAGCCCGACGACTCCGTTGTTGGCATACGACTGCTGGGCACTCGGCGTTCCTAAAGGGTCCGACCCGCAGTCGACGGCTTAAGGTTCGTCCCGCCCCTCCAGTGGAGTAGTATACAACTGATCTTATGGCGTCTCCGTATGATATTCTCGACATAGATTCCGATGCCGACTCCGAAGCGATCAAAGCGGCCTACCGCAGCCGGGTCAAAGAGACACATCCGGATCTCGGCGGCAGCGAGGCAGCGTTCAAACGCGTCGAGCGCGCCTACGAACAGCTCAGTGAGGCCGACCCCGACGACCGCGTCGACCACGTCGATGTTGTCGCCGACCAAGAGCCAGAAGACCAACCCGCGGAAGTCGAGTATCTCAACTACGAGGTGCTCGACGACTACGGCTGGGATCTAGCGGACGACGACCTCTTTGAGAAGGCCGCCAACGCCGATTTGCCGCCGGTCGACTACGGCACCTTCGAGGTCGAAGACGACGAAACGCTGCTGGAGGCAGCCGAGCGAAACGGTTTTGCGTGGCCCTACGCCTGCCGTGGCGGGGCGTGTGCGAACTGTGCGGTCTCGGTCTGTGAGGGCGAACTCTCTCAGCTTGTCGACCATATTCTGTCGGATGCGTTTCTCGACGAGGGAATTCGCCTGTCGTGTAACGGCGCGCCGACGACCGACTCCATGCAGGTTGTCTACAACCTCAAACAGCGACAGGATCTCGACGACCTGCGGCTGCCGCCGGATCGATTCGAGAAAGCCCACGCACGAAAGTAGTCTGTCCGGTGGCCCATCCGCCGTTGCGGCTACAGCTCTGGAACCGTGACCGTAACCACGTTACCGTTGTCGTAGCTGAACGCGATATCGCCGTCGAGCATTGTCACACACCAGTTAATAATCCAGAGACCGATTCCAAGGCCGTGTTTGAGGGCGGT
>Ga0207421_10009068_pt1 | contig 10132 bp, 7 predicted proteins | sample SodLakKL_010_SED_4_FD_187542 | JGI IMG/M metagenome (GOLD analysis project Ga0207421, IMG submission 187542) | Alkaline sediment microbial communities from Lake Tanatar, Kulunda Steppe, Russia - 8KL_010_SED (SPAdes) (version 2) | ecosystem: Environmental > Aquatic > Non-marine Saline and...
TTATCCTGAGGAAGTCTAAATTCAGGAATACCTACTGCTAAAAGTCCTCCTAAAACTGAATTAGATTCAAATATTTTTACCTGATACCCCTGTTTTCTTAAATAGAATGCAGCTGTTAAACCTGCTGGACCTGAACCGATCACTGCTACCTGGTCATTTTTCTCCTCTTTTATCTTTGGAATTGGATAACCACCTTCGATTTTAGGCACTATATCACTAATAAACCTTTTTAATTCTCGAATAGCAAGACCTTCATCCAAAGAACGACGATTACATGATGGCTCACAGAGATTGTAACAGACTCTACCGCAGACAAGGACAAGGGGATTTTCTCTCTGGATTTCTTTATAAGCATCCTTGTATCTTCCCTGTCTAACCAGATCAATATATTTTGGAACATCAACATTGGCAGGACAGGAGTTCTGACAGGGGGAATCAAACATTGAGGCACATCTTGAAGACTCACAGTAATTATCTTCAATATGAGCTTTATATTCATCCATGAAATACCTGGCAGTACTAACTACTGGATTTGGGGCAGTCTGACCCAGGCCACAGAAAGAAGAGTCCTGAACCTTTTCTCCCATATCCAATAAAAGGTCTAAATCTTTTTGCTCACCTTCTCCTTTGGTTATCTTATCAAGAATCTCTAACATCCTGGTTGTACCAATCCTGCAAGGAGTACATTTTCCGCAGGACTCATCTTTACAGAAATCAATAAAGTATTTAGCTAGATCAACCATACAATCCTGCTGGTCCATTACAATTAATCCACCAGAACCCATAATAGTCCCGAGTTCCTTTAAAGAATCATAATCTATCGGAACGTTCAGATGCTCAATCGGAATACAGCCTCCAGAAGGCCCACCGGTCTGGGCTGCTTTAAATTTACCATCATTGATTAGACCGCCACCGATGTCAAATACAATATCACCTAATTTTGTTCCCATTGGAACTTCTACTAGACCATTATTTTTAACTTTACCGGCCAGAGCAAAAACCTTAGTACCAGGGCTATCTTCAGTCCCAATACTTTTAAACCAGCGCCGACCCTTATAAATTATATCTGGAATATTGGCCAGGGTTTCAACATTATTGATGACTGTTGGATAATCTTTATATCCCTTTTGAGGTGGATAGGGTGGCCTCGGTTTAGGTTCGCCTCGATGGCCTTCTAAAGATGCCAGTAAAGCTGTCTCCTCACCACAAACAAAAGCTCCAGCGCCTAATCTGATTCTTAAATCAAAATCAAAACCGGAACCAAGGATATTTTCTCCTAAAAGCCCGTACTCCTCAGCATCTTCAATAGCTTTCCTCAATCTACTAATTGCCAGAGGGTATTCAGCTCTACAATAGACATAACCATAATTTGCCCCAATGGCATAACCGGCAATGATCATACCTTCAATCAAACGATGCGGATCTCCCTCAAGAATACTTCTATCCATAAAAGCTCCTGGATCACCTTCATCTGCATTACAGACAATATATTTCTTTTCACCAGGGCTATCTAGAGCAAACTTCCATTTCATCCCAGTCGGAAAACCACCACCACCCCGGCCTCTCAACTTTGAAACAGTTATTTCATTAACTATATCTTCCTGGTCCATCTCAGTAATTGCCTTGGCCAGACCTCTATAAGCTCCATTACTGATTGCATCATCAATACTCTCAGGATCAATTAACCCACAATTCTTTAATACTATTCTTTCTTGGGCCTTAAAAAAATCTAAATCCTCATCTACCTGCCAGCGTTCAACAATATTTCCCTCTATCAAATGTTGCTGGAGCAGCTCCTCTACCTTAAAATCCTTTATATTCTCATATAATACTCTAGAATCGCCCTGCCTTATCTCAACCAGGGGCTCTCCTACACAATAACCCATACAACCTGTCTGAGATATTTTAATATCCTTGATATTTTTCCATTCCAATTCTTTTTTAATGGCTTCTAGAGTATCTTTAGCACCAGATGCTATACCACAGGTTCCAAGACCAACAACAATTTCTGTGTCGAGGTTGTTTTCACTTTCACTTTTTAGACTATTACTATATAACTGAATTTCATCTGTAGAATTAAATCTTGCCATTATTTCATCTGCACCTCCTCAATGTTAGCTTTTTGAATCTTATGCTCAATAATTCTTACCGCCTTTTCTGGATTAAGTAAGCCATATGCTTCACCATTAATCGTCATAACTGGAGCAAGTCCACAGGCCCCAAGGCAACGAACAACCTCCAATGAAAGCAAGCCATCTTCAGTAGTTTCCCCGGCCTCTAGATTAAATCTGTTTTTTATTCTCTCAATTATCTTTTCAGAACCTTTAACATAACAGGCTGTACCTTTACAGAAAGCTATTTCAAATTTACCCCGGGGCTGGTCAGTAAAATGATTATAAAAAGAAATTACACTTTTAACCCTTGCAGGTGAAACTTTGAGTTTCTTGGCAATTCTCTCCTGGGCCTCTAAAGGAATATAGCCTATAAACTCCTGGGTGCTATGAAGAATTTCCAGTAATTCCTCTTCTTTAAATTCATTTTCTTCAACGATTTTATCAATCTCTGGAATAATCTTATACCAATTAAGTTCCTGTTTTACAGGCATAATCCTCACCTCCTTTATATAAATTTATTAATATAAATGAATTGAATCTCTACCAATTTCGTTAACTTTATTATATATTTCACTAAACTAATTATACTATATAATCAATAAAAATAAAAGTCACAAAATTAGAAATTATTTATTCAGACTCAACCTCTTTTAACACCATATAGTCATACCAGCCTAACCTGGCCAGATCGGAAATCTAAGATTATACAATGCATTAAATAATATAGAATTCTCAGAAACAATACGTTAAACTTTTCAGCAACATTTCAACTGTGTTAGAAAATCCATGATAATAATGCTATAATTAAATCTATAATCTCACTTGAATTATTCACTGGAGGAATGATCAAAATGATAAAGAGAAAACTTGGTTCTAATACAGATTTAATAGAAGTTAACGGAAATCCATCTGAAAGAGGCTACCACTATGGAGAGAAATCAGCCGAAGAGATAAATAAAACTATTGATTTCTTTAATAACTGGCTAAAGCGCCAGGGTAGTAATATTAGTGAAGCAAGAAAACTTGCAGGCATATATGCTAACTACATTGAAGAATATTCACCGAAGATTAAAGCTGAACTAGAAGCTATTGCCAGGGGAGCCAAAGTTGATTTCAATGACATCCTGATGATTTCCTTAAATGAAGAGAGGAAACTTTTTATAAATAACGATAAATGCTCATCTTTTGCTGCTACCGGAAACGCAACTTTTAATGGAAGAGCAGTTATCGGTCAGAGCTGGGATAACTACCTTGAATGGCAGGATAATTTCAAAAACATCCTATTAATCAGAAGATCAACCCAGGGTCCTGATATTATCTCCTACGCCTATCCTGGAATGCTTTCTGCTGCAGGTCTCAATTCATACGGAATAGCAATATGCTGGAACTCTGTTCCCAGGCTAAAATTTCAGCCAGGAATTCCAACCTATATTATTATCGATGAAATCTTACGCCAAACTACAATAGGCGATGCTTTAGCTACTGTAATGAAGGCCAAAAGAGCCGGCTGCTTTAGTCTGATTTTATCAGATGGTTACGAAATCTACAATATCGAAGCCACACCTGATGATATAGAAATCAGCTATTCCACCAGCTATTTCAGTCACGCCAACCATTATTTAACAGGACGATTTGCCAGCCAGGAACCAGAACCTGAAAACCTCGATAAATACCGAAGAAAAGCTTCATCCATTGTCAGACATAATAGAATGGCCAGATTTTTAGAAGAAGAATTCGGCAGAATCTCAGCCGCCTCAGGTCAGGGATTTCTGACAGACCATCTCAATCACCCCCATTCTATCTGCAGACATCCTGACTTGAGATCTGAATACAGCGATAAATTTTTAACCAGAGCTGCCTGGGTAATAGAGCCTGCTAAAAAAATATTCTGGTATGCCGGTGGACCGCCCTGTGAAAATCAATTTATATCTTACAAGTTATAGCTCTAAAAGCTATAATTATAAAAATTTAAAGCTTAAAGCAAAAAATATAATTCTTAAATCAGATTTCTTTCTGCTGCTGAAATTACCTGATTAAAAGCCTTATCCTGTTCAAAAGTCAAAAGCTGTTCTGCTTTCTTGGACAGGATTTCCTGGGTTATATTCTCTGCCTTAGCAGCTATCTCAGGAAAACCGTCTTCCTGCCATTCATACCAGAAACTATCAAAACCAAGTTTGCTATGATAGATTTCTCCATCCCTGAGATGCTGAACAGTATGTTTATCTGCAATAAAACTGCCATCTTCAATAGATCTTTCAATAACCTCAAAACCTAAGGTATCTTTATTAACATCATATCTACTAACAATTCTTTTAACCAGTGTAATTATTTCATTATCAATAACTAGCTGCCCTTTTGAAGCCAGAGTATTGCTGGCCAGGCTTCCTGCCCCAGAAAGAATATTGGCACCGGCTAGAGCCGGCAGCAGAGCATTGATTGCCTTCTCGTAACCAGCCTGAATATCAATATTACAGGAAGTGCTTGAAACTCCATAAACAGTAGAAAAGAAACCGTAATATTTAGCCAGTTGAACTGCCCCGGCACTACCTAGCCCAATCTCAGGCAATCCCCAGATAGAATAGGCCTTTCTCATATTAGGAAATGAAAGCCTGGAGCAGAAAAATAGAGCCGCCCCTGGCGTTTCTGGACTAATAATAGATGTAATAGCAGTAAATGCAAGCATACTGGCATTCATTTGAGCCAGAGAACCAGCAATGGTCAGCGGTGCAGTCAGTCCAGCTATCGGTGCCACCAGAGCTTTTATAGGTATTTCAGCCATGGCAACCTTACCTATAATATCAGTAATCTCTTTGGGATATGAAAGAGGGCTTTCTGGCGAAATCCCAATTCCTCCAATTGGCTCAGTCTGAGAATCCTGAATTATTTTATAAAGCTCAATTATATAGTCAATCTCCTGGCTCCTGGAAGCCGCAATGCCACTGAAAGTTTTACTGCTATACCGGAGAGCAGTCTCAGTCATCTTTAGCTCTCTCAGCTTAGCAGGATATTCATCTGGAATCACCGATGGTCCTGTAAAATCAATATTATCCAGTTTATTTTGTAAATGAATAAAATCTATTAAGTCATTCTCTTTAACAGTTCTAGGCTGATTAGTCTTAAGATCAAGCGTCTTTGCCACAGTCCCAAAGGGTTGGCTCCAGAGCTGACCCCTCTTGAAAGTCTTTTCATGGCCTGAAAGAGGATTCTTGAACTTCAAACCAGCATAATTATTTTTCTGATGGCTTTTATCCTGTTCCTTAAGAATATCACCAATAAATGACCTTGGTAATAATAACCGGCCACCTTTTTCAACACAACCTCTGGCTTTTAGCTTATCTACAAGTTCTTGATCCTCTATCTCAATACCAATCTCAGCAAGTATCTTCAGGCTCAGCTTATGAATCTGATTTAACTCAGACTCAGATAATAGATGAGAACAGCCAGTATTGCCATAATTTTTCATTGATAAACACCTTCCCTCCCATTACAGTTCTCCTTTACGCTGCAACCTGGGATCAAAAACATCCCTTAAAGTTTCGCCAAGAAGAGTAAAACCTAAAGTTGCAATTATGAGAGCCAATCCACCATAAATGACTATATGGGGAGCATGCCTGACATTTAGATAACCTGTTCTTAAGATATGGCCCCAGCTAGGTGCTGGAGGAGGTACTCCAAGCCCAAGAAAACTAAGGCCAGCCTCAAAGGTTATCATAACCGGAATATCCATGGCAGCCTGAATAAAAAGTGGGGCAACAACATTAGGCAGAATATGTTTAAACATCGTTCGCATCTTCGAACCACCTAAAGCATGAGAAGCTACAACATACTCATTATTCTTGATCATTAAAGTTGAAGCTCTAATCAATCTACCATAGATTGGAACCCTGGTAACCCCCATGATTATTGGTAAAACATAAACACTTGGCCCTATCATTGTCAGGACAACAATGGCAAAAATCAGGGCTGGCATTGATCTTAAAATATCGAAAAAAACTATCAGCGAACTATCAACCTTCTCAGAGCTGTAGCCTGCCATTATCCCTAAAAACAATCCTAAAATGACACCAAAAATAATTGCTGGAATAGCAACTGTTAAGGCTATTCTGGAACCATAAATAATCCTGCTTAATAAATCCCGGCCAATATCATCTGTACCAAGCCTGAAATCTCTGCCAGGCCCTTCAAACCGGTTCATAACATTTATCTGAAAAGGGTCTCTAGGGGCAATAATCGGTGCAAAAATAGCTGTCAGCAAAATTAATAAGACCATTACTGATCCAATAAGACCACTGGGTCTGGTAATAACCTTTTTAAATTTTGATTTTCTCTTCTTTGGGCTCTTATTCTCTATTACTTTTTCATTAGTCATTGCTATTCACCTCTGACTCTCGGGTCAATAAAAGCATAGGAGAGATCTGCTGCAAAGTTAGCCAGTGCATAGAGGAAGATAGCAACTATTAAACCGCCCTGCAGGACAGGGAAATTTCTCGTTGCAATTGCCCTATAGATCATATAGCCAAGCCCAGGACGGTGAAAAACAATTTCTATTAAAACTGCTCCGCCCATCAAATTCCCAAAGCCAACACCTATAACAGCAATTACTGGAATAATTGAGCAGCGGAGAACATGTTTATAAAGAACAATCCTCTCTTTCAAACCTTTGGCCCTGGCTGTCCTGACATAATCAGCTCTTAGCTCCTCTAGGACTGTAGCCCTGGTCAGCCTGGCGATATAGCCTACCCAGCCAAGCCCCAGGGCTGTTGCAGGCAGAACAAGGTGATAGAGCTGGTTAAAGATATCACCTGACTGGCCAGCTCCCATCGCCGGAAACCAGCCAAGATAAACTGCAAAGATTAATAGCAGTAAAATTCCTGCCAGAAAATGAGGTATTGTAATCATTGAGATAGATAGGAAACCAGTCAAATAATCAAAGAATGAACCCTGGTTCGAAGCGGAAAAGACCCCTAGAGGAATTCCTAGCAGACATGCCATGAAAATGGCGGAAAATGCTAATATGATGGTGTTAGGTAAGACATTTAAAATCAGACCGCTGACTGGCAGGTGATTTAAAACATCAGTTCCTAGATCTCCCCTTAAGACATTGCTTAGATAACGGAAAATCTGGATATAGACTGGCTGATCAAGTCCCATTCTGACTCGATAGCTTTCTATTAATGACTCTGAGGCTCTAGGCCCTAGCAGAATCGTCGCCATATCCCCTGGCATAAATTGAAATAAGATAAATAAAAGTATAATTGCTCCCAGTACAGTAATAAAAATTAGCAAGGCTCTTCTTGCGATATATGCAAACATCTGTCTCCCCCCATCTTAATAGTATAGGGCAAAAATTTATATAAATTAAATCAATAAACTTAAATAAACCAAACTGGAATCACTAAACAGATTAATAAAATTTCAATAAACCTGCCCCGGCCATGAACCGAAGCAGGTTTTAATAGAATTATATTCATCTTACAGCTCTAATTTAGCCATTAACTTTAATCTGCTAACTGGAAATGCTGATAGAGTGAGTAATGATAGAGATAGGTCGGATTGATATAATCTCTACTGGCATGGACTCCAATATCATAGGATATAGGAATAAAGACTACTTCCTCATCCATTATTTCCTGCATCTCAACATAGAGTTCTGCCCTCCGGTCACGATCTGGCTCAAGATTGGCCCTATCATGGAGCTCCTGGAATTCATCATTTTCCCAGTGCATATAGTTCCAGCTGCCAATCTGGTTATTTGTATACCATTCTGTCCAGTAACCTGGGTCTGGATTTAAAGTAAAGGAGGCAACATGCATACCTGGCCTGTCTATCTGTCTTAAAAGCTGATAAGCCTGGCCACCTTCAACTAATTCAATATCTGGTCTGACCCCGACCTGAGTTAAATGGTACTGGGCAATCTGGGCTGTTGTCAGTTCTGTTGATACAGCATAACTTGCCATCTTTGTTGCAAAACCGTCTCCGTATCCAGCGTCTGCTAATAACTCTCTAGCCCTCGCTGTATCTTGCTGATAAGCAGGAGCATCTGCCCAGTGACCTAAAATCCCTGGAGGAAGAATAGTATTGGCCCTTTCAGTTGCACCTCTAAAGGCTCCTTCGATGATCTCATCTACATCTATCGCATATCTCATAGCTTCACGAACCCTGATATCATCAAAAGGTGGTTGCTGATGGTTAAAGCCTATCCAGATAAATCTCAGCATATCCAATTCATGAACGATAACGTCTTCTTCATTTTCATATCTATCGATAGAATCCAGGGAAATTCTAGTCTCATTCAATTCGCCAACATCAAAGGCAACCTCGGCTGCTTCTTCTTCAACTATTGGATAGATTTCAACTCTTTCAAAGTCAGGCATTTCACGGTAATAATCATCGTTTCTTGCCAGGATTATTCTTTCGCCAGGCTGCCATTCTTCAAACATGTATGGCCCAGAACCGATTGGATTGGTGGCAAACATTTCAGCACCAATCTCTTCAAAAGCATCTTTACTTAAAATACTTCCTCTTAAAAGGGGCAAAGTTCTGGTCATAATCCCTGGAAAAACATCTGATAAAATTATTCTTCCACTATAATCATCAATTACTTCAACTCTATCTAAAGTGGCAAAGTCATCAGCATAAGCTGCCTCAACTGCAGGATCAACCAATCTTTCATATGAAAATTTAACATCTTCAGCAGTCAATTCACCATAGCCACCATGGAACTGGATGCCCTGTTTCAATTCAAAATAAATCTCTGTTCCAGCTTCATTCATTTCAAAGACTTCGGCAGCATCCATTCTGTACTGAGCAGGATTATCAGGGTCCAATTCTATCAAACGGGAGTATATAGCCAGGCCAATATTATCCTCTTCATTACCAATCATATGGGCAGGATCAAGGGTATTAATATCCATACCATTCCTAGCTCTTGTCCTTAGAATATGATGGGCATCTGCCAGGGCCACATAACTAACTGCCAACACTAAAATCACAGCCAGAAATAGGGAAATTACTATTTGACTATTCAACCTAAAACCCTTTATATAACTCTTCATTTTTATACCCCCTATTTTTTATCAATCTTTTTACAAATCAATTAATGAATCATCCCCTATAACCTTCAATTCACCTCCTCTATATCTCTTACCCTTAATGTAATTAGAATATTATATATAACTCTTATTATAATGTAATCGTATTTAGCACAGTATACTATATATATTAGCCAAATCTAAAATTTTTCCTTCATAATTAATCAATTAATTTAATAAATATTATCTTTTACAATAAAAATTTAAAGGGCCACTAATCTAATAGCCAGCCCTTTTCAATAATAGCCCCCAATTAAAATATAAAAGCTAATAAGTTTTATTCATTTATATTGCCATACTAGTTTCTAGAGATAACATATGACCATCTTCAACAAGTAGATTGGGGTGATCCTGATAAAAATCAATAAACATCTGTGGTGTATCTATAATCCAGATATGGAAATCCTGAGGCTCAAGCCTGGCTGTTTTAAGATCAAATCTTGCCCTGCCATATTCATCAATATCAAACTGATGAATATTTTCTTCACCATAACGGAGTTCTAAAGTTAAGCCTGCCACATTTTCCCTGGGGCCGTTAGCTTCAATCTGCATGACAATTTCCTCTCTGCCATCACCTTCCAGATAATAGATAATCGCAAAACCATTTAATGGACAATCGAGAACAGAATTAAGCTCGACAAATTTCATATCGATTATCTCCAGATCAGTTGCAAAAACTGAACCCCCAATAAGAACAACCAGAAACGCTAAGGAAATTAGAAGAACTGCAAAAGATTTCATAAAATTCCACCTCCCCCCTTTTAGAGATGGACTAGATGGATAAACTTTGCCTTTTCCATGATCCCTCATGCTTTCAGCTCAATACTCCTCAGCTACTCCTAGCGAAAGATTTCCCAATTTAATCCATACATATATATTTATATTATACTAAATTATTTAAACTATTCAGTCATATTCCAGTCATAT
>Ga0207421_10009069_pt1 | contig 10132 bp, 7 predicted proteins | sample SodLakKL_010_SED_4_FD_187542 | JGI IMG/M metagenome (GOLD analysis project Ga0207421, IMG submission 187542) | Alkaline sediment microbial communities from Lake Tanatar, Kulunda Steppe, Russia - 8KL_010_SED (SPAdes) (version 2) | ecosystem: Environmental > Aquatic > Non-marine Saline and...
ACCGCGAGCTCGGCGAGCTCTACCGCGGGGAGCTAGTCGAGTACGACGAGGACGGAGACGGCGGCGAGGACGGAGACGGCGGCGAGGACGGAGGTGGCTACTGACGACGATGACCACCGATCCGGCCCGGCGGCCGCCGTCGGCGCCGACCCGCGGGAGGAACCGAAGGGGTGAGGTGTGCGGCGCGCTTACGGGACGGCGATGATCGATCCCACGCTGCTGGGCAGTGAGATCGCCCTGTTCTTTCTCATCGGGCTGCTCGGCGGCGCCCACTGCATCGGGATGTGTGGCCCGCTGGTGACGATCTACGCCGGCAAGATGACCGGCACCCGGGCCGACGGCGGCACCGCGAGCCGGCGCGAGCGGATCCGTGGCTCCCACCTGACGGTGTTCGAGGTCCGCCAGCACGCGCTATTCAACGTCGGCCGGGCGGCGAGCTACACGCTGATCGGCGCGACGATGGGGCTTCTGGGGAGCCTGCTGTTTCTCGGGGCCGACCGGCTCACCGCGACGGCCGACCTGCTCCGGGGGGTCGTCGGCGTCGTGATCGGGCTCGCCGTCATCCTCGTCGGCGTCAACTACGTGTTCGGCCGGATCTCGGTCGGCGTCGGCCTCCCCGGCACCGGCCGGCTGTTCGGCTGGCTCTCGGCGCGCGTCGAGGGGCTCGCGAACGGCCCGGGGATCGTCGGCCTGGGCGCCGTCCACGGCCTGTTGCCGTGTCCGATCCTCTATCCGGCGTACCTCTACGCGTTCGCGGCCGCGGATCCGGTCGTCGGCGGCGTCGTCCTCGCGGCCCTCGGGCTCGGCACCATCCCCGCGGTGTTCGCCTACGGCACCGTGATCGAGAGCGTCGACGTCGTCCACCGCCGCCGGCTCCACCGGCTGCTCGGGATCGCGTTCGTCGTCCTCGGCTACGTCCTGTTCACCCACGGGCTGATGAGCCTCGGCTACCACGTCCCCCACCCCGAACTCCCGTTCTGGGATCCCCTCGACGGGCCCGGCGGACACGACCACCACTGACGGGAGCCTCACCGATCGCGGAGGGAAACGGCCTCGACGAGGACGGCGAGCGAGCCGACGACGGCGACGGCGATCGCTCCGAACCGGAGCACGCTCGTGAACGGTCCCGGACCGTCGTCGGCCGGTGTGGCGTGGTCGTGGCCGCCCTCCTGGTGATCGTGGTCGTGGGCGTCCCCGTCGCCGTGGTCGTGAGCGCCCCCGCCGTGGTCGTGGCCATCCTCCTGGTGGTCGCCGTGGCCATGAGCGTCCTCGCCGTGGTCGTGGCCGTCGTCCGAACCGGACGACGCGTGGACGTCGACCCACTCGCTGACGTAGCTGCCGGCGGGCTGGCCGGTCACCCGGACCTCCCACTGGCCCTCCGCGGACAGCGGCTGTACCGCCGCGTACGTGCCGTCGTCGGTCCCCTCGAGCTCGAGCTCTACCGTGTCGCCGCTTTCGCCGTGGTCCGCGAGCAGCCGGACCGGTCGATCGGAGGCGACTCGCTCGCCGTCGGAGACGAACGCCACCTCGAAGACCAGGGGGTCGTCGATCCCGACGGCGATCGGCTCGCTGCCGTCCGCCGGGACGACCGTCAGTTCGAGCGTGACGTCCTCGCCCTCGCGTTCGATCGTCGTCTCCCCGGGACCGTCGTCCAGGACGGCCGCGGTCGGTGCCGAGGTGAGCACCCCCGAGAGGACGACCACGAGAAGCAAGACGGCGAACTCGAGGCGGACCGTCCGGACGAGCGCGGACACCGGGCCGGTCGCCGAATCGTCGTCGCCGTCCCCGGACCGTCTCCCGTCGGCCCGTCCTCCACCGTCGGTCCGGGTTTCGCCACCGTCGGCCTCGACGGCGCGGAGGCCGGACTGGCGGTTCGCGGGAGGGTCGAGCCGGGCGAGGAGGACGAAGCGCAGGAGGCCGCCGAGGCCGAGGGCGACGAGCACCGACAGCGTCTTCGCCGAGAGGACGAGCCCGTAGAGGGTTCCGGCGAGGTCGGCTGCCGTCGGGACGTGCCAGGCGGCGAGGGCGAGTCCGCTCGCCCCGGCTACGGTCACCCCCGCCAGCGCGAGCAGGGAGTACCGGCGGACCACCGCGGCTGCGAGCCCGGCCCGGTCCGGACCGGGCGCCTCGCGTAACGCCGGAGGAACGACGACGGCGAGCACGAGGAGGCCACCGACCCACAGCCCGGCCCCCGCGAGGTGGGCGAAGTCGACGGCCGTCCCGGCGAGCCGGTCGACCGCCGTCGCCGAGTGGCTCCCCCAGCTCACCGTCGTCGCCAGGGCGAGCCCGCCCGCGAACGAGCCGGCGAGCCAGCCCCGACGTGGGAGTCGACCGGCCGCGGCCGCCACGAGGAGGGCGACGACGGCGCCGGCCAGCACGAGCTGGAGGAGCCAGAGGCGGCCAGGTGCGGTCCCGAGGAACCCCACGAGTGCGTCCGCTGGCGGCTGACCGGCCGCCACGGCCCTGGAGGGGCCGAGGGCGACACAGCCGAGGGCACAGACGGCCGCCGCCGCGAGGAGGCTCCGGACGAGCCGCCGGTCGACCGCCGCCGTCGCCGGGCCGCCGGCGAGGGCCGGGTAGACCGCGACCCTCGCGGCGACCGGGGCGCCGACGAGTCCGACGAGCCCGACGAGCAGGAGGGCCTTCGCCCCGGCCTCGACGGCCGCGACCCCGTCGTCGTCCGCCTCGTGGCTCTCGAGGACGGCCTCGTGGTCGAGGGTGTCGTCGCCGACCGAGAAGAAGAACGTCCCCGTCGTGGTGTGGCCGTCCTCGGCGAGCACCTCCCACTCGACGACGTACATTCCGTCGCCGGCGTCCTCTATCGGAACGGTGAGCTCGTCGACCTCGATCGCGAGTTCGCCGGCGACGTCGTCCCCGTCGGGTCCGCGGACGGCGACCTCGGCCTCGACGACGCCGTCGCCGGTAAACGAGAGCGCGAGCGACTCGGGGGCGGCCTCGAGGCGTTCGCCGTTGGCCGGATCCGAGCCGCTCAGGTACGCGTGGGCGCCGGCCGGCGCCGCGAGGGCCGAAACCGCGAGGGCGACCACGACGACCGCGAGGAGGGCGACAGCGAGCCGACGGCGATCGACGACACGGTGGGTGACCGCTCCCGACGACGGGGGCGACCGGCCGGCAGGGGGGTTCATCGGCCCGTGTAGCCGACGCCGGAGTCGCCGACGTACTGGATCGGGCCGACGCCCTCGCCGACGTCGGCCCGGCCGACGAGCTCGCGGTCTGTGGCGTCGATCACGGTCACGGTCCCGTCGACGTCCGCGGAGGTGAGAACGTAGTCACCGCCGAGAACTCCGGGCCGGCTCCGACCGTCGACGGCACCGGCGTCGATCCGGTCTGCCACCTCGAACGCCTCGAGGTCGAGGACGGCGACGTCCTCCGTCCCGGGGTTCGCCGCGAACGCGTGGTCGCCGTCGGCCGAGAAACGGACCGCCGTGGGCCCACCGTCGACGTCCACCGTGCCGACCTCCGTCGCGTCATCGCTCGTGGCGTCGAGGACCGTCACCGTCTCGCCGTCGACGATCGCGAGCAGGCGCTCGTCCGGCGAGAGGAACATCGCGCCGGCGTAGGGGAGCTCGCGGATCACCTCGTCGGTGGCCGTGTCGACGACGACGGTCCCCGTCGCGTACTCGGCGTACAGCAGTCCGACGTCGGGTGCGAACGCCTTGTAGTGGGTGCCCCCGACCTCGCCGAACTCGAGGAAGTCGACCCGCTCGTAGGCGTCGAGGTCGACGACGGCGACGCCCGGATCGGCGACGTTCGTCGCGTAGGCCGTCGAGCCGAGCGCCTCGTGGTGGAGGAGCTTGCCGTGGCCCTCGCCGTCGAGGCCGGTCTCGACGATCTCGATCACCGCGTGTTCGTCGACGTCGACGACGTAGAACGCTCCCTCGTCGTCCGCGTGGACCCAGATCTCCCCGTCGGTCGGGTGATAGAGGTGGTTCGCCCCGGGGCCGACGTCGACCGTCGAGACGAGCTCGCGGGTTCCGGTGTCGAAGACGTACGCCTGCGAGAGCGACTCCTCGACGACGTAGATCTCCCCGTGGTCGGCCGTGATCCGCGGATCGGCCCACCGCTCGTCGTCGATCCCGTCCTCGATCCGGTCGACGACCTCGGCCGTCTCCGGATCGACGACCGCGACGTCGTCGGGAGTGAACGCGTAGACGAGGCCGTCGCTGCCGACGACCTCCGGCTCGTCGTCGGAGCCCTCCCCGTCCGGATCGCCGCCGTCGTCCGAGCCCGCCCCGTCCCCGAAGCAGCCGGCCAGTCCGGCGGCCACGCCGGTGCCGGCGAGCCGGAGCAGCTCCCGCCGGGTGGAGTGATACATATCGGTTGTTCCGCCTCGGCCGTATAACGGGTTGTGGTTCACCAGCCGAACGGGCGCCGTCTACCGCTCGCGTCCGACGCTCACCGCCGCCCTCTCTCGACCTCGAGGTCGTCGACCAGCTCGGAGGCGAGGCCGGTGTACGTCTCCGGCGTGAGCGCCCGCAGCTCAGCACGGACCTCCTCGTCGACGTCGAGCTCGTCGAACAGCGTCCGGAACTCGGAGAGGGTGACCCGTCGCCCCCGGCTCAGCTCCTTGACGCGCTCGTAGGCGTCGTCGAGCCCCTCCCGGCGGAGGATCGTCTGGACGGCCTCGCCGATCACCTCGGGGGTGGCCTCGAGCTCCTCGCGCATGACCCTCTCGTTCGGGGTGACCGCCGCGAGGCCGTCGGCGGCCTTCGTGTAGCCGATCAGGCAGTGTGCGAGGGCGGCGCCGACGTTGCGTTTGACCGTCGAGTCCGAGAGGTCCCGCTGGAGCCGCGAGCGGGTGACGTAGTCGGCGAGGAAGACGAGGTCGGCGTTGGCCTTCGAGAGGTTCCCCTCGCTGTTCTCGAAGTCGATCGGGTTCACCTTGTGGGGCATCGTCGAGGAGCCCGTCTCCCCCGCCGTGGCCTCCTGGCCGAGGTAGCGATCGGAGACGTACAGCCACATGTCGACGTCCAGATCGAGCAGGACGTCGTTCGCCCCGCGGAGGGCGTCGAACAGCGCCGCGAGGTCGTCACAGGGGTTCACCTGGGTGGTCAGGGGCTCGAACTCGAGACCGAGCCCCTCGACGAAGCCGCGGGCGAACGCCGGCCAGTCGACCTCCGGGCAGGCGGCGACGTGGGCGGCGTAGGTGCCCGAGGCACCCCCCAGTTTTCCCCGGAGGCCGTCGGTCGCCTCCCGGATCCGCCCGGTCCCACGGCCGAGCCGGGAGGCGTAGACGGCGAGTTCCTTGCCGAACGTCGTCGGCGTCGCCGGCTGGCCGTGGGTCCGGGCGAGCATCGGGACGTCCCGGTGTTCGCGGGCCATCGCCGCGAGCGTCGTCCGGAGCTCGTAGAGGGTGGGCAACAGGACGTCGTCGATCGCTCCCCGGAGCAACAGCCGGTGGGCGAGGTTGTTCACGTCCTCGCTGGTCAGCCCGAAGTGGATCCAGGGGGCGGCGTCGGTCCCCTCCGGGAGGTTCTGGCGGATGAAGTACTCGACGGCTTTCACGTCGTGGTTGGTCGCCTCGTGGGGGCCGTGGCCGGAGACCTCGAGTTTCTTTATCAGCGCGGCGTCCTCCTCGGCGAAGCTCTTGTACAGCCGCCGGAGCCGCTGGCGTGTCCCCGTATCGAGGCTGAGGGCGGTCTCGTCCAGATCGGCGAGCGCGACGAGGTACTCGACCTCGACGCGGACCCGGGCGCGCATCAACGCCGCCTCGCTGGCGTACGGCGACAGCGGTGCGGTCCGGTCGGCGTACCGGCCATCGAGCGGCGAGATGGCGTACAGCGCGTCGGTGTCGGTCATGCTCGACCGTGCCCGGCCGCGGCTGAAAAGCGTATCGGAGGTGTTCTCGGCCCGGCCGTCGTCGGAGCCGCCACGGAGGGGCTCGGAGTCGGAGCCGCCACGGAGGGGCTCGGAGTCGGAGCCGCCACGGAGGAGCCTCCGCGGACGGGACCGCAACCGCTTTGATCGTCGGTGGCGCTCGTCTCCCCATGATACGAGTGGCCGGACTGGCCGGCAACCGCGGACGGAACCTGCTGAACATCGACGACGGGCGGCCGGGCGGCGCCGAACTCGCAGTCGTCGTGACCGACCGCGAGGAGGCCCCCGTCCTCGAGGCGGCCGGAGAGCGCGGGATTCCGACCGAGGTCGTCCCGCGTTCGGCGGGGATGGACCGGCGGGCCCACGAGACGGCGATCCTCGAGGCACTCGACGGTTACGGCTTCGAGCTCGTCTGTCTCGACGGCTACATGCGGATCCTCTCGGATACCTTCCTCGAGGCGGCGCCGACGACGCTGAACGTCCACCCGTCGTTGCTGCCCGCGTTCCCCGGCGAGGACGCCTGGGGGGCGGCGCTCGCGGCCGGCGTCTCGGTGACCGGCTGTACCGTCCACGTCGTCACGGACGCGACCGACGAGGACGGGGCGGTCCTCACGGAGCTGATCGACGACGGCCCGATCGTCACCCAGGAGCCCGTCCCCGTCTACGCGGGCGACGACCGCGAGACGCTCAAAGAGCGGGTGCTCTACGAGGGTGAGTTCCGGGCGTATCCGCGGGCCGTCCGCTGGTTCGCCGAGGATCGGGTGACCGTCGACCGCGAAGCGGGGGCGGTGGCCGTCGCGGGCGACGACGACGGCGACGGGTTGGCGGCCCGCCGGCTCGTCGGCGCCGACCGGCTCGACCGGCTCCGGTACGGCGAGAACCCCCACCAGGAGGCCGCGGTGTACGCCGATTACGGCTGCCAGGAGGCGTCGGTGGTCGACGCGATCCAGCACAACGAGGGCGCGAAGGGGCTGAGCTACAACAACTACAACGACGCCGACGGTGCCCTCGAGCTCATAAAGGAGTTCGAGACGCCCGCCGCGGCGGTGATCAAACACACGAACCCCGCGGGCTGTGCGACCGCCGACTCGCTCGCGGAGGCGTACGACCGGGCGCTCGCGACCGACCCGATGAGCGCGTTCGGTGGCGTCGTCTCGCTCAACCGGCCGTGTGACCGGGAGGCAGCCGAGGCGATCGTCGACTCGTTCAAGGAGGTCGTCGTCGCCCCCGGCTACGAGGCCGACGCCCTCGAGGTGCTGTGTGCGCGGGAGGATCTACGCGTACTCGAGGTCGGGGAGCTCGGAGAGCCCACCGAACGGTTCGCCGAAAAACCGATCGTCGGCGGCCGGCTGGTCCAGGAGCGGGACCGCTCGTCGATCTCGGCCGACGACCTCGAGGTCGTCACGGAACGCGAGCCGACGGCCGCGGAGCTGGAGACGATGACCTTCGCTTGGAGGGTGCTCAAACACGTCAAGTCGAACGGGATCGTCCTCGCGACCGGCACCGAGACCGTCGGCGTCGGGATGGGGCAGGTCTCCCGGGTCGACGCCGTCCGGCTGGCGGCGATGAAAGCCGACGAGCACGCCGAGGGGAAAGGTCCCGAGGGATCGGTGATGGCCTCCGACGCCTTCTTCCCGTTCCCCGACGGCCTCGAGGAGGCCGCGGCGGCGGGGGTCGAGGCGGTCGTCCAGCCCGGGGGATCGGTCAACGACGAGGACGTGATCGCGGCCGCCGACGAGCACGGGATGGCGATGGCGTTTACCGGAACGCGCTGTTTCAGACACGACTAGGGTCGTCCGGCCCTCAGGGAGGCCCCATCCGGTCGAGTACGTCCCGTCGTCCCCGTTCGAGAGCCAGGGCGGCGAGCAACAGGACGATCCCGGTGATCACCAACACGGCCGATCCGGAGACCGCGTCGGCGACCGTCGCGGCGAGGAAGGCGAGCACCTGGAGGAAGAAGGCGACGGCGACGAGGTTGACCAGCGCCGGCGAGCGGCGTTCGACGGCGACCGCGACGGCGGCGAGCAAGACGCCGAGCAGCCCGACGTGGACGAGCGCGAACGCGAGGACGGCGGGGGTCGGCGGGACGAGAGCGACCGCGGTCGCCGCGAGCGCGACCGCGACGGTGCCGAGCGCCGTCAGCGCCGCCGTCTCCCGATCGAGCCGGTTCGCGCGGACGAGCCACCGGGTCGCCGCGATCGCCCCCAGGGCTCCGGCGGCCGTCGCGATCCCGACGGGGGTTGCCTCGGGGGCCACGCGGTCGTAGCGCCACTCCTGGCTGCTGACGAACAGCAACGTCGCGGCGAGCAGGGCGACGCCGACGAGCCGGTAGACGTCCCCGAGGTCTGTGCCCCCGGCCCAGTCGGGGTCCGTTCGACGGCCGTCACCCGAACCGGCGTCACGACCGGCCACAGCGCCGTCCCGCCCGCCCGCGCGCTCGCCGAGGGCGATGACGACGACCCCGAGGAAGCCGACCGCGACCGGGAGACCGGCGGCCGACTCGATGACGGCGATCGCCCCGGCCGCGGCCGCGAGCCCGAGGGCGGTCGTGAGCCGCGAGCGGCGGGCGTGACCCACGGGGAGCGCGACCGCCGCCCAGACGACCAGGAGCCACTCTGCGCCGGGGTCGACCCCCCAGAGGTCGACGAGGACGGCCGACGCGGGGCCGACGACCGCCACCGCGAGGATCCAGAGGGCGTTCCCGACCCGCGGGGCGCGGTCGCGGACGAGCGCCTCCCCGGCGACGGCGAACGTCGGCGGTGTGAGAACGAGGATCGCGGTCCGGACGAGCCGCGGGATCGCCTCCCAGCTCGTCGCGAGCGCCCAGATCACGCCGACCCCGAGCAGCGTCGCGCCCATCAGGGAGACGACGACCGCGAGCCGCGAACCCCGGTCGTCCCCCTCGGCGTGGTACTCCCGGATCGCCGCCGCCTGCTCGGCGGTTACGAGCCCCTCCTCGACCCACTCCTCGCTGGCCTCGCGGAGCTCGTCCGTGTCCATGGCCGACGTACGACCGCGATGACACGTAGTTGTACCGACGGTGGAGTCCGTCGAAGTCCGACCTGCAGCGGTCGCCGCCGTCGGTCGCCTGCAAAGGTTAACTCAGTCACGCCCTACGACCGAGTATGCTCGAGACGCTCACCGCACGGGAGCTCGCGGCGCTGTACGACGCGGACGCGGAGTTCGCCCTGGTCGACACCCGGCCGGCTGGCAGCTACGACGCCTGGCACGCCCCCGGGGCGATCCACTTCCCGTTCGGGCCGACCGAGACACTCGACGGCCGGCTGACGGAGCTACGCGGGCTGGTCGGGGACGTCCACAGGCTGATCACCATCTGCGGGAAGGGGATCAGCTCGGGCACCCTCGGTGCGGAGCTGGTCCGTGTGACCGACGAGTTCGACGTCGCGGCCGTCGAGGGCGGGATGCGCGCCTGGAGCCGGGTGTACCACCGGGTGCCGGTCGACGTCGGTGGGGACGACGGGCCGATCGTCGTCCAGGTCCAGCGCCGGGCGAAGGGCTGTCTGGGCTACCTGCTCGGCGATCCCGACGCCGGCGCGGCCGTCGTCGTCGACGCCACGGCCGACGTCGAGCAGTTCCTGCTGGCCGCCGGCGAGCGGGGCCTGCGGATCGAGGGCGTCCTCGACACCCACGTCCACGCCGACCACGTCTCCGGCGGGCGGGAGCTCGCCGACCGCCTCGGGGTCCCCTACTACCTCGGCGAGGGGGCGGCCGACCGGGACGTCACGGTCCCCTACGAGCCCCTCGCCGACGGCGACGTCCTCCCGGTCGGCGACCGGGAGCTCCGGGCGATCCACACCCCCGGACACACGAGCGACATGCTCGCGTTCGTCTTCGACGACCGGGCGGTCCTGACGGCCGACACCCTCCACGCGGCGGCGCCGGGTCGAACCGAACTCGAGTTCGCCGAGGGCGATCGCGGTGCGAGGCTGCTCTACGCCTCGCTGCACGAGCGGCTCCTCTCGTTGCCCGCGGAGCTCGTCGTCCTGCCGGGTCACGTCGGCGTCTCGACCGACGGGCGCTTCGACACCGGCGCGCCCGGCGAGCCGATCGCGACGACGATCGGCGTGGCCCGGGAGCTCCCGGCGCTCGAACTCGACGAGGACGCGTTCGTCGACCGGCTCGCCGACGCTGGCGCCAAACCGGCCAACTACGGCTGGATCATCGAGATCAACCGCGGCGTCCGCGAAGCCGACGACCGGGTCGAACTCGAGCTGGGGCCGAACAACTGTTCGGCGTAGCGGCCGAGGACCGCGGCGCCGAATCCGAACGGACG
>Ga0207421_10009071_pt1 | contig 10130 bp, 4 predicted proteins | sample SodLakKL_010_SED_4_FD_187542 | JGI IMG/M metagenome (GOLD analysis project Ga0207421, IMG submission 187542) | Alkaline sediment microbial communities from Lake Tanatar, Kulunda Steppe, Russia - 8KL_010_SED (SPAdes) (version 2) | ecosystem: Environmental > Aquatic > Non-marine Saline and...
TGCGAAGCTCCTGTGTAAAGCTGCTTGGTTCTTGCTTGCTGGCTATCTTTTTATTCTTGCCAGGCTGTCAATCTCATACTGTGCTTGATCCACAAGACCCGGTCGTTTTAACCCTCTGGCATAATTATGGCGGCCCGATGAAACTGACCATGGATGAATTGATCGATGAATTCAACGACACTGTTGGTGCGGAGAAAGGGATCATTCTTAGTGTCACTTCCATATCCGGCTCCGCCACAATCCATGAGAAATTGACAATGGCGGCCGCTGGAGACCCGGGTGCTCCGCAGCTTCCCGATATTACTACTGCTTACCCCAGGACGGCAATCATCCTTGCTGAAAACGATCTGCTGGCAGACCTGGGGGAACATTTTTCCGAAGCAGAACTTTCGGCTTATGTGCCGGACTTTTTAGAAGAAGGAAGGTTGGAGCAGGATAAGTTGTATGTATTCCCCACAGCGAAGTCAACGGAAGTATTGTTTGTGAATAAAACGGTCTTTGACAGGTTTGCCCGGGATACGGAGATAAGTTACGGGGATTTACGTACTTTTGAAGGGATAAAAAAAGCGGCAGCCCGGTATTATGAGTGGGAGGGTGAACAGGCGCCCGGGATGGAAAATGGGAGCAAAACATTTTTCATGCCCGACTCACCATTCAACCTGGCCATGGTTGGTTATCAGCAGCTGGGAGATGATTTTTTAAAAGATGAGCAGCTGAACTTATCCTCGCCGAAGTTTGCCAGGGTCTGGGATGTTTACTATGAGCCTGCCGTGCGGGGTCACCTTGCTATATTCGACGGCTATGCTGCAGATTTGATGAAGACAGGTGATATTATTTGTGCCCTGGGTTCTACTGCAGGTGTGTTGTTTTACCCATCTACTGTAACCTATCCGAACAACATAACAGAGCCTGTGGAATATGCCATACTGCCATACCCTGTGTTTGAGGGAGGGGACAAACTGGCTGTGCAGCGGGGTGGTGGCATGTGCGTCATTCAGTCTTCCCAGGAAAAAGAATATGCTGCCGCTGTCTTTCTAAAATGGTTTACGGAACCTGAGCAAAACCTGCGTTTTATCGCTTCTACAGGCTATCTTCCGGTAACAGAAGAAGCTTTTGAAAATATCATGGCCCTGGAAATAGATAATATTCCTGATCCGGATATTCAATCACTACTTCGAACAGCTGTTGAAATGCAACAGGAATATGAATTTATCATCCCTCCCACCTTTGAAGAATTTGATAATCTGCAAAGAAATTATGAAGAGCAGTTGAAGCTGTTTGCTTTGGAATCAAAAACAGAATACCTGGATCTTTTAAATCAGCTGGATACCGATGAAGCTTACCGCCAGGCAGCAAAAGAAAAGGATGATTTTTTGGCCCGGCATGGTTGGTAATATACAGGTGATTATGCCCTCCACGGGTAGGTGCAGGTAAGCAATTTGCCTTTAGCAGTATGTTGATTTTTCTTATTTCCACTGGGTGGGAGATACTTTGTTGAACCTGAAAAAAAAGATTCGAGAGCGAAACTTAGAGATGGCCCAAGCAGGTGCATTGGGGTTATCTATGCGTTTGAGGCTGTTTCTGTTTTTAATGATCCTGGTAATTACCATGCTCCTGGGCGTTATAGTTGTCTTGCTGCTAACCGGTGTTTTCACAGCCGGTTTAAGCACCAGCGAGAAACTGCTTGCCAACAAGCTGAGTCATACCTGGCGGAATGTTTCCCAGCAATACGGCCAACTATCTGTCCAGGCGGTAGAACTTTCGAAGGAAGTTTCTAAAAGTATGGAGCACAATCTCCGGGAAAGAGGGCTTAAAGTCGCTGATTTACAGGATCATCCAGAACTTTTGGAGCAACTTTTGGCTAACGAGTATCAACGGGCTTTGTTTTCGTTGTACCGTTCCCAGAGCAGCGGCGTCTTTATCATCCTGGATGCAACAGTGAATCCAAAGTTAAAGGATGCTGAAGATTCCAGGGCAGGACTGTTCATTAAGAATATGGAGCCCAATATTTTAAGCTCATCCTCGCCTAACATTCTTCTGCTTCGAGGCTTCCCTGATATCGGCCGCCGCAATGCCATTCCATTGCATTCCCAGTGGAACATGGAGTTTGATACCAGCGATGCACCCTATTACCATCTTCCGATGGAGCAGGCGGCTCAAGATGTTTTTTTACCTCTATCCAGGTTGTATTACTGGAGTCCTGCTGTTATACTTCCCGGGACCAGTGAAGAAGTGATGTTTTGTTCTGTCCCACTGATCGATTCCCAGGGGAATCCTTTTGGAGTTTGCGGCTTTGAAGTAAGTGCAATGCTGTTCAAGCTGTCCTATATGCCAGATAATAGTAGATACACCCGTCTTTTCTCCATGCTTTCCCCTATCTGCAAAGAAGGTTTTACTTCCTGTGGAGCCATGTTTTCCGGTAGCTATTCGGCTCGTAATGTTTTGATGGATCAGAGGCCGCTGCACATAGAAGGTACCTCTTCCTCTTTTTCTAAATACAAGGTAGAAAAGGGAAAAACTTTTGTGGGATTCCATCGACCCGTGGATCTTTACCCTCAGGATTCGGCATTTCAGGACCAGGAATGGGCCCTGGCTTTGATGCTCCCCGAAGAGGATATAAAAAGTGTGCTGGCTGGTTATAACCGCCATTTGTCTGTTTTATTTGTTTTCTTGGCCGGCCTGGGAATCGGCACCTCGGTTTTTTTAAGCAGGTATTACCTAAAACCAATTGCCCGGGGCTTGGCCCTAATCAAATCGGATGAACTAAAGAAAGCCCCTAAAACCAGGGTCGCGGAGATAGACGATTTGATTGGCTTCCTTTCTGAAAGAGAGGAGAAATTTCTCCAGGGGAAAAAAGAAGAAGAACTCCCGGCAGCGCTGCAGGAGTTTTTAAGCAACTTGCAAGCTCTATCACCGGCGGAACGGGCTGTTTTTAAGCTCTATGCCCAGGAACATACAGCAAAGGAAATCGCCGGCATTTTGTGCCTGAGCATTAACACGATCAAGACTCATACCAGGCGCATCTATTCCAAGCTCAATGTTTCTTCCCGGGAAGAACTGCTGCTTTACATCAATATGGTCAAAGAAGCGGGTGAAGAATTGAAGTGAATCTATCATAACCGCTTACCTTCAAGCAGCAAAAAATTTAGCGAAGTAAGGGGACGCTTTGGGCGCTCCCGGAGCGCAGCTTTTCCTGTTGAAGATTACAACAGTTGTTGCTGCTGCAGCCCGGCGAAGCTGTTGATTTTGATTTTCCCCCGCCTCACGTCAATCATTTTTTTATCCTGCAGTTCAATTAATACTTTTGTTACAGTTTCCCTGGATACCCCTACCAACTTGGCCAGCTCAGCATGAGTCAGGGAAAAAGCAATCTGGACTTCCTGGCCTTTTTTTCGGCCGTGCTCTTCGGCCAGGTAAATCAAGGCACAGATCACCCGGCTGCGAGCATTGAGGAAAGTCAACTCTTCAATGTGGCGGTTGGCTCGTCTTAACCGTTTTGATAATAGTTCAATTACTTCTACGCAGAGCCGGGGCATGTTCATCAACAGGGATTGAAAACTCTCCCGGGAAATAACAAGGAATGTGGTGGTCTCCAGGGTTTCCACAGTCGCGGAACGAAGTTCGCTGCCGTAAAGGGTGACTTCACCCAGGGTTTCACCTTCCCTAAAAATGGCCAGAGTTTTTTCCCGCCCGTCTGGATAAAGCATAACTACTTTAACCCGGCCTGTACAAATAATATAGAGTCCATCTGCCTCCTGGCCGCTGACAAAAACCGTTGCTCCCCGGGGATAAACCCGTTCCCGGGCAGTTTTCTCTATCTGAGACAGCTCTTCAGGCTCTAGTTTGCTGAACAGTTTCACTTTTTTTAACTCCATCCCCTTTTTTAACTCCATCCCCACTGTACCTCCTCAAATGGTTAAAACAGCTGGCTCAACATGTTGTTCTTCTTCTTCTTCCGGTAATAATCTAATGCTGGCGGCTCCCATCCCCGGCAAAAAAGCATGGTTTCCTGTATTTTTCCATTTCTCCATTTCTATTCATATTTATAATACTACCGGGGAAGCTGATGATCTATCCTGCAAAAGTATGAGTTTAAGAAATAACTGAAAAAAACTGCAAAAAAATAAAGCCACCGCTAAAACTCAATGGCTTCAACCTTCTTCTTTTTTCATGTTTATAGTCACTCTTTGCCTGTTGTGCTTGTTATATGTTCCAGTCTATCAGCCCATTCATTAGATCATAAACGCGAACCCTGGGGCGTCTTTGGCGCTTTCCCTGCCGGCTCTCCGCTTCTTTCCGGAAGCGTCAGAATTATCCCCAAGGTTCGCTTACATCTCTCTCTCTCTCTCTCTCTCTCTCTCTCTCTCTCTCTCTCTCTCAGCAATTGCTGTCTAATATACTCCGTACGATACTTACTACCAGTCTAATCCGGGCTGAGTCGGATTGGTAAGGGGAACCCTGGGGTCATCCAGCTGTATTTCCGGCTTGTTGACGATTCCGAAGCGGTCTGTTGCTTCCGGGTATTCCTCGCGGTCACAGCCGGTATAATGTTCCGGGAATTGAAAGCCGTCATTATCCTTTTCGCCAACTCCAAAGGGGTTGCGCGGGCCTTCTTCGTCATAGTCGTCACTGACAGTTTCGTGGCCCGAATCCGGCTCATTATCCTCTCTCGGGTCATCACCGATTCCAAAGCGGTTGGGTGCATCATGGCAGCAGGTGCATTCTCCCAGCACGCAGCCTCCTCCCCGGGATGAGTCCTCCTTTTCTTCCCCATCTTCCTCATTGTTTTCACCATGATTGATGTTATCGCCAGTTTCTTCCTCATCGGCATCGTTATCAGTGTTATCACCGTTATCGTCATTGTTATCCCCGTTACTGCTATCATTTTCGTTGCCGTTGTTATCGTCTTCCCCATTGGCATTGTCTATATTGTCGTTTCCACCGTCGTTTTGGTTGTATCCCAAGACCTCATCATATAAATCATTCTGGTCTTCCCATGCTTCAAGAATTGTTCGGCCTCCACTGGGCTTACCTCGTAAAATTTGCACAAAACCCCGAACGATTTGAGCTGAGTTTCTGGCGGTTCGCCGGGCGGCATCTTCCAAGGTCAGATCATTGTTATTGCCGCTCATGTAATGGGAAGGGTTGCCCAGCATGCCACCGGTGGAAGGTTCTTCTGTAGCTGTTCCCGGCGCTTCTTTCCAGATATCGTCCAGTGCATCCTTGTTTCCTACGTCAGCGATAAAGTCCTGGTGAAAGTCTCCCATGCCTTTAAGTATACTGAAAAAATCATCAAGGTTGCCGGATAATTCAAGACTTCTTTCCAGGTAGTAGTCCAGCAGGTAACCATCAGCCAGCACCTCATTTACAGCCAGGTTTTCCACATCTCTGTTCAGCGTATCGCACCCCGTGGTAGCGCCAACTTCCCTGATGACCTTGACAGCCAGCTTAACAAACTCTTCACTGATAAACTTGCCCAGTTCCTGGTTCAATTTCCCGTCCTCTTTTCGGTCAAGGTTCTCTCCCTGCTCAGCAAAATAGCTCATGATTTTTTCATTCGCTTGCTGCAGGGCTTGTGCTGCTGCCTTTTCATTAAGTTGGATATCTTGGCAGCCTTCTTTTGTGTTGCCTTCTTCTGGTTTATCCAGTTCGTATGCAGATGCCGGGAGCGCCAGGGTCAATACCAGCAATACCACAAAAACTATACCCGCCTGCCACCGGAACCCTGTCAGCTTTAATTTCTTTTGTTCCTCCACCCGCATGACTGTCAGCTCCTTTTTAGTCGTTTGTTAAGATAATTTTAGCGGGTTTTCTGCCTTGTTTCTGTGAAGGCGATCACAAAAACCAGGTGATTGTAAACACAATTCACCTGGTTGAGGGATGTCCCAAAAAGCAATATCACTCACTGGAAAGATGATATGCCGACAGCAGGTTTAGTTCATTAACCCGGGCAATGGCTTTGGTCCGGCTATTTACTTTCAGTTTCCGGCAGATATTTTGGACATGTGTTTTCGCCGTGACGGTGCTGATAAATAGTTTATCTGCAATAGCTTGATTGGAAAAACCTTTGGCCAGCAGGCTCAGGACTTCCCATTCCCTGACGGTCAGGGACTTGACTTCTTCCAAAGATGGTGCCGGGTTGCTATTCTCGCAGATTTTGCTTTCCTTGATAAAGCCTTGATAAAGTTTTTCTGTGTATTCCAACAGAGGTTTGTTGTTTTCACCTTGGGGTAGCAGGGTTTGCTGGATTTTCAACATTTTCATCAACTCAAAGAGGGGCTTGCCTTCGTCGATAAAAATACGGAAGTAACCTTCACCAAAACCCATTTGAACAGCAAGATTTACGCTTTCCAAAGCACGGTCTGCCTGGTTTAGTCCTTGATAGCACAATGCCTGCAGGATGGAGTTTTCTATTTGCTGTCCCAACCCGCCCTCCTCCTGCAGCATAACGGCGATCCGCTGGGTAAGCTGCAGGGCTTTTTCAATTTCTCCCAGGTAAAGATAGACCCGGGCTAAAGTGGTGAACAAGTAGTGTTGTAAAAATGTAATCTCGTCAACTGCAGACAACTGGCAGTGGTTCAACCAGCGCTGGACCATGGACCGTTCATTTTTTTCGATAGCCAACCTTGCTTTATAGGCCTCAATAATCGATGACCAGTGGGGGGATGCTTTCTCCCGGACTTTCTTCTCCAGTTTATCGATTAATTCCAGGGAGGCGTGGGGTTTGCCCATCCCGATTTGAATTTTTGATGTGGTGATATAGGTGGGTATTAATACACCCAATTCGATTTTTTCTCCACCCAGGTTGATGGCTTGCTGTAAATATTTTTGCGCTTTAACCCAATCATTTAGCTCATAATAGATTTCGCCCAGGATGGTATAACCAAAAGCAAAGTTGGGAAACTTTCCGGTTTCTTTAATGATTGGTTCAGTGGTATGGTAAAAACTGGCTGCTTCCTGCAGCCTTCCCCCTTTGACTGAACTCAACTGCAGCAAGCTGGCATTGCCGGGATTTAACGTAATCATCTGTCTCAAGCTGCCTGCCTGCATATACTTGATGGCTTCCAGGAAAGTTTCCGTAGCGCCAGGTTTTTCCAGTAAAACTGCCAGATAACCCTCGATAATTTGCACTTCACTTCTGGCGAACTCCAGAGGCGGATTACTTTCAGCCGAAGGATTCATTTCTGCACTGTCCAGAAAGCTCTGCAACTCCAGGCAGTTAGCCTCCGCTTTATAGAATTTGCCGGAAAGAATAAAAATCCAGATCTGATAGAGCCAAACCATTGGCCTTTTATAGTACATTTCTTTGGGCAAGGAGCCGATCCAGTGAGACAGGGTGGCAAGCTCTCCAGCCTGAAAAATACTCGATGCTTCTTTCTCAATCAACATGGCTGCTTCTTCGAAATCTTTTCCTTCCAGGGCATGCTGGATGGCTTCGGCGTAGAATCCGTTATTCTTTAGCCAAAGACTGGCTTTTTTGTGCAGTTGGGAGAAGCTTTCAGGCTCATTTTGCAGTAGAAGCGCTTTTAATATCCTGGCAAAATAATGATGGTAGCGATACCAGCAGCGGTAATTGTCCAAGGGGAGGATAAATAGATTCATCTGCTCCAGGTAATCGAGGGTTTCCCGGCTGTTATCGCTGTCTGTTAAAAAATTGCATAACCGGGCATTCATTTTTTGCAATATCGATGTTTTTAATAGAAAGTCTTTGATCGTTTCGGGCTGGTGGATCAAGATTTCTTGATAAAAATAGTCGGCAAAATGGCGCTGCTCTTCAGCTAGATCACTGATAAAGGTGCTTATCTTTGGAGAATTATTCATGATAATGGAAGCCAACTGCAAGCCCACAGCCCAGCCCTCTAAATGTTGGTCCAAAGCCAGCAATTCACCCGGCTTTAAAGAGACATTTTCCAGTGCCAGCTGAAAAAAGGTCTCTTCTTCACCTAAGGTAAAACGCAGGTCCTCTGCAGATAATTCCAGCAGCTGTCCTTTGGCTCTAAGACTGGCCAGGGGCAGGGATGGAGTGGCCCTGCTGATAATAAAAATATGGAAATGGGCAGGCAAATGAGTCAGCAGGTAACCCAGCGAACTGTTGATCGCGGGGTCGTCTATCAGGTGAAAATCGTCAAGAATAATTGCAAAATCCTCTTTGAAACGGTTTGTTTCATTGATCAGGACAGTAAGAATGTTTTTCCAGGGAGGGGTGGTGGAAGTAGATAAAAAATCCTGGGCTTGCATGCCCAGTTGGGGGTGGATGCATTTTAAGGATTGGATGAAATAACTCCAAAATGCCACGGCATCGTTATCTTCTTTTTCCAGGGAAAGCCAGGCAGCAGGAATTTTGCTCCTGCTGGCCCAGTGGGCTGCCAGGGTCGATTTGCCAAAGCCGGCAGGAGCGGTAACAAGGGTTAACTTATGCAACATGCTTTTGTCCAGCTTGCTTAGTAATCTCTGGCGAAAAACCAGGTTTGGGCTGAGAATAGGAGGATTCAGTTTGGTGTTGACCAGTAAAGGAGGATCCGTGCACTTTAAAAATAAATTTTGCACATCAGACATACTTAGCACCTTCTTAAGTATTTTACAGGGTGTTAATTTATTTTTGAAGTAAAACGAAATTACTCAGAGCTAGTTAAACCAGCGAAGCTGTGGCGACGGTTGTAGCGTTTCCCGGATAAAGGGAAGGACCAAAGAGACAAAAGGCTCACACTTGTTCCCCTGCTTCGCGGCGTGTGACGGAAAATTGCTGAACAATTACAGCAAAACTATGCAGCAGTGACATTTTTTCAATTTATACCTTTATTTTATCATTATTTTAAAAATAATCCAAAATGCATATTTCTCCCGCGTCTTTGTTTTGCGCCCTTGACAGTGCATGGGAACATTTTTTTGCATAACCTTTGACTTTCTCTGGTCCGAGCCCGGTTTTTCATCCAAAAATCATACTTTCGTATAATATCTTCACGTATTGCTCTGTGATAATCTTGCCTATATATATCTTTTTTCTGTCTTAAAGGTTTATGGTTGCGTGGTTTTTGCTCACACCAATTTTTAAGGAGGCTTCATTTTATGTCCATGTGGAAGAAAAAGAGTCAAAGTGGCGTAAAAGGGATTCTGGCGGTGGTGCTTGCCCTGGCGCTGGTTCTCCCCCTGGTGCTTGTTCCTGCACCGGCGGGGGCGGAAGTGCCTGACGGGGTCTATTCTTTCGGTGGCAACAGTGATGGTCAGCTGGGGCTTGGAGACAGGTATGGCACTTACAACTCTCCTGTAAGAATAGAAGGTTTGGAAAACGTGAAGTCGGTTGTTGTAGGTGACAGTCATTCCCTGGCACTCCTGCATAACGGTGATGTCTATTCCTTTGGCAGCAACATGGGGCCGGCCAATGTTTATGGCATGCTTGGCCACGGGGACCAGGAAGACAGGTATGCTCCCACCAAAATTGAAGGTATAGGGAAAGTGAAAGACATCGGGGCAGGCAGGGCTAACTCTTTCCTGGTAATGGAAAACGGTGACCTGTATTCCTTCGGAAAAAACGATCGTGGCCAGCTGGGGCACGGTGACACAGAGAACAGGCTTGTTCCCACTAGAGTGCAGGGGATCAGTGATGTTGTAGCGGTGGATGGCGGCCAGACCCATACCCTGGTTCTGCTGGCAAACGGCGATGTCTATTCCATCGGCTACAGCGGAAATGGCCAGCTGGGTGAAGGTGACGGGGGTGGACTGAATCATCCCACGCCAATGCAAGTAGCCCCACTGAGCGACGCCAAAGCGATAGCGGCTGGAAATCTTCACTCCCTGGTGCTGTTGGAAAACGGTGATGTATACTCCTTTGGAAGAAACCGCAGCGGTGAGCTTGGCTATGAAACCAGCGGTACTTACAGCAATACCCCGGCGAAGATAGAAGGACTTGGGCCTGCCAAGGCCATCGCAGCGGGTTCAGGTTTCTCCCTGGTCCTGCTGGAAAACGGGGATCTTTATACTTTTGGTTACAACCGTTACAGCCAGTTGGGGCAGGGTGACACGGAAGACAGGGGCCACCCCACCAAGGTGGAAGCTTTGAGCGGGGTAAGCTTGATCAATTCCGGTTACAGGCACTCCCTGGCCATACTGGAAAACGGCGATGTTTACTCCTT